>Ga0136846_1216888_pt1 | contig 10080 bp, 12 predicted proteins | sample HopSoiMetagenom2_FD_96841 | JGI IMG/M metagenome (GOLD analysis project Ga0136846, IMG submission 96841) | Grasslands soil microbial communities from Hopland, California, USA - 2 Assembly 2016 (version 4) | ecosystem: Environmental > Terrestrial > Soil > Grasslands | place: USA: Hopland... | reverse complement strand
CCGGCCATGCCGACGCACGCGCGAAATTGGCCGAGCCGATCGCCGACCGCATCTTCTTTGCCGGCGAGGCGACGGGGCGCGAGGATTTCGGTGGCGCCGATTTTGGAGCTGCAATGACGGCCGGCGGCGCGTTCCTCGCCGGGCAGGTCGCGGCCCGCAAAGCGGCGGGGCTTTAGCCCTCTCGCAAAAGATGCTGTAACCCGCGGCCTCACATCGGGAGATTTCATGAACGGCGCCGAAAGCCTTGTGCACACACTTCTTAATTGCGGCGTCGACACCTGCTTCGCCAATCCCGGCACGTCGGAAATGCACTTCGTCGCCGCGCTCGATCGCATTCCCGGCATGCATTGCGTGCTCGGCCTGTTCGAAGGCGTGGTGACCGGCGCCGCCGACGGTTACGCGCGCATGGCGGGCAAACCCGCCGCGACGCTGCTGCATTGCGGACCCGGCCTCGGCAATGGTCTTGCCAATCTGCATAATGCAAAACGCGGGCGCACGATGATGGTGAACTGCGTCGGCGATCAGGCGACCTATCATCGCCCATTCGATCCGCCGCTCGCCGCGGACACCGAGGGCTGGGCGCGCGGTGTCTCGGGCTTCGTGCGCACGACGAAGGACGCCGCCGAGGTCGGCGCGGCGGCGGCGGCCGCGGTCGCGGCGGCGCGTACCTCGCCGGGAAATATCGCGACGCTGATCCTGCCGTCGGATACGTGCTGGAACGAGGGCGGCATCATCGCCGCGCCGCGCCCGGTGCCGCCGGCGCCGCGCGCGACGAAAGAGCGGATCGCCGACATCGCGCGCCTGTTGCGCGAGGAGAAAGACGTCGTGCTCTTGCTCGGCGGCAATGCCTTGCGCGCGCCCGCGGTTGCCGACGCGCATCGGATTGCGGCAGCGACGGGCTGCCGCGTCATTGCCGAGAATTTCTGTCAGCGCATCGAGCGCGGCGCCGGCCGCTTCTCAGCGACGCGTGTGCCCTATCCGATCGATCCGGCGCTCGAATTGTACAAAGGCGCGAAGCACGTCGTGCGCGCCGGGGCCGTGCATCCCGTGATCTTCTTCGCCTATCCCGGCAAGCCGCAGACGCCGGTGCCGGACGATGCGACACAATACGTGCTGTCATTGCCGGAAGGCGATCAGCCCCATGATCTTGCTGCGCTCGCCGACGAGCTCGGCGCCCAGCCGGTGCCGCCGCCGAATGTGCAGCGGCCGAAGCCCGCATCGGGCGTGGTCGCTTCGAGCAGCATCGCGCAATCGCTCGCCGCTTTGTTGCCGGACAATGCCATCGTCGTCGACGAGAGCGTTACCTTCGGCCGGGCCTTTTATCCGGCGCTGGCGAGCGCGGCGGCGCACGATTTCCTGCAGGTGACGGGCGGCGCCATCGGCGGCGGCTTGCCGCTCGCGACCGGCGCCGCGATCGGGGCGCCCGGCCGTCGCGTGATCAATCTCGAGGCCGATGGGTCGGCGATGTACACGATCCAGGCGCTGTGGACGCAAGCGCGCGAGAAGCTCGATATCACGACGGTGATCTTTTCGAACCGCAAATACGCGATCCTGCTCGGCGAATATCAGAATGTCGGCGCCAATCCCGGCCGCACCGCGCTCGACATGCTCGATCTCGGCGATCCCGATCTCGATTTCGTAAAAATCGCCGCCGGAATGGGCGTCGACGGCGCGCGTGCGACGAGCGTCGACGAGTTCAACGATTTTTTCGAGCGCGCAAACGGGCGCAAGGGGCCGTTCGTGATCGACTTGATGTGTTAGACGCAAGCTTTGAGAGGCGACATTCCCGGACGCGCAACGCAGCCAAGTGGACGCAGGCTGGGCAAGCTTGCCTGCGAAGCGCGATCCGGGACGCAGAGCAAATTGCGTCTGCCCCTGGACCCCGGATAGCCTTCGGCGTCCGGGATGTGGAAAACTACGCAACCAACATTAATTTCGACATCGGGAGAAACGCATGCCTCAGACGCCGGCATTCCTTCTTTGCATATGCGTCCTCAGCTTCTACTCATCGGCGCTCGCTGAGCCCGCCGACTCGGCCACCACCGAAAATGGCCGCTACAGCATGAATCCCGTCCAGGACGGATTCCTGCGGCTCGACACCCGCACCGGCGCGGTCGCGATGTGCCGGCTGGTCAACGGCGCGCCGGAATGCCGCCTCGCTGCGGACGAGCGCGCCGCGCTGGAAAACGAGATCGGCCGGCTGCAGGCCGAGAACAAGGAGCTGCGCCTCAAAGCGCCTCCCGGTCCCATTGTAGCAACCCCGCCCTTAAACCTACCGTCAGAGCAGGACATGGACAGGGCGCTGTCTTTCGCCGAAAGGTTCATCCGGCGCATGATGCGGATCATGCGCGAAGAAGGCGCGGCTCCGGACAAAACGTCATTCAGTCCGCGTTCAGCCGCGCCGCATTAGGGATCTCCAATGCCCGAGACGTACTCGCCGCCCGAGGCGGATATGCGACACGCCAACCCGTGGGCGCGGCAGGCGCCGCCGCGCAACGCCGCGGCACGCTTTCTCGGCGGCTCGCCCATCGCGGTGTTCTTCCGGCTTTTGTTTGCGTCGATGCTGGTCGGCGCACTGCTTGTCTGGCTTGACATTTCGCCTTTCGAGATTTTCGCCAACCTGCGGCGGCTCGTCGATTATATCTGGTCGCTCGGTTTCGACGCGGTGCGCGAGATCGGGCGCTACGTCGCCGCAGGCGCGATCATCGTCGTGCCGATCTGGCTCATCCTGCGGCTCATGAGTTTTCGCGCCCCGCGCTGAGCGCGGCTGAGTCAGTGGACGCTTCGCCCGTCATTGTAGCAAATGTGGCGCGCGTCGAAGTCTCGCATCGCGCGGTCGTGCGCATCGCGCTGCCGATGACGCTTGCGCACATCACGACGCCGCTCCTCGGCTTTGCCGACGCCGCGGTGATCGGCCGGCTCGGCGAAGCGCATCTTCTCGGCGCCATCAATGCCGCCGCCGTCATGTTCGATTTCATCTTCTGGGGGTTCGGCTTCTTTCGCATGGCGACGGCGGGCCTGACCGCGCAGGCGCTCGGCGCCGGCGATCCCCACGAGATGCGCGCGGTGCTGATGCGTTCGCTGTTTTTGGCGGGAGCGCTCGGAACCGCAATCATTTTGCTGCAGCGAGTGATTGCGCTGATCGCCTTCGCGGCGCTCGGCGCCAGCCCCGAAGTCACCGAAGCGGCGCGTATCTATTACGATATCCGCATCTGGTCGGCGCCGTTCGCCTTTGCGACATACGCGATCCTTGGCGCGCTGATCGGGCGCGGGCGCACCGACCTCGGCCTCGGCCTGCAGATCGCGATCAATGTCGGCAATATCGCGCTCAACGTTTTGCTCGTTTACGGCATGGGCCTTGGCATTTACGGATCGGGGCTCGGAACATTGATCGCGGAAATCGGCGGCACTGCCGCCGGGGCAGCGATCATCTTCTGGCTCGACGCGGGCTTCTACGAAGTGCCGCGCGGGCTTCTGTTCGCGCGCGAGAAATTGCGCCGGCTGACCGCCATCAATATCGACATCATGATCCGCACCGTGGCGTTGCTGTTCTCATTTGCGTATTTCACCAGCCTTGGCGCGCGCGGCGGCGACGTCATTTTGGCGGCAAACGCCATCCTCATGAACCTGTTCATGATCACTGCGTTTTTCCTCGACGGTTTTGCCACCGCCGCCGAGCAGATGTGCGGCCAATCGCTGGGCGCCGGAGATGAGGCGGGCTTTCGCGGCATCGTGCGGCTGACCAGCCTGTGGGCTCTCGGCTTTTCGCTGGTGGTGGCGCTGCTCGCGTTTATCGGCGGGGGGATTTTCATCGATTTCATTTCAACGAACGATGCCGTGCGTGCTTATGCCCGTGCGTTTCTACCCTACGCCGCGTTGACGCCGCTCCTCGGCGCGCTCGCCTTCGAGTTCGACGGCGTCTATATCGGCGCGACGTGGACGCGGGAGATGCGCAATCTCATGCTGCTCGCACTGGCGCTCTATCTCGGCGCCTCGCTGGCGCTCCGCCCGTTCGGCAACGCCGGATTATGGATCGCGCTGCTTGTGTTTTTGGCTGGGCGCAGCGTCGGGCAGATGCTGCTGTATCCGGGGCTGGTGCGAAGGGCTTTCGCGGCTGCGAAAGCATGAGACCCATCATTGCAGTTTTCGTCATTGCTTCATTGGCTGCGCATTTTCGCCGGGACGATCGGAGTGTGTCAAGGATCGCGCCCGCAGCCAAGTTCACGCAGGCTGCGTAAACTTGCCTGCGTATGCGCGACCGGCTCCGCCGGCTTGTCCTTGACTAAACTCCGCCGCCCGGCACGCTCGCCGCCAAGAAGGCAATGGCGATCAATCAACGTCGTTCGAGTAGCCCGCGCTTGATCCGCGCAATCAGCTCCGGTCCGTCGAAGACCAGCGCCGAATAAAGCTGCACGAGCGTCGCGCCCGCGTCCAACTTCGCCAGCGCTGTCTCCGGCCCATCGATGCCGCCGACACCGATCAGCGGAAACTGCCCTTCGACTCGCCGATGAGTCTCTGCGAGCATGCGCGTCGAGAGATCGAACAAAGGCCGGCCGGACAGCCCGCCGCTTTCATTTGCGTAAGATGACGCAAGACTCGGTCTTGAGATCGTCGTGTTCGACACGATCATGCCATCAATCTTGCGATCGCGTGCGACGCGCACGATCGCATCGAGTTCCTCAAGCGAAAGATCGGGCGCGATCTTCAGAAGCAACGGACGCCGCAAGGCAGCGCGATCGCGCGCCTCCATCACGCCCGTCAAAAGCTCATTGAGCGCCGCGGCCTGCTGCAGATCGCGCAAACCCGGCGTGTTCGGCGACGACACATTGATGGTGAAATAACTCGCGACCTCGGCGAACGCTTCAATTCCCACGACATAATCGGCAATGCGATCCGAAGAATCTTTGTTGGTGCCGAGATTGACCCCGACGATGCCGCCGCGACCGCGCCGCCGCGCCAGATTCGCATGCGCCTTGGCATGCCCGGCGCTGTTGAAGCCGAGGCGGTTGATCACGCCCCTGTCGCGATCGAGCCGGAACAGCCGCGGCCGCGGATTGCCAGGCTGCGGGCGCGGCGTGATCGTGCCGATCTCGACAAAGCCGAAGCCGAGCGCGAGCATATTGTCCGGCGCGACGCCATCCTTGTCGAAACCGGCGGCCAGCCCGATTGGGTTGGGAAAATCCAAGCCGAACGCCCGCACGGCCAGCCGCTTGTAGTCAGGCGCGCATGGCGGCAGCCAAGCAAATTGCAGCGCCGCCAGCGTGGCGTGATGCGCGCTTTCCGGATCGATTGCATGCAGGAACGGCCGCGCGAGGGAAAACAGAGGCCCGATCACGGCGTGAGCCCTTCGAAATCGTGCGTGCCGTCGTCGCGCAGCGGCAGCGCGTCGACGCGCATCACATCGCCGAACTGCAGCGGCGTGTAGAGATGCGGGAAGAGATCGCCGCCGCGCGAGGGCTCCCATTTCAGCGCGTCGCCGAGACGTTCGGCTTCCACGCTCACCAAGAGCAGATCGCGTTTCCCCGCAAAATGCTTTGCCGCGGTGTCGCGCACTTGAATTGCGGTGGAGAAATGGATGTATCCGTCGGCGAGATCGACGGGTGCGCCGTGGAATTCCCCCAGCGCCTCTGTCGCGCGCCACAGCGCTTGCGGGACAATTTTGTAGATCAGCATGAGGGGGTGTCATTCCCGACGCGCGGAAGCGCGATCGGGAATCCAGAGTGTTGTGAGTTTGCTCCTGGATTCCCGCTTGCGCGGGAATGACAGCCAGACACGGTTCGGAGACTCATACCCGGTTCCTTATACGCTCGGCCGCCTCCTGTCCTGGTCGCCAGCGCATGCGCTGGCCCACTGTAACCGCCCCTCGACACCCCGCCTCGACGCGCGTTAATTGCCTTGAACACGCCCCGACCGAGAGAAACAATGCTGAGTTCCGCGGCCCTCCATAAGAGCGACAAGCCCAAGATCGACGCCGCGAAACTCGAGAGCCTCATCGGGCAGGAAGTCGGCGTCTCCGACTGGACGGTTCTCGACCAGGACAAGATCGACGCCTTCGCCGAGCTTACCTTCGATCCCTACTTCATCCACACCGATCCCGAGCGCGCCAAACGCGAGACGCCGTTCGGCAGCACCATCGCGCACGGCTTTTTGACGCTCTCCATGCTCAGCGCGATGGCCTACGACGCGCTGCCCGACATTGAAGGGCGCATGATGGGCATGAATTACGGTTTCGACAAAATCCGGTTCATCTCGCCGGTTCCGGCGGGGTCAAAAATTCGCGGCCGCTTCAAGATATCCGATGTCACGCGAAAGCCAGGGCAGGCGGTGGTGCGCTATGCCGTCTCGATCGAGATCGAGGGCAAGGACAAGCCGGCGCTGGCGGCGGAATGGCTGACGATCGCGTTTTTGCAGTGAAGGCGAGCGCGCCCGGCCGGAGCCGTGCAATCGAGCTTGGCTTTCGCCGCTTCCCGAGTACGATCTCGATTACAGAGCTCGGCGCGAAAGACGGTTCGCCACGGAAACTATGTTGATAAGAAAGCCCATGTCGATCCCGGCTTCGTTATCCCTCCGGCTGGTCACCAGAAGTCTTATCGCCGTCGCAGGATGTTGCTGCTTCGTATTGTTTCCGGGGACCCTTTCTTACGCGCACGAACCGACGCCGCTGCCGATAAGCGAACTCGTACGCTCGGTGCGGCCGTCCGTCGTCAGCATCTATATGCGCGGATTGCTGAACCCTGGGCAATTCACGGCCGTCTCGGGACCGTCAAAAGTCTATGAACAGGTCGGAACGGGTTCGATCGTGTCGGCCGACGGATATATCGTCACCAACAAGCACGTTGTGAACAATGCCTATCACGTCGAGGTGACGCTGTACGACGGCACCCACGTGCGTGCGGCAGTCGTTGCGGTCGCCCGCAATTTCGATCTTGCCGTTCTGAAGATCGATAAAACCGGATTGAGCCCGGTAAAAATGGGTGACAGTGACCAAGTCAAGGTCGGCGAGACTGTCGTCGCGATCGGCAACCCGCTCGGTTTAAAGCAGACGGTGAGCGTCGGCGTCGTCAGCGCCCTGCACCGGGTCATGGGGTTTAGCGAGTTTGATGACCTCATTCAAACCGATGTCGCTATAAATCCCGGCAATTCAGGCGGACCGTTGTTTAATGTCAGGGGTGAGGTCGTCGGGGTCAATCAGGCGATCTACACGATCGGTGAGGCAAAAGGCTCGATCGGGCTCGGCTTCGCGATTACATCCAATGAAGCGCACACTGTGGTCGAACTGCTTCGCTCGACCACGACGGATCAGGGCATACTGGGCGTTTTCGTCCAAACGCTGACGCCGGACCTCGCGACCGCTTCTTCCTCGAGTAGCGTCGCCGGAGTGCTGGTCACCGACGTCTCTCCGGATAGCGCCGCGGCGAACGCCGGCCTGCCGCTCACGTCGATCAGCTGCGCTGAAATGCGCAGGCGGTTTCCCGCGTGACGGACACTCCCCTGCAGGAGATAGTTTGCACCGAGTTCGTTTGCGGTCTGCCGTGCGTTGGCAGTTGTGCCCTTGAAGGCGAAGGCGGAACTGCGACCAACGACACGGAACCAGCGAAACCGCGCGAGCGCGGTGATGATGTCCTCCGTCAGCCCGTCCGCGACATATTCCTTGTCGCTGTCGCCAATGATCGCGAATGGCAGTACGGCGATCGCGGGACAGGGTCCATTGTCCGCAAACGGGGGAATTTTAGTGGCTGCGGGTGATATTGGACCTGCGAAGCGGTAGCCGACGCGTGGGACAGTGGCGATCCATTGGTTCCCGTCTTCTGTGGTGCCGAGCAGCTTGCGGAGCGCTGCGATCTGCACCGAGAGATTGCTCTCCTCGACGGCCGTCTGCGGCCACGCGATGTCGAGCAGGCTGGCTTTGTCGATAACGCTCCCCGGAGAACGCAGGAAGGCCTGCAGGAGGAGCAGAGCTTTGTGGCCAATGGCGACCGGGTGGCCGCCGCGTAGCAGCGTGCCCCGGCTCGCCTCGAGCACGAATGGTCCAAATGTGAAGCGCTCCGGCTCCATCCCGAAGCGTAAGGCTTTCGGAGGATTTTGGAAATTTTCGGAACGCATTTTGAGACTTAGTCCACGAGAGGGGTGAGGATGCGCAGCCATCAAATCACTGGCCCTAAGGAGGACCTCATGAACATGACCGCACAGGAAATCGTGAGAGGCACTGGGGCAAGGGATTTGTGGTTAGAGCGTCGGCAGGCTATCGCGCCGAGCAAGGGTCGGATTACGAGCCGGGGATCAGCGCCGAGACCGTCGGTTCCCGGGTGATCTGGCTCGGCATGATCTCGCTCCCGCCGGGCAAACGCACCAAGGCGCATGTCCACGAGCATCATGAAACAGGTCTCTATATGTTGAGCGGGGATTCAATCGAGCTTTGGACCGGCGACGCGCTCGAATATCGCGAGGCCGTGCGTCCCGGAGACTACATCTACGTTCCGGCCAACGTTATTCGCGTCGCCGTCAACCGAAGTCGGGAGCCGGCCGTGTTCATAGGCGCCCGCAACGAGCGGACGGCGCAGGAGAGCGTTGTCATGCGCCCTGAAATGGACGCCCGCATCCCCTGACCAAACAGGCTGTCATGGAGTGACGTGAGCCAAGAATGAAATGACGTGAGCCAACAAACGAGAAGCACTTGAACGGAGGGCGGGAGTGATTCACCCCTCCGCCTTCACCCCCGGCTGCTGCGCCAATTGCCCCACGTGCTGCTCGCTGCCGTCGGCGAGCTTCTGCCATTTGGCCGCGAGCTTCAGCCAGGACTCGCGGTCCTCCGCGCGCAAGGCGCGCTCGGCCTGCTCTCGGCACTCATCCGCCTGCTGGCGGTAATGTTCGGCTTTACGTCTGGGCACGCTACTATTGTTGTGGTTGGCGATGGTTAGGCGCCGGTAAACTAGCCCGCCGGTTTGGGCAAATTTGGCCGCCTAAAGCGTGTCCATTCGCGCCCCTGCGGGGCCTTTACGGTATCCCCTTCGGCGGCCGCGGCTCGTCTGGTTCGGCCGGGATGCGCCTCTTCCGCCATCCGGACCCACTTGTCGGCGAGCTGCATCCAGCCGGCCTTCGTCTCGTGCTCGACCGCCGCGGCGGCCTGCGAGCGGCACTCGGCTGCCTTGCGGCGAAACTCTTCGGCTCTGGTGGCTATTACGCGTTGATCCTGCCCATGGCGCTTTAACATAGGTTAAATCCACAGGCCGCGCCAGGTCAGGGCACCAGAAGAACCTTCCCGGTGTTGCGGCGGTCCTGAACGTAATTATGGGCGTCGGCGGCCTGCTCGAACGGGAAAGTCTGCGCAATTCTGGGCTTCAGCACGCCGCTCGAGGCGAGATCGAGGATCTGACCGGCCCAGCCGCGGATACGGTCGACCTCATTCCACATGTGACCGAGATTGACGCCGAAGACACCCTTGTTGACGTTCATCAAGGAGACGGGGTTGAATTGCAGCCACGGAGTGCGCGAAAGCGTGCGCACTATGCCGAGCAAATTCCTTTGCTTGCCCGGAGCGGCAGATGACATGCCGAATATGCCGATGCGACCGGTCGGCGCGAGCAGGCGATAGCCTTTTTTGAGCGACTCGCCACCGATGGGATCCAAAATGAGCTCGACGCCTCGTCCGCCTGTGATCGCGCGGGCACGCGTCTCGAAATCCTCGCTTGTGTAATCGATGAGGTGATCGACTCCGATCTGACGCAGCTCGTCGTGTTTTGCGGCCGAGGCCGTGCCGATGATCGTCGCGCCGATGTGCTTGGCGATCTGCGTTGCAGCTATTCCCACGCCGCCGCCGGCTGAATGAATGAGGACAGTCTCGCCCGGCTTGAGCCCGCCCATGACGACCAGCAATTGCCATGCGGTGAAGTAGTTCACCGGCAGTGCGGCAGCTTCCATCGCCGGGAGAGCCGGCGGCCGGGAAAACACCTGGTGAACCGGGACTGAGACCACACCGGAATATCCGCCGAAGCGGGTGAGGGCCATGACGTCGCGGCCGACCCAGTCGGGGTCGAGCCCGGCGCCGATCGCGTCGACGCGACCGCTGACCTCGTAGCCGGG
>Ga0136846_1212909_pt1 | contig 10080 bp, 10 predicted proteins | sample HopSoiMetagenom2_FD_96841 | JGI IMG/M metagenome (GOLD analysis project Ga0136846, IMG submission 96841) | Grasslands soil microbial communities from Hopland, California, USA - 2 Assembly 2016 (version 4) | ecosystem: Environmental > Terrestrial > Soil > Grasslands | place: USA: Hopland... | reverse complement strand
CCACCGTCGACCTGCTGGAGAACGGTGCTCCCGGGGGTGGGCCGACCTACGACGGGGACCGGCACTTCGACTACAAGCCGCTGCGGACCGAGAGCATGGAAGGGGTGTGGGAGTCGGCGCTGGCCAACATGGAACTTTACGTGACCCTGCGCGAGCGCTCACACGCCTTCCGGGCCGATCCCCGAGTGCAGGAGGCACTGGCCGAGGCCGGCGTCGCCGACCTGAATGTGCCGACCTTGGCGCCGGAAGAGGACTACGCCAAGCTGCTCGCCGATCGCAGCGCCTTCGAGGAGTACGAGCTCGAGGAGCCGCGCACCAAGGGATACGGCTTCGCCCGCATCCAGCGCTACGCCATCGAGCATCTCCTCGGGGTCCGCTGACCTCCGCACGGGGGGATGCCGATCGACGTCGGCTTCGCGGCGTGTGGCTCGCGGGCGTCAGGTGGGACCGGTCGGGGCGGCGAAGACCTTGCCCGGGTTGAGGATTCCGTGCGGATCCAGTGCCGCCTTGATCGCGTGGTGCATGGCGAGGACGGCGGGTGAGATCTCAGCGACCAGGCCGTCGCGCTTGAGTAGCCCGACCCCGTGTTCCCCGGTGACCGTGCCACCGAGCTCGAGGGCAGCGGCGATGATCTCGTGGAACGCCATCTGGGCGCGGTCGCGGGCGGCCTCGTCGCCGGGCGGGGTGATCAGTAGGGGGTGGAGGTTGCCGTCACCGGCGTGGGCGATGTTGGCGATGACGGTGTCGTGTGCCGCGCCGATCTGCTCGATGCGGGCGAGCATCGCTGGGACCGCGGCCTTGGGCACGCACACGTCTTCGGTGAGCACCGGACCGAGCCGCTCCAGCGCCGGGTAGGCCAGCCGGCGGGCGGCGAAGAGCGCGTCTGCCTCCTCGGCGTCGGTGCTCACGGCGGCCCAGCTCGCCCCGGCGCCCGCGAAGGCGGTCAGCATCTGCTCGGCCTCGGCGTCCCCCGCAGCTCCGGGGGTGTCCACCCGGCCCAGCAGCACGACCTCGGCATCGTCCGACAGACCCATGTTCTTCCAGGCATCGACAGCGGCCAGGCAGTGGCGGTCCACCAGTTCGAGCGCCGAAGGAGTGAGCCCGGCGGCGGCGACCGCGGTGACCGCCTCCCCGGCGGCGACCACCGAGTCGAAATAGCCGGCCACGGTGCGCTCCGGATCGCGGAGCGGGCGCAGCTTCACGGTCACCTCGGTGACGATGCCCAGCGTGCCCTCGCTGCCGACCATCAGGCCGGTGAGGTCGTACCCTGCCACGCCCTTGGCCGTGCGCCGCCCGAGCCGAACCAGCTCACCGGTGCCGGTCACCACCTGCACGCCGATCACGTAGTCACGGGTGACGCCGTACTTCACGCAGCACAGTCCCCCGGCGTTGGTCGCCACGTTTCCACCGATCGTCGACCAGGGGGAACTAGCCGGGTCCGGCGGATACCACAGCCCGTGACCGGCGACGTGGGTGCGTAGATCGTCATTGATCACCCCGGGCTGGACGACGGCGAAGCGCTCGAGCTCGTCCACCTCGAGCACGGCGTCCATCGCCTCCAAGGAGACGACCACACAGCCGGCTGTGGCGTTCGCCCCGCCGGACAAGCCCGTGCCGGCACCCCGCGGGACCACCGGTGTTCGGTGCTCGATGCACGCGCGGACGACTGCCTGCACCTCCTCCGCGGTGCGCGGACGGACCGCTGCCACGGGAAGCACGTTCTCGGCCCACTCGGCCTCGTCGTGGGCGTAGGAGGCCAGCACGTCCGGGTCGGTGACCACCCGGTCGGCCGGTAGCACCGCTGTGAGTAGCGCGACCAGCTCGGTGGCCGAGCCGGTGACCCGGCCGGTGGCTGCCGCCGTGATGGGTTCAACGGCGTCGCTGCGGTCGGAGGGGGCCGTCGTCACGCTGATGACGGTAGGTGTGGCCCCTGACACGCTCAACGGCTGCTCCTGCCCCTGTGCACGGTTGGTGACCATCGACGCCGGCGTTCAGCCGGCATTGAATCGCCGCAGCAGGCCGGCGAACTCGGCGAGCCGGCCAGGTTCCCAGTCGGCGACCCGCCGTTCCAGCTCCTCACGCTGCGCCCGCGCCGCCTCGGCGAGCAGCGCTGAACCCGCCTCGCTCGCCTGCAGGAGACGGCCCCTGCCGCCGCCCACCCGGACGACGAGTCCGCGCTCCTCCAGGTCGGCCACCTGGCGGCTGACCGTGGACTTGTCGAGCTGGTAGAGGTGTACGAGGTCCACCGCGCGGCAGCCGCCCGTCGCGGCGATCTCGCTGAGCAGGGAGTGCGCGACGAAGGGCAGCTCCGGGTGCCACCGCCCGCCGTTGGCCCGCACCCGGCGGGCGAAGACGGTGAGCTCGCGCTGCACCTCGGCGGCGTCGTCCGTGGTCGGTGTCATAGCCCACCTCCTTGTTTAGGTTGTAGATTACAACTACGCCAAGTTGCAATCTACAACCTAAAAGGAGAGCGGCGGATGACCGCGCCCGCGCCGACCCGTGCCGCGATGGGACACGCCCTGAACCACCTGCTCGTACCGGTACTGCTGGCCACCGGCATGGCACTGGCATACCTCGGCGGCTTCCACCAGCCCGAGCCACACGCGGTCCGCCTGGACGTGGTCGGCGACGGGCCCGCGGTCGCGGTGCTCGCCCAGAACATCCAGGACCACCTCGGCGACCGCGCCGCGGTCCGCACCGTCGACACGGTCGACCAGGCCCGGGCGGCACTGCAGGACCGCGTCATCGCCGGGGCCTACGTCCCCGACCCCCAACGCCCGACCCTGATGCTGGCCTCTGCCGCCTCGGACACGACCGCGGTCACCGTGCAGCGAATGCTCGGCCCCATTGCGCTGGCGCAGGGTCAGCCCTTGGCGATCGAGGATGTCGCCCCGACCGCGGACAGCGACCCGACCGGCCAGGGCATCTTCTTCTACCTCGTGGCGCTCAGCGTCGGCTCCTACAGCGCGGCGATCGCGATCGCCTCCGCCGGGGCGCGGCTACCGATGCGCCGAAGGACGCTGCTCGCCGCGGGTGCGGGCGCAGTCATCAGCGTCCTGGTCACCCTCATCGCCGGCCCCCTCTACGGCGCGCTGCCGTCGGCAACCTGGTCCATCGGCTGGCTGGCGTGGATCTACACAACAGCCATCATCATGATCGGCATCGGCCTGCACACCTTCCTGGGCCGCTGGACCACGGCCACACTGGTAACGCTGTTCGTGATGCTGAACTTCACGTCCGCCGGCGGAGTGTTCGCACCGCAGCTGCAACCCGGCTTCTTCGCCTCGCTGCACGAGTTCTGGCTCGGCTCCGGACTGGTCGAGGCCGGGCGCACCCTCATGTACTTCCCCGGACTGGGGATCGGGCGCCAGGTGCTGACCCTCCTGCTGTGGTTGATCGTCTCCGTCGCCGTGGTCGGGCTCGCCGCCCTCACCGAACGGCGCCGCACTGCATCGTCGGCGCCGGCCGAACAGCCGGCAGACGTCCCGGCGCACGGCGGCGCCCACGCGGCCAGGCCCACCGTCGAGGACGAACTCGAGGAATCGGCCATCGCCGCCTGACATGCCGACCCGCGACGGTCCGACGCGGTCTCTGCGTCGGCCTGCGGCCGACCCCGCCCCGCAGGGCCGTCGGCACGAGCATGAAGATGAGTAGCAATGACGAGGCCGGTGAGGGCAGCTCCCGGGGCGTCCGGAGCCCCCACGACGTGCCGCTGCGTCGAGAGGCAGACTGCACCGGTGTCCATCAACCGGTCGGCGGCCAACCGCGCAAGGGCCTCCGCGGCCGCCCTGGGGAAGGCTGCATTCCCGGCGACGAGGGTCAGCGAAGTCCCGCAGGTGACCGGTCGAAGATCTCGTCTCCGCGCAGATCGCGCTCTCCGACGTGAACGCGCCCATGGATGAGCCGGCGTCGGGCATGGCGGTCCGCCGGATCTTCGGCTGCGACGGACAGCCATGAGAGCGACCGACTCAGCGGCGCGCCCACCCATCGGCAGCTTTCCGGTGACACGGACGCTCACCACCCGGTGGGCCGACAACGACATGTACGGACACATGAACAACGCCGTGCACTATCAGCTCTTCGACTCGGTGATCAACGGCTGGATCGCCGAGGAGGCCCCCGCCGCTGTGGCCAGTCGGGAGACCCTGGGGGTGGTCGCCGAGTCCGGATGCAGCTACTTCGCAGAGCTGAGTTACCCCGATGACGTCGTCGTGGGCCTGCGTGTGGACCACCTCGGCCGTAGCAGCGTCGTCTACGACCTGGGCCTGTTCCCCCTCCCGCGACAGCAGGACGCACAGCCCGGTGCCATCGCGGCCCGAGGGCGGTGGGTGCACGTGTACGTCGACCCACGGACGCGGCAATCGGTCCCGATCCCGGCCGACATCCGCCTGGTCTTGGAGCAGGCCGCGACGACCGGTGGCCCCACGGGATCTCCCGCAGGGCCCTCCCCGGACGTGCGGACGACACCGTCAGCGAACTTCCGTGATCCGCTCGTGCCCGACCGAGCCCACTGAGAGCCAAGGCGGGGGGGTGTAGACGGTGCAGCTCGCAGCCCGGTCCTCGGCCACCCGTTCACGAGGAGCAAGTGGCCGACCGTGCACGCGGCTGGGCACGGTGGGCGCCGGCGCCCACGTCTTCTACGAGCTGCTGGCCGGGGTGGGGATGCCCTTCGCGTCCCGGCTGGGCATCAGGACAGCCGCAGTTTTCTGGGCGAGCAGCACCGCCGCTGCCTACCACCACGCGGGCCGGCAGCCGAGCTCGCGCGACCCGGTGTTCGCCGTGCTCAACGGCGCCTACCTGTCGGCGGTCATCGCCCACTTCCTCGGCTGGCCCGGAAAGTCAAGGGCGGGCCTGCCCTGGCTGACCGAGTGCGAGGGGCTCGCGGGGCCGGTCATCCGGCCCTACAACGCGATCCTCCACGTCTCGGCCGTCGCCGCGATCGGAGGGCTGGTCGAGAACCGCCGCGGCGGGGCTTGGGGGGCGCTTGTCCCGGTGGTGGCCGTGCCGTGGCTGGTCCGGGAGCAGCGGCGGGAGTTCGGCCGTCTCCTGGTCCAGGCGCGCGAGCATCCCGGCTGGTGGAACCGCCGGCTCAGAAGCCTGGGAACGCTCGCCTGAGCCGGTCCAGGTCGACAGCTCCCCGCCCGACGCGCCGCTCGACGACATCGCCCGCGCGCGGCCGACCTCTTTGGCGCGGTCCGTTCAGGACGGGAAGGCGAACTCCGCGCATGGTGTATCCCAGAGAATCTGCCGCCTCGCGGCGGCGTCCGGAACGAGCTCCTCCAGCTGCGCGAGCAACGGCCCATAGTCGACGCGTACCGGCGTCCGCAGGAACGGCCAGTCGGACCCCCAGACGCACTGCTCGGGCCCGAATGCGTCGACGAGCGCCCGGACGAAGGGCCAGGTGTCCTCGTGCGGCGGCGGCAGGCGGGAGAACTTCACGAGCCCGGACAGTTTGACCACGGTCCGGCCGTTGCGCCCCAGCCGGAGGAGCTCCCGGAATCCCGGCGCATCCAGCCCATCGGCCGGCTCGGGGCGCCCGCAGTGGTCGACCAGTACCCGCACGCCGCTGCGCGCCAGCCGAGGGGCGAGTTGCGCAAGCTGGTCCCCCGTGACCTGCACGTCGGCGATCATGTCGAGTTCCGCGAGCGACGACAGGAGCTGTCCGGCGTCCGCGTAGTGCGCGACTCCCAGCAGGGCCGCGTTGAGGGTGACGCCCAGGACGCCGGCGGCTCGCAGCGCGCGCAGGTCTGCCAGGGTTGCCATGTTCGGCACCACGGCGACGCCGCGGAACCGGCCGACTCCCCCGGCGACGGCGTCGATCAGGCAGCGGTTGTCCTCGCCGTATCCGGAGTTCGGGCCGACGAGCAAGGCATGCCGGACGCCGTGGACGTCGTGCGTCCGGCGCAACTGGTCGAGAGTGCCCGTCTCAGGTCCGGTCGGGACGTAGTACGCGTCGGGCGCATACGCGAAGCGCTCCGGGTCGAAGACGTGCACATGGCAGTCGATCAGCGGCTCCCCCACGCGGCCCCCTCTCCTTCTCGCGGATCCTGGCAGCCGACGCGGGGCCCCGGACGTGTTCCCGTCGGGGGGGCGGGCCGTCAGGCCGCCGGCCGCACCGACAACTCGGCCGGCGCCGTGGCCCGGGAGCGCGTCAGCAGAACCGTAGAGAGCAGCGCCGCGAGTGCGCCGCCGGCGACCACCATCGCCATGGGCACCGGCGAGCCCTCGGGCCCGAGACCCATCAACGGCGTGACGAGAACGCCACCGCCGAACATGCAGGCCCCCAGGACGGCGGACGCGGAGCCGGCCGAGCGGGACCCGCGCTCGACGCCCAGGACGGTGGCGTTCGAGGACACCAGGCCCCGCGTCGACACCACCACGAACAGCGGCGGGAGCACCGCCAGCACGCCCAGCGTCCCTCCGGCAGTGACGGCGAGCACGAGGACGACGGCCGCAACCGAGGACCCGACCAGCCCCGCCACCAGCAGACGGCGCACCTCGAAGCGGCGGACCAGCCGAGCGTTGAGCAGCCCGAGCACCACCATTCCGGCCGCATTGAGCGCGAACACCGCACTGAACTGCGTCGCGGACAGGTCGTAGTGCTCCTGCAGCGCGAAGGACGAGCCGGAGATGTAACCGAAGAGCGACGCGTACGCGAACGCGACCGTCAAGGCGTACCCGAGGAACACGCGATCCCGCAGCAGGTCGCGGAAGGACCGCCCGGTCTGCCGCAAACCACCGCCGTGCCGCTGCTCGACCGGGAGCGACTCCGGGACGACGAACCAGATCGCGACCACAAGCACGGCGTTGACGCCCGCCAGCACGTAGAACATGACCGACCAGCTGCCGGTCCACACCAGCAGCAGGCCGCCGAGAACCGGGGCGATGATCGGCGCGACGCTGGACAGGGTCATGAAGAGGGAGAACAGCCGGGCCGCGGCCACACCGCTGGTCAGGTCGGCGGCTACCGCGCGGGCCAGCACGATGCCTCCCCCACCGGAGAAGCCCTGGACCAGGCGCCACACCGCGAGCACACCCGCCGAGGGGGCGAGCGCGCAGAGCAGCGAGGCGAGGGCGCAGACCGCAGTGGCTCCCAGGAGCAGGCGGCGTCGTCCCCAGGCGTCGGACAGCGGGCCGAGGACCACCTGGCCTACGACGAGCCCGATCACGTCCGCAGTCAGCGTGAGCTGCACCTGTGACTGAGTGGCGTGCAGGTCGTCGGCGAGCACCGGGAACGCCGGCAGGTAGAGGTCCATCGACAACGGCCCGAATGCGGTGAGACCACCGAGCACCGCGATCAGCGCGGCCATCTGCCGGCCGGAGAGTCGTGCCTGAACGGGATTTGTCACGTTGACGATTCTCGGGGCGCCCGATCAATCTGTCCAAGACATGTCTTGGACTGCAGCGATCGGATTTCACGATGGATCTTCGCCAGCTCGAGTACTTCGTGAGCGTGGCCGAGGAGGGCAACTTCACTCGTGCAGCTGCGCGGTGTCATGTGGTGCAGTCGGCGCTGAGCTATCAGATCGCCCGTCTGGAGCGCGAGCAGGGCGTGACCCTGTTCCACCGCACCAGTCGCTCGGTGCGTCTGGCGCCGGCGGGTGAGCTGCTCCTGCCACATGCGCGTGCCCTGCTGCAGGGCGTGGAGGTCGCGAGCGCCGAGCTCGCCGCCTTCACCGGACTGCTGACCGGACGGCTCCGGCTGGGCGTGGTGGGCAGCGTCGGGAACGCCGCTCCGGTGGTGGAGCGATCACTGTTGGCCTTCCACCGCAGGCATCCCGGCGTGGAGATTGCCGTCCAGGACACCGGCAGCCGGCACATGGCCGACCAGGTGCAGTCCGGTGAGCTCGACCTCGCCTTCGTCGGTCTGTTCGCCGACCAGTCCCCCGCCGGCCTGGCCCATTCCGTCCTGGCGGAGGAGCCTCTGGTCGCCGTCGTCGCTCGAGACCATCCGTTGGCCGGCCGTCGAACAGTCGACGTCCGCGACCTCGCCGCGGCCGGCCCTTTCGTCGACATGCGGCCCGAGTCGGGGCTCCGCCTCCAGGTCGACGCAGCATTCGTCCGCGCCGGGGTCGCGCGGACCGTCGTGTTCGAGCTGGGCACGTCGGAGAGCGTCGTCCGCTTCGTCGGCCTCGGCTTCGGCGCCGCGCTCGTGCCGCCGTCGGCGATCGGGGCGACGAGCGAGGTGGTCGAGCTGGCTCTGAGCGATGGGGACGCCAAGCACCCGATCGCACTGGTGCATCAGGCGCCGCAGCCGTCGGCACCGAGCGCCCGGGCCTTCCTGGAGCTGCTCCAGGAGACCAGCGCCGCGCCCCGCCAGGACTGACCCGGAGGCGATCATCATGACCAGCCACACAGCAGCGCCCCTCCCGAAGGAACGGGAGGGGCGCTGCGGACGTGCGGGGACAGGCGTGCGACCGCCCCAGGTCGACTACTTGGCGTCGGCCTCGACGAGCCGCTCGACGAGCTCGTCGACCGTGCCGGTCTTCGGCAGGTCGCGCTTGGCGGCCTGCTCGGACAGCTCGGCCTTGGTGAGGCCCTCGTAGCGCTCGCGAGCCTTGGCCTGGGCCTCCTTGCGAGCCTCACGCTCCGCCTTGGCGGCGTCGCGGGCCTGCTGACGCTCGGCCTCCTCGGCCTCGTCGGCCTGCTCGCGAACCGTCTGCTCGACCTTGTCGGCACCGTTGCGGGCGAGCTCGGAGACGCTGCTGACCTGGTCGCGGACGACGCTGCCGACCGACTCGAGCTGCTTGCGGGTGACGCCGGTCAGCGTGTTCGCGACCTCGGCCAGCTGACGGGCGTACTCGTGGTTGAGGTCCACGATCTGCTGGATGAAGGAGAACTGGCGCTCGACGGCCTCGGTGACGTCGACCTGCGGGAAGTTGCCGACGGTCGGGTAGGCGCGGAACTGGTCGGTGACGGAGTTGAGGCCGTTCTTCCAGCTGTCGAGCGTGGACGTGAAGGCGGACTGGGCGGTGCGGGTAGCGGCGGTGTAGTCAATTGCGGAGGTCATGAAGTGCTCCAGGGTTAGGGGTAGCCGGTCGGTGTTAACTATCCCAAGCGCCTGGTCGATATGTCAAGCGGTGAGGTCTCGAAAGTCGTGTGACTACACCCACCGCCGCCGGACGGACGGTTTCCCGCGCGCTCGACGCTGCTCGGTACATGACCCTCCTCGCTTCGCACCGCGCCGGTCAAGGGGAGCCGCTCCTTCTCCTGCACGGCATCGGCTCCACGCGCGACGACTTTTCCGCGCTCCTCCCCCGCCTGGCGGAGAACTTCGACGTCCTCTCGCTGGACCTGCCCGGTCACGGCGGGTCCCCGGCCCCCGGATGGCCCCCGACGGTTGCGGCGCTTACCGACGCCGTCGAGGCGGATCTGGACGCGCGGGGCCTGGAGCGCGTGCACATCCTCGGCAACTCCCTGGGCGCCCGCATCGGCATCGAGCTCGCCGCGCGCCACCGTGCGCGGTCCGTCGTGGCGATCTCCCCCTCCGGCCTCGGCCTACCGGCCGAGCGGGCGCACCAGGGAATGCTGATGGCGACCGCGCGCACCCTGATGCGCACCCTGCGACCGGTTCTCGGCTCCATCGCGAGCACGCAGGCCGGCCGCACCGCTCTCCTGACCGGGATGCGGGCGCGCCCGTGGACGGCCAGCAAGACCGAGGCGCTCGCCATGCGGGGTGGATTCGCCGACTCCACCGGGTTCTGGTCGATGCTGTGGTGGGCCATCCTCCAGGACGTGCCGTCCGGCCTGGACCGGGTGGACTGCCCGGTCGTGCTCGCCCAGGGCGCCGTCGACGTGGTCGGGGCGGGGCAGACGCCGCGCTACCTGCCGCTGATCCCTGCATCGACCTTCACGCTGCTGCCCGGGGCCGGCCACGCACCCCAGTCGGACACCCCCGACGCGATCCTCGAGCTCGTCCACCGAGCCGCGGGCCGGGCGCACACCCAGGCCGCCCCGCTCGCGTGACCACGCCCGGCCCGGGCGGCACGCCGGTGCGATCTGCGGCTGTACCGGGCCGTCACGTCCCGGCAACCGTTCCCGCGCAGGCTGGGGCCATGGCAATGAGAGGAATTCTCCGGT
>Ga0136846_1235860_pt1 | contig 10081 bp, 8 predicted proteins | sample HopSoiMetagenom2_FD_96841 | JGI IMG/M metagenome (GOLD analysis project Ga0136846, IMG submission 96841) | Grasslands soil microbial communities from Hopland, California, USA - 2 Assembly 2016 (version 4) | ecosystem: Environmental > Terrestrial > Soil > Grasslands | place: USA: Hopland... | reverse complement strand
AACCAGCCCAGAGAAACCCGAGGAAAAGCACCACGGCCGAAAAAACCGACGAAAGACTTCGCACCATCGCCACCGGAAAACTGACGTGGGTGCCGTCCGTTCGGACAACTTTTAATCCGAGGACGATGCTGCCGATCGTCGTTCCTTTCCAGGTCCACATGGTGACGAAATAGGCGATGCCGAAAAAGATAGCCCATGCCTTTACCAGCGGTATTAACATCCCGATCAAAACGAGATCAAGCAGCAGGGCCAGAAAACGTTTCCAGAACCCGGCTCTCGGCAAAAGAATGGTTTCACTCGGGCCGATCGTCGCCGGGTTGCTGATGCTCGCCATCACAGGGGGTGTGGATGAGTCCGCCGGCGCCAGGGTGACCGCGGATGGAGCCGGCGAAACAGCAGGTTGGACATTCGGCCCAAGTGGCACAGCCACCAGTGTGGATGCAGGGCCTTCTTCGCGTTTGAATGTTCCTCCCAACGCGACCAATGCCCCGCCCAGTCCAAAAACGCCAGCAACCGAGTAGGCCAGCAAACCAAAAACCGGGATGGTGTAGGCGAGCGTCAAGAGCACCGCGCCGACGAGAAATGAAAATAGAAGATTGTCGATCCCCGCGCCCCCCGCGCTCCGGCTTAAGTTTCGTCCCAGAAAACAGATCAATGCCGCTTTTCCAAAGATGATGGCCAGAAGCATCGCCAGCTTCACAAACGGGACGACCAGAATTCCAACAATCGTTATCACGAGCAGCACGGTCAATGGCGCGGACAGAACCATTGCCAGCAGCCCCGAGCAGATCGAAGCGACCGGTTTGCCTTCCAGCGCGCGAACAGTGCTCTTGATGGCACTCGGAAAAACAACAAGCACGATCAGATACAGGAGCAGCCAGAAAAGCGCCACGATCCATGGCTGATAAGTTCCAAACGTGAGCAGCCGTCCGTACATCAACCCGTGCACGAACCAGCTCTTAATCCATTCGATCTCTGGAATCAGGTTACCGAGCGCGAAGAGCTTCTTGTCGTGCGCGAAATAAGCGTTATCCGATATATCGAAAGGTCCGCCGATCAGGACTGTTTCCCCGCCGAGCCGCGCGCTGTCGCTAATCTCCGCGCCGCCAAGCACCACAACCGCCTCTCGGTCCACTCGTCCGCTGATCTTCGCTTTGCCACCGATAACTACCAGTTCACCGCGTATGTGCCCCTGGATATCCGCGTTTCCGCCAATCACTACGAGCTCGCGGATAGTTTCATTTGGCCGGAGAAGAAAATCAGAACCAAATATGACAGGATCACGATTACCTCGATGACGGTCCGTCCGCTCCCAATCCTCGATATCCATCGGCTCATCGGCCTTTGGCTTTTCGATTTGTTCGGATTTCTCCGGTTTCTGAACTCCTGGAGCTTCCGGTTTTGTCGGCGGGTTATCCGGATCGGCGGCTTGTTGTGCCTGCAGACCGACCGTTCCGAAAAAAATTAAAAACGAGAGAAGTTTTGAAGCCCAGGGCATATCAGTTGCGGCGCAGCCGTCCTAGCGTGGCGACCCGGTACAAGGCCATGCCCCCGGCCACGCAGACAGAATACATAATCGCGAAAACGCCGGCGATCCCCGCAAACCATTGCCAGGTCAAACTCTTTACGATCAGCAGCACCGAGCCGAGCAGCGCATCAAACAATTCACCGATCCAACTCAGCGACTGCGCATGCGTCACCAGTGCGCTCAACGAAAACTGCTCTGCCGGAATGGACGCAACATAGACAAGCGCACCCAGCAGAGAGCTCAACGTGATGATAAACACCGTCTGTGCTCCGCGAGGCCACGAAATAAACGAGCGCTTCCACCAGGGCAGATTCCTGCTGGCTTCAATCCGCGCCAGCACCTTGCCGGCCAGGTTTTCAGGGGCCGGGCGGTCCGGCAGCTTCCGAAGCTGCTCGTGGATGAACTTTTCCAGATCGTGTTGTTCGCGACTATCCATATCAGAGGTAATGGGGAGAAAAGCTTTGTTGAAAATTCTTAAAAGGATTAACGGCCCTCCGCTCATTCTTGTCCTGCGGAACAAAATCTTCCCGCACTTCCTCCGCCGCGCCGCGCAGCATCAGTTTCCGCTTCAACGCTTCGCGCCCGCGGAAAATATCGGTTTTCACTTTGCTCAGGGAAATCTTCAGCGAAGCGGCGATTTCGTCATAGCTCTTATTCTCAAAGTGATAAAGCACCAGCGGGATCCGTTGAGCCGGAGGTAATTTAGTCAATGCTTCTTCAAGCACGCGCCGCTGGTCCGCTTCATTCAAGTACTCGCCCGTCAATTCAGGAGCAGGAATATCGAAAGCCGGATGGTCCTCTTCCGAGTCATCGGAAAACATTTCCGAGAAAAACCGCCAGCGGTTCCGGTAGCGGGTGAGATGATTCAGGCAGAGATTCGTCGTCACCGTTCGCAGCCAACCGCCAACGGTTGGACTGTGCTGAAGGTCGGCAAAGCGTTCGTAGGCCTTGAGGAAAACCTCCTGGGAAATATCCTGCGCCTCGGCCTCATTCGCGGTGAGGCGCACGGCGGTGGTAAATACCATGTTCTGGTAGTTCCTCATGAACTGCTCAAAATTCTCTATATGGTTCATTATGTGGCCCGCTCTTTGTGACGGACTCGTTGGTTCCTGAGCATAGAACACAGGCAGAAAAATGAAAGTTGCAGAAAATTAAGGACTTCGGTCTTAAATCGCGAGTGAATGAGTTTGAGGCGGTTGTTTTGTATCTATTTAATGTCGCGCCGCTTAGATGAATTCGAGGAAAACTCTTTCTGAAGGCGAAGGGTTGCTCTTTCACCTCACTTATCGATCACCGTCACGGAGCTCGGTCGGGAGGTTACGATCTCTCCCGCCGGACTTGTATATCGCGCTGCTACCGACATCAGGGTGTGAGTCGGTTTATTCGTACCCCAACTCAATGTGAATTCATAACCCGTCCCCACTTGCGATTGGAAACGAACTGGTTCCAATTGACTGCTCTCGAAAGACCAGCTTCGCAGGACCGGTGGTACGTTGGTTCGTCCAAAGAAAGTGCCGTCAAATGTCAGTATCTCCAACGTGCCGCTGCGAATCGGGACAGCTTTGGGATTCGTCGCATTCACCGCGTAAACTTTGACGGAAAAACTGTCCGGCCCCGGAATCCGGTCAAGATTCAGTCCGACTGGTATCGCGAGCACGTTGAGACCTTCGATGGCCCCGGCTTCCGCGCCAAAACTGCTGCCCGGTTTTTTCGAGGTGGCGCAAGCGGACAAAAAGCTCGTCACTGCACAAACAAGCAGAACCCTCAAAATCCCTGTCTGCTGGTTGGTTTCTTTGGAACGGTTCATGAGCGTCTCGATTCGATTCAAAGCCGTGGCCCTCTATTCAAAAGCTCTGGTTGAAAACCTTTTGTGCGGCTTCAATGTCTTTGAGTATCTGAGCCTTGAGGTGATCCAGGCTGGCGAACTTCTGCTCCGGCCGTATCAGGCTTAGAAATTCAATTTCCATTTCGGCGCCGTAAAGGCTCCCGGAAAAGTCAAGAAGATGGACTTCAACGCGCAGTTCGGGCGTCGTTTTCTCTAGTGTGGGGCGGAATCCAACATTCACCACGGCCGGATGGCTCTCGCCGTTAAACCTGGCCTGAACAGCATAAACACCATGGGGCGGCGTGAGCAGTCCGGTCACGTCCAGGTTGGCGGTCGGAAATCCAAGTTTCGCTCCCAAATGGTCGCCTTCAACAATCTGGGCTGAAAGTGAATAACCGCGGCCCAGCATCTGCGTGGCCGAATCGAGATTGCCCGCGCGAATCGCGTCACGGATGCGGGTGCTGCTGACAATCCGGCCGTCCAGGCTCACCGCCGAAAGCCCATGAACCATAAAACCGAGTTCACCACCGAGCCGCTTCAGAAGCTCGACATTGCCAGCCCTTTTGTAACCGAATGTAAAACTGCTCCCGACACAAATACTATAGATGCCACTGAAATCCGCGACGAGACATCGAACGAATGCATCGGCCGGCTGCCGGCTAAACTCTGGCGTGAATTCCAGGAGCAGGGTTGCATCGACGCCCAGTTTCCTGATTTCGTGGCTTTTTTGGTTTAGAGAATAAATCAGCGGTGGTGTGCGCTCCGGAGCGACCACACTGTTGGGATGACGATCGAACGTGACCGCGACGGCGAGAGCGTTGTGCTGCCGCGCGTCAAGAATGGTTTGCCGAATCACCTGTTGATGGCCCAAATGAACCCCATCAAACATTCCAATCGCCAGGCAAACTTTGTGGCCCCTGGTGTTTAACTCCCGAGCTTGCCTGATGAGTTCCACATTTTACTCCATGGCGGATAATTTCAGAAACGGAATGACACGCAAAGCCAGGTCCTTGGGTTGAAGTTCCAATGCTTTGTCGAGGCTCAACGCTTCCGCGACGTCAAAGCGGCCGGATGAAACCCGCCGCAGCGTTTTCAAATGCGCGCCGCACCCCATTTTTTGGCCAACGTCATGAATCAACGAACGCACGTACGTTCCCTTGGTGCAGGCAACCCGAAACATGCCAATTGGTTCCTGGTAGTCAGTAAAACGAAACTTGTAAATATGGATGAGCCGCGGCTTTCGCTCAATTTCAATTCCTTTGCGCGCCAGTTTATAAAGCGGAACACCATCTTTTTTGATTGCCGAAACCATTGGCGGTATTTGCATCTGGTCGCCGACAAAGGTTTCAGCGCACTGGTTCAACTCGTCAACGGTCATCGGAAGCAGCGGCAGCGAACCGGTAATCTCGCCGTCTGCATCGTAGCTGTCAGTGGTTTCGCCAAATTTCGCGCTTCCCTCATAAATTTTATCGGAAGCCATCAGTTTCTCGGAAAGTTTTGTTCCTTTGCCTAAAAGCACAATTAGCAACCCGGTCGCGTTCGGATCGAGCGTCCCCGCATGACCAACTTTCTCGAATTGGAATTTGCGGCGAATCGATGCGACCACATCATGCGATGTGGGGCCAGGCGGCTTGTCGATCAGGATCGCGCCGTCAAAGGAATCAAACGTCTGCATGTTTCCCCACGCCGTTCAGCGACTTTTTGATCGAAGCGATGACTTTCCGCTGCACCGAGAGAGGAGTCCCCTCAATTCGCGCACCGGCGGCCGCAGAATGTCCGCCGCCGCCGAATTCCTGGGCGATTTTGTTCACATCCACCTTCGCGCTTTTCGAACGAAGACTGATGCGCGTCAACTCCGGCTCGATTTCTTCAAACACACAGGCGACGACAACCGGTTCGATCGCCCGGATATGGTCGATTAGCCCCTCGCTATCCGACGGCTCCGTTCCAGTCCGGGAATAATCAGCCTTCTTCAGCCAGAAATATGCAATCTGGTTGTTATGAGTGAGCCGGAATTTATTATAAACATGCCGAAGCAGCCGCACGCGCCCAAGCGGATAAGATTGATAAACCTCATCGCAAATTTTCGTCAGATTTGCCCCGCGCTTCACCAATTCGCCCGCCACGTGGTATGTCGCAGGACGCGTCGTGGGATATTGAAAGGATCCCGTATCCGTTGAAACGGCGGTGAAGAGACAATCCGAAATCGCCGGGGTGATTGGCCAGTTTGCCGCCTTCAACAAACGAAAGATCAACTCACCGGTCGAAGGTTCTTTGGCCGCGATCCAGTTCATGTCTCCGTAGCGCGTGTTGCTCGCGTGGTGATCGATATTGATGAAAACCTTCCGTTCGTTAATACATTCAACGGCTGTTCCCAATCGTTCCAGGCTGGCACAATCCGTCGCGATCACGCAATCGAAGCGCTTTCCCTTCTCCGGCGTTTGAATGAGATTTTTCGGATCGAGAAACGCCAGCTTTCCGGGAAGTGGATCTTGGTTCCAACAGGTAACCTTTTTCCCTTCGTTCATCAGCGCAAGCGTCAGGCCAAGCTCTGAGCCAATGCAATCGCCGTCGGGACGAACATGCCCCACGACGCAGATGGTCTCGCTGCCTTTGATGGCCTCGAGAATGCGATCAACTATCTTTGGGTGAACGTTCATCAGGTGAGGAAGATTTCTCGAGTTGCTCGAGAATCTCTAAAACGCGGTTCCCGCGCTCGATCGACTCGTCGATCACAAACTTCAGATGGGGCGTATATTTCAAAATGATCGAACGGGCCACCAGGCTTTGCAGCCGCTTGCTTTCCTTGCCAAGGAGGGAAGCGGCTTTCTGACGCTGTTCCGGGCTGCCGATCACCCCCACATAAATGGTTGCGGATTTCAGGTCATTCGAAACACCGACTTCATTCACCGTGATCATTCCCGCTTGGTCTATAGGCAACTCGCGGCGAATGGCTTCGCCCACTTCGCGCTTCAGTAATTCGCGCACTCTTTCGTGCCTGAGATTCTGCATACACTCCTTTGCGCCATGAAAAGGGCGGCTTACAGTTTTTGGGCGACTTTTTCGAGCGTGTAACACTCGATGCTGTCTCCAATCTGAAAATCGTCGAATCCATCCAGGCGAATGCCGCATTCCATTCCGGCGCGCACTTCGTTCACTTCATCCTGGAACCGGCGGAGCGTGAGCGACACCCCTTCGTAAATCAGGCCTTTACGCCGCATCACCCGCATCTTGCCTTTCACAATGCGGCCGCTCGCGACCACGCAACCGGCGACATTGCCGCCTTTTGAGAGCTCGAAAATCTTGCGCACTTCGGCCGCTCCAATGACCACTTCGCGGCTCAACGGATCGAGCAAGCCAGCCATCGCTTCTTTTACCTGGTCGATCAATTCGTAAATGATGGCGTAAAGCTTGATCTGCACTCCTTCGCGCTTGGCCGCATCGGACACTCCATTGTCAATCCGGGTGTGAAAACCAAGAATGATCGCCTTCGACGCCGAGGACAGAACCACGTCACTCTCCGTAATCGTCCCGACCGCGCTGTGAATAATATCGAGCGTAACTTTGGTCGATTCGATCTTCTTGAGCGCATCGACAATCGCTTCCACGGAGCCTTGAGTATCTGCCTTGACCACGACTTTAAGCACTTTGTTCTGCTCGGAGGCAAGAGTGTCGAAAAGATTTTCCAGCGTGACTTTTGGCCGTTTCTCCAGTTCCTCGCTCTTGAATGCGAGCGCGCGCTCTTCGGCGATTGTTCGAGCGGTTTTCTCGTTTTCGACGACCGTGAATTCAACGCCGGCTTCCGGAACGCCGTTCAATCCGAGGACCTTCACGGCATAGGAGGGACCTGCTTCTTTCAAACGCTGCCCGTCTTCACTGATCAAAGCGCGAACTCGGCCGTAATATTTATCGCAAAGAACGATCTCTCCCACTTTCAGCGTTCCCTTCCGCACCAGAACCGTCGCGGTTGGCCCGCCCGGTTCCAGGCCGGACTCAATAACGTTGCCCTTTGCCAGCCGATTGGGATTGGCTTTTAGCTCCAGGATTTCCGCCTGCAGGACGATTAGCTCAAGAAGCTTGTCGATATTGGTCTTCGTGAGCGCCGAAACATCCTGGAAGATCGTTTCACCGCCCCATTCTTCGGGCACCACTTCTTTCTCCTGAAGCTGCTGCCGCACGCGAACTGGATTGGCGTTCGGATGATCAATCTTGTTCACGGCGACGATAATTGGAACCTTCGCCGCTTTGGCGTGACTCAGCGCCTCCAGAGTTTGAGGCATGACGCCGTCGTTCGCTGCAACCACCAAAATAACGATATCCGTCACGTTCGCACCGCGAGCGCGCATCGCGCTGAACGCCGCGTGACCGGGAGTATCCAGGAAGGTGATCTGTTGCAGATCGTTCGGCCGTTCCGGGTGCGGAATGGAAATCGTATAGGCGCCGATGTGCTGCGTGATTCCTCCGGCTTCACCTGCCGCTACGTCGGATTTTCGGATCACATCGAGCAGCGTCGTCTTGCCGTGGTCAACGTGGCCCATGATGTTCACCACGGGCGGACGGGGCTTCAGTTGCTCTGGCTTATCTTCCTTATCTTCCTCAACCTTCCGCACCGGCGCATGCACCTGTCCAGCTCCGCGCTCGCGCTTTTCAAGCTCAAACCGGAACCCGTACTTGGCTGCAATTTTCTGCGCAATGATCTCTTCTATGGCCTGATTCACGTTCGCGAAAACGTTCAGGCTCATCAGATCGGAGATGATGACAAATGGCTTCTTACGCAGGCGTTCCGCGAAATCGCGCACGATAATGGGGGACTTCATCGTGATGATTTCCCCTGTCGTTGGAGGAACAAATCGTTCCACCGCTGGTTTCGCTTCCGGTCTTGGGGCCGGAGCGCCACCTTGCCGGTAACCACCCCGTTGAAACTGTCCTTGTTGTCCGCCGCGGAATTGCTGCTGTCCGCCGCGCTGAAAATCCTGCCGGCCGCGAAAATCGGTGCCGCGCTGCTGCTGCTGCATTGGGGGTCTCGGCGGCGCTTTTGAGACCGGAGGTTTTTCCGGCGGTTTCGGTGCGGGCTTGCTGGGCAGTTGGATTCGGCCGACCAATTGTCCAAGCTGTGGTCCAGCGGGTGGCGCAGGGGGCGGCTGAGGAGCAGGCGGTTCTTCTTTCGGAAGCTCCGGGGCCGCAGGTGGAGCAACAGCCTCGCCCGGAACAGCAGGTTCCGGAGCAACCGGCTCGACCGGCGCCGGTGCTTGCGGTGGAAATTCAACAACTGCCCCGGTCTTCGTCTCCGGAACTTCCACAACGGGTGGTTCCGTTGGTGGAGGTGCTACAAAAATCGGTTCAGTTTGAATAGGCGGAGGGGGCGAACCTGGTAGCGGCGGCGGTGCGGGTGCGGGCGCCGCTTCAGGATGCTTCGCTTTCGCTATGGACGCGAGTTGCTCTTCAAGATATTCAGCGGTGATTTTATCGAGAGAACTGGAAGGAACTTTAGCGGTGGCGATGCCCAATTCCTTGGCCTTCGCAAGCACTTCTTTGCTTTCGATTCCAAGTTTCTTTGCTAAATCGTAAATACGAACGGGCATACTTAATTTCTTCCACAGACCATGGGAACAGAGTCTTCATGCACTTACATGTTGACTGGTTGTTCACTCATAGATCCATCTCCTCAACGCTCCCTACTTCTTCTCTTGCTGTCGGCGGGCCGCTTCAGTGCGCACCGCTTCAATCACAGAACCAGCCGCTTCCCCGATCTCCGGGATTTCGGACAAATCATTATACTCTGCCTGCAACAAATCTTCCAAACTCAGGAATCCCCGATGAACCAGAATGTCCGCCTGCTCCCGCGTCACACCCGGAATCGATGCGATCGCGCTTACTGCCTGGGCGACCTTCTGCTCGAATCCCATCGCCGTTACCTGCTCCGGCTCGATATCCACATGCCAGCCGGTCAGCTTTGAAGTGAGACGCGCGTTCTGGCCGCGTTTTCCTATGGCGAGCGAAAGCTGGTCTGTCGCCACAAGAATTCGCACCCGTTTATTCGTCTCATCCACTTCAAACTGCTTCAGTTTGGCCGGTGCCAGGGCGTTCGCGATATAAACCTTGATGTCCTTGTCCCACTTGATGATATCAACCTTTTCATTGTTCAGCTCGCGAACAATGTTTTTCACCCGCTGCCCTCTCAACCCAACGCACGCCCCGACAGGATCGACCTTCTCATCCCGCGAATAGACTGCGAATTTGGTGCGGAAGCCAGGTTCCCTCGCGATTGCTTTGACCTCAATCGTTCCATCGTTGATTTCGCTCACCTCCAATTGGAAAAGCTTCACTACGAAATTCGGGTCTGCACGCGATAAAATAATCTCAGGTCCGTGGCTGGTATTCTCCACCGCCCGGACAAAACAACGGATTCGCTCCCCAATCTGGTATTCTTCAGTGGGAACACGTTCCCGGTTCGGCAGCAACGCCTCATACTTCCCTAAATCGACAATTACGTCCGATCGATCAAACCGTCGGACAGTTCCGCTCACAATATCCCCTGTGCGATCCTTGAATTCAGTGAAAATGAGTTGCTTTTCGGCTCGTCTAATATGTTGCATCAGAGCCTGTTTCGCGTTCTGGCTTGCAATTCGACCGAAGTCAGTAGGTGTCACCTCGACCTCAAGCTCTTCGCCCATCGTGGCATCCGGCTTCTGTCGCCGGGCGTCAAAAATCGAGATTTGGTCGTGTTT
>Ga0136846_1216409_pt1 | contig 10081 bp, 8 predicted proteins | sample HopSoiMetagenom2_FD_96841 | JGI IMG/M metagenome (GOLD analysis project Ga0136846, IMG submission 96841) | Grasslands soil microbial communities from Hopland, California, USA - 2 Assembly 2016 (version 4) | ecosystem: Environmental > Terrestrial > Soil > Grasslands | place: USA: Hopland... | reverse complement strand
TTGCAGTGGACGCAGTTCTGCGCGTTGATCTGGAAACGCGGGCCTGAGGCGTCCTCGACCCATTCGTAGACGCCGGCCGGGCAGTAGCGCTGCGACGGCCCCGCGTAGACGTCGTGCTCCGACTCTTTTTGCAGCGCCATGTCCTTCACGATCAGATGGACCGGCTGATCTTCCTCGTGATTGGTGTTCGACAGGAACACGGACGAGAGCCTGTCGAATGACACGGCGCCGTCGGGCTTGGGATACGCGATCGGCTTGAACTTGGCGGCCGGCTCCAGCGTGGCCGAATCCGGCTTGCCGTGGCGGAGCGTGCCGAACAGCGAGAAGCCGAACGTATTGGTCCACATGTCGAGCCCGCCGAGCGCGATGCCCAGCGTCGTGCCGAAGCGAGACCAGAGCGGCTTCGCATTGCGCACTCGTCCCAGGTCGCGCCCGATATCGGACGCGCGCCACGCGTCGTCATATCCGGTGAGCTCATCGCCCATGCGGCCCTCCGCGAGCGCCGCCCCGACATGCTCGGCGGCCTGCATGCCGGAGAGCATTGCGTTATGCGACCCCTTGATGCGCGGCACGTTGATGAAGCCCGCCGCGCAGCCGATCAGCGCGCCGCCCGGGAAGGTGAGCTTCGGCACCGATTGCCAACCGCCTTCGGTGATCGCGCGCGCGCCATAAGAGATGCGTTTTCCGCCTTCGAAGGTCGGGCGGATCAGCGGATGCTGCTTGAAGCGTTGAAATTCCTCGAACGGCGCAACGTAAGGATTCTTGTAATTGAGGTGCACCACAAAACCGACGATGACCTGATTGTCCTCGAGGTGATAAAGAAATGAGCCGCCGCCGGTTGAATTGTCGAGTGGCCAGCCGAACGAGTGCTGCACCAGCCCGGGCTTGTGTTTCTCGGGCGCGACCTTCCATAGCTCCTTGAGTCCGATGCCGAACTTCTGCGGCTCGCAATCCTTCGCCAGCGAAAACTTCGCGATCAGCTGCTTCGAGAGCGAGCCGCGCGCACCTTCGGCGAACAATGTGTATTTGGCGCGCAGCTCCATGCCCCGCGTGTAGGAATCCTTGTGGTGGCCGTCGCGGCCGATCCCCATGTCGCCGGTCGCCACACCGGCAACCTCGCCGTTCTCACCAAACAGCACTTCAGCGGCGGCGAAGCCGGGATAGATTTCGACACCGAGTGCCTCGGCTTTGCTGGCGAGCCAGCGGCACACATTGCCGAGCGACACGACAAAGTTGCCGTGGTTCGACATCAGCGGCGGCATCATGAAATTCGGCAGCCGCAGCGCGCCGGAGGGCCCGAGCCAATAGAAGCGATCGTCCGTCACCGCCGTCTTGATCGGCGTGTCCTCATTGCGCCATTCGGGCAGCAGGCGATCAAGCCCGATCGGATCGATGACGGCCCCGGAAAGAATATGCGCGCCGACCTCCGACCCTTTTTCAACGACGACCACCGCGAGATCCGGATTAAGCTGCTTGAGGCGGATCGCGGCGGACAAGCCTGCCGGCCCCGCGCCGACGATCACGACGTCGAACTCCATGGCCTCGCGGGCGGGCAGATCGGTCTCGCTCATGGTTTCCTCAAGGTGCGCAACGGTCCGCTCACACATTCAAGGTTTTCCACGATTTGGAGGCGCGTGACAATCGCGCGGCAGGACGGTTCAGTTGGTCGGAGCCGGGGCCGGAGTAAAGGCTTGCTCGCCGTTCACCTTGGAGTCGGGGATTGCCTTGCCGCCGTCCACGGAGATGAGCCGCTCCGCGCCTTGGGGTTGGCGCCTGCCGCCTGCCACAAATGCTGCTCGGCCGAATAGGTGCCGGAATTATCGCCGCGCGACACGAAGGTCGCGCGCTTGCGGGCGATCTCGCGCAGCGCCGCCGGCGCGTCCGCGGTGCCGCGAGTGCGAGCCGGATCGGATGGGGGACCGAGGATGACAAACTGGTTCGACATGAAGCGATGGCGCCGCGCACCATCGCCGGCTGCAACAAAACGATCGAGCGCTTCGGGATCATTCACGATCACGACGTCGATCGTGCCGTGCTCGGCCGTCGTCAGCGCCGTCGAGGAGGCGCGCGACACGACGTGAATCTCGAATCCGCTTGACGCGCGGAAGCGCGGAATGAGGGAGTCGAACAGGCTGGAGTCTTCGACGGAGGTGGTGGCGGCAAGGACCAGCAGATCGCCTGCTGGACGAGTTTGCGCGTAAGCAGCGGTTGCCGCAGCCGCGCACGACGCAGCCGTGAGATATGCGAGAACTCTCATCACCACGCCTCGTCGATCATTCGCGATTGTACAGGGGCAACCTTCCTGTTCTTGAAGAAATACCACTGACGTTATGCCAGTGGGTGCGGCGCAATGTCCGATCGGTTAAGATCGTGTGCAAGCAACCGATGACTTTGATGGCATCCGACCCAGCCTGCGCGAAACGCGATCTACTTGAGTTTTATGTTGCCGCTGGCGTCGACGCCGCGGTGGGCGAAATCGCGGCTGATCGCCTGTCGTCCACGCAAGCCCCTGAGCGCGCGCGCGTTCCTTCGCAACCAGCTCCTGCGCAGCCTTTCCCGAGAGCGCAAGCGCCACCACAACGCTCGTCCGACCTCGCACTCGCGCAGGCTCCTGCCTCGCCGGATATCGCCGTGATGGCGGCGCGCGAAGCGGCACGCCGCGCGGCGAGCCTCGACGACCTGCGAGCGCTCCTCACGAAGTTCGAGGGCTGCGCGTTGCGCACGACCGCGAAGCAGCTCGTCTTTGCGGACGGCAACCCGCAGGCGCACGTGATGTTCGTGGGCGAAGCGCCGGGGCGCGATGAGGACATCGCCGGTCTCCCGTTCGTCGGGCGATCCGGCAAACTGCTCGACCTGATGATGGCGGCGATCGGCCTCGATCGCACCAGCGCCTACATCGCCAACGTCATTCCCTGGCGTCCACCCGGCAATCGGACACCGACGCCGCAGGAGACGCAGATCTGCCTGCCGTTCACCTTGCGCCAGATCGAACTAGTCAACCCAGACATTCTGGTGTGCCTCGGCGGCCCCTCCTCGCAGACGCTGCTCGGCGTGAAGGAGGGCATCAAGCGCACGCGCGGGCGCTGGTTCACGTTCCACACCGGCACGCGCGAAATCAAAGCGATTGCGACATTCCACCCCGCGTACCTGCTGCGCTCGCCGCTGGAGAAACGTTTCGCGTGGCGCGACTTGCTGGCGATCCGCAAAGCACTCGATGCAAGTTAAAGGGCCTGTGCAGGGAACATTGATCATCCTATCTTCTTGAGGAGAGGCTGTCTGAGGAGCCCTTGATGGACCCCGTTCTCCTCGCCCGCATTCAGTTCGGCTTCACGATCTCGTTTCACATTATCTTCCCGAGCTTCACGATCGGGCTCGCCGCCTACATCGCGACGCTGCTCTTCATGTGGGTGCGCACGGGTGTCGAGCGCTATCAATTGCTGGCGCGGTTCTGGACCAAGATCTTCGCCGTTTCGTTCGGCATGGGCGTCGTGTCGGGAATCGTGCTGTCTTACCAGTTCGGCACCAACTGGAGCCGCTTCTCGGTCGCCGTCGGAAACGTCATCGGTCCTGCGATTGGCTACGAGGTGCTGACCGCGTTCTTCCTCGAGGCGACGTTCCTCGGCGTGCTGTTGTTCGGCTGGAATCGCGTTCCGCCGTGGCTCTCGGCTCTTTCGGCCGCGATCGTCGCAGTCGGCACGGCCATTTCGGCGTTCTGGATTTTGTCCGCCAATAGCTGGATGCAGACCCCCGCAGGCCACGAGGTGCGCGATGGCATCGCCTATCCGGTCGATTGGTTCGCCATCATCTTCAACCCGAGCTTCCCCTACCGCCTCGCCCATATGCTCACCGCCGCGTATCTGACGACGGCATTTGTCGTGCTCGCGGTCGGCGCACGATATTTGGTGGCGGAACGCCACGAAGCCGATGGGCGCACGATGGTGCGCATGGCGATCGGCATGATCGCGATTCTGGCGCCGCTGCAGCTTTTCATCGGCGACCAGCACGGGCTCAACACGCTCAAGCACCAGCCGATGAAGATCGCCGCGATGGAAGGCCACTGGGACGGCTCGAAAGCCGGCGATTTCCACATCTTCGCCTGGCCCGACGAGAAGTCGGAGACCAATCGCTTCGCGATCTCGATCCCGCGCGGCTCCTCGCTCATCCTCACGCACGATCCGAACGGCCTCTTTCCCGGTCTGAAGGACGTGCCGCCGGATCAGCGTCCGCCCGTTGTGCCGGTGTTCTTCGCGTTCCGCATCATGGTCGGTATCGGTCTCCTGATGATCGTCACGGGGCTCACCGGCGCCTTCCTCTCGTGGCGCGGCAAGCTCGTGAGCGCGCGGTGGTACCTGCAGATCGTGCAGTTCTTCTGGCCGGTCGGCTTTACCGCCGTGCTGTGCGGCTGGATCACGACCGAGGTCGGACGCCAGCCGTGGGTGGCCTACGGCATCCTGCGCACCGCCGATGCCACCTCGCCGGTCGCAACCGCAAGTGTGTTCACCACGCTTGTGCTCTTCGTTCTGGTCTACGGCGTCATCTTCGGCATGGGACTCTACTACATCAACCGCTTGATCGTGCGCGGGCCGCAAGGACGCGCGATCGAGGGCTCCACCCACGACACACCCAATCGTCCCCTCGCCGCCGCACATGATGCAGGCCGCGAAGCCATGCAGCCGGGAGGCTAGCGTGGAAGTCTACATCCCGGTCATCTGGGCTCTCCTGATCGGCACAGCCGTCGCGCTATATGTGATTCTCGATGGATTCGATCTCGGCATCGGCATCCTGTTTCCCTTCGCCAAGGAGGAGAAGGAGCAGGACCAGATGATCAACTCCATCGCGCCGTTCTGGGATGGCAACGAGACATGGCTGGTGCTCGGCGGGGGCGGACTGTTGGTCGCATTCCCGCGTGCCTACGCGGTGATCATGCCGGCGCTCTACTTGCCGGTCATTCTCATGCTGCTCGGCTTGATCTTCCGCGGCGTCGCGTTCGAATTCCGCACGGTGGCCGTGACCAGCAAGAAATACTGGACGTTCGCATTCGCCGCCGGCTCGACGGTTGCTGCCTTTTGCCAGGGCCTGATCCTTGGCGGATTGATTCAAGGCATCAAGATCGAAAACGGCGAGTTTGCCGGCGGCACATTCGACTTCTTGCGGCCTTTCGCGATCATCTGCGGGCTTGGTGTCGTGACAGGCTATGCCTTGCTCGGCGCGTGCTGGCTGATCATGAAAACCGAAGGGCCTGTGGCGGAGCGTGCACGCAAACACGCCAAGCTGCTTCTGTTCGGGGTGCTGGCCTTCATGGCAGTCGTCAGCCTCTGGACGCCGATCGAATCTCCGCGCATCCGCGAGCGCTGGTTCTCGCTTCCGAACATCCTGTTTCTCTGGCCGATCCCGGCGATCACCGCGCTCGCCGCGTACCTTGCATGGCGCTGGCTCGAAGCGGGGCGCGAAATCCCGCCGTTCCTCGCCGCGATCGTGCTGTTCATGTTGGGCTATGCGGGGCTCGCGATCTCGGTCTTTCCCTATCTGGTGCCGTACGCGATGACGATCTGGGATGCATCTGCGGTACCCTCGTCGCAACTCTTCTTGTTGCTCGGCACCTTGCCGCTGCTGCCGATCATTTTGATGTACACCGGCTTTGTCTATTACATCTTCCGCGGCAAGCTGCGCGAAGGCGAAGGTTATCACTGAGGGAAAGAATGCAAGCGTTCATCTGCATCACTTGCGGAACGCAATATCCGTCCGCCGAGAAGCCTCCCTCCAATTGCCCCATCTGCGAGGATGAGCGGCAGTACGTGCCGCAATCCGGTCAAGGCTGGACCACGCAGGACAAGCTCGCCGTCACGTATGTGAATGGCTGGCACCAGTACGAGGCGGGAATCCTGGGCGTCGCAACACAACCCCGCTTCGCCATCGGCCAGCGCGCCGTGCTGATGCGCACGGCGCACGGCAATGTGCTTTGGGATTCCATCTCGATGCTCGATGATGCGACTGTCTCGCTCATCAAAGGGCTCGGCGGCCTGCAGGCGATGGCGATCTCGCACCCGCACTTCTACACAAGCATGAACGAGTGGGCCGACGCCTTCGATGTGGACGTGCATGTCCACGCCGACGACCAGAAACACATCGTGCGAAAAGGGCCGCGCATCAAGCTCTGGGAGGGCGAGACCTTGAAGCTTACGGAAGACGTGACGCTGATCCGCGGCGGCGGGCACTTCAGTGGATCCAGCATGCTGCATTGGGCCGGCGGCGCATCCGACCGCGGCATCGTCTGCAGCTCGGACACGGCTTATGTGGCGGCGGACCGCCGCCAGGTGAGCTTCATGCGGAGCTATCCGAATTTCCTGCCGCTCCCGGCCGAGCGCGTGCAAGCGATCGCGAATGCGCTTGCACCGTTCGCGTTCGAGAAGATGTTCGGCAATTTCTTTGAGAGCGTCATCGAGAGCGGCGCGAAAGAGGCCTTCAACCACTCGGTCGAACGCTACCTCGCGGCCATCCATTAGGGAGTAGACCGCCGCGGGCGGATCATCGCCCAGCCGATGCGCAAGAGCGGCAAGCGCCCCTGCATCGATCGCTCGAAGGAGCGCGGCACTTCGGCGACCATGTCGGGAAAGCGCTCCTTGAGCGCCGTGGGGGGCGCGGCCCCCTGATCGCTCACGGGCCACACAAAAATCGCACCCTTCTCGCGCACATCATCGTCTGACAGCCATGGCGAAAGCGCGGACGAGCCGTCGATGTAAAGGCTCGGCCGGTCGGGCGAGGCGAAGGCCACCAGCCCCGCAGTGCGCACGTCGCCGATCACCACGGCCAGCGGGCGGCCGGTGCGGCGGCGGAACGTTTCCGTGAAGAACTGGCCCATCGCGTTCGCGGGCTTGCTGACCTCGAGGTCGACCGCCGCGGTCCATGGCAGCGTCAGTGTGGCGGCGACGATCACGGCCGGGGGCATAACCAAGAGGCCGAGCCAAACCAGCGCGCTGATGCGCTGGCGATAGAGCCGGATCATGTCGCCTGCCGCGACCACCACGGCGAGACCGGACAAGACAACGAGCGGCCCCGAGCCGCCGACAGGGCCACGGCTCTCGGTGAGCACGGCAAGCAAGGTCGCAACGAATGCCGGAGCCAGCGCAAAGTAATACACGTAGGTTTTCGCGAACGGCTCGGGTGGGACGCGCTCGATCGCAGGCGCGGGCGTGCTTCCGGCGAGCACGCCGCCCGCCACCATTGCCAAAATAACGAGTCCCGCGTGACTGAATAGTAGCAGGAGCAAAAGATTGCCCCACGCCAGCACCCGCTGTTCGCCGATGAACAGGTTGGGCAGCATGTCGAGCGCAGGCAGCGGGTTCACGCCCGCGCGATAGAGCCAGTAGAGGTGCGGCGCGAAGACGACGAGCAGAGCGATCGCCGAGAGCCAAGGCCCGAGCGAGTCGAGCCGGGCGCGTCCTTGTGCGGTGGCAACAATAAACACCGTCATCAGCGCAAGCAGGATCAGCCCCGCATACGTCGTGAGCAGCAACAAGCCGAGGGTAACGCCGGCGGCAATCCAGTCGCGGAGCCCGTTGTCGGCAAGTGCACGATAGGCAAACAACAGCGTCAGGGCGGTAAGCGGCATCGCCAGTACGCTTGGGCCAAAAGCGAGCGTTGGGACGGTGAACACGCTGATGCCGGCCATCAGCAGAATCGCCATCGCGGCGTGAGCTGCGCCGAGCATGCGACGGCCGAGCGTGAACACGGCCCAGAAGGTCACGATCACGCAAATCTGGGAGAGCAGATAGACGCCCACGATCCCGCCGAGCACGAACGCGATGTTGGCAACCCAATAAGCAAGCGGCGGCCCATACGGCGAGCCGAGCAACCATTCGCGGCCGACCGAAAGCACCAGCGGCACGTCCCCGGGTGGCGCCGCGTAGAACAGTGACGGCGCCAGGGTCCATAGTGTGCCCTGCGCCAGCGCCGCGACCCAGAACATCAGCACCGGACGCGCGCGTAGCGCCTCGAGGATGAGCGAGACGCGGAACATCGGCGCGCGGTCCAGCGCGGCGGTGGACGGGATGGACATGAAAAGTAGCTTAGAGACTTAACTGCGCGGTTTCGTCAATTTCTGCGGGCTCGGAGAGGCCAAGCAGCGCCGCGACCGGTGCGAACCTGCGGCGGTGGTGCACGCACGGCCCGAGCTGATTGAGCGCCTTGAAGTGCTCCGGCACCGAATAGCCCATGTGGCGCTCAAAACCGTAGCCCGGATGCGCCGCGCCGACGCAGCCCATCAGCCGGTCACGCGTGACCTTGGCGACGATCGAGGCGGCGGCAATCGAGACCACCAGCGCGTCGCCGCTCACCACCGCGCGGCACTCACAATCGACATCGATGCGATCGATGCCGTCGACGAACACGAGTTTCGGCGTACGCGTCAGCGCCTTGACGGCGCGCGCGAGCGCCCAGAGCGACGCGCCGCGGATGTTCAGGCTTTCGATGCGCGCCGGGGGCGCGATTGCGACGGCGACTTCGGCGCTGGAGCAGATCTTTTCGTAGAGGATCGCGCGCTGCTCGGGATTGAGTTTCTTCGAGTCGTTCAGCCCGCGCGGAATGCGCTTCGGATCGAGAATGACCGCAGCCGCCACGACCGGACCGGCGAGCGGCCCCCTCCCCGCTTCGTCGCAGCCAGCGACCGGGAACAGTCCGTTCTTCATCGCGTAGCGCTCGCGATTGAAGGTCGGGCGGACGATCTCGTCCCCCAACGGCAGGCGTGCTGCAGCGGCGCGACTCATGGCGGCGATCCTTGCGCGGATCGCCGTGCGAATTCAATTCGCGAGTTGCGGGCCTGTGAAACGCGGGGATACGGAACTTCTGGGTCGACGTCATTGCGAGGAGCCAAAGCGACGAAGCAATCCAGCTTTTCGGGCTCTGGATTGCTTCGCTACACGCTCGCAATGACGCTAGTGGAACGCGCGGCCGGAATCGATTGCGACCGTCGTGCCCGTCATCGTTTCGGTCTTGCACATGACAACGACCTGATCGGCGCAGTCGTCCTTGTCGGCGGCGCGCTTGAGCAATGCGCCATTGGCGGAGTTTTCGATTTGCGTCTTGGAGAGGTTGGCCGTTGCGCGCGTGCCCTCGAGCAGGCCGGGCGCCACGCAATTGACCAGCACATCGGGCGCGAGCGCGACCGCCATGCAGCGCGTCAGATGAATGAGCCCTGCCTTGGACACCGCATAGGCGATCGAGGAGCCGCCGGGATGCAAGCCGGCGATCGATGCAATGTTCACGATGCGCCCGCGTTTCTGCTTCTGCATCACCGGCGCGACGGCTTTGATGGCGTGCATCGGTCCGGTGAGGTTCACGTCGATGATCTTCGACCACTCCTCGGTGGTGAGCCCATCCAGGTCCTTGAACGGGATCGATTTGTTGTAGGCTGCGTCGTTGATCAGGATGTCGAGGCGGCCGAAGCGCTTCACCACTTGTTCGACCATACGGTTGATCTGCGCGGGCTTCGTCAAGTCGCACTGAAACGGGTCGGCTCCGACGCCGTGCTTACGCAACTCGTCCGCGACCGCGCCGGCTTCATTGGCGCTTTGCGCATAGACGACCGCGATGTTCGTGCCCTCTTTGGCAAGCGCATGGCAGATGCACTGGCCGAGCCCGCCATTTCCGCCGGTGACGACGGCGACCGCATTTTTCAGATCCATGGAAGGTGCCCCCCGCCAAAGACCTATCGCGGCGGGAGTGTGCGCGCCAGCCCGTTAGAGCAGAGAGAGCTGCTGCGGGCGCTTGCGCGTCGGAGAGAAGTGCTCGGTGGCAAGCTTCAGCTTGCGCCGGTTGAGCCCAAGCCGCTCGCAGCCCGCCTCGAAGCGCCGGCCGATCATCCAGGCAATCGGGCCGGAGCCGGTCATGCGCTCTCCCCACTTCGCGTCGTAGTCCTTGCCGCCGCGCATGTCGCGGATGAGCTTGAATACGTGGTTGTGGCGGTCCGGGAAGTTTTCGATCAGCCACTCGCGGAAAAGGTCGCGCAGTTCGAGTGGCAGGCGCAGCAGAACATATCCCGCTTCCTTCACCCCGGCGGCCGCCGCGGCATCGAGGATGCGCTCGA
>Ga0136846_1238266_pt1 | contig 10082 bp, 7 predicted proteins | sample HopSoiMetagenom2_FD_96841 | JGI IMG/M metagenome (GOLD analysis project Ga0136846, IMG submission 96841) | Grasslands soil microbial communities from Hopland, California, USA - 2 Assembly 2016 (version 4) | ecosystem: Environmental > Terrestrial > Soil > Grasslands | place: USA: Hopland... | reverse complement strand
GATTCCACCGAGGCGTATCTGCGTCAGATGGCAAAGGAAATCGAATCCCTCTTTCTGATAGGGACGCATGTCGGCCTGCACGGCTTCCGGCAACGGCGTGGTCGGGACGCCTTTGAAATCCTTCAGATTTTCGCGCAAGGCGGCCGCTTGGGGCGAATCGCCGAAGCGCTGCAACCCCTGCTCATCCAGGTGCGCGATTTGTTCGAGGCCAATTTTTTGGGCAACCGGCACCAGACCCTCGACGCCCAACTCGGCCATGGCTTCGTGCGCGGATTGCACCGCGGCGGAATCGAGTTCGACCCAGCCGGCATCCGGCAATTTGACGAAGCGTCCGGCCGCGGCTTGCAAGCGCTGCAGATCGGCGACGCTGAGCTTGAGGCTCTCCTGCTCCCATTCGGCGGAGACCGAAAGCCAATCAATGCCACTGCCTTTGACGACGAGCCGGGGCTTGAGCTGGCGCGGCGCAAGGAACAGGCGATGAAACGCCGGGTTCCCAAGGTAATCGGCGTCAGCGGGACGATCGGCCCAGGCCCGGGCGAGGGCACTGAGAAATCCTTCATTCGCGTCACCAACCCAGAGGCCCGGTTCCGGCGTGAACCAATCGAGTTGGCGCAGCCAGGCACTGGCCGGCTCGAGGCGCGGGTCGTCCAGAATCTCGGGTTTTTCACCCGGCCGTTTGCGGGTGTCCTTCAGTTGCCATTCGTGGCCGGTCCAAATCCAAACGCTTTGGTCGCGCTGACTTTTCGCCAGCAGGCGCAACCTGACGGTATCATCGAGCAGCTCGAAAATGAATTGCGGCCGGGCGGGATGCGCGACGCACAATTGCTCCCAATCGAGGCCATTGGTGCCCTGGCTTTTGCGCAGATGCATCAGCAGCCGATGGCTGAGCCGGGCGACGGGCACGCAAGGCCGGGAAACCCAATGCTCGAGCAGTTCGGGTGGCGGGGCATTGCGGAGCAGGTAAAAGGTTTGGTCCACCAGCGCCAACGCCGGGCGATGGTTGAAGAACTGAACGTCGGGGAGGGCCTGTTGTTTGCCGCCAGGCAAGGTCAGCCGGTGCGTAAACGCCAGTTCGTTGCGGCCGTGGTCGAGATGCGGTGTGAGTTCAGCAACTTCGCCGTGGAAAGCCAGCACTTTGCTGGCCGATGGAGCGGTATTTGTCGCTTCCAATCTAGTGTCATTGGCTTCGCCGTTGGCAGGCGCAGGATTGATGGCCATTTCCAGCCGTTGCGTTTGACCCCAGCGCGCGAGCCAATGCAGCAGCTCGACTTCTGACAAAACCATCGTCGGCTGGCCGTCGTTTTGCGTCGAGTGCGTCTGGGCGAGCCATTGGATGAATTCCCAATCGTCCGGCCGGAACAATTCCTGTTCGTGGGCGGCGCGAGTGGTCAAGTCCACGAGTTCGGAGAGGGTTTTGAGCTTTTCGCCGGTGCGTGGACGTTGCAAAAAGAATTGGACGCCCAGGCGGCGGCGTCCGGCGTTTTCTTCATCGGGCAGGCAGCGGCAAAGGACGCGCAAGGACGCGCGCGGGGTATCCAGATGGACCGGCCGGGAGGGGAAGAGCCAGGCTTCGAGATGTTTGACGAGTTGCTGCTCGTGGGAGGCTTGCTCGACCTGGGCGAAGCGCTCGAGATTGGCGTACCCGCTCAACTCGGTGGGCAGCGACCGTTTGGAGCGCAGAAACAGGAAGGCGACTTCTTCGAGGCGTTTTTTCCCGTCCACGGCGAGCAGGCGCGGCCACCAATCATTGCCCGGGAAATCTTTGCGCGTTAGGGCGAGTTTCTCGAAGTAATCCTCGAGAAAAAGCCAGGCGCGCTGGGAATCCGCGCAACCGGAAAAGTTGCGCAGCAATTCCTCGCGCTCGGCGACTGCTGCTTTGGAATCGGACAATTCCCGCCGCAAATCAGCCAGTGCGCCATATGTCTTGGAAAGCACGGTATCGTGAGCATCGTATTTGGATGCTGGGCCGCCACGCGACCCGTTCCCATTTCTCAATAGGACTTTGGCCATTCTGATTAAGCCCCTGACATCAGGGGTCCTATTATCTCCACATAGAATGCGGTATTTGGTCAATATAAATGTAAAGAATTTTTGCCTGCGTGGTGGGTTGATATCACGGCGACGCAATGAAATGATGGCGGAGTGCGCCCGTCCCCGGGCGCAGCGAGTACCGCATGCCGACGCACTGGAATTGTGAGGTTAGCCTTGGTTTGGCGGAAATGCTGCCCCCGGGGACGGGCACTCCGGCGGCAGTGGAAAGATGACACAGACGGCAAAATATGAAATCGTGAAGCTGGTGAGCGGAGCGCATAGCGTTCACTCGGTGGCGCACGCGGAGACGTTTCATCCGGTGATTGGGCCAGTGGCGGAGGCGGAGGCTTTATACGTGAAGCAGATTCGCCTGGCCGAGCGGCTGGCGCGCCACGAGGGGGAATTCGTCGTTTGGGACGTCGGCCTGGGCGCGGCAGCAAATGCGGTAACGTTGCTACGGGCGGCAAAGCCACTTAATTGTCCGATACGTTTGCTCAGTTTCGATCAGACGCTGGAGCCTTTGGAGTTCGCGCTGTCCCACGCCGTGGAGCTCGAGTATGTGAAAGGCTACGAAGAACCGTTGCGGCAACTGGTCGCACACGGAAAAGTTCAGCTTCAGGACGGCGCGCACGTGGTGAATTGGGAGAGTCACGTCGCGGATTTTCCGACGCTGCTGTTGCAACCGGCGGCACAGACCTGGACCAAACCGCATGTGATCATGTTCGATGCGTTTTCGCCCGCGCGGAATCCGGAGATGTGGACGCAACCACTCTTCGCGAATTTGTTTCGGCTGCTCTCGCCGGAGCGGCCTTGCGTGCTGCCGACTTATTCACGGAGCACGATGCTGCGAGTTACGTTGTTGCTCGCCGGCTTTTTTGTCGGCGTCGGTCACGCGACCGGGGAGAAGGATGAGACGACGATTGCGGCCAATGATTTGAGTTTGTTGGATGAACCGCTGGAGCGCGAATGGCTGGCGCGGGTGCGGCGTTCAACTAGCGCCGAACCGATGTGGGAGCCGGTGTACCGCCAGGCGCGGCTGGCTGCGGGGACGTTGGAAAAGCTGGAGGGACATCCGCAATTTCGGTGAGCGCGGTCCTCTGAACGCGTGACGAAAAAAGGGTGCTCCTGTCCAATCTTTGCTGGCATGAAAACAAAAATTGTTCTTATCGCGGTTGCGCTGTTGGTGCTACTGGGCTTTTTGAATCGGAGCAAGGATCGGCATGACGCGCCGACGCAAGCGTCTTCTACGCCGGTCACAAATGTTGTGGGAGGAGATGCGGCTGCTCTGCGGCGGGCGCCGACTGTTACCTATGCGCCGCCTCCGGCTGCTGCCGCATCCGTCCCTGAGCCACAGCCAAAAACAAATCTCCTCACACTCATTCTGAAGGGAAAAGCGCCCGCATTGACGATGGAACAGCTCGAGCCTTATTTGCAGGCAAATCATCGCAGTGCCGAGAGCCTGTTGATCGCTTACCAGCAAACGCACAATCGCGAGTTGCTCGATGAAGCCATCGCCAAATATCCGAATGACCCGCAGGTCGCGTACAACTCGTGGTTTCGCGCCCAACCCAATGCCAATGATCCGGACGCGGTGAATGCGAAACGGCAAGCCCTGGATAATTTCAAGCAAAACGCGCCGGACAATTCGCTCGCGAATTACCTTTCCGGGGCGAACTATTTCAAAATCGGCCGTCCGGACCTCGCCGTTCAGGAAGTGCAGGCGGGGGCAGGCAAGACGAAATTCGACGATTATGTGCAGAACGCCATCCAGGCGATGCAAGAGGCTTATCAGACGGCCGGATACTCGGAAGTGGAAGCCAAGCTCGCGGCGACCACTGGCGCGTTGCTGCCGCATCTGGCCGAACTGAAGCAAACCGGGCTAAGCCTCCTCGACCTCGCGAACAAATATAATCAGTCGGGCGATTCGACTTCCGCGCAGTCTGCGATCCAGATGTGTTTGGACCTGGGCCAGCGGCTCAACGATCCGAATTCCACCACCTTGATCCAGGACCTCGTTGGCGTTGCCATTCAACGAAAAGCGTACGATGCGATGGCGGCCTCCGCCACCGATCCCGCCACAAGCCAGGCGATCCAGGCTCGCATTGATGCCCTGACCAAATACCGTGACGACATCAAGACGTCGGTGTCCACCCTGCGCATTGATGAATGGATGCAAACGGCTTCGCCCGAGGACATCAATGGCTACATTGACCGCGAACGCGTGTTCGGCGAGCAAAAGGCCATGCAATGGCTGGCGAATCGGAAGAAGCAGTAAGGGAGGAACTACTCCTCGAGCGCAATCCAATCGAGGTCTGCAGTGCCGCTGCTAACTACGAACTTTAGCTGATTGGCGCCTGGTTTGAGTTCGGCGGCGCCCAGTTTGATTTCACGCCATTGGTTGCCCTCAAGGTTCCATTCGAAGGCTCGGTCATTTACGAACAATTTTCCTTCGGCGGGCGCGGATTCCGAGCGAGCGCGCAACTTGATTTGCCAGCTTTTCGCAGCAGCGCTGTCCACCGTGTAAGCGGTCCATTCTCTGGCGGACAAAACAATGTGCTGACTCGAGCGTGGGCGCTGTGATTCTTCGGCCATGACGGTCACCGGTTCGTCCGTACGATAAAGCTTCGAACGCGCCTGCGCGTTGCTAACGGAAAACGAAACGCCCGCGCCTTTGCGTCCATAATTTTCGCCTTCAATGCGAACCGGCGCGCGCCGCAACATCGCATTGACGACGTCCGGATGGAATTTGCAATTCTCGAAACGCAGGTTGACGAGCAGTTCATCGAAGCCTTTTTGGGCTACGTCCTTTTCCGGCTTTGCTCTACCGCGCGAGTAAGCGACGATGGCATCCCAATCTTTTGGGCGGCGAATCGAGCACGGACAATTTTCCGCATCCAATTTTTTCCAGGGCCAGAAGCACCAGCCGATATTGTTTGCTTCGAAGTAATCGGTCGTCGCCCAGTAGATGGTGTTGTCGCGTTCGCCGGTCTCGCCGACCCACACGGGCGCGTTGAAGCGCTGGCGGTAGCCGAGGTATTTGCCGATGCTATTCACGTGGGCCGGGTTGTCCCAGCAATAATAATGAAATTGATAGACCAAATTCGGGTCGAACGGTTTGGTGAACACGGACCAATCGTTGGCCCAATCGGCCCCTTCGACAATGATCATATGCCGCTTGTCCACTTCACGAATGGCCTGGGTGATGCGTTGGTAGAGCGGTTCGAGTTGGGCCTTGTGTTTGGCCAGTGCACCCGTGCGCGCGGGCAGCGGTTCATTCAATAAATCATACCCGGCAACCGCCGGCTCGTTTTGATAACGTTGCGCGATTTTTTTCCAGAGCGCGACCAACTCATCCTGGTATCGCGACTGCAGGAAAAGCTCGGGCTGATCGTTCTCGCTGTCGTCAATGTTCTGTCCGGTTTGCCCACCCGGCGCTGCGTGCATATCAATGATGACATACAGCCCGTTGGTTTTGCACGACGCCACGAACCTATCCAGCAGCACGAAGCCTTCCGGCTCGCCCGTAGCCCCGGAGACAAATAGCCGCGCGTTCAACGCTGGCCGCAGCGAATTGTAGCCGAGTGCCGCGATTTGCCGGATGTCCGCTTCCGCGATGTAGTTTTTGCGAAACTCCGACCAAAAGTGTTTGGCCTTTTCTTCACCAATCAAATCGCTGACCAGTTTTTCGATGCGGCGCGGGCGGTCGGCCTGGTTGCCGAACTTCCACATGTAACCCTCGGGCAGCAGCCAATTTCCGAGCCCAAGGCCGCGCAGCAACACTTTCTCGCCATGTTCATTGATGATGTCCTGGCCGCGAGTGTGGAGAAACGTCAGTTCACCGGCGCTGGTTGCCAGCACCAACACCCAAAAAAGAAACCCCAAGACGACCGTCTTTAAGGACAGATTCAACACCCGACCTTCGGAAAAACTCTGCCAAATATCAAGAGCGGTTTCTTCGCGGATTGGAGCGCGGACATTCTTGTCCGCCAACGTCACGCACACCCACGCCTTATGACATTTCTCAGCAAGCTGCGCCAATCCATCGCTGTTGCCCTGGTGGACAAGAATGTCCGCGCTCCAATCTTACTTCCTTTCGCCAATCGCAACCACATGACCCTGGGTCCTGAAGAAAATGGTTCCGTCTGAAATCGCGGGTGTCGCCATGCAAACTTCCTCCATTTGATTGGTCGCCAGCACCGTAAATTGCGGCCCGGGCTTCACGACATATACCGAGCCTTGTTCACTGGCAAAATAAATTTTGCCGTTGGCGGCCACGGGTGAAGCGGTGTAGCCGCCGCTGCCCGAACCCAGCCGCTCTTTATACATTTGCTTGCCGGTGCGTGCTTCGTAGCAGGACAGGATGCCGTCCAGGTGGCAGCTATAGAGGTAATCGCCATAAACCAGCGGCGTTTGCATGTAGGCGCCGCCGCGCAACGCGCTCCAGGCGACGAATTTGTTGGTAGCCGCGCCATCACGTAGCGAAACGTCGCCGCTCGCATCCGTGCGAACGGCATAAAGTGGACGCCTCGGGCCGTGGGCGCTGGTTAGAAATATCAAGCCGTTCCAAACCAATGGCGTCGGAACCGGACAATCACCGCCGCCGGACATTTTCCAAATCTCTTTTCCAGTTTCGAGGTCGTAACCACCCATGTGCTTCCAGCCGTTGACCAGCAATTGCGCCCGAGAGCCTTCCGTGCAAACCGTCGGTGTGCTCCAGGTCGCGGTGTCGTCGCGCTTCGTGCGCCAGATTTCTTTGCCGTCAGTGAGGTCCAGAGCCGCGACGAGCCCATTGGTCAAAATGTCGCACTGAACGAAGACGCGGTTGCCGTAAATCACGGGCGAACTGGCGAAGCCCCATTCGAGGTCAACGCCCTGCGGATCCGGGGCATCGTTGTAAACGACCGGGCTGGTCCGCAGCGTGCCCAGGTCTTTTTGCCAGCGCAATTCGCCATTCAGGTCGTAGCAGTAAAGACCTTCCGAGCCGAAGAAAGCGACGAGATTCTTGCCGTTGGTGGCGACGGTGCAATTCGCATGCGTCGCCTTCGTGTGCCGTTTTTGTTTAGGCAAACCTTCCCGCGCAACTTTCTCCCAAAGCAGCGCGCCCGTCTGTTTGTCGAGGCAATATACCTTCCATTGTTGGGCTTCGTTGTCTTCGGCTGAGCCCGGGTCACCATACAGTCCAACTTTGAGCGCGGCGGGCTTGCTTTGATTGATGGCGGAAGTGACGAACAATTTGTTTCCCCAAATCACCGGGCTCGAATGGCCCAGGCCGGGAAGCGCCGTCTTCCAAAGGATGTTCTGAGATTTTTCGAGGTTCCAGGTTGCGGGCGTGTTGCAACTCAGAGCCAGGCCATCTGCGTTAGCGCCGCGGAATGAAGGCCAGTTGTTTTGGGCATGGCTGACGGAACTGACTAGCAGGGACGCGTACAACAAGAGGCGGAGTGGTCGCATGCGAAACTTTTTATCAGGAAAAGAATGCGCCGGAAAGCACCAGATTTGGGATCAGCGCTGATTACCGATTACTTGCCTCCCCTTCCTTCGTTCACTTCGGTGCGTCATGAAAGACTGAATGAACTAGCAAAATGAAAGGTGATTGCCATGTGAATTGAACGTTGAACATGTAGCGAAGCTGGTGGCGGGCGGGAGTAATCACGCCAGTCAAAGCCCAGCCGAGCAAATGACCGAGCCGTAGCGCAAGCGAACCCAATCGAGCCTCGTTAAGCAAATTGAGAGCGGCCAGCCTTTCGAAGGTGGTGAAGCCAGCACCGCTGCCCAAGTAATGTTCAACAGCAGGCAGCGGGCTCTCCGGGGTCAAAGAGGACGGCGCGGCCAGAAAGTGCATTCAGGAACATGAGAGACCCTGACAGACCGATGGGGCGGGAAGGGCAAATCAACGGTGGCCGAAAAGAAATAATCGGTCAGCGTGCCTGTCAGGGAGTCGGAGCGGCCCGTAGTAGCGATGAAGCGAGTAACGATCGTGGAGCCAAGGGGCCGCAGTGACAACATGCGGAGTCAGATGAGCGGATGAACCGATTGAGCCAAACACGTTCTACTACGGAACAAGCGGAAGCAGAGGCCAAGACTGGGAGACCGGCCGAGGCGATGTTGCCGCCCAGAATCGCTGCTCTGAGACAGAAGCTGGCTCAAAAGGCCAAACAGGAACCCAAATTCCGCTTTTACAGTCTGTATGGCGGAGTGATGGACCCGGACACGCTGTTGGCAGCGTGGTGCAGAGTGTGCTCCAATGGTGGAGCACCGGGGGTAGATGGCAGGAGCATCGAGCAAATCAAACGGAAGGAAAATGGTGTGGCGAGCCTGCTCAAAGAAATTGGGCGGGAACTCCGCGACAAGAGCTACCGGCCTGCGCCGGTCAAGCGCGTGTATATTCCCAAGGCCAATGGCAAGATGAGGCCACTGGGCATCCCGACGGTCAAAGATCGAGTCGTGCAAATGGCGGTGCTCCTGATCCTGGAGCCGATTTTTGAAGCCGATTTCGAGGACTGCTCCTACGGGTTTCGTCCCGGGCGTTCAGCCCACCAGGCCTTGGAGGAGATACGCCAGCACCTTCTGGATGGAAAGAGCGCGGTGTATGATGCCGACCTCAAGGGATACTTCGATACGATACCGCACGAGCGGTTGATGGCGTGCGTGCGCATGCGCGTGGTGGATAGCTCGGTGCTCAAGCTCATCCGGCTGTGGCTGGAAGCACCGGTGGCCGAGCCGCCGGACCAACCCGGCGACAAACCCCGAATCAAACGAAACGATAAGGGCACTCCCCAGGGAGGAGTGATCTCGCCCCTGCTGGCGAACATCTACCTGCACTGGTTCGACAAAGCCTTTCACTCGGCCCAAGGGCCAGCGCACTGGGCTAAAGCCCGGCTGGTCCGATATGCCGACGACTTTGTCGTGCTGGCCCGCTATCAGAGCGAACAACTGCGCCAATACATCGAAGACAAACTCGAAAAGTGGTTAGGACTGGAACTCAACCGGGAGAAAACGCGCATTGTGGATGTGAAGAAGCAGAGTCTGGATTTTCTGGGCTACACCTTCTGTCATGTCCACAGTCGCTGGTATCACGGCACCAAGGTGCTGAGCATGCGACCCTCGACCAAAGCAGTGCAACGGCAGAAGGACGCACTGCGTGAGTTGACGGGCGCGCGCAGCAGAACAGTGCCCGTGACCGAGCTCATCGGAACCATCAACCGGCAACTCCGCGGCTGGAGCAACTACTTCGGCCACGGCTACTGGAAAGATGCCTTCCACGAGATCAACCTCCACGTCCAGACAAGGCTCCGCCAGCACCTGCGCCAAAAGAGCCAGCGCCGCTACCGAGTTCCCGCCGGACAAACACTCTACCAGCACCTCCAACAGCTCGGTCTGATCCAACTCAAAGGGAAACTGTGAGCGCTGACCGAGCGAGAGTTGCCATACGAGCCGGATGCGGGAAATCTGCACGTCCGGTTCCCAAGAGGGGTGAGGGGAGACGGTCATTGGCCATAGCGCCTTTCATCCCGTCCTCCTCGCCTACTCGACCGTTGAATTCTTTGCTTAATCGGAGTTTGATCCCGCTCCCTGCGGGATTGGAGTTTATTTGGATCTTGGAGGACTTGGATCTTGGTGTTTCATAGTCGGATTTCGGCCTTCGGTCTTCGGATTTTCTTTATCTTTGTCCGTCCCTAATCTTTGGGTGAATTCTGGTCCGCGCTCCCGCACCCTTGCGCCTCTGCGTTAAATTTTTTCATCCCTGGTTCTGTTTTCTTCCCTCTTCGTTTACTTAGTTACCTTCTGTAAGATTCCTGGTTCCAGACTTGGGACTTCGGACCTCATTCGGATTTCGGCCCTCGGATTTCGGATTTGTCCCACCATCCGTGTTTCTCCGTGTTCATCCGTGGTTTCATTTTCGGCCTCCATGTTCTCCGTTCTCTCCTGTCAGATCTTCGGATTTCGGCCTTCTGATTTCGGATTTATTACCCCATTCGTGTTAATTGGTGTCCATTCGTGGTTTGAAGCTTGAATTTCCCTTCGGATTTCGGCCCTCGGATTTCGGATTT
>Ga0136846_1227694_pt1 | contig 10082 bp, 9 predicted proteins | sample HopSoiMetagenom2_FD_96841 | JGI IMG/M metagenome (GOLD analysis project Ga0136846, IMG submission 96841) | Grasslands soil microbial communities from Hopland, California, USA - 2 Assembly 2016 (version 4) | ecosystem: Environmental > Terrestrial > Soil > Grasslands | place: USA: Hopland... | reverse complement strand
GCCTCCCGCAAGGACGCCCGGGACGCCGTGGTCGCGGCCCGCAAGGCGTTCAGCGGCTGGCATGCCCGGACGGCGTACAACCGGGGCCAGGTGCTGTACCGGATCGCCGAGGTGATGGAGGGCCGGCACCAGCAGTTCAGCGCCGAGGTGGCCGCGTCCGAGGGACTGTCGATCTCGAAGGCCCGCGCGGTCGTCGACGCGTCCATCGACCGCTGGGTCTGGTACGCCGGCTGGGCCGACAAGCTCGCCCAGGTGGTCGGCTCCAGCAACCCGGTAGCCGGTCCGTACTTCGACTTCTCGTTGCCCGAGGCAACCGGTGTGGTGGCGGTGCTGGCGCCGCAGGACTCCAGCCTGCTCGGTCTGACCAGCGTGATCGCGCCGGCGATCGTGTCCGGCAACACGGTGGTTGCGGTCTCGTCGTACGAGCGTCCGTTGCCGGCTGTCACGCTGGGCGAGGTGATGGCGACCTCCGACGTACCGGGCGGTGTGGTGAACATCCTCACCGGGTCCGCTTCCGAGATCGGTCCCTGGCTCGCGTCGCACCAGGACGTCAACGCGATCGACCTGTGCGGGATCGAGGATCTCGGCGAGGCGACCGAACTGGAGATCGCGGCCGCCGACAACCTCAAGCGGGTACGCCGTCCCGCCGAGGAGGACTGGACGGCGGACCAGGGCCTCTCGCGACTCACGCAGTACCTCGAGCTGAAGACCGTCTGGCACCCGATCGGAGTCTGACGGTGCTGAGACCAGGTGACCGGGTCGCGATCGTCTCGCCGTCGCGGGGACTACCCGAGATCTTCCCCGGCCCGTACGAGCTGGGTCTGCGCCGGTTACGCGACGACTTCGGGCTGGAACCGGTCGAGTACCCGACCACCCGCAAGCTGGGGACCACGCCCGTGGAGCGGGCTGCCGACCTGCACGCGGCCTGGTCGGACCCGTCGATCCGCGCGGTGTTCGCGACGATCGGCGGCGACGACCAACTCACCGTGCTGAAGCACCTCGACCCGGCGGTGTTCCAGGCGAACCCGAAGCCGTTCTTCGGCTACAGCGACAACACCAACCTGCTGAACTTCCTGTACTCCTTGGGTTTGCCGGCCTTCCACGGCGGCAGCGTGATGGTCCAGTTCGGCCGCGGCGGCGCGATGCACCCCGACACCGAGCGCTCGCTGCGGGCGGCGATGTTCAGCGGCGGCGACTTCGAACTTACCCCCGCCAAGGGCTGGACTGACCACGACCACGACTGGAACGTCCCCGAGAACCTGGAGACCGAGCCGCCGCTGTTTCCCGGCACCGGTTGGACGTGGACGGGCTCGCGAGCCGTCAGCGGGAGGCTCTGGGGCGGGTGCCTGGAGATCCTCGACTGGCAGTTGGCCGCGAACCGCTGGATGTTGCCGACGGAGTCCTATGGCGGCGTGCTGTTCCTCGAAACCAGCGAGGAGATGCCGAGCTCCGAGCAGGTCTACCGGATCCTCCGCAACTTCGGCGAACGCGGCCTGCTCGAACGCTTCGACGCGATCCTGTGGGGCCGGCCGAAATCGACCTCGCTGCTGCGGGACGTGACGCCGGAGGAGTCCGTTGCCTACGTCACCGGTCAGTACCTTGCCGTCGACCGGGCGCTGGCCGAGTACAACCCGAACGCCGTCGTGGTGAAGGGTCTGGACATCGGCCACACCGACCCGCAACAAGTCCTCCCGTACGGCGGCCAGATCCAGCTCGACCCAACCAGCGAACGCATCACGGTCACCTACTGAGGGAACTACTGTCCGAACAGGAACCAGCCGCCGACCCCCGCGGCCACGAACACCACGGGCAGCGCCAGTAGGAACCACGCTCGCATCCGGCGCCGACGCCGTACCGGTGGATCTGTCGAGACCATCGTCTCCTGGTCGTCGTCGGTGAGGTGGGTCCGCTCGGAGGCGCGCAGCGGCGCCTCCTGCTCCAACCGGTACGCCTCCGCCTCCAGCCGCTCGGCGAGCGTGTCCGCGCGCTCCCAGCGGTCGTTGACCCGGTAGGCCAGCGCACGCTCGAAGATGTCGTCGAGCGCTCCGACCGAGTCGTGCAGCACCGACCGTAGGCTCGGCGGCGGCAGATCCGGGTCGCGGTTCAGCACCTCGCCGATCGAGGACGCCGAGTACGGCGGATGCCCGGTGACCAGCGCATACGTCACCGCACCGACCGCATAGATGTCCGCGCGCTCGTCGAACCCGCCGTCGCCGCGGCCCTGCTCGGGCGCCATGTACGACGGCGTACCCACGGCCTGGGTCAGACCGGACGCCTCGGCGGCCCGCTTGGCCAGGCCGAGATCGGCGAGCACGATCCGGTGGGTGCCACCGCCGGTTTCGTCGCCCTGGTTCGGCCGGAGCAGCAGGTTCGCCGGTGTGACGTCGCGGTGCACCACGCCCTCACTGTGCAGCGCGGCCACCGCACGGGCGAGATCCGCACCCCACCAGAGCGCGTCCACCGGGTCCAGCGGCCCCTGCCGGAGTACGTCGCCCAGCGTGCCACCGCCGACGTAGTCCATCACGAAGTACGGACGTCCGTCGTCGAGCTTGCCCACGTCGAACACCCGGACCACCCGGTCGCTGGCGATCCGGCGCATCAGCCGGGCCTCGGACAGGAACCGCTCGCGGACGTCCGCACGCGACGCCCAGTTGTCCGCGAGCACCTTGACGGCCACGGCGACGTCCAGGTCGTCGTCGTACCCCCGCCACACGGTCGCGAACGCCCCCGCGCCGATCTTGTCCTGAAGCCGGTACCGCCCGATGACATCCATCCCCGCTATTGTCAACCACAATGAGCTCATTAGTGGCTGGGGGATAATGACAGTGCTATTGGCCGGGCCTTCGGCGCCGGCGCGGTCATGGGGCTGCGACTCCCGTCCTTCCCTCGTCGCTCCAGTCGCTTCGCTCCCTCCGCTCCTCAGTCCAGGCCGGGAGGCCCCATGACCGACGAGCTGGAAGAATTGGCGGCGCTCGCGGCTTCGGGCGATCGGACCGTCGTTCCAGAACTCCTGCAGGCGATCCGGCCGCAGGTGCAGCGCCGGGTGGCGAAATTCCTGCCTTATCGGGAGGACGCCGAGGAGGCCGTCCAGGACACCTTGTTCCAGGTCGCCAACAAGATCCACACCTTCAAGGGCACCGGCAGTTTCGCGGGCTGGGTGACGATCGTGGCCACCAACCAGGCCCGGCAGACCTACCGATCGCTGAAGCGCCGCTCGCTCGAGCAGTCCGCCGAGGTCCTCCCGGAGGCCGTCGACCCGCGCACCACCTCGGTGATCGCGGGCTCCCGCCTCGACCTGCTGGAGGCGCTGGAGTCCCTCGAGTCCAGCCACCCGCAGCTGGTCCAGCCGCTGGTCCTGCGCGATCTCGGCGCCCTGTCGTACGCCGAGATCGCCGACGAGCTGGACGTCCCGCTCGGCACCGTCAAGGCCCGCATCCACCAGGCCCGAAAGGCCGTCGCGGAACGCCTCACCATCCGCTGACGTCAGCCGAACCTGCGCCGTACCTCCACCGCCCGCCGCAGGTCGTCGAGGAAGTTCGCCGTCTTGCGGCGGATGGCCGAGTCGGCGCTCTCGTCCGCGATCAGCGCCTCGGCCGGCCCGATCAGCTCCTCGTCGATCGCGTAGCGCGGTACGATCCGCGCTGCGGTGAGGCCGACGACCATGCCGGCCCGGATCTCCGCGGTCCGCCGGATGTCGGTGAAGAACCGCCGTGCGTACGGCGCCGTGACGGCGACCTGCGCCGGGTGCCAGAAGCCGTCGGCGGCGGCCAGCAACTCGTGCACCCCGATCGACGGATCCGTCATGATCCGCGTCCAGGCCGCCTCCTTGCCGTCCGGCAGCGCGGAGCGGCAGCGGGCGGCCTGGGCAACGCCCTCGGTCGACTTGTCACGGTCCAGCTCGGCGTCGATGTCCACGGCGCCGAACGCGCCGAGCCTGACGAGCCGCAGCACGATCAACCACCGCAGGTCAGCATCGATCTCGAGGCCGTCCGGGGCCAAATCGCCGTCGAGCCACCCGGTCAGGAGCGCAACATCGTCCGTGGTCGCGACGAATCCGCGAGCGGTGACCAACTGCAGGCTGGTCCCCGGCGCTGTGGCCGCCAGCTTGTTGCTCAAGGCGGCCGCAACCGGTCCCCGGGACGCGTTGTAATCCAGATACCCGCCGAGAAGGCGCTCCTCCAGCCAGCGGACCAGCGATCCGACGGCGATGTCGCTGTCCTCATGTTGGATTGTGGTGGTGAAGAGCTCCAGGGCGAAGCGGGGGTCGAGCTCGGCGTCCGCTACCGCGTCGCGGACAGAGTTCCAGATGACCGCGCGGGTGGTGCTGTCGGCGATCTTCGGGAGCACATCGGGGAGGTTGGCGAGACTGGTCGCGTCCAAGCGGATCTTCGCCCAGGTGTCGTCGTTCGCGTCCGGGACGACCACTGCGAACTCGTTGCTGAGGGCAACCTCGGCGGCGTCTGAGTCGATCACGACGTCGGCCAGGGTCGGCTCGCCGGTGACGTCGTACCCGCCGACGCTGAGTTTGTGCAGGCGGCGGGAGTTGTCGGGACTCTGCCGGTGCAGGACGACGCCGGCATCCGTGCGTTCGACCGAGATGGTGTCCAACCCCGACGTCCGCAGCCATTGCTCCGACCACGTGTCGAGGTCCCGCGCGCCGGCCTCGGTGAGCTTGGCGGTGAACTCGTGCAGGTCGGCGTTGGCGTACTCGTGCGCCTTCAGGTGCGCGTTGACACCCTCGAGGAACACGTCGTCACCGAGGTACTTCGCCAGTTGCTTGAGGACCGCCGCGCCCTTGGCGTACGAGATGCCGTCGAAGTCGTCGAGCGACTGCCGCGCGTCCTTCAGGCTGTCCGGCGCGACCGGGTGCGTGGAACTGCTCTGGTCGGTCTGCAGACCCCACCACTTGCGGACGAAGGCGAAGTCGGTCCAGTTGCCGCCGTAGCTGGTCGCGTCCTCGGACACCCGGTGCGCCATGTACTCGGCGAACGACTCGTTCAGCCACATGTCGTTCCACCACTTCATCGTGACCAGGTCACCGAACCACATGTGCGCCATCTCGTGCACGACGATCCGGGCGCGGGTACTGCGTTCCGCCTCGGTTGCCTGGCTGCGGAAGACCAACGAGTCGGCGAGGGTGACGCAGCCGGGGTTCTCCATCGCGCCGAGGTTGAAGTCCGGCACGAACGCCTGCCAGTACTCGCCGAACGGATAACGCCGGCCGAACATTCGGTGGTACTCGTCGAACGCCTCCCGGGTGGTCCGGAACAGGTCCTCCGCGTCGCGTTCCAGATGCTCCTTCAGGGACTGCCGGCAGGCGAGTCCGAGCGGGATCCCGTCGTACTCGCTGCGGAGCTGGTGGAAGGGGCCGGCCACGATCGTGACGAAGTACGTCGCGAGCGGCTTGGTCTCGGCGAGGGTCCACTCACCCGGCGCGGTCCGCGTGGCCGCACCGTTGCCCATGACAACCCAGTCCTCCGGGCACTTCACGGTCACGGCGTACGGCGCCTTGAGGTCGGGCTGGTCGAAGCAGGGGAAGTACCGCGGCGCCGACTCGAGCGACGACATTCCATAGGTGTAGACGCGGCCGTCGGCGGCGTCGACGGAGCGCTGCAGGCCTTCACCGTCGGCGGCGTACTTCAGCTCCGCAGTGACGACGAGATCGTTCTCCGGCTGCAGCCCGGTGAGCGGGAACCGGCCGCCGTCGAGTGTCCCGGGATCGAGCGCCTGGCCGTTGAGCTCGACGCTGATCAGCCGCTCAGGCTTCACGTCCACCCAGCTGGTTTCGGTACTGGCTCCGAAGCGGATCCGGCTGGTCGTGACGAACGTGTCGCCGGGGCCGGTCAGGTCGAACGCCACGGCGTACGACCGCACCGCGAGCTCCGCAGCCCGCTGCCGGGCCTCTTCCACTGTCAACGCGCGCATGCAGAGCACGCTATCTCTGCTTGTGGTCGACAGCCGCCGCCGCGAGAGTCGCGACGGCGCGGATCTCGTCGCTGTCCGTGGTCTTGAGCACGTTGCTGATCAGCTGGGCGTCGTCGGGCTCGGCGAGACTCGTCAGCACGTTCAACGCGCTCACATGGTCGAAGCCGGCTCGGATCTCTGCGCTCGCGCCAACCGGAGGACGCGACAGGATGTCGCGGGCGACCTGACGCACCTCGCCGGCGAGCGGCTCGAGCGGGTTGCCGCCGCTCAGCCGGGTGTACGACGCGGCGACCTGGTACATGTTCAGCGCCCGGCACACGGTCTCGACATTCTGGCTGTAGAGCAGCGCACTGAAAGCCTGGAGCGGAATGCCGACCTCGTCCCCATTCATATCTGCACGCTAGCGGCCGCGTGCAGATGCTGACCCAGGAGGTACGCCGACTCCGGCGCGTCTGCCGAGTAGCAGAGGCGGTGGTAGCGGGTGGACCAGGCGTCCTGGAGCGGGCAGATGTCGACCGCAGTGTTCGAGTGCACTGCGCGGCGGGGGACGACGGCCAGGCCGGCGCCTGCGGTCGCGAGAGTGATCAGGGTGTGCAGCGTCGGCACGAGCGTCCGGTAGCGCGGCGCTGGGGCGTGGGGGCCGAGGCGGTCGTCCATCCATTGGCTGAGGGGCGAGTTGCGATCGAGGCCGACCAGAGGATGCTCGGCGACTTCGGCGTACGCGATCGACGTGCGGCCGGACAAGGTGCCGCCGGCCTGGCCGATCACGACCAGGGAGTCGTCGGCGAGCGGCTCGGTCCGGAGGTGCGTGGGCTCGTCGTCGAGGATCACGCCGAGGTCGGCCTCACCGGCGGCGAGCAGTCGCACGCTGCGGATCGTACGACGCTCGCTCACGTTCACGTCGTACTCCGGATGGTCGCGCAGGAACGTGGCCAGCGCGAGTGGCACGAGTTGGTGCATCGCGGACCCACCGGCCACCAGGCGGATCGGAGCGGAGCGGGAGGTGGCGTACGACGCGACAGCGCTGTCCAGGCGGGTGGTTTCGGCAAGAACGTCGCGGGCGTGGCGGACCAGTGTCGCGCCTGCGGGGGTGAGCCGGACGCCGCGGCGCTCGCGGACGAGCAGCGGAACTCCGGTCTGCGTCTCGAGCGCTCTGATCCGCGCGCTGGCCGAAGGCAGACTGAGGTGCATCGCCCGCGCGCCACCGGTGATCGAGCCCTCTGCCGCCACCGCGGAGATCAGCCGGAGATCGTCGAGGTCGTACCGCATGGGCTCAGCCTACGTCTCAGCCTTAGGCTGGCTACGGGGATCGCGCATTGTGAAGTCACCTGTCGAGCCCGATCCTCGAAGGGTGCTGCTGATTCTCCCGGCCGGTGTCGCGGCACTGCCGTGGCTGCTGGCGTTCGCCACGGTCGTGCGAGCCTGCGGATGAATCGCGCTCAGCTGGCCATGGCCTACCAGGCGTGCGAGGTCGCGGATCTCGCTACGGCTGCTGTCACGCTCGACGATCCGGCCGAAGCTCTCGCCATGGCTTCCCGGGTCTTGGCGGCCGCTCGGGAGTTGATGGCCGCTGCCCATCGTTTCTCTGACGGCTCGGCGCCCAGCGATCCGCTGCAGGTGTTCGCCTACGAGCATCCGGAGGAGGCGGCGGCCGATATCAGCGACTGGCTTCGCCGTTGCCGAAGTCCCGAGGACCAGGCAGGCGCGCACGCTCGCGCTGACGGTTGAGGTACAGGCCGGTCGCGGTCGAGACGCTGGTGAGCAACCAGACGAAGACGCCGGCGTCGTCGGTCACGCCGATGAGCGGCAGCAGGTCGGGCAGGATGTCAATCGGGGAGATCAGGTAGACGATCGCCAGCGCCCAGATGAACGGCCGGCTCTTCGGCAGGTCGGCGTACGTGCCCTGCCGGACCTCGCGCAGCAGGCCCGGTAGCGCGCGAGCCCGCTCGAACACGTCCCCGACCGGGACCGGCTCGCCGCGGGCGATCTTGCGCCGCCGCACCTTGCGCCGCCGTACGACACCGAACGCGCCGACCACCACGCCGAGCACCAGCAGCCCGATCCCGACCGCCACCGCCGGCATCCCGACCACGTCGCCGTCCCGGAACACCAGCGTCAAGAGCCCGACCAGCCCCAGAAACCCGCCGAAGTACACCATCCACCAACTGTAGAGGCGCCCACCCCTACAAGCCCCCCGAACCCGACCGCCTACTCTCCGTGCAACCTAGCGGTTGTAGGGGGTGGAGAGGAGGGGGCGGGTGTGGGTGAGGACCTGGGCGTAGTTGGCGCGGACCTTTTCGGCGTTGAGGGTGAGGGCGGGCTCGGGTTTGCCGACGGCTACTTGCCAGGTGGGCGGGGTGGCCGCGCCGGAGAGGGCCCAGGCGGCTTGGCGGGCGGCGCCGAGGGCGACGTACTCGGCGGGCTCCGGGAGGACCACCTCGGCGCCGAGCAGAGCGGGCGCCAGGGCTTGTACGGCGCGTGATCGGGCGCCGCCGCCGAGGAGAAGGACCCTGTGCACCGGGAGGCCCTGGTCGCGGAGGGCATCGACGGCGTCGGCCAGGCCGCAGAGCAGGCCCTCGACGGCTGCGCGTGCCATGGTGGCGGGCTGCATGGTCGCGCGGGTCAGGCCGTAGATCAGGCCGGTCGAGTGCGGGAGGTCCGGCGTACGCTCGCCGTCGAGGAACGGGAGAAGGACGAGGCCATCGCTGCCGGACGAGGTCATCGCAGCGTCGTCGAAGGCGGCCAGCTCCAGGCCGAGCATCTGGGCGGTCGCCGACATCACCCGGGCCGCGTTCAGCGTGCAGACCAGCGGCAGGTACTCGCCGGTGGCGTCCGCGAAGCCGGCCACCAGGCCGCTGGGGTCGGCGGTCGGGTGGGCGGACCGCGCGAAGGCGGTGCCGCTGGTGCCCAGCGAGACAGCGACGTCACCAGGCTGCAGATCGAGACCGAGCGCGGCTGCAGCGTTGTCACCGGTACCCGCCGCGATGGCCGCGCCGAAAGCTGTCTGGCCGACGATCTCGGCCGGGTCGGCGACGCGAGGAAGTGCGAGTTGCCGGCCGAAGGCGAGCTCGACCAGGTCCGGGCGGTAGCTGTTCGTCGCCGGAGACCACCAACCGGTGCCGGACGCGTCGCCGCGGTCGGTCGTGATCCCGTCGATCCCGTGCCGGTCGGCCGCCAGCCGGTGTGTCATCCAGTCGTGCGGCAACACCACCGCCGCCGCCCGAAGCGCCGCCTCCCGACGCACCGCAGCCGCGCGCGCCGCCTCACCAGAGCCGCCAGCGCGTGAACCGTCCGCGCCTGAACCGCCCGAGGCCGAACCGCCCGAGCCTGAACCGTCCGCGCCGCGAGGAGCGCGAGCGACCTCGTCCCGCAGCCAGCGCAGCTTGGTCACGGTGAACGACGGCACCGGCACCGAGCCGATCGCCTCGGCCCAGGCTCCCGGCCCGCCGAGCTCGGCCACCAATTCCACCGTCGCGTCCGCCGAGCTGGTGTCGTTCCACAGCACTGCCGGGTGGACGACCTCACCGGCGTCGTCCAGCAGCACCATCCCGTGCTGCTGGCCGCCGACCGCGATCGCCTCCACCCCGTCGAGCAGCCCGTCGGACGCGATCTCCCACGCCTTCCACCAGACGCCCGGGTCCACCTGGGTGGCGTCCGGATGCGGCGCGCGGCCCTCCCGCACCACGGCACCGGTCTCGGCATCACACACAAGGACCTTGGTCGCCTGAGTGGAGCAGTCCACCCCGGCGACCAATCTCGGCTCACTCATCTGTCCGGCTCCTCTACGACGGCGGAGTCCCAGACTAGAGCGCTTCCAAAGTCGCCCGGGACCCGATCTCGTGGAGTGACTTCAGTGCGGCCTTGTACTGCGTGACGAACCGCTCGTCGGACGCGAGGTCACCGAACAGGTCGGGGTCCGAGATGAATACCAGCGGGTCCTCGCGATTGTGCTGCGCCCGTTCGACCAGCTTGTCGCGCAACCGGTCGACCACCTCGATCGGACGGCCCTCCTCGTCGACGCCCTCGGCGTACCTGGCCCACGACGCGACCACCAGCACCGAGCGCTTGATCTCCCGCCCGGCCGCCAACTGCTCGCGGACCACCGGCAGCACCCACTTCGGGATCCGGTCGGAACTCTCCGCGCACAGCCGCGCCAG
>Ga0136846_1227618_pt1 | contig 10082 bp, 10 predicted proteins | sample HopSoiMetagenom2_FD_96841 | JGI IMG/M metagenome (GOLD analysis project Ga0136846, IMG submission 96841) | Grasslands soil microbial communities from Hopland, California, USA - 2 Assembly 2016 (version 4) | ecosystem: Environmental > Terrestrial > Soil > Grasslands | place: USA: Hopland... | reverse complement strand
GCCTCGACGACGGCGAGCCCGGACGTGGCCATGGCAGCCGCCACGGCGACCGGGCGCAGGGCGTGCACGAACCGGTCGAAGTACAGCAGCAGGAGGATCAGATCGGCACTGACGAGCAGCCCGACCAGGGTGATGCCAAGGTCGGGCACCGAGTTGGTCTCCACCTGGCGCAGCAAAGCGAAGGCAAACGTGAAGGTGGCCGTGAACGCCGCCAGAACGAGCTTCTGCAGGCGGTCTCGGTACCACAGCCGCATGAACCGTGGTGACAGCGTTCCGGTGGCCATCTGGACGACGAGCACGCCGATCGTCACCACGAAGCCGATCAGTCCGACCATCGCGGCCGCGGCGGCCGACAGCACGCTGTTCGCGGTGCCCTCGGAGTAAGTCCAGGCCGGCGGCAACGCGATCCGGCTCTCGAGCCACAGGTCGAGGGACGCCAGCAACACCCCCACAACGCCGCCGACCAGCGGCACGACCCAGAGGCTCTGCCGGACGTACTGGCGCGCCCGGAAGCCGGCTGACCAGGACATCACCGCCCACCCCTCGAACCAGGACGGCACGGGTTGCCGCCGCAGTCCATCCCATACCCGGGCGTCCGGGACGTCCTCACCCCGCACGCATGAGCCGCAGCTCGTTCAGCCGGGTGGGATCAGAGCGAGCGGACCCAGTTCTCCAGGAGGGTGGCGCCGGCGTCGCCGGACTTCTCGGGATGGAATTGGGTGGCGGACAGCGGTCCGTTCTCGACTGCGGCGACGAAGCGGTCGCCGCCGTACTCCGTCCAGGTGACGAGCGGCGTCACCGATTCGCGGGTGTCGGTGAGCTGCCAGGAACGGACGCCGTACGAGTGCACGAAATAGAAGCGTTCCTTCTCGATACCGTCGAACAACTTGGCGCCGGCCGGGGCGTCGACCGTGTTCCAGCCCATGTGTGGGACCGGCTGTGCGTCCTCGGGCTGCAGGCGCTCTACCGTGCCGGGCCACTGCTCGCAGCCCTCGGTTTCGACTCCGTGCTCGATGCCGCGGGCGAACAGGATCTGCATGCCGACGCAGATGCCGAGCACCGGGCGGCCGCCGGTGAGGCGGCGGTCCACGACGACGTCGCCGCGGACTGCCTTCAGCCCGGTCATGCAGGCTTCGAAGGCTCCGACGCCCGGCACCAACAGGCCGTCGGCGTTGAACGCCTGCTCGAAGTCCGCGGTGACGGTGACGTCCGCTCCGACCCGCTGCAGCGCCCGCTCGCCCGACCGGATGTTGCCGGACCCGTAGTCCAGGAGGACGACCTTCTTGCTCACCGCGCCGACCTCACAGAGCGCCCTTCGTGGACGGGATGCCCGGCTGTCGCGGGTCCAGCTCGGCGGCCGCCCGCAATGCCCGGGCGAACGCCTTGAACTGCGCCTCGACGATGTGGTGCGGGTCCCGGCCGGACAGCACCCGGATGTGGACGCAGATCGCCGCGTTGAACGCGAGCGTCTCGAACACGTGCTGGGTCAGCGAACCGGCGTAATCCCCGCCGATGATCGCGTAGACCTGGCCCTCCGGCTCACCCGTGTGCACGCAGTACGGCCGGCCGGAGAGGTCGACCGTGCAGTGGACGAGCGCCTCGTCCAGCGGCACGGTCGCGTCACCGAACCGCCGGATCCCCCGCTTGTCACCGAGAGCTTCCTTGAGCGCCTGGCCGACACCGATCGCGGTGTCCTCGACCGTGTGGTGCGCGTCGATCTCCAGGTCTCCGACCGTGTTCACGTGCAGGTCGAGCAGCGCGTGCTTGGCCAGCGCGTTCAGCATGTGGTCGTAGAACCCGACACCCGTCGAGATGTCGGCCCGGCCCTCGCCGTCGAGGTTCAGCTCGACCAGGACCTTGGACTCGCTGGTCTCCCGATCGATCCGAGCAGTCCTGCTCATGTCAGCCTTCCCGTGTCTGTCTTGAGGACGCGCTCCAGTGCGCCACGGAACGCGGCCATCTCCTCGCCGGTGCCGATCGAGACCCGCAGCCAGCCGTCGGGTCCGGTCTCACGGATCAGTACGCCGTCGTCCAGCAACGCCTGCCACACCGCGTGCCGGTCCGCGAACGTGCCGAACAGAACGAAGTTGGCGTCCGAGTCGACCGCGCGCAGCCCGAGCGACCGCAGCCAGTCGACCGTCTCATCCCGCTCGATCCGCAACTGCTCGACCCGGCCGAGCAGCTCGTCGGAGTGCCGCAGTGCCGCGCGCGCGACCGCCTGCGTCACGGCGGACAGGTGGTACGGCAACCGGACGATCCGCAGCGCGTCCACGAACTGCTTGCTCGCGGCAAGATAACCGACCCGGCCGCCCGCCATCGCGAACGCCTTCGACATCGTCCGCGCCACCGCCAGATTCGGGTACGCCGGCAACAATGACACCGCACTCGGTGTCCCGGTCCGGCGGAACTCGGCGTACGCCTCGTCGACGACCAGGACCGAGCCGATCGCCGCGGTCCGGGCCGCGATCGCCTCGACCACCTCGATCGGCAGCGCCGTACCGGTCGGGTTGTTCGGCGAGGCGAGCAGCACGACCGACGGATGATGCCGGGAGATCGCGGCCAGCGCCTTGCTCTGGTCGAGGGTGAAGTCCTCGGCCCGGCGGCCGGTCACCCAGCCCGTGTTCGTGTCCCGCGCGTACTCCGGGTACATCGAGTACGTCGGGGCGAACGACAGCGCCGTACGTCCCGGGCCGCCGAAGGCCTGCAGGATGTGCAGCATGACCTCGTTGGAGCCGTTGGCGGCCCAGACCTGCTCCGGGGCCAGCTGCGCACCGGACTCGCGGGCCAGATACGCGGCGAGGTCCGCGCGCAGGTCGAGAAACTCACGGTCGGGGTAGCGGTTCATGCCGCGGGCGGCGACCGTCACCGCGGCCGCCATGTCCGCGACCGTCTCCTCGCTCGGCGGGTACGGGTTCTCGTTGACGTTGAGCAGGACCGGGACGTCGAGCTGCGGGGCGCCGTACGGCTCGAAGCTCTTCAGCTCGTCGCGGATCGGCAACCCGTCGAAGCGGCCCATCAGCTCGCTCCGGGGAATCGCGCGGACACCGCGGCACCGTGGGCCGGCAGGTCCTCGGCGTGGGCCAACGCCAGCACGTGGCCGGCGACCTCGTGCAACGCATCGCGCGAGTAGTTCACGACGTGGACCGCCTTGAGGAAACTGCGCACGGACAGGCCGGACGAGTGACACGCGCAGCCCGCCGTCGGCAGCACGTGGTTGGACCCGGCGCAGTAGTCACCGAGGGATACCGGCGACCAGCCGCCGACGAAGATCGCGCCTGCGTTGGTGATCAGTCCCGCCCGCTCCTGGGCGTCCTCGGTCTGGATCTCCAGGTGCTCGGCGGCATAAGCGTCCACGACTGCCGTGCCCTGGTCGAGGTCGTCGACGAGCACAACGGCAGACTGCCGGCCGGACAGCGCCTCGGTGACGCGGTCCCGGTGCTTGGTCCTGGCGACTTGGAGCGGCAGCTCCGCTTCGACCGCCTCCGCGAGCGACTCGCTCGGGGTGACCAGCACGCTGGCGGCCATCGGGTCGTGCTCGGCCTGACTGATCAGGTCGGCGGCCACATGCACCGGATCGGCGGTCGCGTCGGCGAGGATCGCGATCTCGGTCGGGCCCGCCTCGGAGTCGATGCCGACCTGACCCAGCAGCGTGCGCTTGGCGGCGACGACATAGATGTTGCCCGGGCCCGTGATCAGGTTCACTTTGCGGCAGCCGTCGAAGCCGTAGGCGAACCCGGCGATCGCCTGCGCACCGCCCATCGCGTACACCTCGTCGATGCCGAGCATGGCGCACACCGCGAGCACCGTCGGGTGCGGCAGCCCGCCGAACTCCTTCTGCGGCGGTGAAGCAACGGCCAGCGACGGTACGCCGGCCACCTGGGCCGGCACGACGTTCATCAACACGGAGGACGCAAGCGGGGCTCGGCCGCCGGGCACGTAGAGCCCGACGCGCTGGACCGGGACGAACCGTTGCGTCACCCGGCCGCCCGGTGCGGGCTCGGACGCTATGTCGGCGGTGAGCTCATCCTGGCTGACCGCACGGACCCGGCGGATCGACTCCTCGAAGGCGCCGCGCACCTCTGGGTCGAGCTCCTCGAGCGCCGTCTTCAGCGCCTCGGTCGGGACCCGGAGGTCCTCGACGCGCACATGGTCGAACTTCTCGCCATACTCCCTGATCGCCTCGAGGCCGCGATGGCGGACGTCCAGGCAGATCGGTCGGACGACGTCGAGAGCCTTCTCGACGTCGAACACGGCTCGGGGGACGAGGGCATTCACTTCGGCTTGGAGGTCGGCTACCTCTCCGGCCGCCACTCGGCCCCGCAGGTCGACGCGGCGAATCATGGCGCCAGTCTAGTGGCGTGGCGCCCGCTCCCCCGCGCCATATCCACAGGTCGGCCGGGCCGGACGTCGTACCGGGCCGTCACCGGCCGTCGTCGGAGGCGACGTCCACTAGGCTCAGCGGCATGGACTCCCGGCTGCCGCTGCTCACTGTCGACACGGTGATCTTTCCCGGGCTGGTGCTGGCGATTCCGGTGACCGACGTCCAGGGCCGTGCGGTGATCCGCGACCTGGTGGAGAACGGCGGCGAGCTGGTGTGCGGCGCGCTCGCCGTCCGGGACGGGTACGAGCTGGGTGAGCGGGTGTTCCGGTCGCTGTACGGCACCGGGTGCGCGGCAACGATCTCCGAGATCGCGCTCGACCCGGACGACGAGGGTCCGCTCGAGGTGACGCTGACCGGCAACCGCCGCTTCAAGGTCACCGAGCTCGACGGCGGCGGCGACTACCTGGTGGCGGACGTCGAGTGGCTCGACGACGAGCTCGGCGACGACCCGCTGGGTACGGCGATGGTCGCGGTCGAACGCTTCCGCAAGTACGCCGAAGCGGTCAGTGAGATCAGCAGCCCGGGGCTCCACCTCGGCGAGCTCCCCGACGACCCCGGCACTCTGTCCTACCTGATGTCGGCCGCGATGAAACTGATGACGCCGGACCGCCAGAAACTGCTCGAGGCCGAGGACGCCACCACCCGCCTGGCCCACCTGGTAGGCCTCCTCGACACCGAGCTCACCGCGATCAAGGCCCTCCCGTCCCTCCCCGCCACCGACCTCATCAACTGGTCAACCCTCTCCCCCAACTGACCTGTCGCTTGCGGGCGACGCTGGAGCGGCAGACGGTGGTACCGAAATGAATCCCACAGCGGTATGGTGTTGGTATGAGTAAGCAGATCACCGTGCGGTTGCCGGACGAGCTCGTCGACTTCATGGACGAGTTGGTGGCCACCGACAAGGCAACCAGCCGGGCGTCCGTGGTCGCCCGGGCGATGGAGCGTGAACGCCGCCGCGAGCTGGCCGCCCGGGATCTGGCCATCCTCAACGAGCACGGCGGCTATCCAGACCTCGAGGGCCTCGCCCCCGCGGCCGCCGGGACCGTCCTCACCGACCTCGACTGAGGATCGGGTACGACGCTGTGCGCCCACTCCACATCGCGCGGTTGGACAAGCCGCGCCCCGTCGTCGTCCTCACCCGCGAACTGATCCGCCCGCGCCTCACCAACGTGACGGTCGCCCCGATCACCAGCACGATCCGCGGCCTGTCCACCGAAGTCCTGGTCGGCCCGGAGAACGGCCTCGACCACCAGAGCGCCATCTCCTGCGACAACATCCAGACCATCCCGAAGCTCCAACTTGGCCGCCTGATCGGCTACCTCCGCCCCGACCAGGAACCAGCCCTGGCCGAAGCCATCAACCTCGCCTTCGACCTGGAAACCCTCTGACCCACCCAGCGTGAGCGGCTGCCAGCGGTCAGCCGAGCTTCGTGACGTCTCGGACGGCGCCCTTGTCGGCGCTGGTGGCCATTGCGGCGTAGGCGCGGAGTGCGGTTGTCACCTTGCGGTCGCGGTTCTTCGGCGCGTAGACGCCGCCCAGCGCGTCCCGGCGTGCGGCCAGCTCCTCCTCGGAGACCAACAGCTCGATCGAGCGGTTCGGGATGTCGATCCTGATCTGGTCGCCGTCCTCGACCAGCGCGATCGTCCCGCCGGACGCCGCCTCGGGCGACACGTGACCGATCGAGAGTCCCGACGTACCGCCGGAGAAGCGGCCGTCGGTGACCAGCGCGCAGACCTTGCCCAGGCCGCGGCCCTTCAGGAACGACGTCGGGTAGAGCATCTCCTGCATGCCCGGCCCGCCCTTCGGGCCCTCGTACCGGATCACCACGACATCGCCCGGCTGCACCTGCTTGGCCAGGATCTTCTCGACGGCTTGCTCCTGCGACTCGCACACCACCGCGGGCCCCTGGAAGGTCCAGATCGACTCGTCCACGCCGGCCGTCTTGACGACACATCCGTCAACAGCCAGGTTGCCCTTCAGTACGCCGAGGCCGCCGTCCTTGGAGTAGGCGTGCTCCCGGTCGCGGATGCATCCGTTCGCCGCGTCGGTGTCCAGCGTCTCCCAGCGCTCCGACTGCGAGAACGCGGTCGCCGACCGCTTGCAGCCCGGCGCCGCGTGCCACAGCTCGACGGCCTCCGGCGACGGCGAACCACCGCGCAGATCCCACGTCTTCAGCCACTCGTCGATCGAGTCGCTGTGGACGGTGTGGACGTTCTCGTTCAGCAGGCCGGCTCGATGCAGCTCGCCGAGGATCGCGGGGATGCCGCCCGCGCGGTGCACGTCCTCCATGTAGTAGGTGCCCTGCGGCGCCACGTTCGGCGCGACCTTCGCCAGGCACGGAACCCGCCGGGACACCGCGTTGATGTCGTCCAGATCGAAGCCGACCTCCGCCTCCTGCGCAGCCGCCAGCAGGTGCAGGATCGTGTTGGTCGACCCGCCCATCGCGATGTCCAGCGCCATCGCGTTGCCGAACGCCTCCTTCGAGGCGATGTTGCGCGGCAGCACGGTCGCGTCGTCGTTGTCGTAGTACCGATGCGCAAGCCGTACGACGGTCTCGCCGGCCTTCTCGTACAACGCACGCCTGGCGGTGTGCGTGGCGAGAACCGAGCCGTTGCCCGGCAGCGACAGACCGATCGCCTCGGTCAGGCAGTTCATCGAGTTCGCGGTGAACATGCCGGAGCAGGAGCCGCAGGTCGGGCAGGCGTTCTCCTCGATCCGCAGGATGTCGGCGTCGGAGACGTTCTCGTTGACGGCCTCGGACATCGCGTCGATCAGGTCCAGCTTGCGGACCGTCCCGTCGACCAGCGTCGCCCGACCGGCTTCCATCGGGCCGCCGGAGACGAAGACAGTCGGGATGTTCAGCCGGAGCGCGGCCATCAGCATGCCCGGGGTGATCTTGTCGCAGTTCGAGATGCAGACCAGCGCGTCCGCGCAGTGCGCCTCGACCATGTACTCGACCGAGTCGGCGATCAGGTCCCGGGACGGCAGGCTGTAGAGCATGCCGCCGTGGCCCATCGCGATCCCGTCGTCGACGGCGATCGTGTTGAACTCGCGGGCTATCCCGCCGGCCGCGTGGACGGCCTCGGACACGATCCGGCCGACCGGCGCGAGGTGCGTGTGACCGGGCACGAACTCGGTGAAGCTGTTCGCCACCGCGATGATCGGCTTCCCGAAGTCCTCCCGGGCTACCCCGGAGGCCTGCATGAGGGCGCGGGCGCCCGCCATGTTGCGGCCGTGGGTGACAGTGCGGGACCTCAGAGCAGGCACGACGGCATCTCCTTGCTACGTACGACGTGGCTTCCGATACTGCCACGGCCGTCCGGATGGCGGTACGCCGGTCCCGGATTCTGGAGGAGGTGTTTCTGTCCGGGCCTGCATCTAGCCTGAAGCTCATGGCCGGGATGGAGCACCGCACGCGACCGGTGCACCCTGCCTTGCGACCGTTCGTCGGTGACCTCACCGGCTACGCGTACTCCGGTGATCCGCCGGCCCTGCACCGAGGGCTGCCCTCGCGCTACCTCACGCTGGTCGTCACGTTGGACGACGCACTCGGGGTTGCCTGGCCGGGCGGACCGGTGGAGAAGTACGACGCCTTGGTCGGCGGACTGCACTCGACCGCGATCCACGTCGGCGCGACGCCCAGCCGGGCCGGCGTACAACTCTCCTTGACTCCAGCGGCCGCCCGCGTCCTGCTCGGGCTCCCGCCGGGCGAGCTCGCTTCGGCAGTCGTCGGCCTCGACGAGGTGCTCGGACGCCCGGCCCGGGTGCTGACCGAGCAATTGCGCGAGACCACCAGTTGGGACAAGCGCATGGACCTGATCGAGGGTTTGCTGCTCGAGCGCTGGGCGGCGAGCTCTGCCGATGTGGCGCGCCCGGAGCTCAGTTGGGCCTGGCGACGGTTGTGCGCGACCGGCGGCGGGATCGGCGTACAGCAACTGGCGTCCGAGGTCGGCTGGAGCCGACGGCATCTCACTGACCGGTTCGCCGCCGAGTTCGGTCTGGCACCCAAGGTGACTGCACGCGTACTGCGGTTCGAGCGAGCGTCGGCGCGGTTGCGGTGGCAACCGAGGACCCGACTCGCCGACCTCTCGGCCGCCCTCGGGTACGCCGACCAGGCCCATCTCACCCGGGAGTGGCGCGCGATCGCGGGCTGCTCGCCGCGGCAGTGGCTCCGTGAGGAGCTCCCAAACCTTCAAGACTTCGCCCCGCGCCGGGTCCAAGAGTGGGAGGCATGAACAGCACAACTCAGCAGCAAGTCATCGGAGTCTGGCCGACCCTGGTCTACCGCGACGGACCGGCGGCCCTGAAGTTCCTCACCGAAGGGCTCGGCTTCGAGCTCGTAGCGTCGTACCCGGGCGCGGCCGAAGGCTCCATCGCGCATTCCGAGCTGGCCTGGCCGGGCGGCGGAGGCGTGATGGTGAGCTCGACGGACGCGAAGGCCGAGCCGGACGAGTTCTCCGCCATCGCCGATCGGACCCAATCGATCTACCTCGTGCACGACGATCCGGACGCGTTGATCGGTCGGGCGGTCGCCGCGGGTGCGGTGGTGTTCCGCGGGCTGCAGGACGCCGACTACGGATCGCGCGGCTTCTCGGTCCGCGATCACGAGGGCAATCTGTGGAGCGTCGGAACCTACGCCGGGGAAATCACTCGGTAATCCACAGACTCCGGCCAGGATCCAGCATCGGCGGCGGGATCTCATTAGACTCGCCGGGGTGAGCGACACATCCGGCCTGCCCGACTCCGAAGCTCTTCAGGTCCTGCGGCGGGTGTTCGGGTACGACGCCTTTCGCGGCGAGCAGGCCGACATCATCGACACCGTCGTCGCGGGCGGCGACGCGTTGGTGCTGATGCCGACCGGCGGCGGGAAGTCGCTGTGCTACCAGATCCCGGCGCTGGTCCGGTCCGGTGTCGGTGTGGTGATCTCGCCGCTCATCGCGTTGATGCAGGACCAGGTCGATGCCCTGCAGGCGCTCGGCGTCCGGGCCGGGTTCCTCAACTCGACGCAGGATTTCGAGCAGCGGCGTGAGGTCGAGCAGGCGTTCCTGGCCGGTGAGCTGGACCTGCTCTATCTCGCGCCTGAGCGGCTGCGGGTCGACGCGACGGTGCGACTGCTCGACCAGGGCAAGATCGCGCTGTTCGCGATCGACGAGGCACACTGCGTATCCCAGTGGGGCCACGACTTCCGGCCCGATTACCTGATGCTGTCCGAGCTCCACGAGCGGTGGCCCGACGTACCGCGGATCGCGCTGACAGCGACGGCGACGGAGGCCACCCACCAGGAGATCGCGACCCGGTTGAAGCTGACCGAGGCCAAGCACTTCGTCGCGAGCTTCGACCGGCCGAACATCCAGTACCGGATCGTGCCTAAGGACAACCCGCAGCGGCAGCTGCTCGACCTGCTCCGGACCGAGCACGCCGGTGACGCCGGCATCGTCTACTGCCTCTCCCGCAACAGCGTAGAGAAGACCGCGGCCTTCCTAACCCAGAACGGGATCGAGGCGCTGCCGTACCATGCCGGCCTGGACAGCCGGACCCGCGCGGCCAACCAGTCGCGCTTCCTGCGCGAGGACGGTCTGGTCGTGGTCGCGACGATCGCATTCGGGATGGGCATCGACAAACCGGACGTGCGGTTCGTCGCGCATCTCGATCTGCCGAAGTCGGTCGAAGGGTATTACCAGGAGACCGGTCGAGCCGGACG
>Ga0136846_1237254_pt1 | contig 10083 bp, 3 predicted proteins | sample HopSoiMetagenom2_FD_96841 | JGI IMG/M metagenome (GOLD analysis project Ga0136846, IMG submission 96841) | Grasslands soil microbial communities from Hopland, California, USA - 2 Assembly 2016 (version 4) | ecosystem: Environmental > Terrestrial > Soil > Grasslands | place: USA: Hopland... | reverse complement strand
GACGCGCGCTTGCTCATTTCAGGGTGATCCCGACCGAGATCGGTGCGTTCCGCGTCCGCCTTCATCGTCTGGCGATCAGTCCAGGCGCCGGTGAAACCAGGGACGCGCGGACGGGGCAGCCGCGGCGCTTCGGCGCCGCGCTGTTTCCTGGGCTTGTCGCTGAAATTGACCCGGACAAGGGCGCGCCCTTTCTGGTCGACAAACTATTGGGAATCGATCCTCCGAGACAAATCGCTGCGCATCTGGAGAAGGCCAGTCAGGAAGGATGTCACGCCGTAATGTGGGGCGAGCTGACGATGCCGGAGAAAAGTGTCGCCTTGGTGATGGACCGGCTTGCCGACGATGCGCTCGACGAACGCGCGTTGCGCTATCTCGTTCTGGGCAGTTGGCATCGCGAGGTCGGCGGCGGCATGCGCAATGTAGCGACGGTTATTGACGGGAAGGGCGAATTTCAGTTCGAGATATTGAAATGGGCGAAGTTCAAGGTCGATGGCCAGCCCGAGAAGATCGTGCCGGGCACCGAGGTCCATGTCCTGATCGCGGAGCATGAGGTCGTAGTCTTCGCGATCTGCCGGGATTTTCTTCAGGCTACGACCGAAGTCCCCTACAAGCGCGTCAATGCGGACGTCGCGATGGTGCCGTCCATGATCAGCAGCATAGACGAGAAATCGACGCTGCGTGGTCACGCTGCGACTGCCGACGCGATGCGCGTCCGCTACGGAACGCGTACCATGGTCGTCGCTCAGCCGGCACGCCCGAAAATAGGTGGAATGGTCGGTCAGGTAATGGCCTTTCCCACCAAACCGCTTGAGACGGACGCCATCCTCGTCGGCGACGATTGGCTTACTTGTATCTTGGCACCGCCTTAACCGATGCGCATATACTCAAGTGAAATGTAGTGTATTGAATGGTGTTTGAAGGCGCGAAAGGTTCCAAATGGCAGCATTAACCCAGGCCCGGCAGCTCGACTTCGGTGGATGCCTGCCCGCCGACGCGCGTGAAGCGATCCGGGAGGAATTGGCCGAAGACCCCAAGGCGACGCGCCGGGTTTACGCAGCGCTGGCGCGCAAGGTCTGGTCTCTTTTGATCGAACGTCGGTTCGATGACGAGATCCGGGACTGGCATGCCCTGCTCGGCGGCGTGAAGGCCAAGGTGCGCCGGGACGACGTGGCTGCGGCAGAACGCATTTCGGCCCTGAGCGATCTTCTTCGCGAGTCGATCAGCCTAGCCGACACCAGTCCCGCGCGGGACATGGCCGAGCGGCCGCGGGCCAAACGTATCCTGGGCATCCTAAAGCGTGAGCCCGGCTTCGTCTCGCGACGGGTTCTCAAGGACGAGATCGGCATCGGGAATTCGCATCTATCGAACGTGCTGACCCAACTCGTCGCCCACAATCTGATCGAACGCCGCGATCAGGGCAAGGAGGCCGAGTTCCAGCTGACGCCATTCGGCCGCCAGGTAATCCGCGATAAGGTGACGGTGCGTCAGCCGGAAGCAGCGGAGTGGGCGATCACAATCGGTTTCATGAAGGAGTCGATCAAGGCCGGACCGTCGGCTGGATTGGCATCATTGTTCGAAGAACCGGAAGCTGACTTCTTTTCCACCGTCCGCCTTCGCGAGGATGTCGAGCGCCTGACCGTACCGATGATCGGTCTCGGTTCGGCAGACGGTGACTATCATGAACCGCGTCACATGCGTTTTCTGCCCGGCCATCGCCATGCGGCCGCGCGTGCATTCGCGGGTCGCTGACGAATAGCGGCTGCGTGGGGCCCACGGTTACCTCCGGACTGAAGGCGGCGCGGCCAGCATTGTTCGCAGCCTACAAGGAACTGCGTCGCGAACTCTCGCGCCGCCGGGGCGATAGCGCCCTGGCGCTCTCTCTGCCGGAGATCGACGGGGCGATCGACGAGGCCATCGCCGTGCTTGCGCGCCAGGCCGAAACGCTCGGCGACGCGATCAAGGTCGGCGTACGGGGCCTGATCTCGCGGCCGGCGATATTCAATGCCGCGATACCGCGCTATTGGGTGGCTACGGAGCCGGCCCATCGCCATCTCAAGACGGCGGCGCTAGCTGCTATTCGCGGCGAGGACGATACGCCGTACGCCGATGCCGCGCTCGCGCATTACCGCAGTTTCAGCGAGGATGCCGGGGACGAGACCGCTCCCGACGGCAACGACGTCTATGTCGAGGCGCTCGATTATATCCTTCGCAGCTTGCGGCGCGATCTCAGCCTTGGCGAACAGGTGATCCTCACGGCGATCGATGGGATTCGCCAGGAGATCGAGCGGCATCGCCCGCCGGAGACGGGCGACCTAGCCGATGCGCGTATCCGCGAACGTATCGAACGGCTGCGCCAGACGCGATTTTTTCGCTCTGCCGAACCTCAGAAGACGGTTCGGCAACTGATCGCCGAGATAGTGGAGGGACCCCTTCGTAGCGCATCGGCCGATTGGCGGTCACGGGCGCTCGCCTGGGGCGCGCGCCTCATGGTCTTTGCCGATATCGAGGTCGCGCGCCGCTATCTGGATATGGCCCTCGCGCTGGGCATCGAGAGCGAAGAAGTTCGAGTGGCACAAGCGTTCGTCGCCAGCGCGGATGGTGAGGTACAAGACGGTCTTCGGCAACTTGCGCCGCGGCACTCAGGCTTCGAGGCAACCGCCGCCTTTCAGATCGTGCGGGCTAAAGACGGATCGGCTCGCGCGCTCGCTTGGGCGAACGACGTTGGTTTCGGGGGCGACGCTTTCGCCAGCGACGGCCGCTATGCGGTGCTCACTGCTCTGGTTGACTGCCAGCGCTGGACGGAAGCACTCGAGCTAATCGACCGCCTGGAGCCCATGGACTATGATGCGACGCCGGTGCTGCTGTGGATCTCGGCGACCGTCCTCGTCGCGAGCACCCTGCCGCCCGATCTGCAGGCGATCGTCATCCATGACGTCCCCAACAACGCCTCTGCCTTCCCGATGGGCGATGATGCGCGCTCGATCGACCGCCGCCGATCGGCGCGGGATCTGATGGAGCGTTGCGCGGTCCGCTGCGCAGCGCTGGATCTGAGACGGGAGGCGGTCGCAGCCCGGCGCTATGCCTTGTGGCTCGATCTGCGTGATCCTGACCGCCGCAAGGCGGCTCATGGGGATTTGCTCGCCCGCCTGGACGATCCTGGAGAGGAACTGGCCTGGTTCCCGATGGCGCTCAGTTTTGGATTGCCGGTCGATCGCGACAAGGCGGAGCGCAGTATCACCACGAGCCTGGCGCTCGATCCAGAGCCGTCACCAGAAGCGGTCACGGCGCTCATCTCGTTGCTGATCGATCATGGCCTTCGGGATCCTGTGCGGGCGGCGGAATTCCTGGCGCGCCATCGCACGCTCCTTGCCCAAGTCATCGAGCCGGAGAGTTTCGTCAGTCTGCAGGTCCGAATCCTGGTCGATATCGGACGCCCTGAAGAAGCCCGCGCGATTGTCGACCAAGCGGTTGCCCTCTCGGACACGACGCGGCAACTGCTGATCAGCACGATTGGGGACAAGGAAGGCGAAGCGTCGATCGAGGCCCTCGAAGCGGCCTACAAGGCCGATCCGCAGACTCATCTACTCATCTTGATGTTGCAGCGCTACGCACGGGCCGGGGTCAGTCGCCGATATCTTGAGATCGCGCGCCACTTACTGTCGGACGTCGCCAATGTTGGCTTGGCGAGCGACGTCGTCCATTTCCTGCGTGCCAACGATCATGATCGCGAGGCGCTCGACCTCCTGGAGCTGATCGGAGATGCTGTCAGGCATTCGGACAACCTCCTCGCCAACGCTGCGTGGCTCTATTTCCGGCAAGGGCGGCTCACTGACGCCGAGGCGGCGCTGGCGATCCTTGAACAACGGCGCGACGATCAGGGTGACCGCGCCCTTCGCTATCAATTGATCGTGGCCAGCGGGCGATGGGATGACCTGGATGCTCTTCTGGAGCAGCAATGGCAGCGTCGCGAGGCGAGAGCCGGCGACGAGCTTGTCCAGTGCGCCAAGATGGCGGCGCATCTGGGCGGCAGGCGCGTTGCCGATTTTCTCCGCGCTGCAATCGCAAAGGCACCCGATGATCCCGGCGTCCTGATAGCGGCCTATTTCGCCGCGACGATCGCTGGCATCGAGGAAACGCTCGACGAGGCCGGCGGATGGATGGTCAAGGCGGCCGACCTTTCGGGCGAGGAAGGGCCGGTTCAGCGAAAGTCGATCGAGGCGCTGCTCGAGGAAAAACCCGCCTGGGACCAGCAGGTCGAAAAGGCTAACCGGACACTGGCTGAAGGTTCAGCGCCGATTGCCGTCACTGCCGCCATGGTCCGCCGGTCCTGGCTCGACCTTCACCTTGCACCCCTCGTCACCAATCCCGCGGTGCGTGATGTCCGGCGGCGGAGCCTGGTTGCGCCGTTCAGCGGGCGTCGGCGCATCGCGCCCGGCGATACGATCAGGGAGCAAAGCGCATCCTTCGATCGCACCAGTATCGTCACCCTGGCGGCCATCGGCCTTCTCGACGACGTGCTCGCGACCTTCGACGCGATCCATGTGCCGCACGATATATTGAGCGATCTATTCGAAGAGCGCGCGCGTCTGACTTTCCACCAGCCCAGCCGGATCGCCTTCGCCCGGCGGCTCATCGAACTGGTCGCTACCGGCGCCGTGCGAGAGTTCGAACCGACCACCGTGCCCGCGCTGAACCTGGTGCCGGAGATCGGCGTGAGCCTCTCGGCGTTGCTTACGGAGGCGGCGACACACAAGGACGAGCAACATGTGCTCGTTCATCCTTTCCCGATTACCCGGGTCGGATCGTTCAGGAACGATGCGGTTCCCCTGGACGGATATGGCGCCCATCTGTGCAGTTGCTCGGCGATCGTCGATGCCCTGGAACGCGCGAGCCGTATCGGCCGTAACGTCGCGAGGACGGCCCATGCCTATCTGGGTCTGCAGGAGCAACGCTGGCCCGACGAGCCGAAGATCGCCCGGGGGGCAACGCTCTATCTGAGCGATCTGTCGGTGTCGCATCTTCGCCACGTCGGCTTGCTGGATCGGATTGCCGAAGCGGGATTGACGGTCGTCGTCAGCAAGTCCGAACTCGATGAAGCGCGCGCACTGATCGAGCTCGACAACAGGTCATCGGGTGTCGATGCGCTGGTGGAACGGGTCCGGGCGTCGCTTGCCGACGGCCTAGCTGCGGGACGCGTCGTGCTCACCCCTCTCCCATCGGCCGATGGCGATGCGGATGGGTTTATCGAAGTCCTGACTAACCTGGCGAACGCGAGCGCGACATTCGTTTGTGACGACCGATTTCTCAACCAGCATGCCGATATCGACATTGGCGGCGGCCCGGTCAGGATCGTGTCTTCGCTCGATCTGATCGACCTGCTGGCGGCGGGCGACCGTCTGCCAATAGAAAAGACCCTGGAAGCTCGAACGATACTGCGCGAAGCAGGAGTGATTTTCGTGCCGGCGAGTGCCGCGGAGCTGGCCGGCCTCGTCGCCGATACCGGGATGGCCTCAGCCCGGGGAGACGAAGGAGAAACGTTCCAGGAAACGGCAGAGCTGCGAGCATTTCGCGAGAATATCCGGCTCGCTCAGTCGCGCGGCTGGTTCAACCCCCAGATCGACACAATGTGGATGTTCGATCTCCATGCTGCCATCGACGACGCTATCGCCAAGCAATGGACCGTCGATATTCCCGATGCACTCGCCCGCGCCCGCTCGACTTGGTTGGCGCGACTGGTGGACAGTCGCGACTGGACCGACACGGCGGGTATGCGCGAGATGGGCGATCTCAGCCGCCTCGGCATTCTGCTCGACTTGGTGCGGCTCGTTAACGCCGGAAACGATGTAAGTGAGGCGGAGCGTCCGCGGTTCGATGCCTGGCTCGAGGAGCACGTGTTCGAGCCGCTGTGGCTCGAGCAGCCACGACTGCGTCCGCTGTTTGCCAATCACATGCAGGGAATGGTCTCCAATGTCGCCCGGGAGTTGGCGGCGGAGAGGCCCGAAATCGGCTTCGAAACCTTTGCCAGATTGAGCTTCGACCGCTTGCCCGAATTCATCCAGACCGACATGCTTGCTGACCCGGCCTTCCAAGAGCAGGTAGCTTATTCGCTGTCAGGGTTTGCCACGATCGGCGGCGTGACATTTTCTCGCGAGAGGCTCGGCGAGGTGACAGCTCAACTATATGCCGATCCTGCGCGGGAGATCCCGGTTGAGGATGTCGACGGCAATGGCTGGTCGGCTTCGACCGATGCCGCAGTCCCCCTCTGGCCGCTGCGATTGCACCGTGACGAACAGCGATGGCAGGTCCGCGGCATGGTTGGGCTACATCCAACCGCGGACCAGCGCCTCGCCATGCTTGATGCCGTTCTTGAGGAACGCGGTATCGCGTCTGTTGCGTTTGCCAGCTGGCGTGATCTTCTTGCCGAACGTAGCCTCAGCCTTGCCGAGATCGACCGGTTCGATGCCGAGTTGCGGCTCTATCCGCCGGTCGTCGAAGAAATGATCCTCGACACGCTGGAAGTGAACAGGGCGGAGATATCGACCCTGGTGCCGGGCGATGCTGGTTATTACGAGCATCTTGTGGGCGGCAGCGAAGCGACCACGCTGCCAGTTTTCCTTGCCGAGCCGCATGGCGATCGTCTTGACTGGGTCAGGGGCGGGGCGCGGCTCCGTGCGCATTGGGAATTGCTGCTGGCAGCGCGCCCCGGAATTGCAGGTGCCGCGCTACAGGATCTTACCACCGATGAATGGCACGAGTTGGGTGCGCAACTGGTCGACATCGGAGACCCGCTGGCAAAGGTCGGTTTTGTTGAGCTGGCCCTGCCTCGGGTGCTGGATGATCCGAAGCTCGAGGGCATCGTGATGACGCTGACGCGACAGATCGAGGCGCTCGATCCCGCCGACCTGGCAGGGCCGCTTCACCTCTTGTCGTGCCTCACGATCTTCGTCGATGGTGAGCTCAGCCTGCGGGAGACGCTCGCGGACTGGCCGCCGTTCCGGCGCCGGCTAGCGGCGCTTGCACAGGCGTCAATGATTGTCAGGGTCGTGCAAAACCAGATCGAGACAAAGCGCTTCGCCAACTTCTGCGCGCAGCAACGGGGCTGGCGGTTCCATGCCCAGAATCTCGTCGACATGCGGCGCGAGCCGCGGTGGCGCCCCGAGCTGATTGGGGCGGACCAGCTTTATCACGAGTTGGTCGGTCGCATCTTCAATGCCGCCTTTGCGCTGCCGCAAGATCGCCGGACCCCGGCGATCGAGGCCAATTTGTTGGACGAGAAACGCGGCCTGCGCGCGCGCATTGTCGTTCCGAACATATTCTGGCCCGGACCTATCGAAGGCGGCCGCGAGGTCGAGCTACAGGTTGCAGCGACAGATATTTGCGCGTCGCTGGAGCAGGCGCTTGCCACGGAGCCGCTCGGCGTGGATGCGCTGAACCAACTGATCACGATTAGTAGCATGTTCAAACTGCCGGAGGGTGTGGTTGATCGAGCGGTCGAACGGATTCGGGACGCGGGACCCAGAATAGTCGCGTCGATCGACCCCGGGCGTATTCGCCTCTATCTCCTCGGCCTTGCCAGTGTGGCCGCCGCGGAACGGCAGCCGCTTCTTGCCGAGACGGTCGGGCTCTTTGCCCGTTTCAATCGCCTCCGCGCGCCTTTGTCGATCCAGGATGAGATGCAGCTCGCCCTTCACGCCGCGGCTGCGCACGAGGATCAAGGGGAGTGGCGGCGGTTCGTGGGCGACTGGACCTTTGACCTGTCTGAAAGGTTGGACGTCGATGACCTGGAACAGGCCGACCGGCTCATGATCTGGATCGAAACCTTGTGCTCGATCGATCCGTACTTTCGCGCAACGACCGGCAGAGCACTTGCGAATACCCGACTGATTCTCTGTCGTTGAAGACGTCATGAGCCGACGGCCCATGATTTGACGAACAAACACAGCATGTTAATCATTGGTCGCCTGCTTTGTCTTCGAGGTGCGGCTGTCAGATCGTCCACAGCTCGGAAGTCATCAATAGGCCGCGGCGCCCGCTGTGCGCTCGCCTCGTCAGCGGACCGCCGGCTTCGAGTCTACGGATCGACGCACGCTACGGGGTTCATTTGGTGGAAGCTCGAGCGGCGGTGGCAGCCAGCTTCGGTGCTCAATATTCAGGGGTGACCTCATACTCTGGCCCCGGCCGCTACGGCTCAAGCACGGTCAATTTGAACGGCCCCGCGTTCGCCGCGGCATGCGTCACCGCGATATTCGCATCTGCCAGCGGGAACGCCGTTACGGCCCAATGATCGAGGTCCAACAGTCCGCTGCGGACCAGCCCTACCAGGCCGGGCGTGGCGGCCGTGTCGTACATCCACTGTCCGCGCACCGTAATGAGGTTACGCATGATCCAGGGGTAAGGCAGTGAGAGGTCGTCTCCGCCCAACATACCCACGCCGCCCATCAACACGGCCCGTCCGCCTTGTCGAAGTGTCATTATCGCTGCTCGCGCGACGGCAGCGTCCACCGAAGGGGGTAGAAAGTCCTGTACCGCGTCGATGGGGGCCGGTCCCGCGGCGCGCATCGCAGCCGTGTCAGCATCGCCATTGCCGGTCAGTTGCACCGGTACCAGCCGTTCGCCGAAGCGCTGGCGAAGGTCATCAAGCGCCGCCCTGTTGCGGCCGGGAGCGATGACGCAACGCGCTCCCATCGCCAGTGCCAGCGCAACGGTCGCTGAGCCGAAATTGCCGGTGGCGGCACTCACCAGCAGCGTTTCGCCGGGCCGGAAATCGATCGCGAGCAGCCCGCCATAGGCGACCAGCAACGTGCCGATCACTGACCACCGTCCAGCCTCCGCCGGATCGATCGCGCCAATGGGTGCCGCGTTTTCGGTCGGTACACGAACCTGCTCCGCGAACGTCCCGTCGCGAAAATAACGCTGGAGTTTCTGTCCGCCTTCACCTCGGGCGCCGATGCCCTGAAGCGTGATGTCCGGTGCGGGTGCACCGTCTCGCGAGCGCACCGTCGGATCGCAGAATACCCAGTCGCCGGGTTGCAATCGTGTCGCGTCGGGGCCGATTGCGCGCACCCGGCCGATGGCGCCTCCGCCCGGCACCGAGGGGGTCGGCAGCAAGTAGCGTCGCGCCCCGCTCAACACTTCCTCCGTGTAGGAGAGCACTGGCGTGGCGACGATGTCCACCACCACCTCACCAGTCCCGATCACCGGGTCGGCTACGTCTTCGACGCTTAGCGGCATCCCGAAGTCGGGCAGAATAGCGGCCTTCATGTAGGAACTCCCTGGCTGACGAAGCTACGAGATAGCATCTCGCATTTTCGCGGGAAGAACTGGTACGATACTGGTCTCATACAGTACCACTTTTGGAAGCAGGCATGGCAGGCAACCGCCCCTTAGGAGATTTCCTTCGTTCGCGTCGCACGCGCCTGAACCCTGACAAGGTTGCCGGTTCCTCTCCGCGGCGGCGTCGCACGCCCGGCCTCAAGCGCGAGGAAGTGGCGCAGCGCGCCGGTATCAGCGCCGAATGGTATGTGAAGCTGGAGCAGGGGCGTGCGGTGTGCCCGTCACCGGAGACGGTAGAGGCGCTCGGCCGCGCCCTGCGGCTCGACGACGTTGAACTGGCCCATCTGCGCGCGCTGGCCGCCGCCGGCGGACGGCAGGCGTTTCGGCGCGAGAACGCGTCGGAGGCGCTCCGCCGCATCGTGTCCAGCATGCCGGAGCCTGCCTATCTCACTGGCGCGCGCTTCGACGTTTTGGCCTGGAACGATGCTGCCGCCATGCTTTTCGGGGACTTCGGACAGCTTGCGCTCGACAACCGCAATATCCTGTTCTGGACGCTTACCGATCCGGTCGCGCGACACGTGTTCGGCGATAGCTGGCCAGAGGAGGCCGAGCGGCTCGTGTCGTTGTTCCGGGCGGCGCACGACCTCTGGCCCGGAGACGCGGCCTTTGACGACCTTGTCGGCCGCACCCGTGCCCATTGCCCGGAGTTCGACGGGTGGTGGTCCGAACACAAGGTGAGCGCACCATTTTCCGGCACCAAGCACCTGCTTCATCCAGCGCTCGGTCTGGTCCGCTACGAATATGCGAGCT
>Ga0136846_1227504_pt1 | contig 10083 bp, 11 predicted proteins | sample HopSoiMetagenom2_FD_96841 | JGI IMG/M metagenome (GOLD analysis project Ga0136846, IMG submission 96841) | Grasslands soil microbial communities from Hopland, California, USA - 2 Assembly 2016 (version 4) | ecosystem: Environmental > Terrestrial > Soil > Grasslands | place: USA: Hopland... | reverse complement strand
CGGCGAGGCGCTGTACGCGCGGACGGGATCACGCTCAGGTGCACTAGGTGGCTGGCGGACACCTCCCGTTCTTCGGTACGCAATGCCCTGGCGTCAGGTTGTGTGGCCGCCGTCGATGGTCAGTTCGGTGCCGGTGATGAAGGCGCCGTGCGGGCCGGCGAGGTAGGTGATTGCGGCGGCGACCTCGGTGGGGGTGCCGAAGCGGTTCAGGGCGAGGTCGGCGCGTTGGGGTTCCGCGAAGGGGCCGTCGGCCGGGTTCATGTCGGTGTCGATCGGGCCGGGCTGTACGACGTTGGAGGTGATCGTGCGCGGGCCGAGCTCGCGGGCCAGCGCCTTGCTGAGGCCGACCAACGCGGCCTTGCTCATCGCGTAGAGAGTCATGCCGGGACCAGTCACTCGCGCGGCGGCGCAGCTGCCCAGGTGGATGAGCCGACCGCCGTCGGCGAGCAGCGGTACGGCGGCCTGCGTGGCGGCGTACGCCCCGCGCACGTTGACCGCGATCACCCGGTCGACATCGGCCAACGTGAGGTCACCGATCGGAGCGATCGCCCCCACGCCGGCGTTGTTCACCAGAATGTCCAACCCACCAAGGGAATCCGCGGCCCGACGTACGCCGTCTCCGACCGCGACCGCGTCGGCCGCGTCGACGGCCAGCGCGAACCCCCGCCGTCCCAACGACTCGATCTCCTTCACGACCTTCGCCGAGGCGTCGGCGGAGGTGTTGTAGGTGATCGCGACGTCAGCCCCACGTTGCGCCAGCGCGATCGCCGTCGCCGCGCCGATCCCACGGCTGCCGCCCGTCACCAGTGCCTTCTTGCCAAGTAGTTCGTTCATGGGTCCAGTCCACCCGGGCGGCGATCGCGACGCTGGCGAGAATCCGCCACCGGATCCTCGGGTCGCAAAACCGCCGATCGTCGGCGACTCAGGCTGCCCGGGCCCGCCTGTGCATGCACGCCGAGAGCGAACCTTCTCTCACCCGAGCGGCGCGCTGGCGGGCAACATGCGGAAGGAGACCGCCTCCATCAGCCGGCGGTGCTTCGTGTTCTGGAACGCCGCGACGCGCCACTGCCCGTCGTCCCCGAGGACGAGGGTGAACGTCTGCACCTTCGTCAGCCGTCGCGGCCGCTTCTTCCCGACATCGCCGCGCGTCACCACGACCGCCGTGCGCTCGCCGTACGTCCGCAGCTCCACGACCTCGGTGAACATCTGCGTGTCCTTCAAGAACTTCCCGAACAACGCCGCATGGCCTGCGGCGAGATCGTCCCGCCCGCGATACACCGTCCCGACATAGGTCACGTAACTCGCGTCCGTGGTGAACTCCTGGCCGTACGCCGCCCCGTCCCCGCGGTTCCACGCCGCCGCCAGCCGCTCGAGCGTGGCCAGGATCCGGGTTTCCTCCGACACCTGCATGATAGCTTCTCCTTTGCAGTATCTGTTCTGACACAATATCTGCTCTGTTGCAGATATCTAACCTGGAGGTACCCAGCGATGTCAACCGATCGGGACCGCAGTGCCGTCTTCCGGCGGTACCTGAGCGCGATGGTCCTGCACAGCCTCGCGAGTGCGGAGGCGGCCGGCCTGAACGCCACCGACTACTTCGTCCTGAACCTCCTCGACCTGACCGGGCCGCTCACGTCCGGTCAGCTGGCGCGCTGGACCGGCCTCAGTACGGGTGCGACAACGCGGATGATCGACCGGCTCGAGGAGCGCGGGCACGTGCGGCGCGGCTACGATCCGGCCGACCGGCGCAAGGTGGTGGTGGAGCTGGGCAAGCCCCCGAAGACGGTCGATCGGGCAGTCGCGGGCGCGCGCCGGCGAATCGGTGCTGTGATCGGGGAGTACGCCGAAGCGGAGCAGGAGATCCTGTTCCGGTACTTCGCGGCCGCTGCCACGGCGTACCAGGAGTCGACCGAGGAGTTGGTCGGGCGCCGCGCCTCGATGTCGTAAAACCGCTAGAGACTGTCGGTGGCGGCAGGGATGCTGGTGGATGTGTACGAGTGCAGGGAGCGATGCGTCCGGGCCGTCCAGTCGAAGGACGCGCGGTTCGACGGGTGGTTCTTCACAGCCGTCCTGACCACGAAGATCTACTGCCGGCCGAGCTGCCCGGTGGTGCCGCCGAAGGTCGAGAACATGCGGTTCTACCCGAGCGCGGCCGCGGCGCAGCAGGCCGGTTTCCGCGCCTGCAAGCGCTGCCGTCCCGATGCCAGCCCGGGCTCCCCGGAGTGGAACGATCGCGCCGACCTGGTCGCCCGGGCGATGCGGTTGATCGCTGACGGCGTTGTCGACCGCGACGGCGTACCAGGACTGGCCGCACACCTCGGCTACAGCGTTCGCCAAGTGCAACGCCAGCTGCAGGCCGAGCTCGGCGCCGGGCCGCTCGCCCTTGCCCGGGCCCAGCGCGCACAGACCGCGCGGCTGCTGATCGAGACCAGCGAGCTGCAGATGGCCGACGTCGCGTTCGCCGCGGGCTTCTCGAGTGTCCGGACGTTCAACGAGACCGTGCAGGACGTCTTCGCGCTCGCCCCGACCGAACTGCGTCGCCGCGCTCGCCGGGGTACGCCGGTCACCGCGCCCGGCACCATCTCGCTCCGACTGCCGTTCCGCGCGCCGCTCACGCCGGACAACCTGTTCGGGCATCTGATCGCGACCGGCGTACCCGGGGTGGAGGAGTGGCGCGACGGCCACTACCGGCGCACGCTCCGGCTGCCGCACGGCCATGGTGTCGTCGCGTTGCGGCCGATGCCGGACCACATCGCCTGCCAGCTCTCGCTCACCGACCAGCGCGACCTCGCGATCGCGATCAGCCGGTGCCGCCGGATGCTCGACCTCGACGCCGACCCGGTCGCCGTCGACGACCTGCTGAGCACGGATCCGGTGCTCGCGCCGTTGATCGCGAAGGCGCCAGGCCGCCGGGTACCGCACACCGTCGAAGGCCAGGAGTTCGCAGTACGGGCTGTGCTCGGGCAGCAGGTGTCGACGGCTGCGGCCCGGACGCACGCCCATCGGCTGGTGCTGGAGAACGGTGAGCCGATCGAGGACGCGTTCGGTGGACTGACCCACCTGTTCCCGACCATGCAGGCGCTGGCCGAGCTCGATCCCGAGACGCTGGCGTTTCCGAAGTCGCGGCGTACGACGCTCACTACTTTGATCGCGACGCTCGCCGCCGGGGAGATCGATCTGGGTGCCGGCGCGGACTGGGACAAGGCCCGCGAGCAACTGGCCGCGTTGCCGGGGATCGGACCGTGGACGGTGGAGTCGATCGCGATGCGGGCGCTGGGCGACCCGGACGCGTTCGTGGCAAGCGATCTGGGGATTCGCTACGCCGCTCGTGACCTAGGCTTGCCAGAGGCTCCGAAGCTGCTGATCGAGCATGCGCGAGCGTGGCGGCCCTGGCGTGCGTACGCCGTGCAGTACCTGTGGGCAACCGGTGCGCACGCGATCAACAAGCTTCCGGCGGCCGACGACCAGACCTTCCAGATCATGGAGCGAGCATGACCGAACTGTCCACCGACCGTCTCCTGCTGCGCCAGTGGCGCGAGTCTGACCGGGAGCCGTTCGCGGCGATGAACGCGGACCCGGCGGTGATGGAACATTTCCCGGCTCTGCAGTCCCGCGAGCTGAGCGACGCGCTGATCGACCGGAACATCCCCGAGATCGAGGGACGCGGCTGGGGCCTGTGGGCGTTGGAGGTCCGCGTCACCGGTGAGTTCATCGGCTTCACCGGGTTGTCGGTGCCGAGCTTCGAGGCGCACTTCATGCCGGCCGTCGAGATCGGCTGGCGGTTGATCAAAGGGGCCTGGGGCAACGGTTACGCGACCGAGGCGGCCCGGGCATCGCTGGAGCACGCGTTCGGCCCGGCAGGCCTCGACGAGGTGGTCTCGTTCACCACGACCACCAACCTGCCGTCGCAGCGGGTGATGCAGCGGATCGGGATGGTCCACGACGAGGCCGGCGACTTCGACCACCCGCGGCTGCCGGACGGTCATCGGCTGCAGCGGCACGTTCTCTACCGCATCAACCGGGCCCAATGGGAAGCGACGCGGTGATGCGTGCTCGACCGGAGCCTCGGCGGTGATGCATGCCGTGATCGACAGCCCGGTCGGTGCCCTCACTCTCGTCGCGACCGACGCGGGCGAGCTGACGGGTCTCTACCTGGATCGGCAGCGCTATCGGCCGGAGCCGGCGACGTTTGGTGACCGCGACGACTCAGCCCTGCCTGCGGTGGCCGAGCAGTTGGACGAGTACTTTCACCACGGCCGCACGACGTTCGAAGTACCCCTGCGGTTGGTCGGCACTCCCTTCCAGCAGCGGGTCTGGCTCGCCCTGCAGGCCATCCCCTACGGCCGAACCTCGACGTACGGCGAGCTCGCAAGGGTCCTTGGTCTGACGCCCCGCTCGGCTCGGGCGGTCGGTTCGGCCAACGGGAGAAACCCGATCAGCATCATCGTTCCGTGCCACCGCCTGGTCGGTTCCACCGGAAGCCTGACCGGGTACGGCGGTGGACTCGAACGCAAGCAGGCCCTGCTCGGCCACGAGCGCGGCGACCAGCTGTTCTGAACAAAGTGCTCACTCGGTGAGCACTTATCGGGCGCAGGCTGGAGCCATGAACGATGACGAGGCTCTGAACTGCGCGGTTGTCGACGAGTGGCGTGGGTGGCTGGCGGCCAACGGATCGGCGGTGCGATCGGTCTGGCTGATCGTCCACCGCGGGCCGGACGGGCTGAACCTTCCGACCGCCGTGGAGGATGCGCTGTGCTTCGGCTGGATCGACAGCAAGACGGTACGGCGGGACGAGCGGACGACGTACCAATGCTTCACCCCGCGGAACCCCCGGAGCACCTGGAGCAAGGTCAACCGCGAGCGGGTCGAACGGTTGACCGCCGCGGGCCTGATGATGCCGCCGGGTCAAGCACTGGTCGACCACGCCAAGCGGACCGGCACCTGGGACCTGCTGGCCGACGCTCAGAACCTCATCGTCCCACCCGACCTGCAGGCCGCCCTTGACCAGAATCCGCAGGCCCACCAGCACTTCCGCGCCTTCCCGCCCTCCATCCGCCGCACAATCCTCGAATGGATCACCCTGGCCAAGCGCCCGGAAACCCGAGCAACCAGAATCGACCAAACAGTCGCCGAAGCCACCTACAACCGCCGCGCCAACCAACCGCCCACCCCTCGCCAACCCCACTAACCCCCCACCGCGCGGACGTGACGGGTGGTGGCGGGAGTGGTGGGGCTGGGCGTCAGGTTGGGGTGTTTGCCGGGTTGTCGACGCGTTCGGTTGCTGGGAGTTGGGTGGTTTTGGGTGGATTCCTGGTGAAGCGGCGGGCGAGAGGCTCGGTGTAGCGGGCGGCGACGGGGCCGAGGATGACGAGGATCAGGACGTACGCGGTAGCCAGCGGGCCCAGCTTGGGTTCTACGCCGACCGCCAGCCCCGCGATGACGATCGAGAACTCGCCACGGGCGACCAGTGTGCCGCCGGCTCGCCACCGGCCCGCGCGGGAGATGCCGGCCCGGCGGGCGGCGTACCAACCGGTGGCGATCTTGGTGAGCGCCGTGAGGACGGCGAGGCCGAAGGCGATCGCGAGCACCGGCGGGATCTTCGCCGGATCGGTGCTCAGACCGAAGAACACGAAGAACACGGCAGCGAACAGGTCCCGCAGCGGGCTCAGCAGGTTGCGGGCACCGTGCGCGACCTCGCCGGACAGCGCGATGCCGACCAGGAACGCCCCGACCGCCGCCGACACCTGCAGGTGCTGAGCGAGCCCCGCGACCAGCAACGTCAGTCCGAGTACGACGAGCAGCAGCATCTCGGGGTTGTCCGACGACACGGCTCGGCTGATCACGCGCCCGTACCGCAGCGCGACGAACAGCACCACGCTGACCGTCCCCAGCGAGATCAGCAACGTCATGCTCCCGCCCGCCAACCCGACGCCGGCCAGCATCGCGGTCAGGATCGGCAGGTACACCGCCATCGACAGGTCCTCGAGTACCAGGATCCCCAAGACCACCGGGGTCTCCCGGTTACCCAACCTCCCGAGGTCGCCGACGACTTTCGCGATCACACCCGACGACGAGATCCACGTGACGCCGGCCAGCGCGACCGCCGCCACCGGACCCCACCCGAGCAGCAAGGCGACTGCAGCACCCGGCAAAGCATTCAGCAAGAAGTCCACAGCGCCCGAGACGTACTGCGTCTTCAACGTCCCGACGAGATCGGAGGCGGTGTACTCGAGCCCGAGCAGCAACAGCAGCAGGATCACGCCGATCTCGGCGCCAGTGGCAACGAACTCCTCACTCGCTGCCAACGGCAACAATCCACCGTGACCGAAAGCCAGTCCGGCCAAGAGATACAGCGGGATCGGGGAGAATCCGAGGCGTACGGCGATCCGTCCGAGGATGCCGAGGGCAAGGATGACTCCGCCCAGCTCGATCAGCAGGGCGGTGATGTTCTCATGCATCCGTCACCCTCCGTTGATCAGCTCGGTGACGGCATCCACACCCTCGCGGGTACCGACGACGACCAGCGTGTCGCCGGTCGCGAACCGGAAGTCCGGCGTCGGCGACGGCGTCGCTCCGGTCCGCCGCAGCACCGCGACGATCGACGCGCCGGTCCGGGTGCGGGCCTGGGTGTCCCCGAGCGTGCGGCCCGAGTACGGCGACTTGGCCGTGATCGGGATCTTCTCGGTGACCAGGTCGATCTCGAGCTCGCCGCGGACCGGGTCGATCGGCGCCGGGACCAGCAACCGCGCGAGCGCCGCCGCCTCACTCGGACCTAACGGGACGGTCGCCTGACAGGCGTCGTCGTCCTGTGGATCGTGGAAACCGAGGAACCGCCGGCCGTCGTTGTGCACCACGATCGAGACATGTTTGCCGGCGTCGGTGACGAGGTCGTAGCGCGTGCCGATGCCGGGCAACGTCGTCTTGGTCGGGTGGGCCTGCGGGTCCATGATGCTCCGATCAATAGCTGGCGTCTGCAACCATTCTCTCAAATCCGACCAACCTCCTTCGGGCGAGAGGTGTGGTCTGTTCCCTTCTCACCGTCCTGCAGTCCCGTTCGACGCCGATGTGAGCTGGGCTGCAATCAGGTGCAGTGCAACTCGTTGCATAGGTAGGCTCCGGGTATGGCGCTGGAGCACGCGATCCTGGTCTCGCTGACCGAGCGGGCCGGGTCCGGGTACGAACTGGCCCGGCGGTTCGACCGGTCGATCGGGTACTTCTGGCCGGCCACCCACCAGCAGATCTACCGGGTCCTGCGCCGGATGGACGAGGCCGGCTGGCTCGTACACACCGAGGTCCCGCAGGAGGGCCGCCCGGACAAGAAGGTCTACCGGGTCTCCGCGGAGGGGCGCGCCGAGCTTTCCCGCTGGCTGGCCGAGCCGGAGGATCCCGCCGTACTGCGCGACGGTCTCGGGGTGAAGCTCCGCGGGGCCTCGTTGGGCGAGCCAGGCGTCGTACTGAAGGAGATCGAGCGGCACCGGGCTGAACATGCGACCCGGCTCGAGGTGTATCGCGGGATTCAGAAGCGCGATTTCCCGAAGCCGGAGACGCTGCGCGGCCGCGACCTGCACCAGTACCTCGTGCTGCGCGGTGGGATCCGTGCCGAGGAGTCGTTCGTGGCTTGGTGTGACGAAGTGATTGATGCCCTGCGGAAGGACAACCGATGATGGGGCTTCTGTTCGGGCCGTCGGCGCAGTCATGGAGCCGTGGCCGATGACCGCCTATCCGCACTTGCTCGAGCCGTTGGATCTCGGGCATGTCGTGTTGCCCAATCGCGTGATCATGGGATCGATGCACACCGGGCTCGAGGATCGGCTGAGCGATCTGCCCAAGCTGGCGGCGTACTTCGCCGAGCGGGCCCGCGGTGGCGTCGGCCTGATGGTGACGGGCGGATACGCGCCGAACCGGACCGGCTGGCTGACGCCCTTCGGATCCACACTCAGCAGCCGCCGCCAGGCCCGCAAGCACCGCGTCCTGACCGACGCCGTCCATGCCGAGGGCAGCCGGATCGCGCTGCAGATCCTGCACGCCGGCCGGTACTCGTACCACCCGTTCAGCGTCTCCGCCTCCGCGCTGAAAGCACCGATCAACCCCTTCAGACCACGAGCTCTGTCGGATCGCGGCATCCGCCGGCAGATCACGGCGTACGTCGACTGCGCGGCACTCGCCCGCGAGGCCGGGTACGACGGCGTCGAGGTCATGGGGTCAGAGGGGTACTTCATCAACCAGTTCCTGTCCGGGCGCACGAACAAGCGCACGGATCGTTGGGGCGGCAGCCCGGAGAACCGCCGCCGGCTCGCGGTCGAGATCGTCCGGCAGACCCGGCAGCGGGTCGGCGACGACTTCCTGATCATCTACCGGCTCTCGATGGCCGACCTCGTGGAAGGTGGTCAGAGCTGGGACGACGTGGTTGCACTGGGCAAGGAGATCGAGGCGGCCGGGGCGTCGATCATCAACACCGGCATCGGCTGGCATGAGGCGCGGGTGCCGACCATCGTCACGTCCGTGCCCCGCGCCGCCTTCACCAGCGTGACCGCTGCCTTCAAGCCGCACGTCGGCATCCCGGTCGTCACCTCGAACCGGATCAACCTGCCACAGGTCGCCGAGGAGGTGCTCGCGCGGGGCGACGCGGACTTGGTCAGCATGGCGAGACCATTCCTCGCCGACCCGGACTGGGTGCTCAAGGCAACGACAGACCGAGCTGACGAGATCAACGTCTGCATCGCCTGCAACCAAGCGTGTCTCGATCATGTGTTCGCGAAGAAGAAGGCGAGCTGCATGGTCAACCCGCGGGCGGCTCGGGAGACCGAGCTGCGGTTGCTGCCGACGCGTCGTACCAAGAACATCGCGGTGGTCGGGGCCGGTCCTGCCGGGCTGGCGGCGGCGGTGACGGCGGCGGAGCGCGGGCATCGGGTCGAGCTGTTCGAGGCGGATGGTGAGATCGGCGGGCAGTTCGGGATCGCGCAGCAGATCCCGGGCAAGGAGGAGTTCGCCGAGACGATCAGGTACTACCGGCGGCGGCTCGAGCTCACCGGGGTGAAGCTGCACCTCGGCAGGCGGGCCGGTGTGGAGGACCTGGCCGGGTTCGACGAGATCGTGCTCGCGACCGGCGTCGTACCGCGAGTCCCGGAGATTCCCGGGATCGATCATCCGAAGGTGTTGTCGTACGTCGAGGCTGTCCGCGACCGGAAGCCGGTCGGCACGACGGTCGCGGTGATCGGGGCCGGTGGCATCGGAGTCGATGTCAGCGAGTTCCTCACCACCACGGCCTCGCCGACGCTGGACCTCGAGGCGTGGAAAGTGGAATGGGGTGTCGCCGATCCGGTCACGGTCGCCGGCGGGCTCGGCGTACCGCATCCGGAGGTGTCGCCGCGGAAGGTGTATCTGCTGCAGCGCAAGCCCGGGAAGATCGGCGCCGAGCTCGGCAGAACCACCGGTTGGGTGCATCGCGCGGCATTGAAGAACAAGCGGGTCGAGCAACTCCGCGGCGTCAACTACGAACGCATCGACGACGACGGCCTGCACGTCACCTTCGGCCCCAAGCACGAGAGGGCGCGAGTGCTGTCCGTCGATACCGTCGTCGTGTGTGCCGGTCAGGAGCCGGTCCGCGATCTCGTCGACGCACTTCGGGCGACCGGCCGTCCCGTCCACCTGATCGGCGGCGCCGACGTAGCCGCCGAGCTGGACGCCAAGCGAGCAATCGACCAGGCCACCCGCCTCGCGCTCACCCTCTGAACCAAGCTCACGAGACAGGGCACCCAGCCTCCGGTCCAGCGCACTAGTGCGGGTCGGAGGGTGCTCTAGTGCGCGCTGGTCTTCGCTCCATCGCATAGTGCACCGTTTACGGCGTACGCGCACTAGCTTCGGAGGGAACGACATGACGACAGTTTTGATCTCTGGTGGCGGGATCGCCGGCCCGGCGGTGGCGTGGTGGCTGCGGCGGTTCGGCTTCGAGCCGACGATCGTCGAGATCGCGCAGGGGCCGCGACCCGGTGGGCAGACAGTCGACCTGCGAGGTGTCTCGCGGATCGTGGCCGAGCGGATGGGACTGATGCCGGCGATTGCCGAGCGGCAACTGCACGAGCG
>Ga0136846_1223430_pt1 | contig 10083 bp, 10 predicted proteins | sample HopSoiMetagenom2_FD_96841 | JGI IMG/M metagenome (GOLD analysis project Ga0136846, IMG submission 96841) | Grasslands soil microbial communities from Hopland, California, USA - 2 Assembly 2016 (version 4) | ecosystem: Environmental > Terrestrial > Soil > Grasslands | place: USA: Hopland... | reverse complement strand
GGCTGGGGCTACGCCGTGTTCGGCAAGGTCGTCGAGGGCCAGGACACCGTGGACAAGATCCGCAAGGTCGCGACCGGCAGCGCAGGCGGCCACCAGGACGTGCCGCGCGAAGCGGTGGTGATCGAGAAGGCCGAGCGGGCGTGATGTGATGGCCGCTGCCGGAACTGGCGGCCGCACCCTTTTCGTCTCGGACCTGCACCTCGACGAGTCCCGCCCCGCGATCCTCGCGCAGTTCGAGCGGTTCCTCGACACGGTCGCCCCGGGCGCGGACGCCCTCTACATCCTGGGCGACCTCTTCGAATACTGGGTGGGCGACGACAGCCTCGCCCTGCCCTTCCCCGCGCGGATCGCCTCGCGCCTCAAGGCGGTTTCCGGCCGCGTGCCGATCCGCTTCATGCACGGCAACCGCGACTTCATGGCGGCGCGCGGCTTCGCCGGGGCCGCGGGACTGCAGTTCCTCGAAGACCCGACGAAGATCGACCTCTACGGCACGCCTACGCTGCTGCTGCATGGCGACACGCTCTGCACGGATGACCTGGCTTACCAGGCCTTCCGCGCCCAGGTGCGCAATCCAGCATGGCAACAGGCGGCGCTTACGCGCCCTGTCGCCGAGCGGCTCGCAATCGCGCAGGACATGCGGGTGAAAAGCGAAGGCGCCAAGCAGGGAAAGGCGATGAACATCATGGACGTGGCGCCCGCGGCGGTCGAGCGGGCGTTCGTCGAGTCGGCCTGCACGCAGATGATCCACGGCCACACGCACCGGCCGGCGCGGCACGTGCATCGAATCGGCGGGAAGGACTGCGTCCGCTGGGTGCTGGCGGACTGGTACGAGCGCGCGAGCTACCTGGAGGCGCGGTCCGACGGGATACGCTGCGTCGAAGGGCCCTGAGGGGCGGGTAGCGGCAACCCGGCTGCGGCGAACTTCTCGCGCAATAGCGGCAACTGCTCGCGCGTGTATTTTTCGGCCAGCTCGATCACTCGCTTGCGGTATTCCTCCTTGTAGCCCGCGTAATAGCCGATGTTGGGGTGGAGCGTCACGTCGGCATAGGGCATCTCGCGCATGATCTGCCTCGCGCGGCGGGCGTCCTTCTCGACCCACTCCTGCGGCACGCCGGCCGGCGTGTCCTGCTCGAACGCGGATACGTCCACGGCGATCACGAACGTAGCGCCCAGGGCGCGCGCCGCGCGAATCGGCACCGGCGCCGCCTCGTCGCCATCGATGTACGACTGGTCGCCCACCTTCACCGGCTCGAACTGGCCGGGGCTGGCACTCGAGGCGCGCACCGCGAGGCCGGTATCGCCGTGGTTGAAGATGACGAGCTTGGCGTCGGAGAAGCGCGTCGCGGCCGCGGCGAACTTCACCGGCAGCGCCTCGATGGGCTTGTTGGCGACGCGTGCGTTCACGAAGGCCTGGATCGCGGCGCCGCTGGACACGCCGCCGGCGAGCATCTTGAGCTCGAAGAACTCCATCACGTTCATCTCGTGGGCGAGCTTTTCCAGCTCGCCCGCGTTCACGCCAGCGGCGTAGAGCGCGCCCACCATCGCCCCGACACTCGAGCCGATGATGAGATCGGGCTTCAGGCCGTTGTCCTCGAGCACCTTGAGCACACCGATGTGTGCGAAGCCGCGCGGGCCGCCCGAGCCGAGCACCAGCGCCAGCTTCGGCTTCTGCGCCGCGTCCGGCGGCACGAACCTGGGCAGCCGGTCGGGCGCGACCTCGCCACCGAAGTTGCAGCTGGAAAGGATCAGCGCCGCGAGCGCGGCGCGCAAAGCGCGCGGCATGCCTAGTCGCAGCCCTGCTTGATCTGGTCACGCATGCGGGAGATCTCGGCGTTGCGCTCGGCGTCTTCCATGTACGTTCGCGTGCCGTCGGGATTGTCCCGATAGATCCGGTGCGAGTTCTCGTAGTTGGCGAGCCGCGTGCGCACCCGGTCGCATTCATGGGCGCGCTTCGCCTTGTCCTCGCTGCTCGCGCTGTCCTGCTGCTTGCGTTCCAGCTGGCGCTTCCTGAACTCGGCATCCTTGCCGCGCCAGGCTTCCGAATTGTCCTTGTAGGCCGACGACGAGCTGGGCGGCGTGACCTTGGGCTCGACCTTGGTCGCCTTCGTCTTGGTCTTGGCGTCCTCGGGCGGCGGACTTTCCGAAAAGTGCGTCGTGCCCTTCTCGTCCACCCACTTGTACATCGCCTGCGCCTGCGCGACGCCGGCTGCGACCGCCAGGCAGGCGGCCGCGATCAGGGCTCGTTCAATCGCAACGTGAGGCATTTGGCGGATCCTCCTGCTTTCATGAATTCGGACAGCGGCGTCTGCAGGACCTGCAGGCCCTTGGCCCCCAGGGCCTTCACGAACGCCGCACTGGCCTTGTTGACTACCACCGTGTCGTCGATGTTCACGGCGTTGCACGCGAAGGCGAGAGCGTCCTCCTCCTGGATCGCGATGCGCTTGGCCGCCGGTACCCGCGCCTCGATCACCGCGCGGGACTCGTCGTCGAACGCTGTCGGGTAATAGAGCGTGTAGCCGCCTTCGAGCGGGCAGAAGCACGTGTCCAGGTGATAGAAGCGCTGGTCGACCAGCTTGAGGGTGACCACGTCGACATCGAGCCGGTCATGAAGGACCTCGCGCGCCGCCGAGATGGATCGGTGGCCGTGGGCCATCCACAGCACCGGGCTGCCGCGGTCGAAGAGGGCGTCGCCCGCGCCCTCGAAGGGTACGTCCCGCGGCATGAGCGAGACGTCGTAGCCGCGGTCCATGAACCAGTCCGCGAAGTACGGCTCCTCGTACTGGCGCTCCGGATAGCGGAAGCGCGACACGATGAAGTGCTTGCCCTTCACGAGCCCCGCATTCGCCGTGAACACCATGTCGGGGGAGCCAGGCTGCGGCAGGACGAGGCGCACGGTCGCGTGGTCGGTGAGCGTGTCATAGAGCGCGCGCCATTGCTGCTTGGCCACCGCATTGTCGATCTTGCGCAGGTTGCCGTGCATCCAGGGATTGATGATGTACGCGACGGTGAAATATTCCGGCGGGCACATGAGGAACACGTGCTTCGAGGCGGGCATGGTCGTTATTTCTTCTGGAGGCCGCGCTCGAGGTCGGCGCGAATGTCGGAGGGATCTTCGAGGCCCACGCCGAGGCGGATGAGGCCCTCGGCGATGCCGGCGGCGTCGCGCTCCGCGGGCGTGAGCCGGCCATGCGTGGTCGTGGCCGGGTGGCAGATGGTGGACTTCACGTCGCCGAAGTTGGCGGTGTTGGAGATCACTTGCACCTCGTCGATCACGCGCCAGGCGGCCTTCTTGCCGCCCTTCACGACGAAGGACACGACCGCACCGCCCGCCGATTGCTGCTTCATCGCGAGGGCGTGCTGCGGATGGGACCTGAGCGCCGGATACAGCACGCGCTCGACCGCCGGATGCGACTCGAGCCACTGGGCGATCTCGAGCGCGTTGGCGCAATGGCCCCGCATGCGCACGCCGAGCGTCTCCATGCCCTTCAGGCAGGTCCACGCGTTGTAGGGCGAGATGGCGGGGCCGGCGGTGCGCACGTAGTGGAAGAGCGGCCCCGAGACCAGGTCGGCACGGCCGGCGATGGCCCCGGCGAGCACGCGGCCCTGCCCCTCGATGTACTTCGTCGCGGAGTGGATGACCAGGTCCGCGCCAAGCACGATCGGCTGCTGCAGGGCGGGCGATGCGACCGCGTTGTCGACCGCGAGGACCGCCTTGGCCTTCTTCGCGATGGCGGCGAGGCCGGCGATGTCCACGACCTCGAGCACCGGGTTCGACGGGGACTCGGCGTAGAGCAGCCGCGTGTTCGGGCGAATGGCCTTCCTCCACGCGTCCAGGCTCGTCGGATCGACCCAGGTGGTCTGGATGTCGAACTTCTTCGCGATCTGGTCCAGCAGCGGCACGACGGTGCCGAAGACGCCGCGCGCGGTGACCAGGTGGTCGCCCGCCTTGAGCAGGCCGAACACCATCGTCGTGATCGCGGCCATGCCCGTGGAGGTGGCGACGCACGCCTGCGCTGCCTCGAGCGCGGCCAGGCGTTCCTGGAACATGCGCACGGTCGGGTTGGTGAAGCGCGAGTAGATGTTGTCTTCGGGCCCGGTGGAGGCGAACTTTCGCGCGGCTTCCTCGGCGCTCTTGTAGACGAAGCTCGTGCTCAGCACCAGGGCCTCCGAGTGCTCCTGGAAATCGCTGCGGACGGTGCCTGCGCGGACGCCCAACGTGGCGGGCTTGAGTTTTCTTGGCATTTTGTTTGTGTCCCTCGCGGCGGAGGGAGAAATCTAATCGACGCGCGACAGCCCCAGGTCCAGCTGGTAGCTCGATAATCGCGTGTCGCTCTCACCGTCGGCACGGCCCGCGGCGATGCCGTCGAGGTATTCCTGCGAGACGTCGCCCGTCACGTATACGCCGTCGAAGCACGAGCAGTCGAAGCGCTTGATCGTCGGGTTGATCGAGCGCACGCCCTCGATGAGCGCCGACAGCTCCTGGTAGACGACCGCGTCCGCGCCGATCGCCGCGGCGATCTCCGCGTCGGTGCGGCCCGTCGCGATGAGCTCGTTGCGCGTCGGCATGTCGATGCCGTACACATTGGGATAGCGCACCGGTGGTGCCGCCGAGGCGAAGAAGACCTTCTTCGCGCCGCCCTCGCGCGCCATCTGCACGATCTCGCGGCTGGTGGTGCCGCGCACGATCGAGTCGTCCACGAGCAGCACGTTCTTGCCGGCGAACTCGATGTTGATCGCGTTCAGCTTCTGGCGAACGCTCTTCTTGCGCAGCTCCTGGCCGGGCATGATGAAGGTGCGGCCGATATAGCGGTTCTTGATGAAGCCCTCGCGATACGGCTTCTTCAGCTTGGCCGCGACCTCGAGCGCCGAAGGGCGGCTCGAATCGGGAATCGGGATCACGACATCGATCTGGTCGCGCAACCCGAGGGCGCGAATCTTTTCCGCGAGGCTCTTGCCCATGTTGCGCCGCGCCTCGTACACCGAGACGCCGTCGATCACGCTGTCGGGGCGTGCGAGGTACACGAACTCGAAGATGCAGGGATTGAGCTGCGGGTTCTCGGCGCACTGGCGGCTGTGGAAGTTGCCGCTCTCGTCCACGAGGATCGCCTCGCCCGGCGCCACGTCCCGCATGACCTTGTAGCCGAGCGTGTCCAGCGTGACGCTCTCGGAGGCGACCAGGAATTCCACGCCCTTGTCGGTATCGGCGCGTCCCACGATGAGCGGGCGGATGCCGTGCGGGTCGCGGAAGGCGAGGAGGCCATGGCCCGCGATCATCGCGACCACGGCGTAGGCGCCCTTCACGCGGCGATGAACGCCCGCGACCGCCTGGAAGATGATGTCCGGGTCGAGGCGGTCGCGCCCGGCGCTCGCATGGTTCACCTCGTGCGCGAGGATGTTCAGCAGGATCTCCGAATCGCTGCCGGTATTGACGTGGCGGCGGTCCTCCTCGAAGAGCGAGCGGCGCAGCTCGTCGGAATTCACGAGGTTGCCGTTGTGCCCGAGGACGATGCCGTATGGGGAATTCACGTAGAACGGCTGCGCTTCGGCTTCGGAGGACGCCGAACCCGCCGTCGGGTAGCGGCAATGCGCAATGCCCACATGGCCGACGAGATGGCGCATGTCGCGGGTGCGGAAGACCTCTCGCACCAGGCCGCGGCCCTTGTCCATGTGGAAGCTGTGGCCCTCGCCCGTGACGATGCCCGCGGCGTCCTGCCCGCGATGCTGCAGCACGGTCATGCCGTCATAGAGCAGCTGGTTGACCGGGCTACGGGCGACGACTCCGACGATGCCACACATGCTTTAAGTGTCCTTGCGAATTAGCTTAATTGGAGTCTGAGCCCTTTTATTCAAGGCAGTGGCACTACCTTGCCGTCGAGTCCGGCGCGCTTGAGCGTCGCCTGCGCCGATTCGGCCGCCTCCCGGGTGGGGAACGGGCCGGCGCGAAGGCGCGTCAGGGCGGCGCCCTGCGAGTCGAGCCTTTCGGTGAAGTGGACGACCTTGGCCGCGATGAGCTTGTCGCGCGCCTGGTTGAGCTTCGCATCGTCGCGGAAGGCGCCCACCTGGACCGCGAAGCCTTCGAGCTTCGGCGGATTCGGCGAGGCATTGGCCTGGGTGCTGGGCTTCACGCTGGCCACTGGCGGGACCGAGGGCATGCCCTTCGAGAGGTTGGCGTCGGGCGGCAATTGCGGCGCGGGAGCCGGGGCGACGGCGGCGGCCGGCTTCGGGGCCGGGAGCGGCGGCGCATTTTCCTTGGGGGGAATGGACGGCACCGGCTGCGAGCGGCCGGGCTCCTTGTCGAGGATCATGGGAACGAAGACGACGAGCAGCAGGACGAGGGCGATCGCGCCGATCAACCGCTGCCGGCCGCGTCGACGGATCTCGCTCGCTTCTGAGGCGGGGGATGCCATGGACTCAGCGCAGGGACCGCAGCGCTTCCGCTACGGTATAGAACGATCCGAATACCGCAATTCTATCATTCGGGCCCGCTTCCCTACGGGCTGATTCGAGTGCCGCGGTGATGGTGGCGAATCGGCGCGCTTCGGCGCCGCGCGCCTCCAGCAGCCTGGCGACATCGTCGGCCCTGGCCGCCCTCTCGCTCTCGGGTGCGGACACGTACCACCGGTCCACTCGCCCTTGCATGGCGTCGATCACTCCGCCTGCGTCCTTGTCCGCGAGGATCCCGAAAACTGCGTAGGTGCGCTCGGCGAAGCCCATGTCGCCCAAGCCGTCGGCGAGGGCACGCGCCGCCTGCGGATTGTGCGCGACGTCGAGGACGATCGAAGGGCGCCCGGGGATCGCCTGGAGGCGGCCGGTGAGGCGCACCGTCATGAGGGCGCGCTTGATCTCGCCCAGGGAAACGGGGGCGCGATCGGCGACCTCGTCCAGCGCGGCGAGCGCGGCCGACGCGTTCTTGAGTTGCCAGCGCCCGCGCAGCGCCGGCGTCGGCAGCGCGCGTTTCGCGCCTTTCCTGCCGATGAAGTCCCATTGCCGCTCGTGGGCCTCGTAACGGTAATCGCGGCCCAGGAGCATCAGGTCGGCGCCGATCGACTGCGCGTGCTCGACGAGACGCCCGGGCGGGTCGGCGTCGCCGTAGATCGCGGGCCGGCCGTGGCGGTAGATGCCGGCCTTCTCGAAGCCGATCGACTCGCGGTCGGGGCCGAGGTAGGACTGGTGGTCGAGGTCCACGCTCACGACCACGGAAACATCGGCGTCGATGATGTTCACGGCGTCCAGCCGCCCGCCCAGCCCGACTTCCAGGACGGCCGCCTCGATCCTCTCCTCGGAGAACACGGCGAGCGCGCCCAGCGTCGCGTATTCGAAATACGTGAGGGGAGTATCGCCGCGCGCCGCTTCCACCGCCTCGAAGCCCTCGACGAGCGACGCATCGGCCGCGTCCTGGCCGTTGATTCGTACCCGCTCGTTGTATTTCAGCAAGTGCGGCGAGGTATACAGGCCCACGCGATAACCCGACTCGAGCAGCACCCGCTCGAGGAACGCGCAGGTGGATCCCTTGCCATTCGTCCCGCCCACCGTAATCGCCAGGGGCAAGGCTGGCGGGCCCATTCGTTGCCAGACGTCCAGCACCCTGTCCAACCCGAGCGCGATCGGCGACGGATGCTGCGCCGAGATGTATGAGAGCCAGTCCTCGAGCGAGCGCTCGCCCGGCGTCGCTCGGGTCAAGCTTCGGGCGCCGGGACGCGCTTGAGGAGCGTGATGAGGCGCGCGGTCTTCTCGCGCAGCTGGCGGCGGTCGACGATCATGTCGATGGCGCCCTTTTCCAGCAGGAACTCCGAGCGCTGGAAGCCTTCCGGAAGGGTCTCGCGCACCGTCTGCTCGATGACGCGCGGGCCGGCGAAGCCGATGAGCGCGCCGGGTTCCGCGAGCACCGCATCGCCGATGAAGGCGAAGCTCGCGGAGACGCCTCCCATCGTGGGATCGGTCAGCACGGAGATGAACGGCTGCCGGGCAGCGGTGAGCTCCTGCAACGCCGCCGTGGCCTTGGCCATCTGCATGAGCGAGAGCAGCCCTTCCTGCATCCGCGCCCCGCCCGTGGCGGTGAAGCAGATGAAGGGAAGCTCCTCGTCGCACGATGCCTGCACGGCGCGCACGAAGCGCTCGCCCACGACGGAGCCCATGGAACCGCCGAGGAAGCCGAACTCGAAGGCGGCGGCGACCACCGGGACGTTCATGACCGCGCCCTGCATCACGACGAGCGCGTCGGTCTCGCCCGTCTCCTTCTCGGCCTCGACCAGCCGGTCGATGTACTTGCGGCTGTCCTTGAACTTGAGCGGGTCGAGCGGCACCACCTCGCTTGCGAGCTCCGCGCGGCCTTCGGGATCGAGGAAGAAGTCGAGGCGCTGGCGGGCGGAGAGGCGGTTATGGAAGTTGCACTTGGGGCAGACCTGGAGATTGTTCTCGAGATCGGTGAAGTAGAGGACCGCCTCGCACGACGGGCACTTGCTCCACAGGCCCTCGGGGACCGCCTTCTTCTGCTGCGCCCCTTCGTGCTTGATCTTCGGGGGCATGAGCTTGCGGAACCAGCTCATGCCGCCACCGCCTTGCTGTCGAGCGCCGAGCGGAACTCGGCCATCACCGCCCGTGCCCTCTCGGGCGCCTCGCCCGGCGCGTCCGCCAGCTCCTGCACGACGCGGCTGCCGATCACCACCGCGTCGGCGAAGGCGGCGACGCGCCTGGCGGTCGAACCGTCGCGAATTCCGAAGCCCACTCCCACCGGCACCCGGGTGTGCTTGCGAATTCGCTTGATCGCCGCTTCCACGTCCGACGTGTCGATGTTGGCAGCGCCCGTCACGCCTTTCAGCGACACGTAGTAGAGATAGCCCTTGGCGACGCGCGCCACGCGCTCGATGCGGGCCTCGGTGGTCGTCGGCGAGAGCAGGAAGATGGGATCGATGCCCGAGCCTTCGAGCGCACGCAACCAGTCGCCGGCTTCCTCGGGCGGATAGTCCACGATCAGCACGCCGTCCACGCCCGCGGCCCTGGCCGCCGAGACGAACGCGCCGTGGCCCATGCGCTCGATGGGATTCGCATAGCCCATGAGCACGACCGGGGTCGCATTGTCCTTGCGGCGGAATTCCGCGACGAAGTCGAGCACCTGGTTGAGCGTCACGCCATGCCTGAGCGCGCGCTCCGAGGAGCGTTGGATCACCGGGCCGTCGGCCATGGGATCCGAGAACGGCACGCCCAGCTCGACCACGTCTGCGCCCCCGGCCACCAGGCCGTGCATGACCGCGACCGTCGTCTGCGGCGCGGGATCGCCGGCGGTCACGAACGGGATGAGGGCCGCGCGGCGCGCCGTGCGCAGCTTGTCGAACGTGGCTGCGATGCGGCTCATCAGAACTTGAGCCCCGAGGCCTTCGCGACGGTGTGCATGTCCTTGTCGCCGCGGCCGGAGAGGTTCACGAGCAGGATCTGGTCGCGCTTCATCTTCGGCGCGATGCGCATCGCGTAAGCGACCGCGTGGCTCGATTCCAGCGCCGGGATGATGCCCTCGAGGCGGCAGAGCTTGTGGAATGCGGCGAGCGCCTCGTCGTCGTTCACCGCGACGTACTCGGCGCGCTTCGAATCCTTGAGCCACGCATGCTCGGGGCCCACGCCCGGATAATCCAGGCCGGCCGAGATGGAGTGCGTTTCCTGGATCTGGCCGTCGGCGTCCTGCATGAGGTAGGTGCGATTGCCGTGCAGCACGCCCGGGGTGCCCGCGCAAAGCGATGCCGCGTGCTTGCCGGTTTCGATGCCGAGCCCACCCGCCTCCACGCCGATGAGGCGCACGTCCGGCTGCGGGATGTACGAATGGAAGATTCCCATCGCGTTGGATCCGCCGCCCACGCACGCCAGCACCGCGTCGGGCTGCTTGCCCGCCATTTCGGGCATTTGCACGACGCACTCCTGCCCGACGATCGAATTGAAGTCGCGCACCATCATCGGGTACGGGTGCGGGCCCGCGACGGTGCCGATGATGTAGAACGTGTTCTCGACGTTGGTGACCCAGTCGCGCATCGCTTCGTTGAGCGCGTCCTTCAGCGTCTTCAATCCCGAGTGAACTTCGACCACGCTGCTCCCCAT
>Ga0136846_1216159_pt1 | contig 10083 bp, 11 predicted proteins | sample HopSoiMetagenom2_FD_96841 | JGI IMG/M metagenome (GOLD analysis project Ga0136846, IMG submission 96841) | Grasslands soil microbial communities from Hopland, California, USA - 2 Assembly 2016 (version 4) | ecosystem: Environmental > Terrestrial > Soil > Grasslands | place: USA: Hopland... | reverse complement strand
GAAATGTACGGGGTGCCGGCTGACGTGGTGGCGCCAGGCCTGGCCACGCTCACCAGCTTGTTGAAATTTCGCACGGATAACGGGACGTTCCGCGAAGATCCCCAACAATACTTGGTCAATCTTCGGAAAGTGCTGCAAAGCGGCAGCTCCACGCATCGCGAGCCCCGCCTGGTGGATGGGCGTTTTATCTCGGTTTCAACCCATCCGATGGCGGGCGGTGGTTGGGTCGCCATTCATGAGAATATCTCGGAGCGCAAACTAGCCGAGCAAGAACACAATCTTTCGATGGCCCGCGATCAGCGGCGGATCTGGATAGAGGAGGCGATTTCGTCGTTCCGCGCCAGAGCGGAGACGACGCTGCAGGTGGTCATGCAAAGCAGCGGCGCGATGAACTCGGTCGCGCAGACCCTTCTGAAGATGTCGGCACGAACATCCGAAAATGCCCAGGCCGCGCTCGATAGTTCGCATGAAGCCTCCGCCGGAACGGATTCGGCGGCTTCTGCGGCTCGAGAACTTTCGGCATCGATCACGGAAATAGACCGACAGCTCAACCATACGGTGGAAGCGGTCAGTGCGGCGGTAACCCGCGCAGGGAAGTCCGACTCCGAAATCGCAGCACTCGGCGATGCCGCTCAGAAAATCGGTGACGTCGTTAAACTCATTCAACACATCGCCGGACAAATCAAGCTTTTGGCGCTGAACGCCACCATCGAAGCCGCCAGAGCCGGCGCTGCCGGCCATGGGTTTTCAGTGGTGGCAGCGGAAGTAAAGTCGCTGTCCGTGCAAAGCGCGGCGGCAGCCGAAGATATCGCCCGCCAGATCGCCACCGTGCAACTGTCAACCCACAACGCCATTGGTTCAATTCGAGCCATCACCAAGCAGGTTCAGGATATCAACGCATTCTCTTCGGAAGCGGCGGCTTCAGTCGAGCAGCAAGGCCGGGCGACGCGAGAAATTTCGGAATGCGTCGCTGGGGCGTCCGGAAGCGCCAAGACCGTGCTGGAGGTCCTCACTCAAGTTTCCAACGACGCCACAGCGACCTCCGATTCAGCCCGCTCGGTTCTCCAAGCGTCAGATGCGGTGGACGCGGCCGCGCTCAGTCTTCGCGAGGAAATCGGAGTTTTCCTGCAGAAAGTCAGCGACAAAGCCAACGAGCCGTTGCTACCAAAAGTCGCGCTTCATAGCTGACCGGCGTATTACGCATGTAAAGTGCTGGTCTTTTGACGCTGATCCGAATCAAATTTCGAGCGGATTAAGCGAACTTTCATACCTCAAATCTAACATCGTAACCCAGCGTTAAGGTCTGGGGCCGCTCACGCTGATCTTTATCGGTGTCACAGGTCACACCATGACGCCGCAACGCGTGGGCGACGGAATGACGGCTGACAAGCTGCGACAGTGGTTGTTCGAAGGCGCCATGATGTTCATCGTGGCGGCAGCCTCGCTGTTCCTGCTGCTCTACATCGGGTTTGGCGACGGCAAGCGCACGTACGAAGCGACGCACATCGAGAAGTTGACGTCGCAGGGCCGTTATCTCCAAAACACCATAGAAAAATTCGTCCGTGATGGTCTGCCGCTCAAGCAATACGCCGGATTCACCAAGCTCGCGGCGCCGGTCCTTGAAGGCGAGGATGTCGATGCATTGCTCGTCTTCGACCAAAAAGGGGCGCAGGTTTTCAGTGCGATAGATAAACGAAGGCCGGCGCTGCCGCCTCCGCCTGCTGTCCACGACGTCAATGAATCCATCAAAGTCGATTACGGCGACACCCATTATCAAATCACGCTGCCGCTACGGTCGAAGTTCGAGACCGTCGGCAGCGTCGTGGTGGTGGCGCCCAACGACCAGGTGACCAAGAGGTTGTACGCCAGCTTTCTGCCATTGGTGTTTGTCGGCGTCGCCCTTTCGGTGCTGTTTGCCGTCCTCATTGTCGCGGCAAAGCCGTACTTCGCCAAATCGAACAAGCCGTGGCTGCAGATCAGCTACGGTCTGACCTTTCTGACCATGGCCACGCTGGTCGTCGGGACGCTGATCGGGCTGTATTTCGACGGCGTCGAGGGCAAGGCAAAGGCCGCGTCGTTCACGCTGTCACAGCGGCTCAATGACATCGTCGAATTTCGGCTGGGCTTCAAAGATCTGGACGGGGTCGACCGCGCGTTCCGCGAATTCCGCAGTTTGAATTCGGAGATCAGCGAAGCAGCCGTGCTGGTCGACAATTCGGTCGAGATCACCACGGATTCGCGCCGGGTCGGCAAGAAGTGGGTCTCCGATCCCAGCAATTTCGAATATCGTTTGGATCTCTCTGCCGCCGACAAGCCCCGATACATCAGCCTGCTCACGACAGTGCCGAAGAGCGTCGTGTTCGAGCAAGTCGCGCGCAGCGTAAAGAACTTCGCGGCATTGTTCATCGCGTCGGCATTCCTGTCCGGATTGTTTTTGCAAGTCGCGGCGTCGCTGCAACGTGCCCGTGGGTCTGACGATCAGAATACTGCCAGCGATGCCGGGCTGGTCATCATCAAGCCGGCCTATTTCCTGGCGGTGTTTCTTGACAGTCTGACCTACTCGTTTTTGCCGAAATTCATGCAGGAAACCGCGGCGGCAAGCGGGGTCTCCGTGGGCTTCGCATCGGCTCCGTTTACGGCCTACTACCTGGGCTTTGCGCTGAGCCTCATTCCGGCCGGAGTGCTCTGCGATCGGCGGGGAGCCAAGCCGGTGATGTTGTTGGGTCTTGTTCTCGCCGCCGGCGGCGTCCTCGCGCTCGCTCTCCCGCTTGGAATTTGGGAGATGACAGCCCTGCGCGCCATCGCCGGGATTGGCCAGGGCGTACTGCTGATCGGCGTGCAGAGCTACATCCTTGCCGTCGCGTCGCCCGAAAAGAAAACGCAGGGCGCGGCCATCATCGTTTTCGGATTTCAGGCCGCGCTCATCTCGGGCATGGCGCTCGGCTCGCTGATGGTCAATTTCCTGGGCACCAAGGGCGTGTTCCTCATCGCCGGCGGGGTTGGTCTCGCCACCTTGATTTATTGTCAGTTCCTGGTCCCCGGCACCGATCGCAAGACGGCCACCACGAGCGTGGGTGCAGCGGTGAAAAAGCTGACGGCGGACCTCAAAAAGGTCGTCACCGAACTGGAATTCCTGAAAACCCTGTTCACCATCGGTGCTCCCGCCAAAGCGATCCTGACCGGCGTCGTCACCTTTGCTCTGCCGTTGATTTTGGGTCAGGCCGGATATCGCCCGGAAGACATCGGTCAGGTGGTGATGCTGTACGGGCTCGGCGTCTTGGCGTCGAGCGGTTACGCGTCTCGCTTCGTCGACCGCACCAAGAACGCCGAGATGGTGCTTTTTGTCGGCGCCATCATGAGTGGCGTTGGTCTTGTGATGGTCGGCTTCATGGGATCTCCGGTGGTAGGCAATGGCTTGCTCAGCACCGTCGTTATCGTTGCCGCCGTTTTGATCGTCGGATTGGCGCACGGCTTCATCAACGCACCTGTGGTCAGTCACATCGGTCAGACGGCTCTTGCCCAGCGCATCGGCGCCAACCCGACCACGACAGCTTATCGCTTCCTGGAGCGTGGCGGTCATATTACGGGTCCTCTTCTCCTCAGCCAGTTGTTTCTGTTTTGGGGGCAGGGGCCCTACGTCATTGGCGGCATCGGAATGGCGGTGGTGATGTTCGGCCTGCTCTTTGTCGGGCATCGATTGCTGCCGCGGCCGGCCAGGCTGCAAGGGGAGCCCGCGGAATGATGTTAGGAGCCGCCGTTCGACGGCACCAAGGTGCTGCGTTGCTCGTTGTGGCCGCAGTGTTTTGTTCGATCGCCACGCGCGTAGCGGGCGCGGAGCCTCACCCGTTTTCGAAATGGTTCAAATACAGCCCAGACATTGAAAATTCCTGGGATGTGGCGAGCGACGCAGCCCAGCCCATGTACGTGTCGCTCCGCCGCAAGGACGCGGCCGGACCGCTCAAGCGGGTTCTGGTGCTTTATCCGCGGCCGTCTTCTGCCTACGACATCGCGATCACCGAAATTCTCCGCACCTTCGCGGCGAAGGAAATCAATTCGCATATTGAAGTCGTCAATTTCGAGCTGAACGACGCCCGCGGCAAGGCCGCGCTTCAAGCGGCAGAGAAGGACAGTGTCGATCTGATCTTTGCGATGGGCTCGGAATCGGCAGCTTGGCTTTATGAAAACTATAAAGGTGGAGCCCTGCCGGTGGTCACCGTCTGTTCGAAGGATCCGGTCCAGCTCGGGCAGATGAAGGATTACGATAGCGGCAGTGGCAATAACTTCGCGTTCACGTCCCTGAACGTGCCGGTCGATGTGCAGATGTCATATGTACGGGAGTTGCGGCCGGAGCTGAAGAATCTCGCGGTGCTTGTCGATAGCAAGAATATCAGCGCGGTACAGACTCAGGCGGAGCCGGTCGCCAAGTATTTGAAGGAGAAGGGCGTACAGGTCATCTGGGGTTCCGTGCAAAATCCGGCAAAAGCGCGCGAGGAACTGACGAAGATCATACCGGACGCCGTTCGCGCCATGCGCCAAACCGATCCCGACCTGAGCAAAAGCCTGTTCTGGGTTACCGGCAGCACATCGGTGTTTCGTGAGATACGCACCATCAATCAGCATGCCGATCGTGTCCCCGTCGTGAGCGTTGTGCCGGAAATTGTCACCAAAGGTTCGGAGACAGCGGTGCTGGCGATCGGCGTCAGTTTTGAAAGCAACGCACGGCTGGCCGCGATCTATGGGGCGCAAGTTCTCGACGGTTCGAGTGTCGGGAAGCTCAGGGTCGGTCTGGTTTCGCCGCCGGACATGGCCATCAGCTTTCTCAAGGCGCGCGAGATCGGAATGCGCATTCCCTTCAGCTTTTTTGAGATTGCCAGCTTCATCTACGATTACAACGGCGAGCCGGTGCGCAGTGGCGTACAAAGTCTCGAAAATTGAGTTCTAAAAGGAACACGCAAGATTACAGAAGTGTCTCATTGGCGGCCTCTTCTGCAGGCGAACAAGCGGCGGGTGTAGAATGATCAATAATTCAGTGCCTGTTCTCGTCGTCGACGATGTCGCGAGCATGCGAAACATACTCTGCCTCATGCTCAACCGCCTCGGGTTCGAAACTGTCGAGGCGGTGGAAAATGCCGAGCAGGCCATTCAGAAACTTGAGCAGGAGGAATTTGGCCTGGTCATTTCCGACTGGCAGATGGAAGGGATGACCGGGCTTGATTTATTGAATAAGATTCGCGAAACGCCGGCGCTGCAGCACATTCCCACAATCTTGGTCTCTGCCCAATCAAGCGAGCTCAATTCAGCGGCCGCAAAGAGCGCGGGCGCACAGGGATATCTCGTCAAACCGTTCAGGCTCGACATTCTGAAATCGACGATCAAGGAAGCCTTCGATTTGCGGGAGGCTGTCGAATTGAAAAAAACCGGGCGCATCATCTATAAAGGCTGCACGTTGATGCCCCAAATGGATAACGACGAGTATCGATGCCATATTTTTCATGGCGGTATCGAAATGGCCGCGTTACCCCCGAACGCGAGCCAGCAGGGTGCCATCGACGAAGCCAAGCTGTGGGTTGATCAAATCAGCCTAGTGCCTAAGCCGGCAAATTTGCCGGTAGGCAACCGACCAAATTCGAACGCGTCCTCAACTCAAATCCGCGAAGAAAACCCGGCGTGAATTGCGGATGCGAAGATGGCGACGTGACTGCCCGGTCGAGCTGTGACTTTTCGCACTTTCAAGTTGCGCCCCGTGGGCTCATGGTCCACGACAGAGAAGTGGGGAGATTCCCATGCACCAGATCAGTCACAGCACCCAAGTTTTCTCAGCGTTCGGTGGCTACGTTTCGGAGCAGCACACCGATGAGACGCCAGGCAATCTCGCGCCGTCCGATATTGGTGAAGCCGTAGCATCGCTGACCGTTTCGATGTTCAGCGAGGTGTTGCAATCGCTCAGGGCGGCGCTCTCTGTTGGCCGCGCGGCGTAAGGGCGACAGCGATCGCGCGAGGCGCGGGCCGAGGGACCGACAACGCGGGGCGACTGGGAGCTGGAGCGGTGGAGCGGCGGCTGACCGGCCGCCTATCCTGACGATCAGATGGAAAAGCCCAACGGCAAGACCGAGGAATATCGAAGGATGGCCGCCGACTGCATCGAGGTCGCGCAGCGTATGTCGCTCAAAGACGACCGCGACCGCATGTTGGAAATGGCGCAACGATGGCTGGATCTGGCGCAGCAGGCCGAAACTCCAAGCCGCTGACGCCCTTGTGCGGCCCTCATACCCAGGAGAGGTCTCATGCGCGTTGCAATCGCCGTCGGGTTCTTCACGCTGATCGCCGCATCCACGATCGGGCCTGCGCGGGCAGATGCATACCGCTGGTGCGCGACATACGGCGCAGGTTTCGGCAGCGAGAGCTGCTATTTCATGACCATCGAGCAATGCCGGGCATCTGTCTCCGGCCTCGGTGGCTTCTGTCGTCCCAACAACCTCTACGACGGCAAGCCCGTTGCGACGGAACGCAGCCAAGCGCGCCGCAGGTCATAATTTTCGACCGTCGTAGTCCTGCAGCCAAATACCTTTCCGGAGCGCCTACAAACCGGATTCCCGCTGAAGCGGCTAACGAGTAATGGGTTGATTTATCACGGCGTGCTCCAGGGCGACCATCTTGGCCGGAGAAATCGGTGTTGCCAGCAGATAGACAGCGCCCCCGGCAGCCGCAATGACTATTGCGATCGCGAGGATAGCCACGCTCGATAGTTCGGAATGTCTTTCAGCCATGCAATCACAACGTTTCGGCGAAGCTGCAGTTCCGCGCGGAAAAGGCGGCTCGGAACCCGCTAACCATACAGCAAGCTTGGCAGCCGTTGCCGGCTGGGGCACGATATTCTAAAGGCGAACCTCTTTGACATCCGCAGGATCATCTGTGCCACTTTATGCCTTTCGTTTGATCGTGGTCGCCGCCGCCATGCTCGCCGGCGTTGGCGCTCGGGCCAGCGAGAAGGTCGACTACTCCGGCAGCGTCCCCGTCGGCACTGTCGTGGTGCAGACTTCCGAGCGCAGCCTCTATTTTGTCACTGGCAAGGGTCAGGCGCTCAAGTATCCAGTCGGCGTCGGCCGCTCCGGCCAGCAGTGGTTCGGCACCACGCGAATCGTCAGCAAGCACATCAAGCCGGCGTGGAAGCCGCCGGCGTCGTTGCGCGGCCGCCGCTCGCCGGACTTCTACATCGAGTCCGGCTCGCCGAAGAATCCGATGGGCGCGGCGGCTCTGGTGCTGGCCGATAACGAGCTCGCCATCCACGGCACCAACAATCCGGGCTCGATCGGCGGCCTAGTGTCCGCCGGCTGCATTCGCATGCATAACAAGGACATCATGGATTTGTTCGCACGCGTTGCGGTGGGGACGAGGGTGGTCTTCGAGCGGTAATTCGCGAGCCCGCCGATACCGTCGCGCGCTATCAAAGCGCATCCGGTGCTATGTCGGGTAGCTTGCATAAGCCGCCGATCACGCGGAAGCGATTGGCGCGACTTTCCATCCACTGTGGCTTTCGAGCACTAGTTGTTCCAAGGGGCAAATGCTTCCTTTATGTCCGTAAACAGGGGAACGTTATGAAGAAAGTCGCGCTCGCGTTTGTTTTGGTCGTTGCCGGTTTGAGCTTGGGCGGATGCTTCGTCGGCAAGGGCAAGGCGCCGGCCCCGATCGTCACCAAGGGCTAGCCGCAGAGGGTCCACTCTAGGGCTATGAGCAAGGGCGGCGACGGAACGTCGTCGCCCTTCTTCGCGTCAGCTGCGAACGAGCAAGGACCCCTGGGCGGATGAGCGTTTCCGCGCCGCCGGGTGGGCGCTGTCTGTTTTTCGTCGTCAACGTCCACGCGATCTCGATCAACCGCCGAGCTGGCCTCGCGCGCCTCACAACCATTTCGCCTCATTCCGGCTTAAATATTTGGCAATCAGCTTGCAGCACTGGTGTGTCCCGTGAGCGGTGCAGTATAGAGCCGCCGCTTACGTGGGCCTGCTCGTTGCGGCTTTGTCCGGGTCGAATGCAGATTGGATTGTACGCGATGTCGCGAATGGTTTTTGTGATCTCTGTGCTCACTGCGCTGCCTTTGGTTACCGGCTGCGCCAGCTCTGGGGGAAGTTTGGAAGGATCGACCGGGCTCAGCCTCATCGGCGATGAAAGGGGCGGCACAATTCCGAATAGTGTCGGCACCGCTGCTCAGTCCTCAGCATTCCAAATGGTGACGGCGCACTGTGCAAAATTCGGCAAGAAGGGCTTTATCACCAAGATGGATTTCGAAAGTGGATTGATGACTTTTCAATGCATCGTGCAGAAACCAAAGGGCACCTGACGGGACCGCCGCTGCGTGCTTCCGGTACGACTGGTTGGACGACCGCATGCAATGGCGACCCCGCCTGGATTCGAACCAGGGACCCTCAGCTTAGAAGGCTGATGCTCTATCCAACTGAGCTACGGGGCCGTGCAATTTGCGCCGGATAGGAGATATCATATTCCATTGGCGTCGGCCCGGTCCCGCGTGGTCCGGTGGAAAACCGCGTGCCAGGGTAGGCAGGCATCAACCGGTGTTGAAAAGGGCGCCGGAGAGTGGCCAGGCGCCGTGCCGTCCGTGTCCGCGCAAACAAGAAACCCCGCATGATGCGGGGCCCCTTGCTTCCTAGGCAGTTCGTTACTTGTTGTTTACTTGGCCGATTGGCCGGTCGTGGTCGGCTGGGCCTTCTTCTCCATCTTCACCGCTTTGACATGGTGCGTCTTCGCGGCTTTGGCCTGGGCGGTGCGGCCCATGCAATTGTTAACAAGCTCGCGCCGCTTCAAGAAGTGGATGGCCGAAACCTTCTTTGCCGCCTGTTCTTTGCAAGCCGCCTCCCGCTGCGCGAGACGCTGCTGTGCTTCTGACTTGGTGGTGGCGTTGGCACTGACGCTGAACGAGACGGCAAGCAAGCCCGCCGCAACCGTGGTGATAAGTGTCTTCATAGGGACGTCTCCTCTGGATACCCTAAAAATAATTCCGATCCGCCCTACGGGTTCCGATTATTTTCCTGTCAGTTTATTCAGAAACATGTCCTGCAAGGGGACTCAGCGTTCATCACCAACAATGACGGGCGATTGCAGAGGGTGAATACGAACAAGGTGTTTCAAGTTGTTCCATGCGGAACCGCGCATGCGCAGCCGTCGTTGATTTAATAGGCTGGCAGGGCATCGCGAAATGGAGGCATGAGATGAGACGTCTACTTCTGGCTGGCGCAACAACGATGGCTGTTGTTTTCTCCAGTCAAGCCATCGCGCAAAGCGCGACCATCGAATTGGCGCCTGATCAGCGCACCCGCATCAAGGAATATGTGGTCAAGGAAAGGGTAGCCCCCGTCACCGTCAAGGAGAGGGTCCGGGTCGGCGCAACCCTTCCGGCCGATGTCGAACTCCGCACCGTCCCGAGCGACTGGGGTCCGTCGGTAAGCAAGTACAAGTACATCTACTCGGACAACCGCGTGCACTTCGTCGATCCAGCCAGCCGCCGCGTTATTTATGACATCGACTAAAAACTTCGACTGAAAAAAGCGGCGCGTCCTTCGGGGCGCGTCGTTTTTATTGGATGAGCTTGTCCTCCACCGGCCACAGGCCGAAAACCCAAGCCGGATCAAGCCCATAAGGCGGTCTGGCGGCGCCACCAAAACTCCGCCGTTTCTCGGTCACGACCTGGACACGATTCGGGATTGTGCTTGGATGGTCGCCCCCTCGGAAATTTCCTGCCGGAGGGGGGAGGAGGAACTCAGCCCATGCTCGCGCATGTCCGCGTCGGCTTCGTTGCCGCGCTCGTCACTCTTGCGTCTTTTGTCTTCAGTTCCATTCCGGCGTCTGCCGCCGGCAAAGCCTTCCAGCGCGGCGATCTCGACGAGGCCGCGATCAAGCTCGAAGCCGAAATCAAGAACGACGCCGGCAACGGCGGCAAGCCGCTCGCGCAATTGCGGCGTGAAGCCGATGCGGCGTTTCAGAAGAACGATGTCCGCAACGGCATGGTGCTGCTCGGCCAGATCATCGCCCAGGTGCCTGACGACAGCGCCAGCTGGCTGCGGCTCGCCCGCG
>Ga0136846_1240521_pt1 | contig 10085 bp, 8 predicted proteins | sample HopSoiMetagenom2_FD_96841 | JGI IMG/M metagenome (GOLD analysis project Ga0136846, IMG submission 96841) | Grasslands soil microbial communities from Hopland, California, USA - 2 Assembly 2016 (version 4) | ecosystem: Environmental > Terrestrial > Soil > Grasslands | place: USA: Hopland... | reverse complement strand
TCGCGCCGGCCGCCGTCGACGGCTCCCCCGAACGCTCACCCCTCACCGCCCGCGAGCTCGAGATCCTGCGCGCCGTCGCGGAGGGGCACACGAACGCCCGCATCGGCCGGCAGCTGTGGGTCACCGAGCAGACGGTGAAGTTCCACTTGTCGAACATCTATCGCAAGCTCGGAGTCTCCAACCGTACGGAGGCGAGCCGCTACGCGCTCATGCACGGGCTGGTCGCGATGCCGCGCCGGCCCGCGCCCGAGCCGCGCGTGGACCTCGCGGGAATGCCCATCCCGCGCCTCGCCGGACAGGCCTGAGTCCCCTTCGAATCGCCATCCCGAGGCGCCGCGGCGCGCCCCGTTCCACGGGGCGCGCCGCGCGTGCTCTCGCGCCCGCGAAGGCCGCCTAGACCATCGTCGAGACCACGCCACCGACACGGTGTCGGACTCGACCTCAAAACCGCCTGATCAGGCGGCGCGGCCCCCGGCGGCGCGACTTAGCATCGCGGCATGGCATGGACCCGGCACGGCAACCGCCGGCGGCGCGACGACCGGCGAGCTCTGCTCACGCACGTCGCTCCCGTGCATCCCGGCGATCGCCTCGCCGAACCGCCCGCCGCGGATCCGTGGCAGGTGCTGAACCGCGAGATCGATCGCTGCCGGCGCTACGGCCACCCGCTGGCGCTGGTCCGGGTGGTCGCCGGCAGGCCGTCCGATCCGACGCCCCCCGCGGCGCGCACGCGCCGCGAGGGGCGGCCATCGCGGCGCCGCCCGGGCCCGCTCGCCGAGCTGGCCGCGACAGTGCTTGGCACCGTGCGCAGCGGCGACGCGACGTGGGTCCACGGGCCGGCCGCCTTCGTTCTCGCTCCCGAGACGGACGGGCCCGGCGCCGAAGCGATGGCCGACCGCATCCGCGCGGTTGCCGCGGAGGCGCTGGGCGTGCGCGCCGACGTGCGGATCGCGGCGTTCCCCGAGGACGGGCTGACCGGTCACGCGCTGCGGGAGAGCGTCACGGCCCGAGGGCCGCGGCTCCCCACGCCGCGCTCGGCCCCGGCCGGTCCGAGCGGGGCGCCGGGCGGATGGGCCGCGGTCCCGCGGTTCGTCGACGGCCCGAGGACCTCCGAGCTGCGCGGCCGCGCGGACTGAACGATCGGCCGTGCTGCAGGCGCCGTCGCATCGCTACCTCGTCGCCAAGCGCGTCATCGACGTTGTGGTCTCGCTCGTCCTGCTCCTCGTCGCGATCCCGGCGCTCGCCCTGTGCGCGCTCGCGATCGCGGTCGACTCGCCGGGCCCGATCTTCTTCGCGCAGCAACGGACGGGCCGCGACGGCCGCCGGTTTCGCATGCTCAAGCTGCGGACGATGGTCACCGACGCCGAGGAGCTGAAGGCGACCCTCGCGCACCTCAACGTGCTGCCGCCGCCGGACTTCAAGATCCCGGACGACCCGCGCATCACGCGCGTCGGCCGGTTCCTGCGGGCGACGAGCCTCGCCGGGCTGCCGCAGCTCTTCAACGTGCTGCGCGGCCACATGTCGCTCGTGGGACCGCGGCCCACGTCGTTCTCGCCCGACACGTACGACCTCTGGCACACGCACCGGCTCGACGTGGCGCCGGGCATCACCGGCCTCTGGCAGGTCGAGGGCCGCAACGTCACGACGTTCGACGAGCGCCTGCGCCTCGACGTCCAGTACATCCGCCGCCGGTCGCTGTGGTTCGATCTGCAGCTGCTGGCGCGCACTGTGCTCGTGGTGTTCAGGCGGTCCGGCGCGTGAGCGGCTCAGCAGTGCGGCCGCATCGCGCCGAACAGGGCGTCGAGGCGGACCGGGTACGGGTGATCGACGGCGTGCGCCTCGCGGCCGTCGAGCAGGCGGCGCAGGAGGGCGGCCTCGCGTTCCGGCGCCTCGTCGATGCGCGGGTTCGCTCGGTCGGGGAACGCGAAGCGGAACTGCTCGTAGACGGCAAGCAGCGGCGCGCGTTCGTAGCGCAGCGAGGCGCTCATCCGTGCGGCCACCTCGGCGCCGGCGACGGGGCTCACCGCGATGTCGGGACGCTCCCAGCTGCGCATGAGGAAGACGCGGTCGACGGGCCCGGCGAGGGCGATCGCGGCCGGGTCGAAGAGCTGCGACGGAGCCGCGTCGACGTGGAGCTGGCGCTCCAGGACGGCCGCCACGCGGTGCTCGCCGCGGCGCCGCGCGAGCCGGCCGGCGATGGCGAGCGCCTGCAGCCGCGCCCGCTCGCGGGCCGGGATGCGGGCCCGGACTTCGCGCAGCTGGCGGACGTGCCAGTCCCACAGGCGGATCGGTTCGGGCAGCCCGTGGGCGCGCCCGTCGCCCGTGACGTACACCCATTCATCGCCGATGAACCGCGCCCCGTGCGCCATGAAGGCGAGCATGGCCTCGGTCTTGCCGCCCTTCGACCAGCCGGTCGTCAGGACGCCGGTCGTGCCGAACCCGAACGCGGAGGCGTGAAGCGGCAGCACGTCGTGCGCGAGCGCGGCGAGGTTGATCGCCGCGACGAGGAGCGGGACGCCCCGAAGGCCGCGCTCGGCGACGATCTCGCCGCCGGCGCCGAGGCGCTCGACATCGATGCCCACACGCGCGCGCGCCTTGCGGAACCCCCGCAGGAGGAGGAAGGCGTCGTCGGCGAAGCCCGCCTCGGCGGCGCCGAGGAGCCGCACCGCGCCGGCCACCTCGACGCGGTCGACGAACCGCACGACGATGTCCGGCGCGCGCGTGAGCGTCCCCCGCAGGCCCCCGAGCTGGCGGTCGACGGCGGCCGCTTCGACCGCCTCCGCGCCCAGCAGCCGCACGCCGACGATGCCGTGGAGGTCGTAGTCGATCGCCGCCTGCGTCATGGCGGGGGCGTACCCCGATGCGGCCGGAGCACACGGCCGTGATCGGTGCGAGCCGGAGTCGCGCGCGCCGCCGGCCGACGGTCGCCCTGATCGGCTGCGACGGGGCCGGCAAGACCACGGTCGCCCGCGCGCTCGAGCGCGACGCCGGTCTCCCGATCCGCTACCTCTACATGGGCGTCAGCGGCGAGTCGAGCAACCGGCAGCTGCCCACGACGCGGCTTGCCAACGCGGTCAAGCGCGCCCGCGGCGATGGTGCATCGCCCGGGCCCGGCGGCGCCGTCGCACCCGCGTCCCCTCCCGGGCGGGTGCGGCGGCTGCGCCGCGCGACCCGGGCCGGGCTGCGCCTGGCCAACCGCCTGGCCGAGGAGTGGTACCGCCAGCTCCTCGCCGAGGCGTACCGCGCACGCGGCGAGATCGTCGTCTTCGACCGGCACTTCCTCGCCGACTACCACGCCTACGACGTCGCGGGCAGCGGCCGGCCGCTCGCGCGCCGCATCCACGGCTGGGTGCTGAGTCGCATCTACCCGCGGCCCGACCTCGTCGTCTTCCTCGACGCGCCGCCCCCCGTCCTGCATGCGCGCAAGGGCGAAGGGACCCTCGCCTCGCTCGCGCGCCGCCGCGCCGACTACCTCGGGCTCGCCGACAGCGGGCTGGGCGGCGCCTTCGCCGTCGTTTCGGCGACGCAGCCGCTGCCGCACGTGGTCGAGGAGGTCGCGGCCCTCATCCGCGATCGGGCGGCGGCCGGATGAGTCCCGTCGCCCCGCGGGTGCTCGTGACGGACGCGTCGCGCGGGAGCGCCATCGCGTTCATCCGCTCCCTCGGGCGGCGTGGGGTCGAGGTCGTCGCCGGCGACCACCACCCGCGTAGCGCGGGCTTCCGCTCGCGATACGTCAGCCAGCGGTTGGTCTACCCCGACCCGGCGGAGGCCCCGGAGGCCGCGATCGACGAGCTGCTCGGCGAGGCGGCTCGCCGGAAGGTCGACCTGGTGGTCCCGGTCAGCGACGAAGTCCTGCTGCCGCTGTCGGCCGCCCGCGCCCGCTTCCGGGGCGTATGTGCGCTGGCCGTCCCCGAGCCGGACGCGCTTGCCGTCGTGACCGACAAGCGGGCGACGCTGGCGCTCGGCCGGCGCCTCGGCGTGCCGGCGCCGCGCACCGCGCTCGCCCACGACGTCGACGAGGCGCTTGCCGTCGCGCCGGAACTGGGCTGGCCGGTCGTCGTCAAGCCGCTGGCGTCGCGCGTCTACCGCGACGGCACCGTGACCGCGCACCGGGTCGCGTACGCCAATGGGCCGGAGGCGCTGGCGCGCGAGATCGGCCGGCTGGCCGGCCGCTGTCCGGCGCTCCTGCAGGAGTACTACGCGGGCGAGGGGCATGGCGTCGAACTCTTGACGGACCGCGGCCGGCCGATCGCCGCCTTCCAGCACCGGCGCCTGCACGAGGTGCCGTTCACCGGCGGGGCGAGCGCGCTGCGCGAGGGCGTCGCGCTCGATCCGGAGCTCTACGGCCACGCCGTTCGGCTCCTGGCCGAGCTGCGGTGGACCGGCCTGGCGATGGTCGAGTTCCGCGTCGGGCCGGACGGGCCGCTGCTGATGGAGATCAACGGGCGCATCTGGGGCTCGCTGCCGTTGGCGGTCAAGAGCGGCGTGGACTTCCCGCTGCGCCTCGTCGAGCTGCACCTCGGCCGCCGGCTCGACCCGGTCGCCGGCGCAAAGGGCGCCGAGGGCGTGCGCTCGCGCAACCTCGGCCTGGAGCTCGTCTGGATCGCCTCGGTCTTGCGCCGCGAGCGCCGCTACCCGTTCCTGTCGGCGCCGCGTCGGCGCGACGCCGTCGCCGCGGCGCTGCGCCTGCCGTGGCCGCGCGACGGCTTCGACGTGCTGTGCCGCGACGACCCGCTCCCCGCGTTCGCCGAACTCGCCGCGGTCACCGGCCACCTTGCCCGCAAGGCGCGCCATGCGGCGTAGGACGCTCGCCATCCTGACGTACCACCGGATCGGCGAGCCCGGCGACGGGCCGCCCGGCATCATCGGCCCGACGGTCCGGACGTTCGCGCGCCAGATGGCCTGGCTCGGGGCGAGCGGGCGGGCTGTCTCGCTGGACGACGTGCTGCGCGCCCGCGACGGCGGCGCACCGCTGTCGCGCGGCGCCGTCCTCGTGACGTTCGATGACGCCTACGCCGACTTCGCCGATCGCGCCTGGCCGGTGCTCGAGCGCCACGGGGTGCCCCCCGTCCTGTTCGTCCCGACCGCGTTCCCGGGCGACGTCGGCAGGGCGTTCTGGTGGGACCGGCTGTACGCGGCCGTTCGCGAGGCCCGGGGTGCGCTCGCGACCCCGATCGGGACCCTGACCATCCGCAGCGACTCCGATCGCCTGCGCGCGTACCGCGTGCTGCGGGGGCACGTGAAGCGCCTGCCGCACGACGAGGCGATGGCGCTCGTCGACGAGATCGCGCCGGGGGCGCCCGACTCTGCCGCGCGCGTGCTCTCCTGGCCGGAGCTGCGGCGGCTCGCCGGCGCGGGTGTGGCGCTCGGCGCCCACTCGCGCACCCATCCGCTGCTGTCGCAGGTCGCGCCCCAGCGTGGCGCCGACGAGATCGCCGGCTCGGTCGAGGACCTCCGGCGCGAGACCGGCCGCGCGCCGGCTGCGTTCGCCTTCCCGGGCGGCGACGTGCCGGTCGGCGCCGCGGACGCGCTGCGCGCCGCCGGCGTTCGCGTCGCCTTCGGCACTGCGCGGGGAGTCAACGCGCTCGACGGCGCCGACTGGTTCGCCCTCGCGCGCATAAACGTCGGCCGGCGGACCGGTGCCCTCCCGATGCGAGCCCAGCTCGCCTCCGGCCGTCGGCCGACCATCCCCCGCTCCGCGCGCCCCGGAGGGGGGACGCCGCGGATCGCCTACGTCATGTCGCGATTCCCGAAGCTGAGCGAGACGTTCGTCCTCAGCGAGATCCTGGCGCTCGAGCGCCGCGGGGTGCGCGTCGATGTCTACCCGCTGCTGCGCGAGCGCGCCGCCATCGTCCATCCCGACGCCGAGCGCGTCGCCGCCGTCGCCCGCTACGAGCCCTTCCTGTCGCCGGCGATCGCGGCGAGCCAGCTCGCCTGGCTGGCGCGCCGGCCGCGCGCGTATCTGCGCGCGTTGCGCGACGTGCTCGCCGAGACCTGGGGGAGCCCGAACTTCTTCGTCGGGGCGCTCGGCATCTTTCCGAAGGTCGCGCACATGGCCCGCCGCATGGAGGCCGACGGCGTGACGCACGTGCACTGTCACTTCGCCAACCATCCGGCTGTGGCGGGCCTCATCGTGCGGCGGCTGACGGGGATCCCGTTCAGCTTCACCGCGCACGGGTCGGATCTGCACAAGGACCGACGGATGCTCCCGCGCAAGGTGGCCGAGGCCGCGTTCGTGGCGACCGTCTCGCACGACAACCGACGGCTGATCCTCGCCGAGTGCGGCGACGGCGCCGCCGCGAAGGTCCACGTCGTCCGTGCAGGCGTCGACACGACGCTGTTCGCGCCGCCGGACGCGCGCCCGCCCGGCGGCGACGCGCTGCGGATCGCATGCGTCGGGACGCTGCACGAGGTCAAGGGCCAGGCGCACCTCGTGGAGGCATGCCGGCTGCTCGCCGGCGAAGGCGTCGCCGTGAGCTGCCGTCTCGTCGGCGACGGCCCCGACCGGGCTGACCTCGAGGCAGCGATCGCCGCGGCCGGGCTCGCCGGCCGCGTCGTCCTTGCCGGCCCGCTCACGCGCGACGCGGTCGCGGACGAGCTGCGCCGCGCCGACGTGCTCGTCGCGCCGAGCGTGCCGACGCGCGAGGGCCGCCGCGAGGGGATCCCGGTCGTCCTGATGGAGGCGATGAGCAGCGGCCTGCCGGTCGTCGCGAGCGCGATCTCCGGCATCCCCGAGCTCGTCGAGGACGGCGTCAGCGGCCTCCTCGTGCCGCCCGGCGACGCCGCCGCGATCGCTGCCGCCCTGCGCCGCTTGGCCGCGGAGCCGCCCCTGCGCGACCGAATGGGTCGGGCGGCGCGCAGGCGGGTCGTCTCCGCCTTCGACCTCGAGCGCAGCGCCGCGGAGCTGGCGCGGCGCTTCGGCGCGGAGGTTGCCGCGTGAGCCGCCGCGCGTTCACGATCGCCGCCGCGGTCGTCGGGTACACGTACGTCGGCTTCCCCGTGCTCGTGCTCGTGCGGGCGCGGCTGCGGCCCCGGCCCCACACCTGTGCGCCCATCACACCGCGAGTGAGCCTGATCGTCGCGGCCCGGAACGAGGCCGCCTCGATCGCCGCGAAGCTCGAGAACGTGCTCGCGCTCGACTACCCGCGCGAGCGCCTGGAGGTCGTCATCGCCTCGGACGGCTCAGAGGATGGCACGGCGCAGATCGCGCGGGCCAAGGGCGATGACCGCGTCCGTGTCCTCGACCTGCCGCGCGTGGGCAAGGCCGGCGCGCTGAACGCCGCGGAGGCGGCCGCGACCGGGGAGATCCTCGTGTTCTCGGACGCGAATAGCCTCTACGCCGCCGATGCGATGAGGCGGCTCGTCGCGCCGTTCGCCGACCCGGACGTGGGCGGCGTCGCCGGCGACCAGCGCTACGTGGTCGGCGGCGCCGATGCCCGCACCGAGGCTGCCGTCGCGACGGGCGAGCGCCGGTACTGGGACCTCGACCGCGCGATCAAGCGCGCCGAGAGCCGCGCGGGGAACGTCATCTCGGCGACCGGGGCGATCTACGCGATCCGCCGCGAGCTGTTCCGGCCGGTTCCGCCCGGCGTCACCGACGACTTCGCGACGTCCACCGCCGTGATCGCCCAGGGCCGGCGCCTCGTGTTCGCCGCAGACGCGGTGGCGTTCGAGCCGGTTGCGCGCTCCGGCGACGCGGAGTTCGAGCGGAAGGTACGCGTCATGACCCGCGGGCTCAACGCGGTGATCGCCCGCCGCGAGCTGCTCGACCCTCGCCACCACGGCTTCTACGCGGTGCAGCTGCTCTCGCACAAGGTGCTGCGGCGGCTCATGGCCCTGCCGCTCGGTGTGCTCGTGCTCTCGGCCGTCGCGGGTGCCCGCCGCTCGGCGCTGCTGCGCGCGGCCGCCGCCGCGCAGGGCGCCGTCTACGCCCTCGGCGTCGCCGGCCTGCTCCTCGACGGGCGGGGGCGCGCGCGCCCCCGGCTCGTCGCCCTTCCGGCCTACTTCTGTCTCGTCAACCTGGCGTCGCTGCGCGCGGTCTGGAACGTGCTTCGCCGCCGCGGCATCGACCGCTGGGAGCCACAGCGGGGACCCACATGACCTCCACCACCGTCACTCCGCCGCACGCCGCGAACGGGAATGCGGGCGTTCCACCCGAGGCGCCCCCGTCCGGCGGCGGCCGGGCCACCGTCGCCCAGGTCCTGGCCGCCGGCGGCCTCGTCGTCGCGCTCGCGCTCGTCGGCTACGCCATCTCGAAGAACTACGAGGTCGTGCGCGAGGGCCAGCTGATGCCGTGGCCGGGGCAGGTGGCCGAGATTCGGTTCTTTGACGCCTTCACGCTGTTCGTCAACCAGGAGCGCGTTCGCCCGCTGGACGTCATGGACGGGGTGCTGCTGGCGATGCTCGCCGGCACGCTGTTCTTCGCGCTGGCGCTCCTGCGCCGCGCCGGCGCGGGGTCGCCCCGGGAGCGCGCGTTCCTCGCCCTCGCGCTGGTGGGCGCGGTTTGGCTCGCCGTGGACGAGTCGCTCGCCCTGCACGAGACGATCGGCAACAACCTGCGCTTCCTCGCCGACCTGCCGGGCGTCCACCGGCCCGACGACGTGGTCTTCGCGTCCTATGTCATCCCCGCCGCGGCGTTCGCGTTCGTGTTCCGGCGGATCATCCTCGCCTCGAGGACCGCCACGATCCTGTTCGGCGGCGCGGCGGTGTTCTTCGTGGTCGCCGGGCTCTTCGACGTCGCCGGGATCGGCGTCGACGAGCTCGTCGAGCCGCTCTCATCGGCGTGCCTGCTCGCCGGCTTCACGGTGCTCGCGATCGGCGTCCTGCGCGACGCCGGCGTGGTCCGCGCGCCGGCCCTCGCAACGCGCTGAGCGCTTCAGTGCCCGGCCGGGTCGGGGGCGGCCGCGAGGCGGCGCAGCAGCGGTATCCGCCGCACCTCGGGGAAGGTAGTGCCGATCGCGAGCACGTCGCGGTTCGCCACGAAGACGCCGAGCGACGCGATGGCGACGAGCGCGAAGCTCACGGCGATCGGCGGATCGGCGGCAGCCTGGACGGCGGCGAGCGCGAGCGAAGCCCCCGCGATGATCAGGTAGGGCCGCGCGTATGAGCGGTCGAAGATCGGGATCCCGACCCGCTTTCCGAGCCCGATCTGGTTGAGCACGTTCTGCAGGATGAGCGTGATGGCGTTGCCCACGACGACGCCGAGCGCGCCCAGGCGCGGGATGAGGAGGAACGCGAGCCCGATGTTGACCGCCGCGGCCGCGACGTTGACCTTGACGACGTACCTCAGCTTGCCGTGCGTCGCGAGGGTCAGCGCGTTGTAACCGAGCGCCGTGTTGCAGTAGAACCCGATCGCGAGGATCGAGAGAAGGACCGCCGCGTTCTCGTAGCGCTCGCCGAACAGCACCACGGTCGTGGCCCCGGCCATCGGACCGGTCAGCGCGAACACCGGGAACGTGAAGACCGCCAGCCAGACCGCGGTGTGCCAATACGCGTCGCGCATTCCCTCGCGGTCGCCACGGGCGAACATGCGCGTGGCGAGCGGCGTGAACATCAGACCGAACGTCGCGAAGACCAGCGAGTTGAGCCGCGCCATCGGGAAGACGGCGCGGTAGTCGGCGACGTGGACGACGCCGGCGAAGTGGCCGAGCAGGATCACGCTCAGCGTGTTCATCGAGATGAAGATGAGGTCCGTCGAGAGCAGCGGGATCGAGAAGCCGAACACCTCGCGGAACGGCATGACGAGCGAGCGCAGGCGCAGGTGCTCGAGCAGGCCCTCGCGGCGGAAGAACCGCCACGCCATCACGCAGTAGGCGACGCTCCCGACGATCGACGCCGTCAGGTAGCCGAACGCGACGATGTGCACGGAGCCGCCGACCACCAGCAGCACGAGGGCGAACGAGAAGCGGATGCCCGGCGTCAGGACGTACTTGCGGAAGAAGATCGCGCGGGGCTTGGAGAAGACGGCGAACGTCGACTCGAAGACGTCGTCGATCGCCTCGATCGGCGCGATCCACATGAGGACCATCAGCAGCGCGATGGCCTCCGGCCGGTCGATCGCGTTGCCGGCGAGGTAGCCCTTCAACGTG
>Ga0136846_1243769_pt1 | contig 10086 bp, 10 predicted proteins | sample HopSoiMetagenom2_FD_96841 | JGI IMG/M metagenome (GOLD analysis project Ga0136846, IMG submission 96841) | Grasslands soil microbial communities from Hopland, California, USA - 2 Assembly 2016 (version 4) | ecosystem: Environmental > Terrestrial > Soil > Grasslands | place: USA: Hopland... | reverse complement strand
TCCTGATCGCACCCGGCGAGCGGCATGAGGTAACGCGGCGGGGCCCGGGCGCGGTGCTGGTGACGGTTCCATCGCCCTGCCTGCCGGTCGACAAGCGCTACCGCTATTTCAACGACGAAGCTGCGCTCCATGCCGTGCTCGATGCCTGGGCGCCGGACCATGTCGAGGCCTCGTCGCCCTGGTCGAGCGCAACTATGGTCGGCAGGTGGCAGGGCGCCGCTAGCCGTTCGCTGGTCATGCATTCCGATCCGCTCGCGGCTTATGCTTATCGCTGGCTCGGCGGGTTCGTACCGCGGAAGCGGATCGATCGCTGGTTCGCATGGTTCTGGCGGCACCTCCGTGGGCTTGGCGGGATGTTCGACACGGTGGTCTGCGCCAACGGCCAGCTCGCCAAGCGCCTCCGCGACGGGGGGGTCGTCAATGCAGGCACGATCCGCATGGGTGTCGAACCCGGCCTCTTCTCGCCCTCGCTGCGGTCGCGCGAGTTGCGCGAGAATGCGCTCGGCGCGCTCGGCCTCCATTCCGACGCTACCTTGCTGATCGGGGTTGGCCGACTGGCCGCGGAGAAGCGCTGGGAGATGGTGCTTCGCGCCGTCGGCGAGGCCGCTCGGAAGCGCGATGTGGGCATGCTCCTGGTAGGCGATGGCCCACGCCGGGCGAGGCTGGAGCTGCTCGCCGACCGCATCGGCTGCGCCGCGCTGCTTCCGCGAATCGACGACCGTGAGGAGCTCGCGCGCCTGCTCGCCAGCGCCGACGCCCTGGTCCACGGCTGCGAGGCGGAGACCTTCTGCATGGTCGCCGCCGAAGCACGCGCCAGCGGCATCCCAATGATCGTTCCCAACCGCGGCGCGGCCGTCGATCAGCTCGTCGCCGGCGCTGGAAGCATCTACCGGGCCGCGCGCGAGATCTCGCTCGAACGCGCGATCGTCCGCTTCATCGACCGGGGGCCCGAGCTCCAGCGGGCGGCTGCCGCGCGCGCCAGCCGGCCGCGGACGATGGACGAGCATTTCGCGGAACTGTTCTCGCATTATGAGGCGCTGGCGTTCGGCGAGCCGGCACGCGAGGCCCTACTCGGCAGTTGATTGCAGGGCGCCTTCGACGATCTTCTCGAAGTCGTCGCCCCGGGGAAAGGCCGCCTCGATCCAGCGGTCCTCGATCCGTCGAAGCGTTTTCGCGACCAGCGGTCCCTCCGGCACGCCGCGTTTGATCAAGGTGCCGCCGCTGATCGGCAGGCGCGGCGCATGCCACGTCGCGATTGCCGCGGCCTCCTTGGCCCGCCCGTTTAGCAGGAGCCGGTCGACAGCGCATTGCACTCCGATCCTATAGGCGAGAGCCTCGGGCGATTTGCCGCTATTCTGTGCGGCGATGCAGGCCAGGCGTTTCCGCGCCTTGTTCGACAGTCGCAATCGTAAACCGACCTCTGCGGCCACGAGTGCATCGCGCGGCAACAACGCCGCCAGTCGCCGCAACGCATCAGGCTCGATGCCGGCGTCGCGCTCGGCAGTGATAGTTGTGCGAAGGCTGCCGAGTGCTCGGATGTCGATCTCCGGAAGAACAGGCGTCAGGACCCGCCGGGTGAGCATTATCTCCACTGTCGCAGACGGATCAGGCAGCCCGAGCAGCTTCAACAACTCGTCGGCAATCCGCTCGCGCGAGAGAGCCATCAGATCGTTGGCCCGCGCGGTGCACGCATCGAGCGCGGCCTGGTCCGGATTTCCCGCATCGAAGCGCGCATGGAAGCGGAAGAAACGCAGGATGCGCAAATGATCCTCCGCAATTCGCTGCAGCGGATCGCCGATGAACCGGATGTGACGCTGCTCCAGATCCGCGAGACCGCCGAAATAGTCGAACAGTTCGCCTGTGATCGGGTCTGCCGACAGCGCGTTGATCGTGAAGTCGCGCCGGGCCGCATCCTCCTTCCAGTCGTCCGTGAAGGCGACCGTCGCCCGCCGCCCATCCGTCGATACGTCGCGCCGCAGCGTCGTGATCTCGAACGGGTGACCGTCGCTGACCGCGGTCACCGTGCCGTGGTCGATCCCCGTCGGCACCGCCTTGATCTTCGCTTTCTCCAGCCGCTCGATCACCTCGAGGGGCGGGATTCGCGTGGCAAGATCGATGTCGCTTACTGGCAGGCCCAGCAAATCGTCGCGAACGGCGCCGCCGACGTAGCGTGTCAGGCCCTCCTCGGCGCCCAGCGCGGCAAGCAGCCGCTTGGTCCCCCGCTTCTTGCGCCATTTTGCGGCGTCGAGGGTCAGGGCCACTGCAGCCTGCGTGACAAGTTGACGATCATCGCTGCGGTCGCGCCCCAGATCCTGCGGTTGTTCCAGTTGATCTCGTAATAATGGCGTGTCGTGCCGCGGAACAGGCCACTTTGCCGCCGCTGGTTCGCCGGGTCGAGCAGGAACGCGAGCGGCGCCTCAAACCAGTCTGCGACCTCATGCTCATGCGGCTCCAGCGGCAGGTCCGGCGGCACGACGCTCAGTACCGGGGTCACGACATAGCCGGTGCCCGTGCGATAAGGGTCGAGGGTCGCCACCACTTCCACGACTGCCGGATCGAGCGTGAGTTCCTCCTTCGCTTCGCGGAGCGCGGCTGCCACCGCGTCCTCGCCCGGATCGACCCGCCCGCCGGGGAAAGCGACCTGGCCCGCATGGGTGCGCAAATGCTCGCGCCGAACCGTCAGGATGACGCCGGGCTCCGCGCGGTCGGTAACGGCGACCAGCACCGCCGCGGATGTTGCCTCGCCGGTGCCAAGCTCGAGAAGGTCGCCACGCAGGAGGTCGGCCTCTACTTTATGTTGAACGGCATCGCGCAGGCGTTCGGCGAGCGTCATTTCGGATCTTCGAGAGGGAAGAAAACACCGTTGCTCCAAACCCCCGGCTGTCCGGCCTCCGCCGCCAGCGCGAGCTCGGCCAGTTCATAATAGACCGGGCGGCTGAGCTCCGCCTCTAGCCCGTGGCGGACCAGCAGCCGTGGGGACGGGCCGCTGTCATGCTCTACGATCCGAAGCGGATGATCGCGGCCCAGGATCACCGCGTCGCCGCTGTCCAGCGCAAAAGCGATGCGTTGCTCCCGACCTTCGCCGTCGACCCGCATCGCAATCGCCCGGAACGCCGTCGCTTCAACTTCGATGTCCAGCTTCTCGACGGGTGTCACCAGGACGTGCCGGCCATCGGCCTCACGGCGTAACACGGTCGAAAAGAGACGCACCATTGCCGGTCGGAGGATTGGTGCCCCCTCGTGATACCAGGTGCCGTCCCGTGCGATCCTCATCCCGGAATGGCCGCAGCGCTCCGGATTCCATTTGTCGACCGGCGGCAGGCGGCGTTGGTCGATCAGCTCCTGGAGATCGGCGAGGCTCAGCCCCTCAAGTTCGATCGGCGGTCGGCTCTCCGGCATCTCCTCCCCTAGTCATTGCGAGTGCCGCGAAGCAATCCAGCCTTGCGCTCATTGGCCTGCTCCGTCACTCCGTCGCTCGCAATGACGGATCGAACCGCCATCGTCACCGGCGCGGGCAAGCGGGTTGGCGCCGCGATCGCCGAGGCGCTGGCCGCGGACGGCTGGACCATGCTCGCGCATGCGCACCATGAGGCGGATGCAGTTCCGGCTGGGGCGGTTAGAGTCGTCGCTGATCTTGCGGATCTGGCGTGCGCCCGCGTGATCTTCGATGCGGCACGCCAGCTCCCGCCGGTGAGACTGCTGGTCAACAATGCTGCTCGTTTCGCGTGGGACGGCTTTGGCGAATTCAGCGGCACCGAGTTCGACGCGCATATGGTCGTGAACGCCCGCGCGCCCGCGCTGTTGATCGAGGAGCTGGCAAGGCGGCACGCCGGCGGTGACGCCCTCGTCGTCAATCTGCTGGATTCGAAGCTGTCCGCGCCCAATCCGGATTATCTGAGCTATACCTTGTCCAAATATGCCCTGGCTGGCCTTACCGAGCTCGCGGCCCGCGCGCTTGCACCGAGGCAAATACGGGTCAATGGCGTTGCGCCGGGGCTGATGCTGCGCTCGAGCGGCCAGACCGAGGAGAATTTCAACGGCATGCACAACCGCAACCCACTCGGCCGCGGAGTTCAGCCGGAAGACGTGATCGGCGCGGTCCGCTACCTTGTCGACGCCGCGGCGGTCACCGGCCAGGTGATCACGATCGATTCAGGGCATCGTTTCATGGGGCTCGAGCGGGACGTGCAGTTCTTGTGACCGCCCTCGAACCCAAGTTGTCAGGGCTGGTCCCGGATGAGCTCAAGGTCCGATCGGCGCGGATACTGCTCGAATCGCTCGAGGTGCAGGCGGACATCGGCTTCCACGAGTTCGAGATCGGCAGGCCACAACGGTTGATCGTCAGCGTGGAGATATGGCTCAAGGACCGCGCTGCTCCGAGGGAGGACGATCCGGTCCACGCCTGGAACTATGATTTCCTGCGCACCGAGGTTGCCGAAATCGCCTCGGCAAGGCGTTACAACCTTCAGGAAACACTGGCACATGCGATCTTTGATCGAGTTGCAGGCCTCAGGGGCGTCCAGGCCCTGCGGATCCGCCTTTCAAAGCCCGACGTCTATCCCGATGCGCACGGCGTTGGAGTGGAAATCGCTTCATTCTCCGGGCTCTGGCCGCAGCTTTGAGCAAGGCGGCATAACAACCGCAGTTTCAGGCTTTCCGCCTGTGGAACAAAATCCGTTGCGCCGCCTTTGAGCCGGGGATAAGGAGGCGCGCTTGTGGCCGATGATATCTTGATACATCGGCGGACTAATCATGTGACGGGCTAGCGTCCTTGCGCCCGGGAGAGGGGCCGTGGCTCAACCCACGGCGTGTCGAGGAGATCTACGGGTTACTGTCCTACGCCCAACGCAAAGAGATCAGCGGCAATCGGACCCTGGCCATCATCCTGGTCGCGATTCTGCAACTCGGTCTCGGTTACGCGATCGTGACGGGCCTCGCCTATAACGTGATCAAGAAGGCAGCTCAGGATCTCAAGACCTTCGATGTGGAAGAGCAGCCGCCGCCCCCGGAAGAGCCGCCGCCGCCCCCGAAGGACATGCCGAAGGTGCCGCCGCCGCCAGTGACTCCGCCTCCGCTTGTCCGGATGGAAGCGCCGCCGCCGCCAATCCAGACCGTCACCGCGCCGCCGCCGCAGATTCCGCAGGTGGTTCCTTCGCCGCCGCCGCCGCCACCACCACCCCGCAAGGTGCAGTCTGCGCAGAGCGCGAGGGGCGACCTTCGAGCCTTGTTCAGCGCGGATGATTATCCAGCGGCCGCACAGGCTGCTGAGGCGCAGGGCACTGCCCAGGCGACGCTGACCATCAGCCCCTCGGGCCAGGTCGTCGGCTGCAGCCTAATCCGGTCAACTGGCAACGGGGCGCTGGATTCGGCGACCTGCAACATCCTTCGCCGCCGAGCTAAGTTCACGCCCGCCAAGGACAGCAATGGCCAAGCGGTGAGCGACACGATCACGACCCCGCCGATCGTCTGGCGGCTCGAAGGTTAAGCACTCACGGTTTTTGACTTAGAATTCGAAAAGGAAAGCACAGCATGCAAGCAGCACCGGCCGCAGCCCCCACTGCAAACCCCTATGGTCTGGTACCCGCGCTCCAGCAGGGCGGCATCATCGCCATTTCCGTGTTCACGATCCTCGTCCTGATGTCGATCTTCTCCTTCTACATCCTCTTCACGAAGCTGATGCAGCAGCAAAAGATCATTGCTCAGGGCCGCAAGGTCCGCGCGAGCTTCTGGAACTCGCCGAATCTCCGCGAAGCCTCGACCAAGCTTGAAGCGAAGAGCGCCTATCGGGCGATCGTCGACGACGCGCTGGTAGCCCAGGACCAGCACGGCAAGCTCACCGACCCGATCGATCAGCACGACTGGATGGCCAACAGCCTGGCACGCAGCCAGGGTGCGATCAGCGCCCGCCTCGGCGAGGGCCTCGCCTTCCTCGCGACCGTCGGCTCGACCGCTCCGTTCATCGGTCTGTTCGGCACCGTCGTTGGCATCTATCGCGCGTTGATCCGCATCGGCGCTTCGGGCCAGGCCTCGATCGACGCCGTCGCCGGTCCAGTCGGTGAAGCGCTGATCATGACCGCACTCGGTCTCGTCGTCGCGGTTCCCGCGGTGCTCGCCTACAACTGGCTGGTCCGCCGCAACAAGTCGATCATGGAGGACCTCGCGGCCTTCACGAACGACCTCCACGGCTACCTGATGTCGGACGGCGCGGTGAAGCCGCGCATGGGCGGCGCCGCCCCGGCGTCGCGGGCAGCTCCGGCCCGGACCGCCACTGCTCCAAGCGAGCCGGTGCGCACCCCGACGACCGCCAAGTAATGTCGATAGGGGGCCCGGCTCCGCGCCGGGCCCTCGTTCGGCTGAACTAGAAGAAAGAACCCAGCCGCATGGCAGGACAAGTACTCCAAGACGAAGCCGAAGCCCTTTCGGACATCAACGTCGTTCCGCTGACCGACGTCATGCTCGTGCTTCTGATCGTCTTCCTGATCACCACCCAGGTGATCAAGCAGACCATTCCCATCAAGCTGCCCAACGTCAGGTACGAGCCGACGCTGACCAAGCCGGAAAACGTCTCGCTCGTCGTCCGCAACGGTCCCGGTGGTACCTGTGAGGTATATTGGGGTGTGACCAGGGTCACTCAAAAGGAGCTGCTCGACCGCGCTGTCCAGAAGCTCGAGAAGCTGATCAAGGACGTTGGCGGCGTTCAGAACGTGACCGAAGAGAATATGCCCGAGGCGCATATCCGCGGCGACGTCAACACTCAGTACAAGTGCATCGGCGCGGCGATCATCACCATGCAGCAGGCTGGCTTCCAGCGTGTCGGCTTCATTTCCGAGCCGCCGCCCCTGGCCGGTTTCCGGGCCGAGTAGGAGTTTTTCACCATGTCGATGCAAACCACTGGTGACAACGAATCCGGCGAGCCGATGCTGGACGTGAACGTGACGCCGCTGATCGACGTCATGCTGGTTCTCCTGATCATGTTCATCATCACCATCCCGATCCAGACGCACGCGGTGAAGCTGGACCTGCCGACCAACCAGCCGAACCAGACGCCGCCGCCGGTGGACCCGGTGAAGAACGTGCTGTCGATCAACGCCGGTGACCAGGTGCTTTGGAACGGCCAGCCCGTGACAATGTCGCAACTTCGGTCGTACCTCGACACCACTCAGCAGATGAACCCGATCCCTGAGCTTCACCTGCAGCCCGATGCGACTGCCCGATACGAGATCGTCGACCAGGTGCTCGCAGTCACCAAGCAGGCTCACGTCCAGAAAATGGGCTTCGTTGGAAACGAATATTATATGAGCATCTTCTAGGGCTTCACGGTTCTCGGAAGAGGGGCGGTTCCTTTGGGAGCCGCCCTTTCTTTTGTCCTGAATCGAGAAGCACAACGGCCGTCGGAACCATTGCGCACCGCCTCGGTTGACTCCGGGCATCGCATTGTTCCCCTTCGCGGTGCGTTCTAAGGGCGGCTCGCAGGCGCGGGCCGCCCCTTTTCGTGGCCGCAAAGCAAGGCTGGCGCTCCGTCAAGCGCCATGCCATTGCTCGCGGCAATGACCGACCAGCGCCGCTTCGCCGTTGTGATCCTGGCTGCGGGGCAGGGCACGCGCATGCGTTCGGATACCCACAAGGTCCTTCATCCGATCGCCAGCCGCCCGCTGCTGCTCCACCTCCTCGACCGGGTCGACGCGCTCGGTGCTGACAAGCGCGTGATCGTGGTCGGAAAGGGCCGCGAGCAGGTCGAGGCCGCAATTGCCGGGCGGGCCGTCGCAACCGCTGTCCAGGCGGAGCAAAAGGGCACCGGCCACGCCGTCCAGCAGGCCGCCGACGCGCTCGGCGGCTACGACGGTCCGGTGTTGATCCTCTACGGCGACACGCCGTTCGTGGAGGCGGAAACGTTGCGGCGGATGATCGATCGGCTGAACGGCGACGGCGGCCCCGGCATTGTCGTGCTCGCCTCAACTCCGCCCGATCCACTGAAATACGGGCGGATCATCCTTGGAAACGGCGACCATATCGCAAAAATGGTCGAGTTTAAGGATGCGACGGAGGAGGAGCGCGCAGTCCGGCTCTGCAACTCCGGCATGATGGCCGTCCGCGCCAATGACCTCTTCCGGTGGCTCGACCAGGTCGGCAACGACAATGCCGCCGGCGAGTACTACCTCCCCGATATCGTCAACATCGCCGCCGCCGAAGGACGCGATGCAGTCGTAATCGAAGGCGATCCGTATGAGACCGCAGGGGTCAATAGCCGCGTCGAGCTCGCCCACCTCGAGCTGGAGTGGCAGCGCCGACGCCGCGAGCAGGCGCTTGAGGAGGGGGCGACCTTGATCGACCCGGAGAGCGTCTGGTTCGCATACGACACGAAGCTCGGCCGCGACGTCACGGTCGAGCCGCATGTCGTCTTCGGTCCCGGCGTCCGTGTCACCGACGGCGCGACTATCCACGCATTCAGCCATATCGAGGGTGCATCCGTCGGCGCCAAGGCGAGCATTGGCCCGTTCGCTCGGATCCGTTCCGGAACGCGGCTTGCCGAGAAGACCAAGGTGGGCAATTTCGTCGAGCTCAAGAAGGCAGACATCGCGGCAGGCGCGAAGGTGAATCACCTCTCTTATGTAGGCGATGCCTCGGTCGGTGCGAGAGCCAACATCGGCGCAGGCACGATCACCTGCAATTACGACGGCTTTGGGAAATATCAGACCGTGATTGGCGAGGGCGCCTTCATCGGTTCCAATACCGCCCTCGTTGCCCCCGTCATCATCGGCGACGGAGCCATCGTCGGCGCCGGCTCGGTCATCACCCGCGACGTTGAACCGGATAGCCTCGCCGTCGAGAGGAGCGAGCAGAAAGGCATCGCTGGCTGGGCAAAGCGCTTCCGCGAACGAATGACGCGCAAGGCCGCGGAGTAAGCGCCCCCTATTTAAACTTGCGCAGGAACGCCGTGAGCTTGGCGAAATAGGTCGGCTGGTCGTCGTACATGTCCATGTGCCCGCCGTTCGTCGCCGCCAGTTCACCATGCGGCAGCTGCTTGGCCATCGCCGCCATGTAGACCGGGTCCATCGTGTCATACTTGCCTGAGATGACGAGCGTGGGCAGCTGAATGCGCTTGAGGTCATTGAACCGGTCCCAGTTCACCAACCGACCGCTCGCACCCATTTCGCTCGGGCCCTGCATCGTGACATAGAAACGGCGGTTCATGTTCTCCGCTGCTCGAAGCACCGGCTCCGGCCACTGCGCGGCGGGCCGCCGAAGAATGTGCTGCTCGTACCAGTTGGGCAACAGGAGAGCCATGTACCGGGGCTGCTCGGTCTTCCCGGCCGCTTCCAAGTCCAGGATCTGTTTCAGCGCTGCCTGGTTCATCTTCGGCTCGAGGACTTTCTTCGCATATGCGTTGTAGTCGGGGATCGAGGCCATCATGTTGGAGATTACCAGGCACTTCATCTGGTCCTGGTGCGCCAGCGCATACTCCATTGCGAGCATCCCGCCCCAGCTGTGGCCAAGGACGCAGAAATTGTCCTTGTTCCCGCCGATTGCCTTGCGGACCTGGTCAACCTCATCGACGTAGCGCGGCAGTGTCCACAGGTCGGGATCGTCGGGACGGTCGCTCTCGCCGGTCTCCAGCTGGTCGTAATGATAATATTCAACACCTTCGGCCGGCAGGTAGCTGTCCATCACTTCGAGATATGCGTGCGACAGCCCTGGCCCGCCCGTCAGCAGCAACAGCTTCAGCTTCGGATTATTGCCAACGCGCTTGATCCACACCTGGTGCGGGCCTTTGGGCGTGGAGATGGTTATCTTCCGGGCACCGCCCGACCAGGCGTCGGGATGATCGCTGTTGTCGTAATAGGAGGCGACCACGTCGCGTTGTTGGGGCGCCGCGGCTTGGCGGCACCCGGTAAGCACAAGCAGTGAGAGGCTTGTCAGTGTCAGAATGGATCGGCGCATGATCACCCCCTCGGCGCAGCTGTTGCGACCGCGCGCAATGTTGCATAGCGGGCGCGACAAGCCGTTCAAAGGATCGCTTAAGTAGATGTGTGGAATCGTTGGAATTATCGGCAAATCGGACGTCGCGCCGCGCCTGTTCGATGGGCT
>Ga0136846_1226252_pt1 | contig 10087 bp, 10 predicted proteins | sample HopSoiMetagenom2_FD_96841 | JGI IMG/M metagenome (GOLD analysis project Ga0136846, IMG submission 96841) | Grasslands soil microbial communities from Hopland, California, USA - 2 Assembly 2016 (version 4) | ecosystem: Environmental > Terrestrial > Soil > Grasslands | place: USA: Hopland... | reverse complement strand
TACAGCGATGGAAAACGACATTCATGAGCTGATCATCATCGGCGGTGGCCCCGCCGGCTACACCGCTGCGCTGTACGCCGCGCGCGCCGACCTGCAGCCCCTCGTGATCGAGGGCTTCCAGTGGGGCGGCCAGCTGATGATCACGAGCGATGTCGAGAACTACCCGGGCTACCCCGACGGTGTCATCGGCCCGAAGATGATGGAGGACTTCCGCCGGCAGGCGGAGCGCTTCGGCGCCGAGTTCGTCACGGACGACGTGACGAAGGTCGACTTCTCCGAGCGTCCGTTCCGCGTCTGGGTCGACAAGGACGAGTACCGCGCCAAGGCGGTGATCGTCGCCACGGGCGCGAGCGCCCGCTGGCTCGGCCTGGAGTCGGAGGAGCGGCTGAAGGGCAGAGGCGTCTCGGCCTGCGCGACGTGTGACGGCACGTTCTTCAAGGACAGGCACATCTACGTCGTCGGCGGCGGCGACACTGCCTTCGAGGAGGCGCTCTACCTGACGCGATTCGGCATCCGCGTGACCCTGGTCCACCGGCGCGACGAGTTCCGCGCGTCGCAGATCATGGTCGACCGCGCGACCGCGAACGACAAGATCGAGTTCCTGACGCCGTACGCCGTCGACGAGGTGCTCGGCGACAATCAGATCAACGGCCTGCGGCTCCGCAACGTCGAGACGGACGAGACGCACGAGGTCGACGCCGGCGCGCTGTTCATCGCAATCGGGCACGATCCGAACACGCGGCTCTTCGTCGACCAGCTCGAGCACGACGAGAACGGCTACCTGATCACGAAGCCTCGCTCGACCGAGACGAACGTCCCAGGCGTCTTCGCGGTCGGGGACGTGCAGGACCACACGTACCGGCAGGCAGTCACCGCCGCCGGATCGGGCTGCATGGGTGCGCTCGACGCAGAGCGCTACCTCGCCGAGCTCGAGGGGCATGCGCACACGGCACTGGCCGCGCCGCGGCCAGAGGCCGAGCCGGCGCAGGTCTAGCCGACCTCGAAGCTAGTTTCGTTCCGTGTCCGGTGCACACCGCTGGATCGACTTGATCGATCCGAAGCCGGAAGATCTCAGGGAGCACCTCGCCGATCGGCTGCATCCGGCTGCGCTCGACATCGTGACCTCGCCGCTCGAGCACGACGACGAGCCCCGACCGCGCATCGAGTCACACGGCGACTACATCGTCGGCGTGCTACTCGTGCCCGTCGCCGTGCCGGCGGAGGACCGCCTCTTCTACCAGGAGGTCGACTTCATCCTCACGGACGAGAAGTTCCTCACGATCTCGAAGACTCCGCCCGGCGAGCAGCCATTCGATCCGAAGCCGGCAAAGCAGGCTTGCACGGCCGAGGAGCCGATCGGGATGTACCTCTACCGGCTCGTCGACGAAGTCGCCGAGCGCTTCCTCGACCTCGTCGACGCCCTGAACGACGAGATCGACGAGCTCGAAGACGCGGTCGAGGCATGGCCGGCGGCCAAGATCCGCGACCGCATCTCGACCCTGCGCCACGATCTGCTCCACATCCGCAGGACGCTCGCCCCGACGCGCGACGCCGCACGGGAGGTGATGGACGACCGCGTCGCTCTCGACCACGTCGACGTCTTCCCGCGCGAGGTCGACCTCCACTTCGCCGACGCCTACGACAAGCTCCTGCGGGCGAGCGACGGCCTCGAGATCTCACGCGATCTCGTCGCCGGCGTGCGCGACTACTTCCAGTCGAAGATCGCGAACGACCAGAACGAGGTGACGAAGCGCCTGACCGCGATCGCCTCGATCCTCCTCCTCCCCACCTTCATCGTCGGCGTCTACGGCCAGAACTTCCGCAGGATCCCCGAGCTCCACTGGGGGTTCGGGTATGCCTGGTCGTGGGGGCTGATCATCGTGACGACGATCGCGCAGGTCGTGTACTTCCGCCGCAAGCGCTGGCTTTAGCGGCCCCGTCCGCACGTCCGGTTGTGTGCCTGGCCGGCCGCAAAACCTGCCGTGCACGACGAACGTACGGACGGAGCCACTGACCCGGCTACCCTGGATCTGATGCCGTTCTACATCTGCCCGCGCTGCAAGAACCGGCGCCTCGACCACGACGGCCGCGAAGGGTTCTCGATGGAGGTGCCGTCGTGCCACCACTGCGGCTTCGGCTTCATGTTCGAGCTGCTGCACGACTATTACCCGGCCCAGGCGACGGGCTTCGTCGTCTGCGACCGCGACGCCCGCGTGCTCGCAACGGGCGAGGGCATCTTCGAGCTCACCGGGTTCAAGGAGGAGGATCTGATGGGACGGGATCTCATCGACGCCCTGGGGCTTTCCGACAGCGAGGCCGTCGCGACGGTGCGCGAATGGGGCGTCCGCAAGCTCGAGCAGAAGATCACCCTCCGCACGCATGCGGGGATCGAGAAGCCGGTGCTGGCCGACTTCTTCCCGGCCTATGACGACGACGGCGGACTCCTCGTCGCGCTCACGCCGCGCACCCCCTAACGGACCGGGCCCTAAACACGGCTCGACGGACAGAGGTCGCTGATCACGCAGAGCTCGCACGCCGGGCGCCGCGCGTCGCAGACGCGGCGGCCATGCCAGATCAGCAGGTGCGGGAAGCGCGCCCAGTCCTCGCGCGGGACGAGCCGCATCAGGTCGCGCTCGATCTTGACCGGATCCTCCTCCTTCGTCAGGCCGAGGCGCTGTGCGAGCCGGCGCACGTGCGTGTCCACGACGATCCCTTGCGCGTGCCCGCGCTCCGCCGAGACGACGTTCGCCGTCTTGCGTGCGACACCCGGCAGACGCAGCAATGCATCGAAGTCGTCCGGCACCTCGCCGCCGTAATCCTCGATCAGCATCTGCATCGTGCCGCGTAACGCCTTCGCCTTCTGGCGATAGAAGCCGGTGGCAAATATGTCGCGCTCGAGCTCCTCCGGCGGCACAGCGAGATAGTCCTCCGGACGGCGGTACTTCGCGAAGAGCTTCTCGGTGACGCGGTTGACGTTGACGTCGGTCGTCTGCGCCGAGAGCATCACCGAGACGAGCAGTTCGAGCGGATCCCGGAAACGCAGCGCGATCTGCGCATCGCTGTGCTCGAGCGCGAGGCGCTCGACGATCGGGCGTATGCGGGCGCGTTTCGGGCCGACGCGCTTGCGCGCCTCACTGACGTAGCTCCGCGCCACGAAACGACGCTAACGGATTACGGCTAGCATCGAACGAGGGTCATGTTTGTCCGCTTGCTGACTGCAGCAGCGCTTGCGCTCACCGTCGCGCCGGCAGCCGGCGCCGCCGACAACGTCTGGGCTCACGAGGCGAAGGGTGCACGCGCCGCGCTGACACGGTCGGTTGCGGCCGGTTACATCACGCCCGCGGAACAATCCGACTACCTCGGCATCCTCGGCTACGCCGCGACCGTACGCGATCGCGTTCCGAGCGGACGCGCGCTCGTGCTTCGCAACGTGCTCGCCCAGGTTGCGAAGCCGAAGTCGCCGATCGGGCCGCGCGCACTCGAGCTCTACAGGACGCTCGAGGAGAACGCGTCGTACCTCGACACGCACCGACTTCCGGACGACGGTACCGACATCACGGGATCGGACGGCGCGGTCTATCGCTACTTCGTCGACCAGGGCATCGAGTTCCATCCGCTCGCGAATGCCGCGGCGTTGAACGCGCTCGTCGCCAAGCACGACGCCGAAGGAGCGAACACGCTCGTCGACGCGCTCGCCGCACGCGCGGTCGAGCAGCCGGGGGGCGCACTCGCGTGGGAGTACAACTTCAACTTCGGCACGCAGCGCGCGCCGTGGGAGTCCGGCATGGCGCAGGCGGTTCTGGCGCAGGCGTTCGCCCGCACCGGCAGGCTCGACCTGGCGCAGCAGGCGTTCCGCGCGATCCCCGGCAGGCTCGACCGCGGGCGGCCGGCCGGGCCGTGGATCCGCCTCTACAGCCAGAGCTCCGAGCTCGTGCTGAACGCGCAGCTACAGAGCGCGATCTCGCTCGCCGACTACGCCGAGCTCGCCGACGACACGACCGCGTCGAACTACGCCGCCCGCCTGCTCGCGGCGGCTAAGGCGATGCTGCCGGACTTCGACACCGGGCACTGGTCGCGCTACTCGCTCGAGTACGAGTCCGACCTCCACTACCAGGACTACGTGATCATGCTCCTGAAGTCGATCGCCAAGCGGACCGCCGACCCAACCTGGCAAGCGGCCGCCGACCGATTCGCCCTCTACGAGACCCAGCCGCCGCTGCTCACGGGCGCGACCATGACGCGCACGACCTATCCGCTGCCGCAGGACGGGATCCGGGACGATCTCGTCGTCCGGTTCTTCCTCTCGAAGATCTCGAAGGTGGCGCTCGTCGTCGACGGGAAGGCAGTCGACGGTTACCGCTTGCACGGCGGCTGGCGGACGTTCCGCTGGTCCCCGAGGCATCTCGGCGCCGGTACGCACGCTGTGCGGCTCGTTGCCGCCGACCTCTCGGGGAATCCCGGTGCGACCGATCTCGGGTCCTTCGACGTCGTCCGTGACACGACGCCGCCGGAGGTCGCCGCCGCGAAATCGGGCGCGCGGGTCTACTGGCGCATCAAGGATGCGGAGAGCGCTTGCTGCCGGGTCCAGCTCGCGTTGAGGCGCTCCGGCGAGCATCGGTACGTCCGCCTGAGCGGCGCCCGCGGCGCCGCGGCCGTGCCGCAGGGTTACTGGAGCGTGACCGTCGTCGCCCGCGACGCGGCGGGCAACAGCGCCCAACGGCCGCTCGGGCTCGTCATCGGCAAGGGCCGCTAGGCTGCCGTCGATGTGGACGTCGAAGGACACGCGCTTTCTCCGCACGGCGCCGTACACGTTCGAGTGGGGTGTCGTCGTCGCCGCCGGCGCGCTCTGGCAGCTGCTGACTCGCGGCGCGCGTGAGGAGGCCGAAGCGGAGGATCAGGCGGGCAGCGACGCCACGCCCGCTTCGCGCGCACAGGACTGAGGCTTGTTGGCGAGGATGTCGCCGTTTGCGGCGACGGTCGCGATCGAGCAGCCGAACGTCCCCACGCCGTGCCCCTTGCGCACGGTGACCATCACCTTGCACGCCGCGTTGCCGGTCTGAAGCGAGCGGTGGCCGCAGCATGCGGAGACGATCTTCACCGGCCCGCCCGCCGCGTTGTACCTGTGAGCCCACGATTTCCCGAAGTCCGTGCAAGTAGACGTCTTCGCTACCGGGGAGAGGTGGTGGGCGCGCGCAGTGCCCGCCGAGCCACAGCCTGATGCAAGCAGGCAGAGGAACGCGAGAACGAGCGCGAGCCGCACCGCCCTCATTTTCACCGTCAGGTCGGGCAGCGGCAAGTAGCCTGCCTCGAATGGGGTACGACGTCGTTCACGCCGACGACCTGGAGGGGTCGGGCCCCGGCGGCGCCGTCCGCTTCGTCCGGCGCGAGCTCGGCGTCGCGGCTTTCGGCATCAACTGGTTCGAGCTGCCACCGGGAGCGGTCGGCCGGGAGCACGACGAAGCCGACTCCGGCCAGGAGGAGGTGAACGTCGTCGTCCGCGGTTCGGGGGTCTGGCGCATCGGCGATCGAGAGGTGCCGGTCCGTGTCGGGACGTTTCTCCGCTTCGATCCCGAGCAAACCCGCTGCCCAGTCGCGGGCCCCGAGGGGATGACCTTCGTCGCAGTCGGCGCGCGGCGTGGAAGCTACGAGCCGCGCGGACCCTTCTAGCGGAAGCCGAGCTGGGCGTCGCGCAGGGCCCGCAGGAGCCACACGGCCGCGAGAAACGTCGAGGTGAGCACGGGCAGGACGAGCACGAACACCGTCGCGTAGATCGCCGCCGCCGACCCGTGGAACACCGGGACGGCCTGCAGCGCGAGCAGCGCCGCAGCGGCAGCGAGCATCCGCTTCGAGAGCGACTCGGGCGCCAGCTTCGGATGGCGCACGTCGATCCAGAGGGCCAGGAGGCCGGCGCCGACGACGAGCACGGGCAGGAACGGAATCGCCACGGCCGTAGCCTGTACGACTGCATCCACTTGACTCTTCCTCACAAAGGTGGTTCATGGCTCTGCTTGACCTGCGCGTCGAGCGGGGAAAGGAGGTTCTGATGCGCGCCACGATCGCTCCATGGCTCGCGCTTGCCGTGTTCCAGGGGTTCCACTCGGTCGTCGCGCCGCTGCCGCCGCCGCTCCGTGCCGAGATCTCCGGACACTCGTGGCACCCGGGCTGCCCCGTCCCACTCTCGGGCCTCCGCTTGCTCACGGTCACCTACTGGGGCTTCGACCACCGGCCGCACGCGGGCCAGATGGTCGTCAACGGACGCGCCGCCCAGCCGCTCGCGCGGGTCTTCCGGCGTCTCTACCAGGTCCGCTTCCCGGTCCATCACATGAGCGTCCGCTACACCTACGGCGGGCCCGGCACGCCACGGCCGCGCGACGGCGACTTCACGGCGTCGTTCTCGTGCCGGCAAGCCGTGCCGTCGCCGTGCAGCGGCGGCACAGGCACGGGCAGCTGGTCGGAGCACGCCTACGGCCTCGCCGTCGACCTGAACCCCGTCGAGAACCCCTACGTCGGCTGCGGGATGACGCGCGACAAGACCGCCCTCAGCTACGTCGACCGCTCACCGCTGCGGCGAGGGATGGTGACGCCCGCAGTCCTGCAGGCGTTCCACTCGATCGGCTGGGGCTGGGGCGGCGCGTGGTTCGGCTCGACGAAGGACTACATGCACTTCTCGGCGAGCGGTCACTAGTGGTCCGGTCCGTAAGTTCGTTCGTGAATGGGCGGCGAAAACCGAGCAGGACAAGGACGCAGGCAGGCCGGTACCTAGGGCGCGTAGCGCTGTGGACTCCCGAGGACGCGGTCATGCGACGGTTTGCAGCCGCCCAGGCACACAACCGAACTTGCGGACGGGGCCGCTAGCCACTACCCCTTGTAGTCGAACGTCGACGCGTACCCGCAGCTGCCGTGGTACTCGAACTGCAGCGCGCCGTCGGACACCTGGAGGTCGTCCGCAACGAGCTCCTCGCCGCTTCGATCGTGGCCAGGAATGACGCACGTCACGGTCTCGAGCCCCGCATAGCGGTCGCGGATGCGCACGCTGACGCGATCGCGGACACGCAGCCACTGGCGTCGCGGCTCGTGCGACACCTCGATCTCGACCGGCCGTACGGCGAGGCACGTCGACTGCTTCCACGCCCACGGGAAATGATTCAGAGCATCACCGCCGAGCGCACCGGTGTACATCGCCTCGAGTGCGGTCCGCTGACGGTCGCCTGCGCGCTCGTCGATGTAGATCACGTAGCTCCACGGCGACCCGGGCTCGTCGTCGTGATAGCGCGTCGCGAGCGCGACGGCGAGACCGTCGAGCCCGACGTCGTCGGCATGACCGTGCTCGATCACCCACGAGAGCAGGCCGAGGCACTCGCCGTACGTCGAGCGGCCGCCCGCGACGCCCGCGATCCTGCGGCAGGGACAGATCGCGTCGCAGTTGCACGACTCGAAGTAGCTCCCGCTGACGTGCCAGCTCACTCGGACACCGCCGCCGCGCCCACGAGGCCGGCATCGTGCAGCTCGGCACGGCGCAGCCGCGGCCCGGCGCAGACGACGTCGAGCGCCGGGCAGTCGCTGCACGCGAACTCGCTCGGCGTCGGCACGAACTCGCCGGCGTCGATGCGCGCGATCGCCTCCGAGAGCTCCTGCTCGAGACCGGCGGCGTCGTCGGCGCCGAAGACGGTCGAGACGGGCGCGTCGGGCCGCTCGAGGAACGCGTAGACGACCTCGACCTCGCGCGCGCCGCCGCGGAAGCACGCGAGCGCGTAGACGAGCCGTTGCAGCGTGTACTCCGACTCGACGACCTCGACCGGATCGCGCTCGCCGATCACGTTCGTCTTGTAGTCGACGACGAGCGCACGCTCGCCGTCGCGCCGGTAGAGGTCGAAGCGGCCGTGCAGCAGCACACCGTCGTGCTCAAACGCGAAGCCGAGCTCGGCCCGCGCGCCTTCGGCACGCGCCGCGAGCTCCGACTTGCGGTACGCCGCGTCGAGCTCGCCGATCCGCTCGAGCTCCTCGTCGCTCACCGCCGGGTACCACTCGCGCACGAGCTCGAGATCGACGGCGGGCAGCTCGAGCAGGCGGTGCACGGCGTCGCCGACCTCCGTCGCCGCGAGGCCGTTGCCGCCCGCGCCCGCACCCCGCTGCGGCCGGCGCTCGCGCAGGCCGGCAAGGCGCTCCGCGTAGTACCGGTAGGAGCAGCGCTCGAAGAGGGCGAGCGCCGAGTACGAGAGCCGCCGCACCCGGTGGAGCGGCGGCGCCGGCACAGGGGCGAGCTCGGGCAGGCGGTAGCCGCGAACGGCGGGCGCGGTCGGCAGCTGGTCGAACAGCGCGAGCTGCGCGTCTTCACCTGCCGGCGCATCGACATCGGGGCCTTCGTCTTCCGTCACCGCCTCGCTCTCGGTGTGGCGGTCGACGCGCACCACGAACGTCGCGTCGCCGCGCTCGAGCTCGAACCGCTCGCCCGACTCCTGCAGCTCCACCTCGCACTCGAGGCGGCCGAGGATCCACCTGATCGGCGTCTCGCGCCCGTCGCCGACCGCACCCGAGACGATCAGCCGGTCGATCGCGCGCGTCATCGCGACGTAGTAGAGGCGCAGGCGCTCCTCGTCCTCGGCGGCGCGCTCGCGCTTGCGCTCGGCATCGCTCAGCGCCAGATACTCCTCGCTCGCGTCGGGGCCCGCCTTCTCGCGCCCGGCGTCGGCGACGACGACGACCTTGAACTCGAGGCCCTTCGCAGCGTGGATCGTCAGCAGCCGCACCGCCCCCGCACCCTCCTCCTCCGAAACCGCCTCGAGCTGCGCCGCCCCTGCCGCCTCCTGATCGGCGATGAAGCGGAGGAATCCCTCGAGGTCGCGGCCGCGCAGCTCCTCGTAGGAGCGCGCGAGCCGCATCAGCTTGCGCAGGTTCGCGTAGCGGCGCTGGCCGTCCCAGCGCGCGAGCACGGCGAGGTCGTAGTCGTGCTCGGAGACGACGAGCTCGCACAACCGCTCGAGCGAGATGCGTGCCGACGCCGCGACGAGCCGCTCGTAGCGCTGCTTGAACGCCCGGATCAGCCGCTCGTCCGAGGCATCGAGCGCCTCGGGCAACGTCCGCTCGAGCCCGGAGTAGAGAGGGCGGCGGCCGGTGTGCCGCCTCAGCAGGACGAGCGTGTCGTTCGAGACGCCGACGAACGGCGATGCGAGCACGGCGACGAGCGCTTCGTCGTCGTAGCGGTTGCGGAGCAGCCGCAGGTACATGCGCAGGTCGACGACCTGCTGCTGCCCGAAGTAACGGCGTCCCGTCGCCCGGTACGTCGGCAGGCCGAGAGCCCGCAGCTCTTCCTCGTACCACTCCGCATCGGTGCCCGCCGCGAAGAGGAGCACGATCTCGCCCGGCGTCGCCGCCCCGGCGTCGACGAGCTCGCGAACCCGACGCGCGACGTGCCCGGCCTCGGCGCGGCGCCAGTGTGTGCCGCTGCCGGCGTACGACTGCTTGTCGGTGACGAGCAGCTCGACGGGATGGCCGAAGACAGGGTCGGGAAACTCACTCGACGCGGCGAGCGGCTGGTAGCCCTCGCCGAACGCGGAGCCGAAGAGGTAGTTCACCGCGGCGAGCACCTCCGGGCGCGAGCGGTAGTTCGCAGTCAGGGGCAGCTGCTGCGCCGCCGCCTCGCGCCGCGCGCGGAAGACGTTGACGTCGGCGTGGCGGAACGCATAGATCGACTGGAACTCGTCGCCGACGAAGAAGACGTCCTTCTGCGGGCCGCCGGCGAGTAGGTCGATCAGCTCGCACTGGAGCGCGTTCGTGTCCTGGAACTCGTCGACCATGATCGCCCGGAACCGCAGCTGCTCCTGCTCCCTGACGGAGGCGTCGTCGCGCAGGAGGTCGCGGGCGAGGAGCTGGAGGTCTTCGAAGTCGAGCGCCGACTCGCGCTGCTTCGCAGCCGCATACTCGCGGGCGAACAGGTCGAGGAGCTCCTGCAGCAGCTCCTTGTCGCGCACCGCCAGCTCGTCGAAGGCCGCCTGCTCGAGCCGCTTCCGCGCCGCCTCGAAGGCGGCCGCACGGTCACCCGTCGCCCGCAGCGTGCTCAGGTCCTGCAGCCGCTCGGGATTGGTCGTCG
>Ga0136846_1232978_pt1 | contig 10088 bp, 4 predicted proteins | sample HopSoiMetagenom2_FD_96841 | JGI IMG/M metagenome (GOLD analysis project Ga0136846, IMG submission 96841) | Grasslands soil microbial communities from Hopland, California, USA - 2 Assembly 2016 (version 4) | ecosystem: Environmental > Terrestrial > Soil > Grasslands | place: USA: Hopland... | reverse complement strand
TCCATCAGGGTTGGTGATCTGGAAATTCTGCACCGTGCTGACGAATACATACGGGGAGACGGTGCGCACGTCAAAGCCGCGCAAATCATTTTCTCCGCCCATATAGAAGCGCTGGTAAGGCGGCGCTTCAGATCCGGCAAAGCCGTTAATGAAGCTGCCCTGGAGGCGTATTCCAAACGTGTTCTGGTGATACAACGGCTTCCACTCCGTGAACGCCACTAATGGCCGATAGAATTTCACGTTCCCGCCCAGGCCGGCTACTTCACTGGAGATAAACAGGCTCTTGCCGCGATGCGGACGAATCGGACTATCAATCGTGCTGAAACCGAAAGACGGAGTCAAAGAACTTGTGACGATGCCCTTCAGCGCATCGGGGCCGGAGATATTGCGGAAATTCAGCGTCTGGAACAGGTTGCGCGACGCATCACTGAACGTGTTGATGGTCGTATTGTCCAGCGTGTAAGTCAGCCCAACGCGCTTGAAGGAATGTCCCAGCAGGTAACTCGATGAGGCCGTGAATCCCGTGCTGGACTGGTTGTAATTCAATAGCTGGTTGAGCACAGACTGCGGCAGGTTCAAGTTCTGTCCAGCATTGATGGAGGCTTGGCGCGCCTGGTTGAAATCAAATCTGCGGCTGTAGACCGTGAACCCGAGCGTCAACGGCCGATCAAACATATACGGCTCAGTAAAGCCGAATAACAGCACGCGGGAGAGGCTGCCAACGTTGCCCTGTACCTGCAGAGTTTCGCCCAGGCCAAGGAAGTTGTTGGTCTCATAATTCAGGCCAATGAACGAACCTTCCAGTCCGCTCACACCGCCCGTAAGACCAATGCTGTTCTTGCCTTTCTCTTTTACCTTAACCGTAAGATCCACCGTGCCATTCTTCTGGTCAAGCTTGCGCTCGGTGTCGTCTTCCGGTTTGAGCGCGTCAAAATAGTTCAACTGATTCAGGCGAAGTACGCTGATGTCCCACAGGCGGCTGTTAAAGACCTGTCCTTCCTGCACCAGCAGTTCACGGCGAATAACTCGATCGCGCGTCGTGGTGTTCCCCTGGAACTCGATCCGGCGGACAAAATACGGCTTGCCCTCTTCCATTTCAATGTTCAGGGTGATCATCTTCTTTTGATCGTCGATTTCAGTCGTCGGGACTGGCGTAAAGTCGATATACCCAAGCTCGCCGTAAGCCTTGCGCAGATTGTCCAGTCCCTTGCCGACCAGCTGTTTGTTGAACGTGTCTCCGTCTTTGAGCGGGAACACACTCCGCAGGAGTGCCTTGTTCAGAATGGCTTTGTTGTTCGTGAAATTGATCGCTTTGAGCTTGTACTTGTCGCCTTCCTCGATTGGCACGGTAATGTCCATCACCTTGCCCTGCCCCTTTTGGATAAAAGGAACATGGAGTTTCGACGACGTATCCCGCATTTTTATCTTGGGATCGTCCACCACCGCCTGGAAGTAACCAAAGGTCTGCAACGCTTCGCGGACGCGCTCCGCGTCTTCTTCCAGCTTGGAAGCGTCAAACGTCCGGGCAAACATGTTTTCCAGGAAGATGGATTTGGGAACGCCGATTGGGTGGAGGTTCTTCATGGCCGCCCGCAACGTGCGGCTATTGACATGTTTGTTGCCTACAAACGTAATTTTGCCGACCTTGATCTTGGGCCCTTCCTTGATGTTGAACGTCACGGACACTGACGCCGGAGGCACCTGCTGGACCTGTATGTTGATGGTGGCAAATTGGCGGCCATGCTCCGCCAGCAGCTGCTGCAATACCACCTTGGCCTTGATCACCTTGGTGGGATCGTAAGGACTGTCAACCGTCAGCGGGACTTTGACCTTTTTGTAGCGCTCCAGCACATCGCTCTGGGAAACCGAATTGAGGCCGTGGTAGTCGATTGTCCGGATCGTGGGCTTTTCATGCACATAGATATGGATCAGCCATCCCTTGGGCGTTTTCTCCCGCTCCATTCGGACATCTTCAAAGTAGCCACTGTTCCATACCGACCGCAGATCGCGTTGCAGCGCGGCTTCGTCATAAACATCACCGTTTCGGGAATAAATGCGGGATTTGACGGTCTCCGTAGGAATACGGCGGTTACCGATGACGTCAATATCCTGAATGACTTCGCCGGTCTGCGGCGCGGCAAAGACCTTTGGAACCATTGCCAAAAGCAACAGGCAAAGGATCAGCCCTAAGGGACCGATCCGCGCGACGTGCTTAGGACTGGTTTCCTGAATGAACGACGAAGCTATATGACTACCCTCAGAACAAGGTGGGAAAAGCCAGATTATACGGGAGTTATTGCTGAAGTGCCACTTTGGCATATTCCTCACCCTAAAAATCTTGTCAAACCACCCGCGTTCTTGCTCTTGATTTTTTCCAGGATTCAGCCCGGCGTTTTGGGACGGTCTACTCCCCGGTACTGGAACGATCCAAATTGGTGAACTTGCAAGATTTTTTGGAGGCCGCTTTTCTCAACAACGGCAGTTCCGATGAGAGCGCTTGCGTCGTGCAACGCCCCTGGCTTTGGTTATGTGGAGATCGAGCCCGGTTCAACCTCTACCAGACAGGAATAAAACGTCGCGCCTCCGCCGATGTCGGTTAGCGTCTCTGAGGTCAGCACATTGATGCTGTTGCCATCCGGAGCGAAACGCGCAGCGTTGAGCCGCGCCGCCACCACTCCCGGCTGTACCGCGCCATTTACATGGGCACGCAGCCTTACTTCACCGCGAGAGTTGAAGACGCGTACCCAATCGCCTTCATGAATGTTCCGGCGGTCGGCATCCGTGGCGCTGATCTCCAGCAACTCCGGCTGTTCCATCTTCTGCACTGAAGGGATGTTAGTAAACGAGCTGTTGAGGAAGTTGTCCGCTTTGCGAGCTAGGAGTTCCAGCGGAAATTTCTTTGCTCCCTTTGCCAGCCGCGATTCTTCCGCAGGAACAAATGAAACCACGGGATCCATTCCCTGCGCAGCCAGGTTTGCACTGTAAAGCTCCGCCTTGCCGCTGGGTGTGGCGAACCCGCCTTTTGCGAACGGCAAAAATGGTCCATCACCCAGATTCAGCCGCACATGGCCTTCTTTTTCCAGCCGCTCGCGCGTGATGCCTTCCATCCAGCGCTCCCATCCCTTTGGCATAGGCTGGTTCTCGGCTCTGGTAAGTGTGGCGTCAATCACCTCGTCTGTGTTTTGCTGGAAACAATCCTCGGTAAAGCCCATTCGCTGCGCCAGATCGCGGAACATATCAGTGTTCGCTTTGCTCTCGCCTAGCGGCTCAATCGCCTGGTTCGATATCTGTAGATATGTGTGGCCGTATGCCTTATTGAGGTCTTTATGGTCCAGGAACGTTGTTGCGGGCAGAACGATATCGGCATAATTCGTGGTGTCGGTAAAAAACTGCTCATGCACCACCGTAAACAGGTCCTGGCGCATGAAACCGCGCACCACATCGTTGTGGTTCGGGGCGACAACTGCCGGATTGGAGTTGTAAACAAAGATGGCCTTCACCGGCGGATCGCTCAACGTGTTCAGCGCCTTGCCCAGCTCTGACATGTTGACCACGCGCGCCGGCCGGCCCAGCGGGCTTTTTTGCATCAGGTCCGGACGGTCCAGCGCTTGCATATTCAAATAAAAGGAGCCGCTGGTAGAAAGCTGAATTCCGCCTCCAACCTCAGCCCATGAGCCGGTAATGCAAGGCAGCATGGCGATGGCGCGCATCGCCGAGCCGCCATTTTGCGAACGCTGCACTCCATAATTCACGCGGATTGCCGCCGGCCGCACCGTGGCATACTCCCGCGCCAGCTTACGGATATCTTCAGCGCTGATCCCGGTCCATGCGGCCACTTTCTCCGGCGGATACTCCTGTACTCGTTGCTGTAGCTGCTCGAAACCAAGCGTGTACTTGCTGACGTAATCCGCATTGAAAAGTTTTTCGTTGATGATTACATTCATCATCGACAGCGCCAACGCAACGTCCGTGCCAGGATTGATCGGCAGATACCAGTCAGCGCTCTTCGCCGTGCGCGTCCTGTAAGGATCGATGACCACCAGCTTCGCGCCGTTGCGCCGCGCTTCCGCAATGAACGGCCATAGATGCACGTTAGTGGCGTGAATGTTCGCGCCCCAGGCAATGATGTATTTGGAATCACGAAACTGTTGCGGCTCCGTCCCAACGTTGCGTCCTGTAACCGTTAACATGCCCGCGCCGCCGGCAGAAGCGCAGATCGTGCGGTCCAGCTGCGAAGCGCCCAGCCGATGGAAGAACCGGTGCGCCATGCCCGAATAACTCAGTACGCCCATGTTTCCGGCATAGGAGTAAGGCAGGATCGCCTCTGGGCCAAACTCGGCTGAAATCTTTTTGAATCGTGAGCTGATTTCGTCCAGCGCTTCATCCCATGAGATTCGTGCGAAGTCGCTTGCATCTCCGTTGCCCTGTCCTTTAGGGGCGGTACGCCGCATAGGGTGCATGACTCGGTCGGGCGAGTAAACGCGATCAAGATATTTCGTCACCTTCGCACAGAGAAATCCGCGCGTTACCGGGTGCGCGGGATCGCCTTGCACTCGCGTGGCCCGGCCATCTTCCACGGTAACCAGAATTCCGCAGGCATCGGGACAATCATGCGAGCAAACGGCGTGTACGACCTTCTTCATGATTCCATTATTATATGGCTTCTGACGGGAGAGAATTAGCTAAACGACGCACCAAGTTCCAAAGGTAATAACGCTTTAGGCAGAAACGGAACGCACCATTGAGCTGGCCTGTATTTTTAACGCGCGCAGATCAAGTTTGCCAGTGCCCAGGATGGGCAGGGCGTCCACGCGGAAGAACTGATCTTTGCGGGGCTTCCAGAGCGGCGGAAGCTCTGCGGAACCAAGTTTTGCCAGAACAGGTGCGAGTTGTTCAGGGCTAAAAGTGTGCAGCACCACTAGCCGCTCTCCTCTTTTTTCGTCCGGAGCGGATGAGACCACAAACACCTGATCAGCCGTTTCTGCCAGCTCGTGCAATTTTTCTTCGACCCTTACATGTGGGACCATTTCACCGCCAATTTTGCTGAAGCGGCTCAGCCGGTCCGTGATGGTAAGAAAACCATCGTCAGCCACGGCCGCAATATCGCCGGTGGTATACCACCCGTCCTGCAAAATCGCGCGGGTTTCTTCCGGACGCCCCAGATATCCTTGCATCACGTTTGGCCCACGCACCAAAAGCATTCCCGGCGTGTCCGGTGGCAGCGGCTGTCCTGTCTCAGGCTCGACAATCCGGACGCTCATGCCCGGTAAGGGATGGCCAATCGTCCCCTGGCGCGCTCCGCGTTGGACGATGCCTGGAGCGCGATAGTCAAAAATATTTACGGCCACCACCGGTGAGCATTCTGTGCAACCGTAACCTTCCAGCGGACGGACGCCAAACTGGTCTTCAAATGCGCGTGCCACGCGTTCTGGAAGTTTTTCCGCGCCCACCAGCACGCAACGCAAGCTGGCAAAATCTTCTTTGGGAACACGGCGCGTATAGGCCTGCAGGAACGTCGGAGTGGTAATCATGAAAGTGACGCGGTACTTCCGCGTCAACTCGCCGATAATTTGCGCATCCAGCGGGCTGGGATGGAATACCACGCCTACGCCATACGTTGCCGTAAGCCACAGAGTAACCGTAAAACCAAACGCATGGAAGAAGGGCAGCACGCCCATGATTTCGTCGTCGCTCGAAAAGGAAAATACCTGCGTCATCTGCCGGATATTGGCCAGCACGTTGTGGTGCGTGAGCATCACGCCTTTGGGGTCGCCTGTGCTGCCGCTGGAAAAAATGATGGTAGCCAGATCATTAGTAGTACGCTTCCGCGCGCCCACTACCTTCTTTATCAGCGTGTATGGCAGGAAAACGGCCACGAGCAGCGCCACAATTTTTTCAGTGGATTTAAGATTGGCCAGGACGTCTTCCAGATAGATCGCGCGTCCGGGGACCTCAATCTTATTGACGGCGGCAAGCTTTTCCAGAAAGAGCTTTGACGTCACCACCGTTTGCAATCCGCATTGTTGCGCGCAGGATTCCAGAGTTTCAGTGCTCGCGGTGTAATTCAGGTTGACTGGAACTTTGCCAAGCAATACAGCGGCAAAATTCACCAGTGCTCCCCCGACTGATGGCGGCATCAGCACTCCCACCATTTCCTGGTCTTTCCACTGCGCGCGCAATCTGCGGGTAACAAAAATGAGCTTGATTAACATGCTGACAAAGGTCACTTCAGGGAAACGCGCATCGCCCATGCAGAAGCGGAAGGGATGGCGTCGAGCTGTATGCACCAGCGCTCGATCCAGCGTGAGACTCTCAACGCGGTCTGCTTCAAAAGCAGCGGCCTGCAGGGCCTGAACTGACCGCCGGACTTCCGCGGCGCTCGCGCTAGAAGGCAGCCATGGGCCAAAGCTTACAGTCACACGATACGGCATGCGCCGCGGCGCTTTCCATAAGAACCGCTCACGCTCATAGCTGAAGATGCTTCCCCATACGCCATGCAGGTTCACGGGAATCACAGGCGCGGCCAGGCCGTGAATGATCCTCTCCATGCCCTTGCGGAACGGCAGCATTGAACCGGTACGGGTGATATGGCCTTCAGCAAACACGCATACTAGTTCGCCTGCTCGAATGGCATCACTGGCGATCCGGAATGAACGCACAATGTCCCGTGGACGCATTTCCGTGGGAATGGGAATGGCGCGCATGAGCAGCGCGAAAGGTTTTATAAAGGGAAAGTTATAGACATCGCTGAATATCAGAAAACGTACAGGACGCTTGGCCGCTGCGCTGATAAGCACCACGTCAACAAAAGACATGTGGTTGGAAACCAGCAGCGCGCCCCCTGTTCTGGGAATGTTTTCTTTGCCCAGAAGCTTGACCCGATACATGATCCGGGACAGGAACCACAAAAGAACGCGCAGTCCCCAGTTGGGCAATGCAGTGACCAGGCGGACCAGCAGAGATTGCCGGGGCTGTGAAACTTCGTGAGTAGGTTCCCTGGTGGGCATCACGCCACGCTCAGAAAAGTCGGCGGCGGACATTCTGGCACCAACTGCCATCCCATGTAAAGAGCAACGGGAGCGCAGTTCCATTTTGGAATAAAACAGTCGCACCAAGAGTCCGCATTTGTGCAGATCTTCTCTGTCAGCGGGCCGGTATTTCTGCTTCCAGAACCTCCTAGACATCCCTTCCAGGCACAAAAATTCCGGGCGTCAGTGAGAATCAGATTCTCATCTGTCCTGCTCGTCATTGGAAACGGCAGCATTGAAATTCCGTTGGGCGCTCGTACGCCGGAACCACCGAGGTAACTCAACGTTACCAGCGTAACCACACAACATGATTGAAGTTGACCTAAAGTTACGGCAATCAGGCGAAGGACGATCCGGACGTTTTCTTCCTCGTCTAGCTGTCGCCATGCCCAGGTAGGCAAATGGGGCGCAGCGCAGTAACAAGGAGATGGGTGTTATATGTGTGAAGGAGAAATTCGGGGCGCAGCCCGTAATACTGCGAGACCATCGACAACCGGCAAACCGCGACGGAACGGGTACCGCTTGGGATGGTTAATTCTGATTTCGACCACAATTCTAGCCGGCTTATGTACGGCGGTTTTTGCCGCAGAGCCGCAAGGTGTTGTATTGGTGGGAGCGGGATCGAGCGTTCCTCTGCCGCTCTATCGCAAATGGGCTGACCTCTACAACGAGAACAACAAGACAATCCAGTTGCAATACATCGCGCTGGGAACTATTGAGGGGATCGCCCAAATTAGCCATGGTACCAGCGACTTTGGCGCGGGAGAGGTTCCCCTCTCGCCGGAAGAGCGCCGCCTGGGCAACTTAACCGAGCTGCCCGTGGTACTGATCGGCATCGTTCCTATTTACAACCTGCCGGGAATCCAAAACCTGCGGCTCACGGGCGACGTGCTGGCTCAGGTGTACTTGGGGCACATCACCAACTGGAATGATCCGGCAATCGTAAAGCTCAATCCGGGCATTGCTCTGCCTAACCTGCCGATCCGGGTGATTTACCGCCCCGGCGGGAAAGGCAGCAACTACGTGTTTACGGAATATCTCTCGAAAGTCAACGGAAAGTTTCACGATCAGATAGGACGGAGCGCTTCACCTAAGTGGCCAGTCGGGCAACCGGCAGAGCGCAGCTCAGATATGGCGGACAAAGTACAAAGTACGCCTGGGGCACTTGGGTACGTGGAACTTCAGTATGCAGACGATAACAAAATCACCCATGCCAGCGTGCTGAATGCAGCCGGAAAGTTTGTGAAGGCCACGGCGGCAAGCATCACTGCTTCATGTGTCGCCGTGGAAGCTCCGGGCTGGGACAAACTCGCGGCTTCGTTGACGAATGCTCCGGGAGCAGACTCTTATCCGATCTCCAGCTTTACCTGGTTATATGTCCGACCCAGCGCGCGCGACCAACGCCGGACTGCGGCGCTGGTAGGCCTGCTCAACTGGGCGTACTCCGATGGACAGAATATTGCAGTCCAGGAGGGCTATTCCGATTTACCAAAACAACTGGTGGTGAAGGTTTTGACCAAAGTTAATGTCATGAAATGAATCACTGGCCAATTAATGAATTTGTAGAGCGCCCCAGTAGTGCTCAAGCTGAAATATAAGGAGATAAAGTGTGAAGACGTTAGTTGACGAACAGGAAATTCAATCTAACCCGGCGATAGAACGCGACGAAAGAAGCCGGCATGAAGCCCCAAAGATCGGTGTGAGACAAAGGGTAGCAGTACCAGCAACGCCCCCGGCTGCGCAGTCCCAGACGGACTGCTATGAAAGTTGCCTGGATCTTGCCGCTGAGTTCCTCGGACGCGGGTAATTTGCCGCTGTTGTGAAAAAAAGCCTGGCGTTTTCATGCCAGGCTTTTCCAATTTTAAATACTGCTAGACCGTCATCAATTCTTTTTCCTTGGCTGCGGCCATTTCTTCCATCTTTTTGATCTCGGCATCGGTCAGCTTCTGGACTTCATCCAGCGCTTTCTTCTCTTCATCCTCAGAGATTTTTTTGTCCTTCATAGCTTTCTTGATGGCTTCATTGCCGTCACGGCGGACGTTGCGAATCGCCGTGCGATGGTCTTCCAGAATCTTGTGCAGATGCTTCACCATGTCTTTGCGGCGTTCTTCCGTAAGCGGCGGCACAGGGATGCGAATCAGCTTGCCATCATTTTGGGGATTTAGTCCCAGACCTGCGGAGCGAATTGCCTTCTCAATATCGGCAATAATGCCTGGATCGTATGGCTGCACCGTGAGCAATTGCGATTCCGGCGAATGCACCGTCGCCACCTGGTTCAACGGCATTTCTGATCCGTAATATGGCACGCGGACCGGGTCCAGCATGTTCACGGTGGCGCGGCCGGTACGCGCCGCGGCCAGGTTGGCGCGGAAGTCTTCCACCGCTTTGTCCATCCGCGTTTTGAGCTGCGTATAAACTTCTTTCAGCGCGGGTATCGCCGCGATTCCTGATATTGCCATTGCTCCAAGCCTCAAACTAGAGAGTAACCGAACGCTCGATTATACAGCCAGCCCCATGGATGCAAAGACAGGGGAATGTTATTGAAAAAGGGCCGCTGAATTATGTTTTCGGCAACGACTTGCCACTCCTGACCTGCCCAAAATTCAAGAGGGTCACAATTGAAATGCCGCCCACAATGTTGCCGAGAGTTGCTGGAAGCAACCATTGAAAGTAGCTGCTGAAGTGCAGATGTCCGGACATAATGGCCGCCACTATCTCTGCGCTGCTGGCGATGCAGTGAGAAAAATGTCCGGCGCCAACGATAAAAGTCAGCATCCATGTGATGACAACTTGTCCGATTGTCCAATGGCTGGCGGTGACCATCCATGCCACAAGAGCAATCAACCAGCCGCCGATGATTCCCTTGGCAAAGATAAGCGTGAAGTGCCCCTTTGCGGCTTCAACACCCAGACCCGCCAGAGCGTCGGCAAAGTTGGGTGAAAGCGCTCCTGTCTTCATTACAAGCCAGCCAAAGAAAACCGCACCGGCAATATTGGAGACAAAAACGGCCGCCCACAGCCGCAGAGTATTCAGGAAATGTTTGCGCTCATCCGGGACCAG
>Ga0136846_1230301_pt1 | contig 10088 bp, 10 predicted proteins | sample HopSoiMetagenom2_FD_96841 | JGI IMG/M metagenome (GOLD analysis project Ga0136846, IMG submission 96841) | Grasslands soil microbial communities from Hopland, California, USA - 2 Assembly 2016 (version 4) | ecosystem: Environmental > Terrestrial > Soil > Grasslands | place: USA: Hopland... | reverse complement strand
TCAGCGATTTCATGAGGGCCGTGGATCGGCGCTGCAACGAGCGTCGCACAGCGCTGCAGAGCGTCATGGTGCGCCGCACCGCAGCGGAAGACGACACGTTCCTGCGTTGGGCGCGCCGCGACTACGCGGAAGTGACACTCGGTTTTGTGCAGGTCAACAGCCTGAGTGCCGCAGTGCGCGCCACGCAGCTGCGCCGTGAGCTGATCGATGCCGCGATTGCCGCCGGCGGCAGCTTCCAGATCGCCTGTAGTGCCGATGCGACCCGCGACCAGGTCCAGGCCTGCTATCCGCAGCTCGAGGAGTTCATCGCGCATAAACGGCGCTTCGACCCGAACGAGCGGCTGGTGAACACCTGGTATTCGCATCAGCGCAGCCTGCTCACGCGCGAAGCGTGCGACGTGCGCTTCGCCCACTAGGCGGCGGCGCCGCTGTAGACGAGCTGTACGTTCTCCGGTGCGAGCCAGGCGCCGAGCTCGGCAAGAAGTTCCGATTCCGGGCGCACGCGCCAGGCTTCGCCCAGCGCCACCTCGCAGGCTGCGGCTGCATTACAGTAGGCCACCACGACGGCGCAGGTGGCGGGGCCGTTCGCGCGGTAGGGAGCGAGCACTTGCTGCAGCCGCTTGGCATCCGCCTGGCCGTTCATCGCAATGCGCAGGCGCGCGGCAAAGCGCGTGCGCAGCGCCTGCAGATCGAGCAATTCGTCCGCGCTCACCCGAAGCCCGCCGGAAAATTCGTCACGCTGCACTTTGCCCGCGACGACGAGCAGCGCGTCTTCCTTGATGCGGTCGCGGCATTTCTCGAAAAGCTCGCTGAACACCGTGATTTCGACTTGCGCGGTCGCATCGTCGAGCGTGAGCACCATCATGCGGCCGCGGCGCGTCATTTGCATGCGCGCCTGCGCCACGACGCCGGCCATCCATACCCGCTCGCCCGGTGCGAGGCGCGCGAGCGGGCTGCGCGCAAAGCCGGCGAGCTCACGCTCGTAGATGGAGAACAGATGCCCGGAGATGGAGAAGCCGAGCGCCGCCTTTTCCTCCAGTAGCTTGCGCCGCGCGTCCCAGGGCTCCGCGTCGAGGTAGGCGTCGCGGCCGCCGCGCGGCACCTCGGCTTCGGCAAACAGGCTCGACTGCGAGGCGGCGCGCTCGGCTTGCTCCGCGGCTTCGAGCGCGCGACCCACCGAGGCGAGCAAGCGCGCGCGCTCCCCGTCGAGCGCGTCGAAGGCGCCGGCGCGCACCAGAGCTTCTACAACACGCCGGTTGAGGTGACGTTTGTCTACGCGGCGGCAGAAATCAAAGAGATCAGCGAACGGCGCATCGCTACGTGCCTGCACCATCGCCTGGATTGCCGCTTCGCCGGTACCGCGCACCGCGCCCAGGCCGTAGCGGATGCGCCCCGCGTCGAGCGGGACGAAGCGGTAGCCCGAAACGTTGATGTCGGGGGGCAGGATGGTTAAGCCATTGGCGAGCGCGTCGTCGTAGAACTGGCGCACCTTCTCGGTGTCGTCCATCACCGCCGAAAGGTTGGCGGCGAGGAACGCCGCGCGGTGGTGCGCCTTCATATACGCAGTCTGATAGGCGAGCAGCGCGTAGGCGGCGGCGTGCGACTTGTTGAAGCCGTAGCCGGCGAACTTTTCCATCAGGTCGAAAAGCTGGCTCGCCTTGGCGCGCGCGAGCCCGTTCTTCTCGGCACCCGCGATGAACACATCGCGCTGCTGCGCCATTTCCTCGGCCTTTTTTTTGCCCATGGCCCGACGCAGCAAGTCGGCGGCGCCCAGCGTGTAGCCGCCGATCACTTGGGCGATCTGCATCACCTGTTCCTGGTACACCATGATGCCGTAGGTCGGCCCAAGAATCGGTTCGAGGCGAGGATCCAGGTAATCCACGCGCTGCTCGCCATGCTTGCGGGCGATGAAATCCGGAATCAGGTCCATCGGCCCTGGACGGTACAGCGCCACCAACGCGATCACGTCCTCGAAGCGGTCGGGCCGCGCGCGCCGGATCAGATCGCGCATGCCGCGCGATTCCAGCTGGAAGACAGCGGTAGTATTGCCGGCAGAGAGCAGCTGATAGGTCGCCGCGTCATCGAGCGGAATGCGCCCGAGCGCGAAATCCGGTTTTTCCGTTTGCCGAACGGAGCGTTCGGCCCAGTCAAGGATGGTGAGCGTCGTGAGGCCGAGGAAATCGAACTTCACCAGCCCAACGGCCTCGACGTCGTCCTTGTCGAGCTGCGAGATGACGTGATTCGTGCCTTCAGCCGCATACAGCGGGCAGTAGTCGGTCAGCTGGCCCGGTGCGATCAGCACGCCGCCCGCGTGCATGCCGACGTTGCGCACCAGCCCTTCGAGCTTCTCGCCGAGCTCGAGCAGCTCACGCACTTCGTCCTCGTTCTTTTCGCGCTCGGCGAGCAGCGGCTCGAGCTTGCGAGCCTCCGCCAGCGTGATGTTGCGGCCCGGCTGTACCGGGATCAGCTTCGCAATCTGGTCGCAGAAGTTGTAGCCGAGGTCGAGCACCCTGCCGACGTCGCGCACCACCGCGCGGGCGGCCATCGTGCCGAAGGTGGCGATCTGCGAGACGCTCGCCGCCCCGTACTTTTGTCGCACATAATCGATGACGCGGTCGCGGCCCACCTGGCAGAAGTCGATGTCGAAGTCCGGCATCGAGATGCGCTCGGGATTGAGGAAGCGCTCGAAAAGCAGCTCGTAGCGCAGCGGATCGAGGTCCGTAATGCCGAGCGAATAGGCCGCGAGCGACCCGGCGCCGGAGCCGCGTCCGGGGCCGACCGGCACGCCGTGGCCGCGCGCCCAGTTGATGAAGTCCGCGACGATCAGGAAGTAGCCGGCGAACCCCATCTGCACGATGGTGCCGATCTCGAACTCCAGGCGCTGGCGATAGCGCGTACGCGCTGCCTCGCCGAGCGCAAGGGCGTTCATGCGCCGCTCGAGGCCCGCGCGCGCCTCGCGAGCGAGGTGCTCATCCAGCGTCACCTCCGGCGGCGTCGGAAACGCCGGCAGCCGTGTCCTGCCGAGATCGAGATCGAGGTTGCAGCGCCGCGCGATCTCCACCGAGTTCTCGAGCGCCTGCGGCGCGTCGGCAAAGAGGCGCGCCATCTCCTCCTGGGACTTGAAGTACTGCTCCGCGGTGAAGAGCCGCGAACGACGCTGGTCGCCAAGCAGATAGCCCTGCGCGATGCAAACGCGCGCCTCATGCGCCTTGAAGTCGTCCGCCTCGAGAAACTGCACCGGATGGGTGGCGACGACGGGCAGACCGAGCCGGCTCGCGAGCGCCACCGAGCGCGCAAGCAGCGCCTCGCCATTCGCCTGTCCGGCGCGCTGGATCTCGATGTAGTAGCGGCCGGGAAAAAGCTCGGCCCAATACCGTGCGATCCGCTCGGCGCTCTCGCCATGGTCCGAAAGGAGCGCCCCGGCGAGCTCGCCATCGAGAAAGCCCGAGAGCGCCAGCAGTCCCTCGCTCGACTGCTCTAGCCAGGCGCGCGCGAGGAGCGCCCGGCCGCGATGCTGGTTCTCGAGCCAGGCGCGCGACAGCAGCTCACACAGCCTGCGGTAGCCCGTGCGCGAGGTGCAGAAGATCAGCAGCCGCGCGGGCTTGTCGCGCTCGGCCTCGCTTTCGATCCAGCAATCGGCGCCGACAATCGGCTTGACCCCGGCCGCGCGCGCCGCGCCGTAGAACTTCACCAGGCCAAAGAGATTGGCGGCGTCGGTGAGCGCGAGCGCCGGCATGTGATCCTCGGCGGCGCGCCTCACCGCGTCGTCGATCCGGACTATGCCGTCGCTCACCGAGTACTCGCTGTGCAGTCTCAGGTGAACAAAACGCGGCCGTCCCATGTCAAAAAATTCTACCGGAAAGGCCTCCATGAAACGGCTCCTGCTTGTCTCGCTTCTTGTCGTTGCGACCAGCGTCGCCGCGCAGAACCGCAGCACCGAGCTCGACAAGGCATACCAGGACGCGCGCGACGCCTACAATACGCTTCAGCAGGCGATCGCCCGGCGCGATCAGAGCGTCGAATCACTACCGGGCGAGCGCACCGGCAGCGCCGCTGGCGGCAGCCGCCCCAATGAAAACTACTTCGCCCGCCAGGCGATCCTCGAGCAGGATGTCGACACGGCACGCAAGCGCTACGAGGCGACGATGAAGCGCTGGAACGACCTGAAGTAGACCGCCCGGGTACCATCGCGGGCCGTGCGGCCCGCTTTGCCAGCACTGCTCGTCGGCGCGACATGCATCGCGCTCTCGCCGATCTTCGTGCGTATCGCGGACGTCGGCCCGACAGCGAGCGCTTTCTGGCGCGTCGCGCTCGCCGCACCGCTGCTCTGGCCGCTGGTTCTCGCGACGCCACGCGGCCAGGCGGCTCGGCCAAGTGCCGGACTGCTCATTGCCGCGGGCCTCGCCTTCGCCGGCGACCTCGCGTTCTGGCACTGGTCGATCCGCTTCACCTCGGTCGCGAACTCGACGCTGCTCGCGAATCTGGCATCGCTCTTCGTCACGCTGGCGATGTGGCTCTTCTGGCGCCAGCGCCCGAGCGCGCTCTTCCTGCTCGGACTGGCCGCAGCGCTCGGCGGCGTGTCGATGCTCGTGCGTGCGAGTCTCGCCTATTCTCCGACCGCGCTGCTTGGCGATGGGCTCGGCGTGGTGACGGCGGTTTTCTACGCCGGCTATCTACTCACGGTAAAGGACCTGCGCGATCGGGGCATGCGCACGCTGCAGCTGATGGCGATCACTACGACGGTCACTGCGCTCGTGCTGCTGCCCGTCGCGCTCGCCTCCGGCGAGGCTTTGCTGCCACAGAGCGCACTCGGTTGGATCAAGCTTCTCGGTCTCGCGTGGATTTCGCATTGCGCCGGGCAGGGGCTGATCGCCTACTCGCTTGCCCACCTGCCGGCGGCGTTCTCTTCCGTCAGCCTGCTGTTTCAGCCGGTGATCGCGGCGGCGTTTGGCTGGCTGCTACTCGGGGAGCCGCTCCTGCCACTGCAGATGCTGGGCGCTCTGGTGGTGCTCGCCGGCATTTACCTCGCGCGGCGGGCCTCGAGCTAGACGATCAGCGCTTGTGGCTCGCCGCTCGCTGCCTCGATCATGCCGATCTCGTACACGAGTTCTTCCTCCTGCTTGAGCAGCGTGCTCGCGGCTTGCGCCTTGTCTGCCGAGACCACGACCACCATGCCGATGCCGCAGTTGAACACGCGAAACAGCTCCTCTTCGGCGATGCTCCCCGCCTGCTGCAGCCACTTGAAGATCTCGGGGCGCGGCCAGCTCGATTTTTTGATGCTGGCCTGGGTGCCTTTGGGCAATATACGGGGCAGGTTGCCAACGAGACCGCCGCCCGTGATATGCGCGAGGCCCTTCACCGGCACTGCAGCGGCCAGCTTGAGCAGCGCTTTTACATAAATGCGCGTCGGCTCCATCAGCGAATCCGCGAGATCGGAGCTGAGATGGTCCTCGCCGATGATGCGGCGGATGAGCGAGTAGCCATTGGAATGCGCACCGCTCGAGGCGAGGCCGAGTACGACGTCGCCCGGGACGATCGAGCGGCCGTCGATGATGCGCTCCTTCTCGACGACGCCGACGCAGAAGCCGGCAAGGTCGTATTCGCCCGGGACGAAGGCCTTGGGATGCTCGGCCGTCTCGCCGCCGACCAGCGCGCACCCCGCCATCTCGCACCCCGTGGCGATCCCCTTTACCACCTCCGTGGCGATGCGCACGTCGAGTCGTTCGCAGACGTAGTAATCGAGAAAGAACAGCGGCTCGGCGCCTTGCACCACGACGTCGTTCGCGCACATGGCGACGAGGTCGATCCCAATGGTGTCATGGCGATTGAGCGCAAGCGCCAGCTTCAGCTTCGTGCCGACGCCGTCGGTGCCCGAGACCAGTACCGGCTGGCGATATTTCTTCGGGATTTCGCACAGGGCGCCGAAGCCGCCGATGCCGGCGAGCACTTCCGGGCGCAAGGTCTTGCGGGCGTAGGGCTTGATGGCCTCGACCAACGCATCGCCCGCCTCGATGTCGACGCCGGCGTCGCGGTAGGAAAGACCGTTCGACATGCTAGAGTCCAAAATTCTACGTGATGCAGCAGCTTCCCCTCGCGATTTCGCCGCGCCCGGAGCCGGCGTTCGACAATTTCGTTCCTGGGCCGAATGCCGAAGCGCTCGCGCGCGTGCGGCAACTCGCGGCCGGCACGCTTGGCGAGCGGATCGTCTACTTGTGGGGCGAAGCCGGCAGCGGGCGCAGCCATCTGCTTCGCGCCGCGGCGCGCGCGAACGCGGCGCTCGTCCTCGCCGATGATGTGCAGCGGCTCGGTGCCGCCGAGCAGCATGCGTTGTTCATGGCGATCAACGAGGCACGCGAGGGCGCTGCGGCAGTGCTTGCCGCGGGCGACCAGCCCCCGGCGGAGCTTGCGCTGCGCGCCGATCTCAAGAGCCGCCTCGCCTGGGGCCTCGTCTACCAGTTGCTGCCGTTAAGCGACAGCGATAAGGCGCGCCACCTGAAAGCGCTTGCCGGCGCCCGCGGTTTGTTGCTTTCTGACGATGTCGCGGCGTATCTGCTCACACGGCTGCCACGCGATATGGCGAGCCTCCATGCCGTCATGGAAGTCCTTGATCGCTATTCACTTATGCGCCAGCGCGCGCTCACGCTACCGCTGGTTCGCGAGGCGCTTGCGCAGGAAATTCTTGGTGGACAGGCGGGTAGCCGCTGAGTAGATTCGTCCCATGGTCGCGCTGGGTCGCATCTGTCTGCTCGCCGGACTCATCACAGCGATGCCGGCGTTTGCGCAGTCCGGGCTGCGCTTGCCCGAGCGCGGCGAGCCCGGCCTCGACCCGAGCTTCGCGCGCGGCTGGCTCGCGCCGGAGTACGACCGTTTCGGCTTCGCCCCCTACCAGTGGCGCGACGCCTATGGCTTCGCACCGACCCCCCGCATGCGCTGGTCCTACGCCTTCGGCGAGCGCGCGAGCCTCAGCATGTCGTACGCCAGCCTGCGCGACTCCGACCTCGAGCCGCGGCCGTTGTCGGTCTTCGGACGTTACTGGCTTTCCCCCGACTGGGCGCTCAGCGCCGAGTCGCTCTCCCGCGACCCGACCGGCCTCTTCCGCCTGCAGGACTTTCGCATCGGCGTGCAGCGCCGATTCTGAGTCTTTGCATCGCAGTTAAACTCCGGGCGCCCGCATGCGCCTGGCGCTCTTCGACCTCGACAATACGCTGCTCAGCGGCGACAGCGACTACGAATGGGGCCAGTTCCTAGTCGACCACGGGGTGCTTGATCGCGCGTCCTACGAAGCGCAGAACCGCACGTATTACGGGCAATACGTCGCCGGCAGCCTCGACATCCATGAATACCTGGGTTTTGCCTTGCGCCCGCTCGCGGCGCACGCGCCCGAGGACCTGCGACGCTGGCATGCCGAATTCATGCGGTTGCGCATCCTGCCGATGATCCACCCCCCGGCCCGAGCACTCGTCCGACGGCATCTCGGCGCAGGCGAGCTCTGCGCAATCATCACGGCAACCAACAGCTTCGTGACCGCGCCGATCGCGGAGACCTTCGGCGTGAAACACCTCATCGCCACGGAGCCCGAGGTGCGCGAGGGCCGCTTCACCGGCCGCGTGGCGGGCACGCCGTGCTTTCGCGAAGGGAAGCTGGTGCGTCTCGAGCAATGGCTCGCGGAGCTCGGCCACAAGCTGCGCGACTTCGACGAGAGCATCTTCTACAGCGATTCGCACAACGACCTGCCGCTGCTTGAGCGTGTCACGCGTGCGGTGGCGGTCGACCCCGATGACGCGCTTGCCGCCGAGGCCGCCCGACGCGGATGGCCGGTCATGTCGTTGCGCCGGTAGAATGCCCGCCCGCGAATGATCAAGCGCTTCATCCGGCGCGTATTCGGGCTTGCCGAGGAGCAAATGGCTCGGGTTTCCCGGGGCGAACACGGTCTCGCGCGCGAGTCGCTCAGCCCGGCCGCCGCCAAGGTATGCACGGTGCTGCGCGAGGCCGGCTTCCAAGCCTACGTGGTCGGCGGCGCGGTGCGCGATCTGCTGCTTGGCATCGCACCGGAGGACTTCGACATCGCCACCGATGCGCGTCCCGAACAGCTAAAGCCGCTCTTTCGCCGCGCGCTGATCATCGGACGGCGTTTCCGGCTGGTGCACGTGATGCTCGGAGCGGAGACGGTGGAAGTGTCGACCTTTCGTGCCGCGGATCCCGACACGGCGGAAAAAGACGAGCACGGGCGCGTGCTGCGCGATAACGTGTTCGGCACCCAGGCCGAGGACGCGCGTCGACGCGATTTCAGCGTAAACGCGCTGTACTACGATCCGGCCACGGAGGAAGTGATCGACTTCCACGGCGGCCTTGCCGATCTGAAAAAGCGCGTGCTGCGCGTGATCGGCGAGCCCGAGACGCGCTACCGCGAGGACCCGGTGCGCATGCTGCGTGCGGTCCGCCTGGCCGCAAAGCTTGGCCTGACGCTCGACCCGGCGACCCGCGAGCCGATCCGCCGGCTCGCACCGAGCATGGAAAGAGTGCCGCCAGCGCGCCTGTTCGACGAGATGCTGAAGCTGCTGCTCTCGGGCCACGCGAGCGCCTGCCTGCGGCAGCTGCGCGAGGTCGGTTTGCACAAGGGGCTGCTGCCGCTTCTGGACGTGATTCTCGAACAGCCGCTTGGTGAGCGCTTCGTCACCTTGGCGCTCGCGCAGACCGACGAGCGCGTGCTCGCGGAGCGCTCGGTATCGCCGGCGTTTCTGTTCGCGGCGCTTCTGTGGCACGAAGTGCTCGCCGCGTGGAAGGCGCGCGAAGCGCGCGGCGAGCGCGCCATCCCGGCGCTCGAAAATGCCATGGACGAAGTGCTCGACACGCAGTGCGCGAAGCTCGCCATCACACGCAAGCTCACCGCCACGATGCGCGAGATCTGGAGCATGCAGCCGCGCTTCGAGGTGCGCTCGGGGAACCGCCCCTACCGCCTAGTCGAATCGCCACGCTTTCGCATGGCCTACGATTTTCTCGCCCTGCGCGCGGCAAGCGGCGAAGTTGCCGCCGACTTCGAGGCATGGTGGCGCGCCTTCCACGCCGCGGATGCCGACACGCGTAGAGCGATGCTGCTGCCTGATACCGGCCCGCGCAAGCGCCGCCGGCGCCGCCGGCGCAAGAAGCAGCCGAGCACGCCAGCCACGGCTCCCGGGTGACGCTCGCCTATGTCGGCATCGGAGCCAACCTGGAGGACCCGCGAGCACAGGTTGCGCAAGCCTTCGACGAGCTCGCGCGCTTGCCGCGCACGCGCCTGAGCGCTCGCTCGTCGCTCTACCGCAGCGCGCCGCTGGGCTATGCCGCGCAGCCGGACTTCATCAACGCCGTTGCCGAGCTCGACACCGCGCTCGGGGCGCACGCGCTGCTTGCCGAGCTCCAGGCGATCGAGGCGCGGCACGGCCGCAGCCGCAGCTTCGCCAATGCCCCGCGCACGCTCGACCTGGATCTGCTGCTCTACGGCGATACCCGCATCGACGAGCCGCAGCTGGTGGTGCCGCACGCGAGGATGCACCAGCGCGCGTTCGTCCTGCAGCCGCTCCTCGAGATCGCGCCGCAGGCGCAAATTCCCGGCCTGGGTAGCGCAGCGGCCTTGCTCGCCGCGCGGACCGACCAAAGGGTCGAGAGGATCCGCTGATGCAGATATCGGTCGCTGCGAGCTGCGCGCTGCTGCTCGTCGCCTCGAACGTCTTCATGACCTTCGCGTGGTATGCGCACCTGAAGAACCTGGCCACGGCGCCTTGGTGGATCGCGGCGCTCGTGAGCTGGGGCATCGCGCTGTTCGAATACCTCTTACAGGTGCCGGCGAACCGCATCGGCTACACGCAACTATCGCTGCCGCAGCTGAAGATCCTGCAGGAAGCGATCACGCTCGGAGTGTTCGTGCCCTTTGCCGTGCTCTACATGAAGCAGCCGATAAAACTGGACTACCTGTGGGCGTCGCTGTGCATCGTCGGCGCGGTGTACTTCGTGTTCCGTGGATAGGTTCCGCTACCTGGTGGTCGAAGGACCGATCGGCGCCGGCAAGACAAGCCTTGCGCGGCGGCTCGCGTCGCGGCTCGCCGCCGACC
>Ga0136846_1243599_pt1 | contig 10089 bp, 7 predicted proteins | sample HopSoiMetagenom2_FD_96841 | JGI IMG/M metagenome (GOLD analysis project Ga0136846, IMG submission 96841) | Grasslands soil microbial communities from Hopland, California, USA - 2 Assembly 2016 (version 4) | ecosystem: Environmental > Terrestrial > Soil > Grasslands | place: USA: Hopland... | reverse complement strand
CGCGCGCCGCTGATCGCGCCGACTCAGACGCTCGCTGCAGCCATCGCCGACGAGTGGCGCGGCGTCGGTGAGACAATCGATCCGCGCGCGATGCCGCTGACCGGACTCGCTAATGCAGCGATCGATCGCGTCGTGCCGGAGCGACAGGCCTTTGCCCAATCGCTTGCCAATTACGCCGAAGCGGATCTCGCCTGCTATCGGGTTGAAGGGCCCGCCGCGCTCGTCGAGCGGCAGGAGGCCTTGTGGGACCGCCTCCTGGGGTGGGCGCGGCGGCGGTTCGACGTGGATTTCGAAACGACGTCGGGGCTGCTGCACGTTGCGCAGCCATCCGCCACCGTCGAGCAGCTCAGCCGCGCAGTCGTTGCGCTCGACGCGTTCCAGCTTGCCGGCCTGTCGCCGCTCGTGACGATTAGCGGCTCGCTGGTCGCAGCACTGGCCGTGCTCGAGACGGCGATCACGCCCGAGGAGGCGTGGGAGGCAGTCAGCGTCGATGATCGCTGGCAGCTCGAGCAATGGGGCTCGGACGAGGAGGCTGAGACGGCGCTGGAAAATCGCCGCCGTGACTTCTTGGCCGCGGCGAGGTTCCTCGAGCTTCTCAGTTAGGCCTTGCTACTAGCTCCCGGACAAAGCGGAGCAAATAAGGCTGGCGTTCGCGGCGAAGCCGCTCGGCGGCAATGATTGCGCGGACATCATTCAGGCATGTGTCCATGTCATCATTGATGAGGACATAATCATATTCCGCCCAGTGGCCGATCTCGCCGGCGGCGCGTTTCATCCGGCTAGCGATGATTTCTTCGCTGTCGGTCGCGCGCTCGTGCAGGCGGCGTTCCAGCTCCTTCATCGATGGTGGAAGAATGAAGATGAGCACCAGGTCGGTACGGAAGGCATATTCGAGCTGCTGGGTGCCCTGCCAGTCGATGTCGAACAATGTGTCACGACCCTCCTTTAGAGCTTCCTTGATCGGTTCCTTTGGGCTCCCATACATATGGTCGAAGACATAGGCCCATTCGGCAAATTCATCGGCCTTGATCAGCCGTTCGAATTCGTTGGTGTCGACGAAATGATAGTCGATTCCGTCTTTTTCTCCGGGCCGCATTGGACGAGTGGTGGCACTGACAGACATCGTGATGTTGTCGTCAGATTCCAGAAGCATCCGGCTGATCGTGGACTTGCCAGCCCCTGACGGGGACGAGAGGACGATCAAAAGGCCGCGGCGCTGACGAGTGGGCTGGTCCATGGCCGTTCTTGCTTCGGGCGAGCCGTGCCCGTCAAGCGACCGGATGTTGCAGCGCACAAAAAAATCCTTGAATTGGTGCGGCGCGATGCTTATTGTGCACTGCAACAAATTCGGAGGAATAGCGTGATGGCAGAAGAAACCCAGGTCGAGGCTAAGGCAGTTGCTCAGGCGGCTGCCGAAGCTCCGGCTAAGGTCGCCGAAGTGGTTGCCGAGACGGTCGAGACGGTTGTCAAGGAGAGCGCCCAGGTCGCCAAGCGCACCCGGGCCGCTGCTACGCGCCGAGTGAAGCGCGAGACTGCAGTCCAGAAGACCGCGACCAAGGCTGCCACCCGTCGCACTGCTCGCAAGACCCGTACCGCCGCGCGCAAGTCTGCCGCTGCGCCAAAGCAAAGGACCCAGACCATGACCAAGAACCCGTTCAACATCGACGCCATTCCGGCGTTCGCCCCGTTCCAGAATATCGTGACCGAGGCCAACGAGCGTAGCCAGGACCTCGTGAAGCGCAGCCAGAAGGTTGCCGGTGAGCTCGCCGATCTCGCTCGCGCCAACGTCGAGGCGGTTGTCGAGGCCGGCCGCGTTGCCACCGAGGGCGCCCGCTCGATCGGCCAGGACGTCGTCGCCAAGCAGCGCGACAGCTTCGAGCAGGCCGCGGACGCGATCCGCACGCTGGCCGAGGCCAAGAGCCCGACCGAGTATCTGCAGCTGCAGAGCGATTTCGCCCGCGCTTCGTTCGACCGTGCGGTCGCCGAGACGTCGAAGCTAACCGAGTCGCTCGTGAAGCTCGCCGGTGAGGCGTTCCAGCCGCTTTCGAACCGCGCGTCGGCCAACGCCGAGCGCTTCAACACCCTCGTTGCCTGACCCTCTCCCCTCCTAAAGTCAGGACAACGACTGTAGGCGGCCGTTCCAGTATCGGGGCGGCCGCCATTTTTTTACCCAATTGCTCTTATTGCCGTCTTGCCGCGTTTCTGCGGACTGCCATATTTTAGGAAGCGATGGTTTCGACCCTGATCAGGATGGCGAATGGGCCGGATGGCGATGACGGCCTCGACGAGATCGAGACCGGCGTCGCGACGCGCACGCGTCCAAAGACCAAGAAGCCGTCGAACTACAAAGTGCTGATGCTCAACGACGATTACACCCCGATGGAGTTCGTCGTGCTCGTTCTGCAGCAATTTTTCTCGATGAGTATCGAGGATGCGACGCGGGTGATGCTCCAGGTCCACCAGCAAGGCGTCGCCGTCTGCGGAGTATTCACTTACGAAGTCGCCGAGACCAAGGTCACGCAGGTGATCGACTTCGCGCGGGAGAACCAGCACCCGCTGCAATGCACGCTCGAAAAGGCCTGACGCTGCGCCTGCTTGTCACGCTCTAGTCACACGCTAAAGGCCGCGCGTGGACAGCATCTGGATCAAGGGCGGGAACCGCCTCAACGGCGAAATTCCGATCAGCGGCGCGAAGAATGCGGCGCTGACGCTGCTGCCATGCGCGCTGCTGACCGACGAGAAGCTTACGCTCACCAACCTGCCGCGGCTCGCGGATGTCGATACGTTCGCGCACCTGCTCAACCAGCTCGGCGTTTCGACGCACGTCGCCGGGGTGAAGAAGGGGCAGATCGGCCGGCGAATGACGCTCCAGGCAGACGACATCGTTTCGACTGTCGCGGCCTACGACATGGTCCGCAAGATGCGGGCCTCGGTGCTGGTGCTCGGTCCGATGCTCGCGCGCGCCGGAGAAGCGACCGTGTCGCTACCCGGCGGCTGCGCGATCGGCGACCGGCCCATCGACCTCCACCTGAAGGCCCTCGAATGCATGGGTGCCGAGATCGAGCTCACCGCCGGTTACGTCAAGGCGAGCGCGCCCAAGGGCCGGCTCCCGGGCGGCGATTTCAGCTTTCCGGTGGTCTCGGTCGGTGCGACCGAAAATGCGCTGATGGCCGCCGTGCTGGCCAAGGGCAAAACGCAGCTGTTCAACGCCGCGCGCGAGCCGGAGATCGTCGATCTCTGCAATTTGCTCGTGGCGATGGGCGCCAAGATCAAGGGCATCGGCTCGTCGCACCTTATCATCGACGGCGTCGAGGGTCTTCACGGGTGCGAATATGAAGTCATGCCGGATCGCATCGAGGCCGGCAGTTATGCCTGCGCCGCTGGGATCACGGGCGGCTCGATCGACCTGATCGGCGCGCGTCCTGACGACATGCGGGCGACCCTGAACGCACTCGCCCAGTGCGGCCTGATGATCGAGTTCCACAACCGGGGCATCAAGGTCAGCGCCGACGGCGGCATGAAGCCGCTTGCGCTGTCGACCTCGCCATTCCCGGGATTCGCAACCGACATGCAGGCGCAGTTCATGGCGATGCTCTGCCTCGCGCAGGGCGACAGCTTCCTCGAGGAGACCATCTTCGAGAACCGCTACATGCACGTGCCTGAGCTGCGCCGCATGGGCGCCGACGTCGACATCCACGGCCGATCGGCGATCGTGCGGGGTGTCGAGGGGCTCACCGGCGCGAGCGTGATGGCGACGGATCTTCGAGCCTCGATGAGCCTCGTGCTCGCGGGCCTCGTTGCGGAGGGCGAGACCGAGGTGCTGCGCGTCTATCATCTCGACCGTGGCTACGAGCGGCTCGAGGAGAAGCTCAGCGCCGTCGGTGCAACGATCGAGCGCCGGAGTGCGGGCTAGAGCTTTTTGAAGAAGCGGATGCTGGTCCGCTCGTAGCCCATGTGCCGGTAGAAAGCGTGGGCATCCGCGCGGCGGTCGTTGCTGGTGACCTCGACAAGCTTGCAGCCGACTTTCTTCAGCTGTCTCTCGGCTTCCTCGACCAGCATCCGGCCGAGCCCGAGCCCTTGGGCTTCCTTGGCGACGACGAGCATCGGGATTCGGCCGACCGGCGCGTCGCGATGAACGGTCGTCATTTTGTGGACGCCGATCGCGCCGACCACCCTTTTATCGAGCGTGGCGACGATGGGAGTTTCCTTGAGCTTCGCCAGCGCAGCGAGATTCTTGCGCACCTGCTTTTCGGTGATCTCATGGCCTAGATAATCCATCAATTCATGCAGCGCCTTGGCGTCGCCCGGCTTGGCCTCGCGCAGCTTGGGCTTGGGTTCTTCTTTGGGCTTGGGTTTCGCCTTGGGCTCAGGCGGGACCTTCGGGGCGGGCTCCGGGTCGTTTGCAGCCTCTTGCTTGGGCTTGGGCTTCATCTTGCGCTTGCGCGGCATCACTGCCACGTCGAGCGACGCGCCCCAATCCTTGGCGCCGAGGTTCCGCAAAAAATGCTCGGCGTCGTCCGGCGACCCCATCGGCCCCTTGGCGTCCATTCCGAACACCGGCTTTCCCGATGCGTCGGTTAGCCCGACTTTACCGAAGCGGCGCTTGTTGGGAGTTCGGACGCGTGAGCGGACCAGCTTGAGGCCGCGATTGCGGGCGGTTTCCGCCAGGGCATCGATACGGTCGTCGCTCATAATTTGTCGATCACGTGAAGGATCAGGCCGACGAGGCCGCCGACCAGGGTGCCATTGATGCGGATATACTGGAGGTCGCGGCCGACCGCCGCCTCGAGCCGGTTGGTAACCGTCTGCGCGTCCCAGCCGCGAACCGTTTCGGAGACCAGCTTGACGATCGAGCTGCCGTAGCTTGCCGCGGTGCCGACCACCGCTCGGCGGGCGAACTGGTTGATCGCGGCGCGGATGCGCTCGTCCTTCTCGAGCGTCGCGCCCATCGATTTTAGAATCTCGCCGAGCTTACCGGCCAGGACCGCGTCGGGGTTGCGAGCGGCTTTAATGATCGCCTCGCGGCCGCGCTGCCATAGCGCGTCGAGCCACAGGCTCACCGATTGGTTGTCGAGCAATTGCTCCTTGATCGATTCCACGCGCTCGCGTGTCTCGGCGCGTGTCTGCAGGTCGTTGGCGAGCTGGGCGAGGGCTTCCTCGATCTTGACCCGAACCGGGTGCGTGGGGTCGGTCGACATTTCGACCGTGAGCTTCCTCAAGCCATCGATGATCGCGTCGGCCAGCTTGGCGTCGAGGCCGGCTAGCTTCAGCACCCAATTGGCCTTTTTGTGCACCATTTCGCGGATCAGCGGTTCGTTGGCATCGAGCGCGCGCGCCATCCACCGAATGCCCGCCTCCAGCATCGGTACATGGCGGTCCTCGTTGATCGCTGACGCCAGCGCGTGCCCCAACAGCGGCGATATCTCCATCTTGCGCAACCGGGACGAGATCGCGCCCTTGACGATGCCGCCCAGGCGCTCGTCGTCCAGGCTCTCGAAAATGTCGGCGATGAGCCGCGAGGCTCCCGCACGGATCCGCGATTGCTCGTCCTTGCTCGGGGTCTGCAGGAAGTGGCCGACCGCGCCAGCGACGTCGATGTTGCGCATCCGTCGCGCGACCACCGAGGGGGTGAGGAAATTCTCCTGGAGGAAGCGAGCCAGCGCCTCGCCGATGCGGTCCTTGTTGCGGGGGATGATCGCGGTGTGCGGGATGGGCAGGCCCAGCGGATGGCGGAACAACGCCGTCACGGCGAACCAGTCGGCGAGGCCACCCACCATTGCCGCCTCCGCGAACGATTTGACGTAGCTGAGCCCCGAATATTGATGCTCAAACGCGCGCGCGGCGGCAAACACGGCGGCCATCACGACCAGCAGGCCGGTGGCGACGACTTTCATGCCCTGCGCGCCCGGCTGCGCGGGATTGAACCGGGACAGTGTGCCGTTGGTCATCGGCCTCATGCCGGCTCAATAGACGAGCGGCGGGGCAGGTTCACAAGTCCCGGCCCGTCACTCCGCCGGAACTGGGTGGCTCGGGGCGTGCGCGTCCCCTCCGACAAGCTTGTGGAAGACCTTGCCGATCCTCGATTCGATCGAGATCGCGATCGAGAAATAGGACGGCACCAACAGCAGCGTCAGCACGGTCGAAAAGATGAGGCCGCCGATCACGGTGATGCCCATCGGCGCGCGCCAGCTGTTGTCGCCGCTGATCGATATTGCGGTGGGAAGCATGCCCGCGACCATCGCAACGGTGGTCATGACGATCGGCTGGGCCCGCTTGTGGCCGGCTTCCCAGATGGCGGCATTCTTGGCCATGCCGTGGTTCATCATCTCCACCGCGAAATCGACCAGCAGGATCGAGTTCTTGGCGACGATTCCGAACAGCATTAGGATGCCGATGAGGACAAATAGCGACACCGGCTGGCCGGCGATGTGAAGCGCGACTGCTGCTCCAAGCGGCGCAAGCAGCAGCGAGCCCATGTTCACGAAGGGGGCCAGGAAGCGGCGGTAGAGGAGGACCAGCACCGCGAACACCAGGAGCACGCCGGAGATCAACGCGATGGCGAAATTGAACAGCAGCTCCGCCTGCCACTTCTGGTTGCCCAGGTTCATTTGCTGAACGCCCTGCGGCAGGTTCTTGTAGCTCGGGAGCAGCCGGACCTTGGCCCAGACGTCGCCTTCGACGACTCCCGGAGCAAGGTCGGCGCCGACCGAGATTCGGCGAAGCTGGTTGGAACGATTGATGGTCGTCGGGCCGGATCCGAAGCCGATCTCCGCAACCGCCTTCAAAGGGATGGATCCGCCGCTAGACGTCGGCACCGGCAGGTTCTCGAGCGTCTGGATGTCGCGCCGCGCATTCTCCGACAGCGACACCTGAATCGGCACCTGGCGATCGGACAGCGAGAATTTCGCGCTGTTCTGCTCGATGTCGCCAAGCGTCGCGATGCGAATCGTCTGGCTGAGGGCCGCAGTGGTCACGCCAAGGTCCGCCGCGAGGTCGAAGCGCGGCTTGATGGTGATTTCCGGCTGCGCGAGCTGGCTGCCGACGCGCGGTGCCCTCAGGCCCGGAACCGCCTCCATCTCCTTGGCGATGCGGTTCGCGACATCGGCGAGCTGAATGGGATCGTCGCCGCCCAGGTAAAGCATGATGTCACGCTGGTCGTTGTCGGGCCCGCCGCCATTCTGGCTCATGAAGCTGACGCGGGCGTCGGGGAACGCCGACAGGGTCGGCGCCATGTTCCGCTCGAACTCGGTGCTGGTGACCTTGCGGTCCTTCTTGAGCACGATGTTCACCCGGCCAGTCGCGATGTTCACGCGCTCGAACACGCGCTGCACGTTCGGATCCTTCTGAACAATGGCCGCGACATGGTCGGTCGCTGCTTCGGTCTGCTTGAGCGTGCTGCCCGGCGGGAGGGTGATGTTGACGCGCGAATAATCGTCATTTTGCGGCGGGAAGAAAGACTGCGGCAAGGTTGCGAAAAGCACCCCGCTGAGCAGCAACGTGACGATGCCGGCGCCGACCATGGCCATGCGGTGGTCGAACATGCTCGCCCAGCCGAGCTTCACGATCGACCTGCACCAGGCCGCGAACGGGCTGTCGTCGAAACCAAAGAACCGACCGATCAGCAAGCCCACGACGATGGTCAGGATGAACAAGACCAGCGAGGCGAAAATCAATGTGCCGATGAATGAAAAAATGAGCATCGCGGGACCAGGGCCTGTGTCCGGTGTGGACTTTGTCCAGGCGACGATGACCCTTGCGGTTGCGAGCACCGCGGCCAATCCCAACGGGATGCTCCAATAGGCGATATTGGTCGGGACCCTGGCGACGCGCGCGCGCCTTGCGACGGCCTTGGACGTGTCGAGGCTCCAGTTGAGGACCTTGAGATAGACGTCCATCCACTTCCAGGCTGCGTGCGGCTGCGCACCGTGCGAACGAAGGAAGTAAGCGGCGATCAGTGGCGTGATCATCCGCGCGACGAGCAAGCTCATCAGCACCGACAGCACCACGGTAAAACCGAACGCCTTGAAATACTGGCCTGCGATTCCGGGCATCAGCGCAACCGGGAAGAACACCGCGACGATCGCCATCGTCGTGGCGAGCACGGCGAGACCGATCTCGTCGGCCGCATCGAGCGACGCCTGATAGGCCGACTTGCCCATGCGCATGTGCCGGACGATGTTCTCGATCTCGACGATCGCGTCATCGACGAGAACGCCGGCGACGAGGCCCATCGCCATCGTCGACATGAAGTTCATCGTGATGCCCATCATGCTCATGAAGGCGAAGGCGGGGATCGCGGAGAGCGGGATCGCGACCGCCGAAATCGCGGTGGCGCGGATGTCGCGAAGAAAGAGCAAGACCACGAGAACCGCCAACACCGCGCCTTCGACCAGTCCCTCCATCGCCGATCGGTACTGCGACTTGGTGTAATCGACGGTGTTGAAGACTTCGGAGAAGTGAACCCTCGGGTTCTCCTTCTCGAGCTTCTTCAGTTGCCTCCACGCATTGTCGTAGGCGGTCACCTCGGACGAGCCCTTTGCGCGCTGGATCATGAAAGTGACGACCTGCCGGCCATTCATCTTCGCGATCGAGCGCTGCTCGCTATTGCTGTCCTTGACCTGCCCGAGGTCGGCGAGCCTGACGAACCGGCCGCCCGGCAGCGCGATCTGGGTCTGCGAGAGCTGGTAAGCGTCCTGGGCGTTGCCGAGCACTCGGACCGACTGTTCCGAGCCGGCGATCTCCGCGCGGCCGCCGGCGCCGTTCATATTGCTCTGGCGAAGCTGCTGGTTGACCTGTGCTGCAGTGATTCCCTGCGCCTGGAGAGCGGCCGGATCTAGGATCACCCGGATGACCCGGTCGACTCCGCCGACGCGGCTGACGGCGGCAATACCCTCTTCGCCGAGCAGCCGCTTGGCGACGTTATTGTCGATGTACCAGCTCAGTTCCTCGAGCGTCATGTCGGTGGTCTGGGCACCGACATAGGAGATCGGCTCGTTCTCGGCGTCGATCCGGATGACCTGTGGCTCCAGGATTCCTTCCGGAAGGTTGCTGCGGATCTGCGAGACGGCGTTGCGGACGTCGTTGACCGCGCGGTCGGTCGGAGTGCCGAGCTGGAAGGTGATGACGGTCTGGCTGTTGCCCTCGTTCACCGTGCTGTTGATCTCGTCGACGCCGGTGATTCCGCGAACGGCGGATTCGATCCGCTGGGTGACCTGCGTTTCCATCTCGTTCGGCGCTGCGCCGGGCTGAGAGACCGAGACGATCGCTCCCGGGAAATCGATGTCCGGCGCGTTGTTCACCTGCATCCGGGCGAACGCGATCAGGCCGGCCAGCATCAAGCCGACGAACAGGACGATCGGAAAGACCGGGTTGCGGATGCACCAGGACGAGATGTTGCGGAAATTCATAATCTAGGCGCTTTCAACTCGGCTCGATGGATCAGCTCGCGGCCTGGCTGCGGGGCTTCACCTTCTGCCCCGGATTGAGGAACGGACCGGCCGACAGGACGATGCGTTCATTCCCGGACAGGCCGCTGGCGACGGTCACGCCATTGTCCTCGACCGTCCCGATCTTGATGTCGCGACGCTCGACCTCATTCTTCCCGTTGATGACATAGACGTAATTGCCCCTGTCATCGCTGAGAACCGCGCTCTGCGGCAGCAGCGGCGCCGTGGTCGTCCCGGCCGTGATGCGCGCTTCGGCGAATCCGCCGGGCCGCATGGACGGGTCGAAGGGCACCGCGATGCGGACATCGCCGAGGCGCGATTGCGGATCGATCATCGGTGCGACCTGCCACACCGTCCCGGTGAAGCTCCGCGTCGAGCCGACCGGCGTAACCTGGGCCGGCATGCCGACATGGGCGAAAGCGAGATCCTGCTGCGAAAGCTGCGCGCGCATCTCCATCTGGCCGCTTTCGGCGAGGCGGAACAGCGCGCCCGACCCCGGGCTCACGATCTGGCCGACCTCGACGGCGCGGGACAGGATCAGCCCCGACGCCGGCGCGACGACGTTCAGGCGGCCGATCTCCGCGCGCGCCCCGGCGAGCTGGGCCTGGGCGACGCGGACCTGCGCGTTGGCGGCGTCGCGCGT
>Ga0136846_1214697_pt1 | contig 10089 bp, 10 predicted proteins | sample HopSoiMetagenom2_FD_96841 | JGI IMG/M metagenome (GOLD analysis project Ga0136846, IMG submission 96841) | Grasslands soil microbial communities from Hopland, California, USA - 2 Assembly 2016 (version 4) | ecosystem: Environmental > Terrestrial > Soil > Grasslands | place: USA: Hopland... | reverse complement strand
TCATCATCAGTAACTTCTAAAAAGGCGGGTATTTTCTTGTTCTTGATATCCACTGCAATGTGGATCTTTATATAGCCATTCTTCTTTTTAATCTGCTATTTCTATTCTTGTATCCACTGAGGGCCTCTCTATTTGTTGCCTTTATGCCTGTACTGTCTATTGCAATAATAATGTCTCCATCATCATCATCATCATCATCTAACCTATTGCTTGAGATATCTGATTGGTTTACTCCTCTTATTCTACAAATCTGTGAATAACATTTGGATGAACTGGAAGAAGATTCTTTCCAGTGGCTTTTATGATACCTTCTGTTTGATGATGATAAGGTGGATGAAAATATACATATTCTCATGTACTCAATAACAATGATCAAGGAATCTGGATAAGAGTATGGTTTGCCTTTTTTATTTTCATTCATTTAGCCAAGACTATTATCTCACATATCCAGAAAATCATATGTAAAAAGGGATTTCTCATCGTCTTACAAGAGATTGGTTATAAGAAGACCACTGAATTACAGTTATTGAATAAACTAATTCTAGCTAAATAGATCGAGTTATGCAACAAAGCAATTATTTATAATAAAAATAATAGAATATTTTTGATTGCCATAATTATATGATATATTTTCTTCTATAATTATAATATTATTTTAATTATTATATTAATATCCGAAATTTAGCATTAGAATACTATTTATAAATTTGATTTTAAATATAATTTCAATTAAACAAGTAACTTTAACTTATTTAATAAATGTTCCTAAAATAGAAATTTTACAACAAATATAGAGACAAAAAACTATTAAAATTATGACTTCCTATTTTATTTATCCATGGAAAAAATGAATCAGAATGAGATTAAGGAATTTCTAATGAGAGGAACATATACAGCAAAATTAGGAACAATAAACAAAGATGGATCTCCCCATATAACTCCTATTTGGTTTATCTTAGATGAGAATGATCATATAATTTTTACAACACACTTTAAATCATTAAAAGCAAAAAACTTGGTACGTAATCCAAAGGTTAGTATTTGTGTTGATGATCAGGTACCTCCATTTTCTTTTGTTATAGTTAATGGAATTGCAAAAATAATGACTAATTCCAAAGATCTTCTTATATGGACTACAAAAATTGCAGAACGATATATGGGTAAAGAATTATCTTTAGATTATGGAAAAAGAAATGCTGTTGAGGGAGAATTGATTATAAAAGTTATTCCTACTAAAATTAACGGCCAAAAAGATATATCAATATAATAATTATATTCTATATTTTGGCAATAGTTTAATTTATGATATTAGAAATAGATAACATATCTTTATGCATTCGGGCCTTTAACCTATTATAGTCAGCAGCCTTTTACAATATTTTTTCTCTAGATAATATTTTATGGTTTATAATTTATTTCAAGAATCTTGTAAAAGTAATAATTTTCATTTTATAATGACGAGGATAAATGATGATATATTCTTTGAGAAATATAAATAATTTAAAGGTATATATAAAAGATAAAAAACCTAATTTCTATTCTCTCCCTCTCTCTCATCTTTTACCCTGACTATAAACAATAAATATGTCTAAATATTTTTAATAATTAGTTTCTTGAAATAAATTATTTTTAAAAAAGATAAGGCTTATAATAAAGACCTGTTCCTATAGGTAAAATAAGTATGGTGAACACAATATTCCGGGTACAATCACATAAGTTTACTCAAGAAAATATACAAACAACTTTAGTTTGTTCAAATTGTGATGAAGTCTTCACCAAAGAATTTTTATTGGATCTTGAAGGTCAAACAATTGAGTTTAAATGTCCTGTGTGTGGAAATTTAGGCGAAGCCGATATTCCATACAAAACTGCAGAGGAACGTGAAGAATTTGAAGAAGACTTGGATGAAATATCTGAAGAAGAAAACGGCGATGAATTTGAAGAAGATTATTGACTAGTTTGCTATTTCTTATTATCATTTATCTTTCCTAATTGTGCTAAAAATGCAGCCAGTTGAATTTCTGGATGAGCACCAATCGATAATCTATAATCATATTCTGCTATCATTGAAGAAATTTCAGAGATGTTTTTAATATCACGATTGTAAATTTCTTCATTGGCATATTTTAGAAAATCAGTTTCTGACACGCCATATACATATAGTAATTCAAGTAGCTTTATCCTTGACTCATTAAACTTTGAATCAAGAGCTAATTTTATTATTTCAGAAACCTTGCTTTTTCCAGAAATTCCTATTGCATTTTGAACTTGTAATGTATTTATATTGCCATTAGTTGAAGCTGCTTGTAAAATGTTTATAGAATGTCTTAAATCTCCATTTGTATGTTCATATATTTTATATAGTGCTTTCTCTTCAAATTTTACTCCTTCGTTTTTACAAATAAACTTTAAATATTCTACTACTTCATTTGCAGGCACCTTTGAAAAACGAAAAACTACACACCTACTTTGTATTGGTTCTATAATATGAGAAAGATAATTGCAAATAAAAATAAATCTTGTAGTTTTTGAACTATCTTCTATAATCCTTCTCAATGATGTTTGTGCATCTGATGTCATTTCATCGGCTTCATCTAAAATAATGATTTTAAATGGTCTTTCATTTTCTGATTGGTTTAATGAAAGCTTCATAATGGATGCAAATTCTTTTACTCTCTCACGTACCATTTTAATACCTCTTTCATCAGAAGCATTTAATTCCCATGTGTCTCTTTTCCAATTATCTCCTAGTATTTAACTTGCTAGTCATCTTGCAGTAGTAGTTTTTCCAATACCTGCCGCACCCGTAAATAATAGATGTGGTAATTCATTTGGTTTATTTAAAAAGTTTTTTAAACCTATAATAATTTCTTTTTGATTAATGATCTGTTCTAAATTTTTTGGCCGATATTTTTCTACCCACATTATATTTGCAATGTCATTTTCTTTCTGCTGTTTATTTTGCATCCTTAAGAAATTGTTCTTTTTTCCAATTTAAAAATTATTCAATTATAGATTAAAAAAAATTCACTCTATGTTAAATAATCTTATAACTAACTAAAATAAATATATAATGAATTCGTTATTGAATTCCAATTCAAATAAGTTAATTCAAGATCTTGATAATATCTCTATACTCTATAGATTTTCTAATTTAGATTATTTACTTAAAGAAATAAGAGTAATTTATTTAAAGGATGTTGAAATTTTATTACCGCCTTTTATATCTATTAGTGCAAACGAGGGTGATATGACATCTGTTCCTAGATGGATTTCCATAATTTTAAGCAAGCAAGGGTTAATAGAAATCCATGATGAAGATGATTTATCTTATGTTAAAAGGGCTTTGAATAGAGAAAGGATTTCTTCAGGTCATATATTATCTTCAATAGATCCAGATTTTTATGTTCGCATAAATAATTATCTTCGTAATATCGATGAAAAAGAACGAGAATCATTAATTGTTTCATTAAATCCTTTTATTGCATCAAGAATACAGAAAATAGTAAAAATTTCTGCTTCTTCTCCTTTGGTTCCAGAAATAGAAGAAAAACTTTCATTAGAAGAAAAATTGCTGTATGAGGATTTTTATAAAATGACTTCTAACTTTAAAAAATTGGTGCTAAACCTTGAGTAATGATGCTTTTCGTGATTCTTCTAATATTCAAGAACAACAACAACAACAACAGACTATTTCTGCTTTATCTAATGAACTTGAATTATTTTTAAGATCTTTTAAAGATCGCACTGGTAACTATAAATATTTTGATAAAATTAATAATATGATTGCAACTTCTTCTGCCTATATCACTGTAGATTATATTGATTTTGATAGCTTTAATCCCTCTCTTGCAAAAGATATTACTCATAAACCTGATGAAATGTTTGATGCTTTTAATGAAGCAGTTATTTCAATTTTATCTGAAATTCATCCAGAATATGCAGGTGAAATCAAAGACAATATAAGAGTAAGAATAGGTAATTATGCAGTCCAAAAAGGATTACGTGATATAAATGCTGATGTAATAAACAAATTACTGGGTGTTTCTGGAATGGTCGTACGTTCCTCTGAAGTAAAGCCATTTGGAAAAAAAATTGCTTATCGTTGTCTTAATTGTAACCAAATTAATCTTTCGCAATTAAAAGGTTTATCTTTAAGAAAACCACAAAGATGCCTTAATTGTTCTGAAAAAGAACTAGAAATGGATATTGAAAATAGTTTATTTATTGATTTTCAATTAGTACGATTACAAGAATTACCTGAGGATCTACCTGCCGGCCAGCTACCCCACTACATTGAGGTTACAATTTTAGGAGATTTGGTTGACCAATGTAGACCCGGAGATAGAATAATGTTGACTGGAGTCATTAGAATTGATCAAGAAGCAGCATCCTTTGCTTCTGGTAACTCTTCTTCTTCTCAAATAAAAACTTCTTTATTTAAGCTTAGAATGGAGGGAAATAATATTGAATATCTTGGTGGAAGAGCAGGCGACAAAAAAACAAGATCTATTGAGCGTATATCTATTAGTGCTGAAGATGAAAAGCAAATTATTGCAATGTCAAAAAAGCCAGATATTTATGAAAAATTAATTTCATCATTTGCTGCCCATGTATATGGGCATGAAGTTATTAAAGAATCTATATTACTTTTAATTGTAGGCTCTGTAAACAAAAAGCTAGACGATGGATCAGCAAGACGTGGTGATATTAATATACTTTTAGTTGGTGATCCTGGAACTGCAAAATCTGAAATGCTTAAATTTGCTGCAAAAATTGCACCTCGAGGGCTGTACACTTCTGGAAGAGGTTCTACTGCAGCTGGACTTACAGCAGCTGTTATTAGAGATAAATCTGGAATTATGATGTTAGAAGCAGGTGCTGTAGTTTTAGGCGATCAGGGATTGGTTTGTATAGATGAATTTGATAAAATTAAAGCTGAAGATCGTTCTGCTTTACATGAAGTTATGGAGCAACAAACCTGTTCTGTTGCCAAAGGCGGTATCGTTGCAACACTCAATGCAAGGACTTCTATACTTTCTGCAGCAAATCCTATGTATGGAAAATATGATCCTTATAAAAATATAACAGAAAATGTAAATTTGCCAATTCCACTTTTAACAAGATTTGATATTATATATGTTATAAGAGATATTCCAGAAAAAGAAAAGGATAGCAAAATAGCAGGTCATATTTTAGAAATTCATAAAGATTTTCAGAAAACCTCTCAAACTGTTGCCATCAATATTGATCTGTTGAGTAAATACTTGGCATTTGCAAAACTGGTTGTTGAACCTGAATTAACTCGAGAAGCAGTGTCAATTATTCGTGATTATTACATGAAAATGAGAAATGTTGATTCTGATAGTATGATTACTGTAACGCCTAGACAATTAGAAGGATTAATTAGGCTTTCAACTGCTCGTGCACGTTTATTATTAAAAGAAAAAGTTGAAAAAGAGGATGCAGAAAGATCTATATTTCTAGTTCAAAGAATGCTTGAGACAGCTGGTGTCGATGTTAATACAGGAAAAGTCGATTTAGGCGTTTTACATGGAAAACCATTTAGTGAAATATCTAAATTAAAGCTCTTTATGGAAATATTTTCAAGTCTGTCTGGAGAAGACAAAAACGATGTAGAAGAAAATACTTTCATCATAGAGCTTGCAAAGACTGGAAAATTTTCAGAGTCAGATGCAAAATCTTTTATAAAAAAGGCAATGAATGATGGTCAAATATACGAAAGAAAGCCTGGATTTTATTCAAAAGCCTAAATTTTAATATTTATTTTGTAAACTGAATATAAGAATTTAGAATAAATATTGAAATATTATTTGATCAATAATTTTTGCAGTGACGGTTATCTCTGATTCCTATATGGGCATGTTTTTACCTTCTGATATTTATAAAAGAATCTCAAAATTTATTGAAGGTACTTTAAGTTTTCCATTCATTAATAAAGATGAAATAATGGCCATATTTTTTTTGTTTGGAAAAAATTTTGGTGTAAAAACACAATTAGATATTCTTTCTGTCAAGGATCTTGCAAAAAGATCAATTGATCAAATAAAACGAGAAATATTTCTTTATAAAACAATCACAAAGTCAAATATTGAAATAATTAAAGAAAATTATCAAAAGCGAATCCTTCAAATTTATGTAGAATATCAAAATAATTCTTCATTCAATGAATATGAAATCAATGAAAGAATAATTCGTGATCCTTCTATTCTTATGTCATGTTATTCTCAACATATTTCTTATTATAACCAAAAATGCTTTTTCGAAATTTTTGACCCATTAAAAAAAAATCAAATAGATAAAGAACTAGATCATTTATTGGTAGATAGAATGGTTATGTTAAGTTATAATCGTGAACATTCTACCATGTTGCCATTTAATACTCTAGAACAATTTTTAAAATGGATAAAAGTGAATTAATTTTATTAAATTAGTTTTTCTTTGATTGCTAAATCAAACAAGATTTGCATTAATTCAAAATCCACAACATACATTAATTGGTAAAGTGCTATATTTAATGTGTCAGTTCAGGGTAAATTAGATTATGAATCTTTATTAGATAGATTACAAAATAAAATGGGAAATGTAATAAGAAAAGAAGTATCAAGGCTTGAGGTTCCAACTCCAAAAATTATGTGGGTTGGTCAAAGAACTATTTTCAGAAACTTTATGGATTTTCCAAAAGCATTAAGAAGAGATCCTGAAAAGTTATTATTATATTTAAATAAGGAATTGGCTTCTGCAGGTTATATATCGGGAGAAAGGATTATTTTTTTGGGAAGAAAACCTATCTCTTCATTTGCTGGCTTGATCGATCGATATGTAAAGGATTATGTTATTTGCCCTGTTTGTGGAAGCCCTGATACTAGAACAGAAAAAATTAAAAAATTAGGTTTTATGATTTGTGAAGCTTGTGGTGCAAGATCCTCGATAAAAAGCAATTATGCATAATTACCTGATGTATTGACTGATCTTTAGATAAATTTCATTCCCATATTTATTTTTCTCTTTAGAATGAAAATTAGATGGACTAAATATATTTCAAAAACGATATAATTTGTTATAGATTAAAGTTTTTATATTTGTAATAGAAGGCTTTCGAATCTAAATAATTTGTTTTCAATTATACTTTGGATTCCATAATATATAGTTTTAATTTATAGCATTAATTTCAAAACAAAACTACAATCGTATACAAAAAATTAAAAGTAAAAATCAAGTGTTGATAACAGGTGATTATACATTAGAAAAAACTCAATTTACTTGCATAAACTTTATTATATTTTTATTGTTTATATTTATAATTAATGGCTAACAAATATCAAATATTATTTGTCGAATATTCTTAGCTAATTTAGGAATATGCCTTGACATTTAATTAATTGTTTTCTTATCATCGATATGTAATTATTAGATTTAAAAGATTTTATTATTATGGATAAAGATAAAGATAAAGATAATGATTATTCTTTATTGGAAAACGATGTTAATGAATCTGATACATCCTTCTCACAACAACAACAACAACAACAACAACAACAACTAAATGTTGACAATTCTAATGAGAATGAAAAAATAGACGAGTTACAAAAAACCAAAACTGAATTAGATTATTATCGTAATTTATATAATGAAACACTAAATAAATTAAAATATAGTTTAGCAGATTTTGATAATTTTCGAAAAAATATTGAAAGACAAAACTCTTTGAAAATATTATCAATTAAAGCTGATGTTTTATCCACCCTTATTAATATTCGAGAAGATTTTATTCGTGCCCTTGATACTATTAAACAAAATAAAATTGATAATGCTATTTTAGAAGGATTAGACAGTATTTTAAAAACTATCAATATATTTTTAGAAAAAGAAGGTCTTAAAGAAATAGACTCTATAGATAAACCATTTGATCCTAATGTCCATGAAATTATAGGATTTTCTTATAATAATGGCAATATTGATGAAAATATAATTACAAAAGAAATTAGAAAAGGTTATTTTTTAAACGATCGAGTTTTGCGTCCTAGTTTGGTTGAGGTATCTAAAAAGATAGTTAAAAATAACGATAATGATAATAATACAAAAGGAGATGAAATTTAGATGTCAAAGATAATAGGAATCGATTTAGGAACAAGCAACTCTGCAGCAGCAGCTTTAGTTGGTGGAAAACCTACAATAATACAAGCTGCTGAAGGTACTTCAATTGGAGGCAAGTCCTTTCCATCAGTAGTTGCATTCTCAAAAGAGGGGCAATTAATGGTTGGTGAACCTGCAAGGCGTCAAATGCTCTCTAACCCTGAAGGTACAGTTTTAGCTGCTAAAAGAAAGATGGGTACTGATTATAAATTTAGAGTTTATGGAAAAGAATACACTCCACAGCAAATATCCTCATTTATACTACAAAAAGTAAAAAGAGATGCAGAGGCATTTCTTGGTGATACTGTTAATAAGGCTGTTATAACTTGCCCTGCTTATTTTAATGATAATCAAAGACAAGCTACAAAAGATGCTGGAGAAATTGCTGGTTTAGAAGTAGTTAGAATAATTAATGAACCTACTGCTGCTTCCCTTGCATTTGGCTTGGATAAAGTTCAAAAAGATCTCAAGATTATGGTCTTTGATTTTGGAGGTGGAACTTTAGATGTTACTATAATGGAGATGGGCGGTGGTGTATTTGAGGTAAAAAGTACCCATGGTGATACTCAATTAGGAGGCACTGATATGGATAGTATTTTAATAGATTATCTTGTAAATGAATTTAAAAAACAATCTGGTTTGGATGTTAAGAATGATAAAGCTGCAATGATGAGAATTAGAGAAGCTGCTGAAAAAGCAAAAATAGAGCTCTCTAATATTGTTACCACAGAAATTAATTTACCATTTTTGGCATATGATGCATCTTCAGGACCAAAAAACTTTATCTTAACTTTGACTCGATCAAAATTAGAAGAGTTGCTAAGGCCGATTGTAGAAAGATGCAGAAATCCAATGCTTCAGGCATTACAAGATGCCAAGTTAAATACTTCTGATATTGATAAAATAATTTTGGTAGGAGGACCTACCAGAATGCCAATAGTTAAAGAATTTGTAAATTCTGTAATGAATAAAGAACCTGAAGGTGGTGTTGATCCAATGGAAGCTGTAGCATTGGGTGCAGCTATTCAAGGAGCAATTATTTCAGGTGAGGTTACAACAGACATTCTATTGGTAGATGTTACCCCTTTGACTCTTGGAGTAGAGGTTATGGGTGGATTAAAAGAAGCTTTAATTGAACGTAATACTACTATTCCTACTAAAAAAAGCAAGGTATTTACAACTGCTGCAGATTATCAAACTGCAGTAACTATACACGTAGTTCAAGGAGAACGATCTATGGCTGCAGATTGTGTCTCTCTAGGTATGTTTAATTTATCTGGTATACCTCCTGCACCAAGAGGTATTCCTCAAATTGAAGTAACATTCGATATTGATACCAATGGAATTTTAAATGTAACTGCTAAAGATCTGGCAACATCTAAACAATCCAAGATTACAATATCTGCTAGCACAAAGTTATCAAAGGAAGAAATAGAAAAATTAAAGAAAGACTCAGAAGAATTTGCTGAAATAGATAAAAAGAAGTTAGAAGAAGCTCAATTGAAAAATGAATCCGATAACTTGCTTTATTCTGCAGAAAAATTAATCAACCAAGATTTAAAAGACAAGGTAACGTCAGAGCAAAAAGATAAAGTTAATAAATTAATCCAAGAATTAAAAGATGCCATATCATCTAATAATGTTGAAAATATAAAAACAAAAATGACCGACCTAAGAAATGCTCTCAGTGAAATTAGTGTTGCTGCGTATCAATCTGCTGCTGCTACTACTGCCTCTTCGAATTCTCCATCAGGCTCTTCCGCAACTGTAGAAGATAATATTCCTCCAAACGAAAGTACTTTTGAACAAGGACCAAAAGCAAATCCTTCTCAAACCAATTTCGATACATCTAACCCAAGCGGAAAACCTTGATTATCTATGATGGATTAACTTCTATTTTTATTTATATGATTTAAGATGACTAAAAGAGAT
>Ga0136846_1226114_pt1 | contig 10090 bp, 11 predicted proteins | sample HopSoiMetagenom2_FD_96841 | JGI IMG/M metagenome (GOLD analysis project Ga0136846, IMG submission 96841) | Grasslands soil microbial communities from Hopland, California, USA - 2 Assembly 2016 (version 4) | ecosystem: Environmental > Terrestrial > Soil > Grasslands | place: USA: Hopland... | reverse complement strand
ATGAGGAGAACCTCGTCGACCGCGGCCGAATCGTAGAGCACGGCTACTCCGATTCCCGGGCGAACGTCACCTCGGTCGAGCCGAGCGTGATCGTGTCGCCGCTGCGCAGCTTCGCACGCTTGACCCGCTTGCCGTTGACCTCGATCCCGTTGGTCGAGCCGAGGTCGACGATCCAGTACGACGCGCCTTCCTGCCGGAGCTCGGCATGCCTGCGCGAGACGTTCGCGTCGGCGAGCTGGATGTCGCAGTCGCGCGAGCGCCCGATCACGACGCGGCGCTGCTTCACCTCGTGGCTGCTGCCGTTCCAGCTGAGCGTGACGAGCTCCTGCTCCACCCCCAGCTCCTCGGCCGACACGGCCTGCGTCGGCTCGGGCACCGTCTTCGGCTTGTAGATCATCGTCGCGCCCGGCTCGACGTCGAGCGCCGGCTCGGCGCCACGGCCGCGGCGCTCGGGATGCACCATCCGCGTGGCGATGCCGAACTCGCCGACGTCCAGGTCGTCGTCGGTCTCCATCAGCACACGCGGATTCGAGAGGAGCGCGTAGTCCTCGCGTCGCGCATGCTCGGAGAGGTATTCCTGCAGCTCGGTGCGCAGGTTCTCCTCGTAGCTCTCGAACTGCTCGCGGTCGCCCGGCGAGAGGAAGACGGTGTACTCGTTCGGGACGTACACGCGCGAGACGGAAACGTTGCGATGATCGTCCATCTCCTTCGCGAGCTTCCGCGCGAGCTCGACGGGCTGCACGTTCGTCCGGAAGGCACGGCCGAAGATGCCCTCGAAAAGGGCTTCGATCTTGCGTTCGAGTGCGCGGAGAGCCATGGGCCGGAAATACCTTAGGCGTCGGCTAGCCGATGCCGCCAAGAGGCCGTGCGAGGTCGGCTCGCGCGGCCGTCCTAACTGACCGTCATGGAGCCACGTTGCACCGAAACCACGCCGTCAAACCGCCTCGGCGCGATGCTAACGGACGGCCACCGCGACGCAGGTCGCCCAGACGGCCACCACCACGGGCGCGGCCGCGACGGCCGGCACCGGCAGGAGCGCGGCAGCGAGGAAGCCGGCGCCGAGGGCGGCGACTGCCCAGAGCCCTCTGGCGCGCGCGTACGGGAGCAGGACCGCAACCGCGGCGAGCACCAGCGTCTCGACCGCGAGCGCCGGGCTCGCAGTCAACGCATGCCACAAAGCTGACGTGACGATCACCGGATCGCCGCTGGCCGCGACGCCGAGGCGCGGTGCCGAGGAGCCGTCGAACGGCAGTGTCGCGTGCCGGATCCCGGCGACGAGACCCGCAGCGAGCACTGCCGTTCCGGCCAGGACGCCGCGGCGGACGGGAGAGCGGACCGCGAGCGCAGCGAGCGGCAGCAGGCCGAGCGCCGCGATCGGCGCCAGCAGCGGGCCGAGCACGAAGAGGAGGCCGCGTTCCGCCTCGCGCCAACAGACGGCCAGCAAGACGGCGGCGCAGACGACGTAGAGCGCAGCGGCGCCGAGCGCGAAGTTCCCGAGCGGCAGGACGGGCACGGCCAGCGCGAAGGCGAGGCCGAGCCGCGGCCGCAGGAACGTCGCGCCCGCCGCGAGCGCGGCGAGGGCGAACGGCCAGCCCGTGGGGTAGAAGGGGATCGCGAGGGCGGTCCAGAGCGTGAACACCAGCGCAAGGGCGACCGGCGCGAGGCGGGGCACCACGGCCGGAACGGCCAGGGTCTGACCCCGGCCTTTGCGGCGGTGCCGCTTCCGGCCGGCGAGGCGCAGCGAGCCGGCCAGCGACGCGGCGTCCGGGCGGCGCGAGGGGTCGACGTCGAGTGCGCGGCCGATCGCCGCCAGCAAGGGCTTCGGCAGGTCGGGGCGCAGCGACGCGAGCGGCGGCGCGCCCTCCTCGATCGCACGCGCGGTCTCGAGCAGCGAGCTGCGCCAGAACGGGTGCCGGCCGGCGAGCGCCTCCCAGAGCATCACGCCGACGGCCCAGACGTCGGCCGCCTCGGTCGTCTGCGCGCCGGCGAGCCGCTCGGGCGCGATGTAGGCGAGAGTGCCGGGGACGTCGCCCTGGGCCGTCAGCGTCTCGGCCTCCTGAATCTGTGCGAGGCCGAAGTCGAGCACCCGCACCGACACCTGCGAGCCCTCGGCAAGCAGCACGTTCGAGGGCTTGATGTCGCGGTGGACGATCCCGCGCCCGTGCGCGTGTGCGAGCGCATCGAGGATCTGGATCGAGGCCTCGATCGCGGACGCGTCGTCGAGGTCGCCGCTCCGCATCGCCTCACGGAAAGTGCGGCCCGGGACGTACTCGTAGGCGATGTACACGTGCTGCGAGTCCCGCCCGAAGCCGTAGGCGCGCTGGCAGGCAGGGTGGCGCAGGCGCGCCGCCGCCTCGGCCTCGCGTTCGGCACGGGACGCCGCCTTTCCCTCGCGCGGGACGATCTTGAGGGCGACGTCGAGGCCGTTCTGCTCGTCGCGGGCCAGCCAGACCGACCCGGAGCCACCGCTTCCGAGCGGGCGGAGCGGCCGGTAGCGGCCGAGGACGAGCTCGCTCTGGACGACGGCTGGGGCGGCGTTCGACATCGGCTTTCCTGGGTTGGCCAAGCCGTTTCCGAGTCCTGCACGGCCGAGGCACGGGTTAGAGTGACACCGGCTTCGGCTGGGCCCAGGTAGCCATGACCGAGCGCGATACAGACATCGAGTTCGACTTCTTCGACGAGCCCGAGACCGAGGAGGCGAGCGGACGCGTACGAACCCCGCGCAGGCAGTCGCCGCGCGGCCCGCGCCGCCCGGTCCGGCCGCCGTCGGGATTGATCCCGATGCTGCGTCTCGCGGGCCTGATCGCGTTCGTGATCCTCGCCGTCGTGCTGCTCGTCGTGCTCGTACGCGGGTGCGCCTCCGACAGCAAGCACTCTCGCTACGAGAACTACGTCAGCGATACACGAAAGGTCGCGGCCACCTCGACGGCGATCGGCAAGCAGCTCAACCAGACGCTCTCGGCGACGGGTATCAAGGAAAGCCAGCTCGAGCAGAAGCTGAAGGGCCTCGCGGCGCAGCAGCAGCAGGCCGTCGCGCAGGCGCAGCAGATGAGCCCGCCGGGGCCGTTGCGGGTCGAGCACGACCACCTCGTCGAGGTGCTCAGCCTGCGGGCGAGCGGCCTGAGCCGGCTCGCCGACGCCTTCCGCCAGACCGCGACTGCCAAGAACGCCAGCTCAGCGGGCCAGCTGCTCGCGGCGCAGGCACGGTTGCTCTCGGCGAGCGACGTCAACTGGGACTACTACTTCCGCCAGCCGACCCAGCAGGAGCTGCTGCACCAGAACATCACCGACATCGGCGGCGTCCCCGACTCGCAGATCTTCCCGAACCCCGACCTCGCCAGCTCCCAGGCGATGATGAGCGTCTGGCAGCGCGTGCACGGCGCCGCCACGGGAGGCAACCCGGGCGGCAAGCACGGCAGCGCGCTCGGCTCGGTGAAGGCGCTGCCCGATGGAAAGACGCTCGTCGCCGGTGGGAGCGCGAGCCAGAACGAGATCACAGCGTCGACCGACCTGGCGTTCCAGGTCTCCGTCGAAAACTCCGGCGACTTCCAGGAGTTCAACGTCGGCGTGATCCTGACGATCCAGAAGTCGCCGAAGCCGATCGTGCTGCGCAAGAAGATCCCCGTGATCAACGCCGGGGAGACGAAGACCGTGACGTTCACGAACATCGACATCAACGGGCTCTTCGGCCTGCCGACGACGATCAAGGTCGACGTCGAGCCGGTCCCCGGCGAGACGACGACGACCAACAACTCGGCCGAGTACAGAGTCATCTTCTCGCTCGGCGGGTAGCGCGTGGGGCTCTCCACCGGCGAGTGGATCGCCAGTGCGGCATGTGCGGTCGCCGGCCTCGCCATGGTCGTTGCGCTGCTCGCCTGGTGGAAGCTTCGCGCCGTGCGCGCGGCGCAAGTGGTTCTGCTCGGCGGCGGGAAGCACGACCTCGTCGACTTCGCCGTCTCCCTGCAGGGCCGGATCGACGACCTGCACCGCGCGGTCGACGAGATCGCCGCCGGGCTCTCCCGCGTCGACCGTCGCGTCGACACGGCGGTCTCGAAGACCTCGCTCGTGCGCTACGACGCGTACGAAGGAGCCGGCGGCCACCAGTCGGCGTCGATCGCCCTGCTCGACGCGGGCCGCAGCGGCGTCGTCGTGAGCGCCATCCAGGGCCGCGACTACGCCCGGATCTACGTCAAGGAGCTCGATCGCGGCCGGCCGCTGGTTGCCCTCTCGCCCGAAGAGGAGGAGGCGGTCGAGCGCGCAATGGCGAGCTGAGTCGCTACATTTCGGCCCAGATGCAGCAGGTTCTCGTCCTGAACGCCAGCTACGAGCCGCTGAACGTCACAACGGTTCGGCGTGCGCATGTGCTGGTGTTCAAGGGCAAGGCCGAAGTGATCGAGGAGCTTCAGCAGCACCTGCACTCGGCGAGCGACACATTCGCGTGGCCACACGTGATCCGGCTCGTCGCATACGTGCGCGTGCCGCGCGCGGTGCAGCGGAAGATCTCGCGCCGCGCGCTCTTCGCGCGCGACGGCTGGCGCTGCGCCTACTGCGGGACGACGGCCGGGCGCCTCACGCTCGACCATGTGGTGCCGCGCTCGCGCGGTGGCGAATCCGTGTGGGAGAACGTCGTCACGGCCTGCGCGCCGTGCAACCACAAGAAGGGCAACCGGCTGCTCGAGGAGGCGAGCATGGAGCTCGCGCATCTCCCGAAGCCTCCCGCGCCGGTGCTCTTCATCCGCCTGGCCGCCCCGAAGATCCCTTCGGGCTGGCAGCCGTACCTCGCCAGCTGGGGCTCGGCGACGGCAGCCGCCTAGCCTCGCTCGACCGGCAAGTCCAGCTGCTCCCACTCGCTCCACGAGCCCGGGTAGAGCTTGCCCTCGCGCCCCGCGAGGTGGAGGCGGTGCAGCACGACGGTCGCCGTCACGCCCGAGCCGCAGTACGCGACGAGCTCACCCTCCGGTAGCTCGGGAAGCGGCTCGTTCCACGGCGCGCTCAGCGCGCCGGGAATCCGGCCGGGCTTCGTGTCGATCGGGTTCGGCTCGCCGCGCCACCGCTCCGGGCGCCTGGCATCCACCACGACGAGCGCGCCGCTGCGCGCCGCGAGCTCGTGTGCATCGATGGTGTCGTCGTCGCGAAGGAGCGACGTCAGCTCGGCGGGCTCGATGTCCTCGTCTCCGCTCGCAAACGCTCCTCGCCAGCCCGCGAGGTCCATGACGGCACAGTCGTCGTGGCCGAAATGACGCAGGAGCCACCAGAGCCGCTCGGCGCCGCCCATGTTGCCGTAGGCGATGACGAAGACGCCGCTGCCGATGCCCGCACGTCCGGCCGCGCGCGCGAACTCGTCCGGGTCCGGCAAAGGATGGCGACCGCGCGCTCCGGGCGGCGACGAAAGATCTGCGTCGACATCGAGGAAGCTCGCGCCGGGAACGTGACCGGCGAGGTAGAGCTCACGGCCGCGCCCGGGGCTCCCGAGCTCCCAGCGACAATCGACGAACTGGTAGCGCAGGCCTACCAGTTGCCGGCCGGCGAGGCCGGCAGCGGCACGGACGCCGGATGGATCACGTAGACGATTCCGCCGGTCGCCGTCATCCACGCCTTCTCGAACTGCGCGCGATCGTAGACGTGGCGCACCGTCGCGTCGCTCGACGAAGCCGGGTCGTACGAGATGACGTCACCGTCCGCGGTGAACCCGCCGATCACGAGCAGGTGGCCGTCGGTGCCGCGGAAGAGGAAGCCGTCGAGCTTGTTCGGCTGGAAGGCGATCGACGCAACCAGCGGAATGCGCGCCTTGATGAACTGCTCCGCCTCCGCGAGCGAGTGCAGCTGCGTCACCTCGCTCTCCAGCCCGAAGTGCGCGGCGTACGCGGTGTTGAAAGGCCAGTTGCCGGCGCCGTTGTAGTGGTAGTCGAACGTGTACCGGGCTGCGTAGTCGACCCACGGGTCGGCGATCCCCGGATAGTCGGACAGCACGTAGGCGTAGTCGGCCGGCGACGGGCCCTTGCCCCAGTACGCGAGGACCATCGACGTCGACGTCGGGCTGCACCACGCCTCGCCGCCGCCGTCGTACTGCGGGTACTGCCCCGCGTGGATCTCCTGCGAATACGGCGGAACGCTCAAATCGATCGTCCGCTTCATCGTCGTCGTGCTCGGCACGTACGGGTTCGTGTTCACCGGATCGGATGCGACGGCGCCCAGGCGCGTCACCTTCGCGCCGGTCCCGAAGAGCGTGACGCTCAACTGGTAGCCGGTGAGCGGGTGATCCTTCGCGAAGAAGGTGTCGATCGAGACGAAGCCGTCGGCGTCGCCCTGGCCGCCGACCGACGTCCGCTGGATGTCGGCGTCGCCGTACGCCCAGCGGCCCATCGTGTACCACTTCGTCTGCGCTCCCTTGTCGGTCACGCCGCGCATGTGGACCTCGATCCACGTGCCCGCCGGAGTCGACGCGTTCCACGACGCGACGAGCTCCGTGAAGCCGAACCCGGTGGAGTACCACGGAGACGTCCACGTGCCGCTCGTCACACCGCCCTGCGGCAGCGCAAAGGCGTGGAAGCTGACGTTGTACTGCTGCGCGGCGGATGTCGGCGCCACCAGGACCAGCGCGAGCGCAAGCGCTGCAAGCGTGCCTCGGATCACGCCCGCGACTTTACTCCTACGCGGCGTCTGCTTCCAGAGCGGCGGGATGCCGATGGACGTGACCGACGAGGTGGCTGTGGCTCTCCGTCCCGTAACCGCCGGGCACAGGGATGTAGAACTCGGGATAGCCCCACATGCCGTGCTCCGAGACGTCGAGCCCTGCCGTCTCCACGTGTTCCTCGACGCGAATCCCCCACAGCCGCTTCATCGTCCACAGGCAGCCGAACGACGCCGAGAACGTGAACGCGCCGACGGTGACGAGGCCGAGCGCCTGCACGCCGAGCTGGTGGAACGAGCCGGTGTACACGAGCCCGCCGCTGCCGGTGGCCAGGTTCGCCGCCAGCGCAGGCACGGCGAACAAGCCGGTCGCCAGCGTGCCCCAGACGCCCGACATCCCGTGGACCGCGACCGCCCCGATCGGATCGTCGATGCCGATGCGTTCCACCCACAGCACGCCCGTGACGGCGATCAGCCCCGACACGAGCCCGATCACGACGGCGGCCCACGGAGCGACGAACCCGGACGCCGCCGTGATCGCGACGAGCGCGGCGAGGACGCCGTTCAGCATCATCGAGATGTCCGGTTTGCGCAGGATCGCCCACGCGCTGAGGATGCCGCCGAGCGCTCCGGCGGCGGCGGCGAGGTTCGTCGTCAGCGCGACGTAGCCGAAGTAGCCGACCTTGTCGCCGGTAATCACGGCGAGCGTCGAGCCCGGGTTGAACCCGAACCAGCCGAACCAGAGGATGATCGTGCCGAGGACGGCGTACGGCATGTTGTGACCGGGGATCGGATTGGCGCGCCCGTCCTTGCCGAACTTGCCGATGCGCGGCCCGAGCAGCAGTGCGCCGGCGAGCGCGGCGAGCGCTCCCTGGTAGTGGACGACGGTCGAGCCGGCGAAGTCCTGCATCCCGAGCCCGAACAGCCATCCGCCCGCGTGCCAGATCCAGTGCGACGTGACCGAGTAGATGAGCGTGAAGCACACGCCGAACGCGAAGTAGACCCAGAGCTTCGCGCGCTCGGCCATCGCGCCCCAGACGATCGCCAGCGACACGCCGGCGAACACGACCTCGAACAGGTACGCGCTCGCCCCGGGAATCGTCGTGAAGAACGAGTACGGCGCCTGGCCGACCGACAGCAGTGCGTCGCTCGACGGGAAGAAGCCGTGCGTGCCGATGACGGCGTTGCCGTCGCCGAACGCGATCCCGAAGCCGACCGCCCAGTACACGAGCGACGCGATCCCGAAGATGAGCACGTTCTTGCCGGCGATGTGCGCCGCGTTCTTCATGCGGGTGAGCCCTGCCTCGAGCAGCGCGAACCCGGCCTGCATGAACATCACGAGCACGGCGGCGACGACGACCCAGAGCGTGTTCGCAGCGATGACCAGGTCGGTGGTCTTCATCCCACCTCGAGCTCTTCGAGGCGGATGCCGGTGCGGTTGTGCGTGACGTTGTCGACGCGGCTCGTCCAGGCGAGCCCGTCGCCGGACTCGTTGCCGCTACGCGCAGCATCGGCGATCGCGCCGACGACCGCCGGAGCGATCCCGTCCTCGACGACGAAGGTGAGCAGCGCCTTGGGCAGGAAGCGCGACTCGAACACGCGGCCGCGGTACTCGTGCGTGACCCCGCGCTGACGGCCGTGGCCGATTGCCTCGACGACGGTCACCCCCACGTGGCCGGTCTCGTGCTCGACGGCGTCGATGACAGTCTCGACGCGCTCACGGAGCACGACTGCCTCGACCTTGATCACAGCCGCAGCTCCAGGAACACGGTGTCGCGCCAGACACCGTCCCGCTTCGCGATCCGCTCACGGATCCCGACGACGCGGAACCCGCACCGCTCGTGCAGGGCGAGGGACGCGCGATTCTCCGGGAAGATCGAGGTCTGGATCGTCCAGATGCCGGCCGCCCGCGCGCCGTCGATCAGCTCCTCGAGCAAGCGTCGGCCGATCCCGTGCCCGCGGGCACCGCGGGCGACGTAGATGCTGTTCTCGACGACGCCTCCGTAGCAGCGCCGCTTCGACGCCGGCGAGAGCGCCGCCCAACCGACGACCTCGTCGCGCAGCTCTGCAACCAGACGCGGCGCGGGCAGGTGAGCAGCGTTCCAGTCTTCCCACGCCGGAACCTCGGTCTGGAACGTCGCGAGCCCGTCGCGCATCCCGTCCCAGTAGATGTCGGCGACCGCCGGCCAGTCGTCCTCCGTGAGGGCACGCAGTTCGACGGTCGGCGGCGCCGTGACGAGCATCGCTAGCAGTCGTAGTAGAGGGCGAACTCCGCCGGATGCGGCCGCAGCCGCACGACGTCGGTCTCGTTCTCCCGCTTGTAGGCGATCCAGGTGCGGATCAGCTCCTCGCTGAAGACGCCGCCGGCCGTCAGGAACTCGTGATCGGATTCCAGTGCGTCGAGCGCCTCGTCGAGCGAGCCGGGCACCTGCGCGACACCGCGGTCCTCCTCGAACAGGTCCCAGTCGGCGGGCTCACCCGCATCCAGGCCCTTCTGGATCCCGTCGAGGCCGGCCATCAGCATCGCCGCGAAGGCGAGATACGGGTTCGCCGAGGCGTCGGGGCAACGGAACTCCACCCGCTTGGCCTTCGGCGAGTCCGAGTACATCGGGATGCGGATGCACGCGCTGCGGTTGCGCTGCGAATAGACGAGGTTCACCGGCGCCTCGTAGCCGGGCACGAGCCGGCGGTACGAGTTCGTCGTCGGCGCGCAGAACGCGAGCAGAGCCGGCGCGTGCGCGAGCAGTCCGCCGACGTACGCGCGGGCGAGCTGCGAGAGCCCGGCGTAGCCGGACCGGTCCGCCATCAGCGGCGTCCCCTCCTTCCAGAGCGACTGATGGGTGTGCATCCCCGACCCGTTGTCGCCGAAGATCGGCTTCGGCATGAACGTCACGCTCTTGCCGGCGGCGCGGGCGACGTTCTTGACGACGTACTTGTAGGTCATGACCTGGTCGGCCATACGCGTGAGCGTCCCGTAGCGGAGGTCGATCTCGCACTGGCCCCCCGACGCGACCTCGTGGTGGTGGAACTCGCACGGGATCCCGAGCCGTTCGAGCGTCAACACCATCTGGGTGCGCAGGTCGTGGAGCGTGTCGTGCGGCGCCGGCGGGAAGTACCCCTCCTTCTCGCGCACGGTGTAGCCGAGCCCGGGCTTGCCGGAGTTCCAGTGACCCTCTCCGGAGTCGACGAGGTACCGCGCCGTGTTCGGGCCGAGCTCGTACGACACCTCGTCGAAGACGAAGAACTCGCACTCCGGGCCCATGTAGGCCGTGTCCGCGATCGCCGTCGAGCGCAGATACTCCTCGGCGCGCCGCGCGACGCGGCGCGGGTCCTTGCCGTAGCCCTCGCGCGTCAGCGGATCGGCGATCTCGCAGATCAGCGACAGCGTCGGCGCCTCGGTGAACGGATCCAGGATCGCGGACGACGCGTCCGGCATCAGCAGCATGTCCGACTCGGAGAT
>Ga0136846_1223459_pt1 | contig 10090 bp, 10 predicted proteins | sample HopSoiMetagenom2_FD_96841 | JGI IMG/M metagenome (GOLD analysis project Ga0136846, IMG submission 96841) | Grasslands soil microbial communities from Hopland, California, USA - 2 Assembly 2016 (version 4) | ecosystem: Environmental > Terrestrial > Soil > Grasslands | place: USA: Hopland... | reverse complement strand
CGACTCCGAGACCACCAAGACGCGCGACCACGTGTCGCGCCACATGACCGACGGACAGATCGACTTCACCCTCATGAAGTACGACGCGGGCACGCAGTCGAGGGAATCGAAGGCATCCGGCGACGGGCCCTGCATCCACCATTTCGCCATCGAGGTCGAGGACCTGCAGAAGGCGACCGAGGAGATCAAGTCCTACGGCTCGGAGGTGGTGAGCGACCCCGGGGTGATCCCGGTGAAGTTTCGCGCGCCCGGCGGCACGGTGGCCGAGCTGGTGCCCGTGGGCCGCTACAAGAACGCGGCTGCGGCGGGGCGCAAGATCGACCCGATCGTGCACCTGTCGCTCAAGGTGGACGACGTGAAGAGCACCGGCGACTTCTACAAGGAAGTGTTCGGCTTTCGCGACTCCGAGACCACCAAGACGCGCGACCACGTGTCGCGCCACATGACCGACGGACAGATCGACTTCACCCTCATGAAGTACGACGCAGGCACGCAGTCGAGGGAATCGAAGGCATCCGGCGAAGGCCCGTGCATCCACCATTTCGCCATCGAGGTCCCGGACCTGGAGAAGGCGCGCCGGGAGATCGAGGCGCGCGGTTGCGAAGTCGTGAGCGACCCCGGCGTGATCCCGGTCAAGTTCCGCGCCGTCGGCGGCACCGTCGCCGAGCTCGTACCCCTCGGCCGCTACAAGCGCTAGCGTGTCGGCGTTCCTCCGGCGCGGCGACTTCTGGTCGGGGCTCGCGCTTGCGGTGCTGGGGACGTACATCGTCTCCGAGGCGCGGGGCTGGATCTACATGGGCGAGGACGGCCCGGGCCCCGGCTTCTTTCCGCTCTGGTACGGCGGCGCGATGATCGTGCTGTCGCTGCTGCTGGTCGCGGGCACGGTCGCCAAGCCCGGTGCGGCGGGGCGCCGCACGTCGCGGCCGGAGCTCCTTCGCGCCTTGCTCTGCTGGGGTGCCTTCGTCGCGTGCGTGGCGCTCATGAACGTCCTCGGCTTCGCCCTCGCGTACGCGATGCTCACGTGGTTCATCGTGGCCGTCATGGCGCGCCGGCCGCAGCGGATCGCGCTGGCGGTCGCCGTGGGGGGCGCGATCCTCTTCTACCTGCTGTTCGACGTCGCGCTCGACGTGGGGCTGCCCAGGGGCATCTGGTTCTAGGAGCGCGCGATGGAGCTGATGGCAGGACTGTTGCACGGTTTCCAGGTCGCGCTCACCCCCGCGGCGCTCATGATGTGCGTGGTGGGTGTCGTGCTCGGCACCATCATCGGCGTGATGCCGGGCCTCGGGCCCTCGGCCACCATCGCGATGCTGCTGCCGCTCACGTTCAAGCTCGAGCCCACGGGCGCGATGATCATGCTGGCGGGCATCTACTACGGCGCGAAGTATGGCGGCTCGACCACGTCGATCCTGCTGAACGTCCCGGGAGAATCTTCCTCGGTCGTCACGTGCATCGACGGCTACCAGATGGCGCGCAAGGGCCGCGCCGGCCCCGCCCTCGGGATGGCGGCGATCGCATCCTTCATCGCCGGCACGTTCGGCGTGGTCGCGCTCATGCTCGTCGCCCCGCCGCTCGCGAGGCTCTCGCTCGCCTTCAGCGCGCCGGAGTATTTCGCGCTGATGGTGCTCGGCCTCGCGATGGTCGTGCTCCTCGCGGGCGAGTCGCTCACCAAGGCGCTGCTCGCCATGTTCGTGGGCCTGTGGATCGCGACCATGGGCACGGATCTCTTCTCCGCCACCTCGCGCTTCACGTTCGACCGGGTCGAGCTCCTCGGCGGCATCGACTTCATCATCGTGGCGATCGGCGTGTTCGCCATCGGGGAGGTGATCGGCAACATGGAGGCCGAGAAGCCGGCCGAAATGCTGCCGGTGCCGAAGGGCTGGCGCAACCTCATGCCGACCTGGGACGACATGAAGCGTTGCCGCTTCGCGTTCGCGAACGGCTCGGTGGTGGGCTTCCTCATCGGCATCCTGCCGGGCGCCGGATCGACCATCGCGTCCTTCATGAGCTACGGCATCGAGAAGGGGTTCTCGAAGCATCCCGAGGAGTTCGGCCACGGCGCGATCGAGGGTGTGGCCGCCCCCGAGGGCGCCAACAACGCCGAAACCGGCGGCGCGCTGGTGCCGTTGCTCACGCTCGGCATTCCCGGGAGCGGCACCACCGCGATCCTCCTCGCCGCGCTCATCCTGTGGGGCTTCAAGCCCGGCCCGCTCTTCATCCAGGCCAGCCCGCAGCTGTTCTGGGGGCTCGTGGCGAGCATGTACATCGGCAACGTGCTGCTGCTGATCCTGAACCTGCCGCTGGTCGCCGTCTTCGCGCAGCTGCTGCGCATCCCCGGCTACATGATGTCGTCGCTCATCCTCGGGGTGTCCATCGTCGGCGTGTACAGCGTCTCCTCGAGCATGTTCCACCTGTGGCTGCTTGCGGCCTTCGGGCTGCTCGGCTACCTCATGCGCAAGCTCGACTATCCGAGCGCGCCGCTGGTGCTGGGGCTGGTGCTCGGCGACTCCATGGAGAAGGCGCTGCGCCAGTCGCTGATGATGTCCCAGGGCGACATCTCGATCCTCTTCCGGCCGATCCCGAGCGTGCTGCTCGCGTTCGCGGCCCTGCTGCTGGTGGTACCGTTGTTCAAGAAGTTCAACGCGGTCCGCGTCCAGGTGATCGACAAAGAGGCGTGACCGAACACAACCGAGGAGACAGGCGATGAAGCTTCAAGCGACGGCCGTTCGCGCGGCCCTGGGGGCCGCCATCCTGGCAGCCGCCTCGTTCGCGCACGCGGACTGGGCGCCCACGAAGACCGTGGACGTGATCGTGCACACCGGGCCTGGCGGCGGCAGCGACCTGCTCGCGCGCGCGATGGTGCAGATGATCGAGAAGGAGAAGCTCGCCCCGGTGCGCATGCAGGTGGTGAACAAGCCCGGCGGCAACGGGGCGGTCGCCGCGGCGGCCATCGCGGAGAAGAAGGACGATCCGCACACCATCGGCCTCATCACCAGCGTCTGGATCGCGGGCCCGCTCACCTCGAGCGAGGCCAAGATCACCGTGCACGACCTGAAGCCCATCGCCCAGCTGATGCTGGAGCCGGCGGTGTTCGCCGTGCGCTCGGACTCGCCGTTCAAGACGTTGAAGGAGTTCATCGACGCGGCCAAGGCCAACCCGGGGCAGCTCAAGCAATCGGGCGGCTCGGTCACGTCGCGCGACAACATCATCCGCCAGTCGCTGCAGCACGCCACGGGTGCGAAGTGGAACTTCGTCTCGTTCCAGGGCGGCGGCGAGCGCCTCGCGGCGCTCCTCGGCGGCCACGTGGACATCATGGTGATCGAGCCGCAGGAGGCGGGCGAGCAGGTGCGCGCCGGCAAGATCCGGGTGCTCGCGCAGCTCACCGACAAGCGCCTGCCGGGCTACCCGGATGCGCCGACGCTCAAGGAGGCCGGCTTCGACGTGCATCCCACGCCGCAGATCCGCGCCGTCGTGGCGCCGCCGCAGCAGCCCAACGAGGCCTCGGCCTACTGGGAGAAGCTCTTCGCGCGCCTGAAGGACACGCCGAGCTGGAAGAAGTACATCGCCGACAACCAGCTCGAGGAGGGCTACGCGACCGGGCCGGAGCTCCGGAAGCACATGGCCCAGATCGAGAAGGAGCTGCGCGAGGTGTACACGCAGGCCGGCATCAAGGTCGTCCGGTAGGGTGCTCAACGACACCACCCCGCGAACGCTGGGCATGGACTTCGGCACCACCAATACGGTGCTCGCGTGGGCGCATCCGCACGCGCCCGCCGACCCGGTGGTGTTCAACTTCCTCTCCATGCGGCTCTTCGCCTTCCGCTCGGCGTTGTGCTTCTGGAACGAGGGGGATGACGACCATCCGAAAGTCGCCTCGGACGCGGGGCCGTGGGCGATCCAGCGCTTCATCGAGCTCGCGGGCGACTGCCGCTTCATCCAGTCGCTGAAGAGCTTCGCCGCGAGCCGGCTCTTCGAGCAGACCTACATCTTCGGCAGCGCCTGGCGGTTCGAGGACCTCTTCAGCCGGTTCTTCCGCGAGGTGCGCAACCACGCGCACCCGCAGCTCGACCATTTGCCCGAGGACGTGCTCGTCGGGCGGCCGGTCGAATACGCGGGCAGCAGCCGCCCCGACGCGGCGCTCGCGATGCAGCGCTACGAGGCGGCGCTGGCGCCGTTCGGCTTCCGCCGCATCCGCCAGGTCTACGAGCCGGTCGCGGCGGCGTTCTTCTACGCGCAGACGCTGGAGGAAAGCGCGACCGTGCTGGTCGCGGACTTCGGCGGCGGCACCACCGACTTCTCGATCATCCACTTCGACGTGGCGAAGAAGGGCGAGGTGCGCGCCGAGGCGCTCGGGCATTCCGGCGTGGGTGTGGCCGGCGACCGCTTCGACTACCGCATCGTCGAGCACGTGGTGCTGCCCGAGCTGGGCCGGGGGACCACGTATCGAAGCATGGGCAAGCGCCTGGAGATGCCGCGCTCGTGCTTCGCGGGATTCGCGCAGTGGCACGAGCTTTCGGTGATGAAGACCTCGCGCGACTTCCGCGACTTCAAGGACGTGGCGCGCTTCAGCGAATCGCCCGAGCTCGTGAACCGCTTCATCCGGCTGGTGGAATCCGATACCGGCTATACGCTGTACAAGTCCGTGTCCGATACGAAGGAGGCGCTTTCCCGCGAGGAGAGCGCGCCGTTCGATTTCCGCGGGCCGGGCTTCGACATCCGCACGGGCGTCACCCGCGCGCAATTCGAGGCCTGGATCGCGCCGGAGCTCGAGCAGATCGAGGACGCGCTCGACCGTGCGCTCGCCGACGCGGCGATCGGCGAGCGAGACGTCGATCGCGTGTTCCTCACCGGCGGGACGTCCTTCGTGCCCGCGGTGCGTCGCATCTTCGAGCGCCGCTTCGGCGCCGACCGCGTCGAGGCGGGCAACGAATTCGTCTCGATCGCCAACGGGCTCGCCACCATCGGGCTGCGGGAGGACATCGACCAGTGGATCGTCACGCCGCAAGCCGTGAAGGCATGAGCGGCATCATCGTCGCCGAATCGCTCGGGCGGGCCGTCGCGGCCCATCGGGGCCGCCCGATGGCCGCTGCGATGCGCGAGACGGCGGAACGGCTCCTCGTCGACATCGCGGGGCTCTGCGTTGCCGCGCGCCGCGAGGACTACGTGGCGGCCGCGCTTTCGAGCTGGGAGGCCGACGGCAACGCGAGCGCCATCGGCCACGCGCGCGCGCTCGATGCGGCCGGCGCCGCATTCGTGAACGGCACAGCGTCCCATGGCGAGGATTTCGACGACACCTTCGAGGGCGGCCCGGTCCACTCGGGCGTGGCGATCGTGCCCGCGCTGCTCGCCGCCGCGGAACGCCATCGCATCGCGGGTCAGGACCTGCTGTACGGGATCGCGGTCGGCTGCGAGGTGATGTGCCGCGCGAGCCTGGTGGCGCCGAAGAAGATCCACAAGGCGGGCTTCCATCCCACCGCGGTCCTGGGCGCGATGGGCGCCGCGGCGGGAGTCGCTGCGGCCCTGCGCGTGGACGAGCGCGTCTTCGCCTCGGCGCAGGGCATCGCTGGATCCATGGCAGGCGGCATCATCGAGTACCTCGCCGAGGGCGCCTCGACCAAGCGCATGCACCCGGGATGGGCCGCGCAATCGGGCCTGCGCGCCGTCGAGCTGGCACGCGCGGGTTTCGAAGGCCCCCGGACGGTGTGGGAAGGCACACATGGGTTCCTGCACGGATTCGCGAACACCACCGAAGGCGACTGGGGCAAGCTGCTCGACGGTTTCGGCGAGCGCTGGGTCGCCGAGGCCATCGCGTTCAAGCCCTACGCCTGCGGCACGATGATCCATCCGTTCATCGACTGCGCGCGGCGGCTCGCGAAGCAGGGGGCCGACGGCGAAGGCATCGCCCGCATCGACTGCGACACGGCGGAAGGCTATGTCCATCGCCTGTGGGAGCCGCTCGAGGCGAAGCGCCGCCCGCCCAATCCCTATGCCGCGAAGTTCTCGATCCCGTGGTGCCTCGGCTATGCGCTGCTGCACGGCGCGGTGGGCCTCGAGGCATTCACCGACGACCACGTCCGCGACCCCGCGATCCTCGCCATCGCGGGCAAGGTCTCCTATCGCGTGAATCCGCAGGATCCGTATCCCGACGAGTACACCGGCCACGTGCGCATCACGATGCGCAACGGGCGCGTGCTCGAGGAGCGCCAGCCGCACCTGCGCGGCGGCCACCGGGAACCGCTGACCCGCCCCGAGATCGAGGAGAAGTTCCGCGGCAACTGCGCGTACGGAGGCTGGGACGCCGCGCGCGCCGAGCGCTGGCTCGCGTTCGCGCGCGGCGCCTTCGACGGCAAGGACATCGACCTGAAGGAGTTCCGGGCGTGACGACGAATCGCGAGCTGGAAGGACGCGTGGCGCTGGTGACCGGCGGCGCGCGCAACATCGGCCGGGCCACGGCACTCGCGTTGTCGAACGCGGGCGCGGCGGTCATGGTGAACTGCAAGACCTCCCGCGCGGAGGCCGAGGCGGTCGTGGCCGAGATCGTCAAGGCGGGCGGGCGCGCGGCCTGCCACGTGGCCGACGTGACCGACGAGAGCGCCGTGCGCGAGATGGTCGCCTCGGCCGTGCGTCAGTTCGGGCGCCTCGACATCCTCGTGAACAACGCGGCGGTGCGCGATGCCACCAAGATCGACGACATCGACCTCGCGACGTGGAAATACGTCACCAGCGTCATCCTGGACGGCGCATTCATCTGCACCAAGGCGTGCCTCGAGGCGCTGCGCGCGAGCGGCGCGGGTGCCGTCATCAACATTGGCGGCATGTCGGGCCACACCGGAGCCGCGGGCCGCCCGCACGTGACGGCGGCGAAGATGGGGCTCGTGGGGCTCACGCGCGGACTGGCGCACGACCTTGCGCCCGACCACATCACGGTGAACTGCGTGGTGCCGGGCCTCATCGAGACCGTCCGCGGCCCCGCCGCGGGAGGGAAGAGCCCGCACTTGCACGAGGGGTTGCTCGGCCGCCGCGGCAAGCCCGAAGAGGTGGCCGACGTGATCTGCTTCCTCGCCGGCCCCCGCGGCCGCTATGTCACCGGCCAGGACTGGCACGTCAACGGCGGTGCCTACCTCGGCTAGGCCTTGCGCCGGATGCAGTCGAGGTAAGCCTCGTTGTCGAACCCGGCGCCGTGGCGCTGCGCGTTCCACACCATCTCGGCCAAGCACTCCATCACGTCGTGGCGGGCGTCGTGCTCCGAGCCGTGCTTGCGCGCGAGCGTGCCGACCGCAGCGCGAATGCCGGGCGGCTGGTCGATGGACACCTGCTCCTCGATCGCGAAGTGCATCTGCAGGTGCAGGAACGGGTTCGTTTCGCCGCCCTCGGGTTTCCAGTCGCGGTCCAGGTAGCGCCCGGCATCGTCCAGCACCCGGTGGTACTCCGGATGCTCGAGGATGACCGAGAGTGCCATGGACTCCAGCGGCGTGAGCGGCGCGCCGGCCCGGTGCTTGCCCCAGAGGTCGAACAGGAACTGGCGCGCCTCGTCGCGGGAAGGGTTGAACATCAGCGCGGCAGCTTCGACTTCACCTTGGGCTTCGGGGCGTCGGGGCCCATCGCGGCGAACTTCTTCTTCTCGCGGAACTCGCAGGGCTCGTACACGGGGCATTTCCAGCAGAGCGGCTTCTGCGCCACGCAAGTGTAGCGGCCATGCAGGATGAGGTAGTGGTGCGCGTTGCGCAGATACTTGGGCGGCGTGACCTTCATGAGCCTCGCCTCCACCTCGAGCGGATCCTTGCCGGGCGCGAGGCCCGTGCGGTTGGAGACGCGGAACACATGCGTGTCCACCGCGATGGTGAGCTCGCCGAACGCCACGTTGAGGACCACGTTCGCCGTCTTGCGGCCCACGCCCGGCAGCGCTTCGAGCGCCTCGCGCGTCTTCGGCACCTCGCCGCCGTGCTGCTCGAGCAGCAGGTTGGAGAGCGCGACCACGTTCTTCGCCTTGACGCGGTAGAGCCCGATCGTGCGGATGTACTGCTCGAGTCCCTCGACCCCGAGCTTCGCGAGCTTTTCAGGAGTATTGGCTACCGGAAAGAGCTTCGCGGTGGCGAGGTTCACGCTCTTGTCGGTCGCCTGCGCCGAGAGCACCACCGCGACCAGCAGCTCGAAGGGCGTGGTGTGCTCGAGCTCGCTCCTGGGCTCCGGGATGGCCTTCGCCAGCGCCTTGTAGATCGCCTCGCGCTTCGCGGGATTCATTCGTAGGCCGCGAGGCGCTCCAGGTGCTCGCGGGCATCGCGCTCGCGGCGCATGGCGCGCGCCTCGTGGCGCTCACGGGAGAGCTTTGCCTCGGGAAGGGCGGCGACCGGGGCCAGCGTGATGCAATCGACCGGGCACGGCGGGATGCAGAGCTCGCAGCCGGTGCACCACGACGCGATCACGGTGTGCATGAGCTTGGAAGCGCCGGCGATGGCGTCCACGGGGCACGCCTGGATGCATTTGGTGCAGCCGATGCACGTCGCCTCGTCGATCACCGCGACCTGCGGGGGGCGGTAGCTGCCGTTCGCGGGATTCAGCGGTTTCGCGGCGCGGTGCAGGAGGGCTGCGAGCCGGGCCACGCCCTCGTCGCCACCGGGCGGACACTGGTTGATATCGGCTTCGCCTCGCGCGATCGCCTCCGCGTAGGGGCGGCAACCGCCATAGCCGCACTGGGTGCATTGCGTCTGCGGCAGGAGGGCGTCGATGCGTCGGGCGAGGGCTTTCACGTCGATTCGGCAAGCACGGCGTCGGTCAGCGCAGAGTATGGCAGGCCCGCCTCGGCCGCGATGCCGGCGTGGGTCACCGCGCCTTGCCACAGCAGCACGGCCTCGCGCAGCTCGCGGTGGTGGAGGATGGCGGCGGCGATGGTGTCCTTCGCCGCCAGGTCGAGCACGTACGGGAGGATGGCTTGCGAGATCGCCGCCGCGGCCGCCACCGGATCGGCGGCGGGAATGTTCGTCACGCAGAAGTGCACCACGCCCTCTTCGACGAAGGTGGGCGCCTCGTGGGTCGTGGGCCGCGACGTCTCCGCCACGCCGCCCGCGTCGATGGAGATGTCGGCGATGACCGCGCCCGGCTTCATGCGCCGCACGAGCGAGCGCGGAAGGAGCTTGGGCGTGGGCTCCCCGGCATTGAAGACGGCACCGACGACGAGGTCGGCCTCGACGGCGTGACGCTCGACCGCGTCGGGCGTGGCGGTGGAGCGGGTCAGCACCGTGACCTCGGCACCGCGCTTGCGCGCGGCCTCGGCCGCCGCCTTCCCCGCGTGGCCGGCGCCCAGCACCAGCACCTTCTTCGCGCGAAAGCGTTCGGCCACCATGCGCCCGGCGATCCGCGACATCGGCGCGAGCAGCGGATACTCGCCGTGCGCGTCGCGGACCATCTCGAAGGCGATCGCGGTCACGCCACGGGCGGCGAGCGCGCGCGTGCGTTCCGGCTCGCGCGGCAGGTGGTGGTAGCAGAAGATCGTGGCGCCCTCGGGCATCACGGCGAGGTCCGCGTCCTGGATCTCCTTCACCTTCACGATCAGGTCCGACGTCCACACGTCGCGGGCCACCACGATGTCGGCACCCACGTCGCGATAGGCCTGGTCGTTGATGGCCACACCCTTGCCCGCGCGGGTCTCCACGCGGACGTCGTGGCCCGCGGCGGTGATGTCCTCGACGGCGAGGGGCAGCAGCGCGATGCGGCGCTCGCCTTCCTTGGTTTCGCGCGGCACCCCGACGATCATCGCAGGGCGCGGCGGGCGTCGGCGATGACCTGCGGCCCGCGATAGATGAAGCCCGTGTAGACCTGGACCAGGCTTGCGCCCGCATCGCGCTTCGCGCGGGCATCGGCACCGGAGAGGATCCCGCCCACGCCAACGAGGGGGATCTTGCCGCCGAGCGCACGCGCGAGCTTCCCCAGCACGCGGGTCGACGGCTCGAGGAGCGGCCGGCCGGACAGGCCGCCCGCCTGCAATGCATGGCGGTGACCCGCGACCGCCTCCCGCGCGACGGTGGTGTTGGTGGCGATAAGCCCGTCCACCGCGTGCTTCGTCGCGATCGCCGCGATCGATTCCACCTGCTCGTCG
>Ga0136846_1216809_pt1 | contig 10090 bp, 7 predicted proteins | sample HopSoiMetagenom2_FD_96841 | JGI IMG/M metagenome (GOLD analysis project Ga0136846, IMG submission 96841) | Grasslands soil microbial communities from Hopland, California, USA - 2 Assembly 2016 (version 4) | ecosystem: Environmental > Terrestrial > Soil > Grasslands | place: USA: Hopland... | reverse complement strand
TTGCACGAAGCCCTTGCGGCAATTATCGCATCTGCCGCACGGTAGCCCGTCATCGCCGAGCGCGCGCAAGAGCATCTGTTGTCGGCATATCGGCGCGCGGCCGCCGTCGAGTCCGGCGTGATAGGAAAGTGCATTGAAACCAAGCCGGGCTACGTCAGGTTCAGCGATTCCTTGCCGAACATGCCGGTCAATCCGGCATCCTCTATTGCGCGACGCGCGAGAAGACCGATCGCCTGGCGCGGCAATTGCGCGAGGCCGGCGCCGCTCGACGCGATTAGCGAGATTCGGCCGCTCGAACGAGCCGGCGAAAACCTGCGGCGGCGAACGGAAGAGAGTGTCGATGATCTCGGCGCGGGTCGGCGGCGTCGCGGTCACGGTCATGGCGACGATCTGGCGTGCGCCGATCGCGTCGGCCGCTTTGCGCAACTTTCCATATTCCGGACGGAAATCGTGTCCCCAATGCGCAATGCAATGCGCTTCATCGATGGCCATGATCTGCGGGTGCGCGGCGCGCAAGGCGGCGACCATTGCAACGGGCCGGAATTCCGCGTGGCCGAAGCGCTCGCGGAGAACTGTTCGCGCCTCCAGCAACCCCGCCACGCGGCACTCCCTCACGACTGAGCGCGATCCTAGCACCCCGCTCCGCCTCGCACGAAATGGCTCAGCCGGCGCGGCGCAGCGACAGGCCGATGGCCGGATTATAGGCGAGGATCGCGCCTGCCATGAAGACGATGCCGCAGGCGAGCACAATTGCCAGCGCCCGCACATTGAGCTGCTGATAGAAGGCGAAACGGATCAGTTCGACCGCATGGGTGAACGGATTTGCTTGGCAGACATAATAAAGCCAGGGGCTCGATTCCTGCACGCGCCACAGCGGATAAAGCGCGGAGGAGGCAAAGAACATCGGGAAGATGACGAAGTTCATGACCCCGGCGAAATTTTCGAGCTGCTTGATCAGCGAGGATAAAAGCAGGCCCAACGAACCGAGCATGAGGCCTACGAGAATGAGCGCGGGCAGGACGGTGAGATAGCCCCAGGGCGTCGGCGGCTCAATTTCCCAGAAATATGCGATGACGAGGTATGCGTAGACTTGCAGGAGCGACACCGCCGTGCCCGCGATGAGCTTCGACGACAGAAGAAACCAGCGCGGCATCGGGCTCACAAGCAGCGTGCGCATGTTGCCCATCTCGCGGTCGTACACCATCGACAGCGAGGACTGCATGCCGTTGAAGAGCTGGATCATCGCGATCAGCCCCGGCGTGATGTAGACCTCATAGAGAACGTAGGTCTCGTAAGGCGGGATGATCGAGACGCCGAGCACCTGACGGAAGCCGGCGGCGAAGATGAATAGCCAGACCAGCGGACGCACCAGCGCGGAGATGAAGCGCTCGCGCTGATGCAGGAAACGCAAGCCCTCGCGCCAGACGATGCCGGCCATGCAGATCGCATATTGATGCAGGCCGAAATGAGTGCGGGCCGGCGCGCCGCTCTTCGTGACGGCGGAGGACGTCATGCGTCGAGCTCGCTCGGTGCAGCGACGATGACGCGTTCGAACGCGCCGCCGACATTCATCGCGCCCGCGCGCGCTACAAGCTCGCCGGCAATAGCCTTGGCGAGCACGCGGCCGCGATGCAGGATGACAAGATCGTCGCCGTCCTCCACCTCATCGATGAGATGCGTCGTCCACAGAACGCCGATGTTTTCCTCTGCCACGAGTTCTCGCACATAGGTCAAGATGCTTTTGCGTGCATTGACGTCCAAGCCAACCGTCGGCTCATCGAGCAGCAACAATGACGGCCGATGCAGCAGCGCACGGGCGATCTCGATACGGCGCATCTGCCCGCCGGAAAGCACACGGGCTTTATCATGCGCCCGTTCGCGCATTTGCGTACGCGCCAGCGTATCATCGGCAAGCGCCCTGCCTTCTCGCCCGCCGATCCCATGCAAGCTCGCGTGGTAGAGCAGGTTCTGCATGACGGTCAGATCGAGATCGAGAGTGCGCGCCTGGAAGACAACGCCCAGCCGGCTCAGCGCTTGCGCCGGTTCGCGCGCGACATCGAAACCGAGCACGGCAATCGAGCCATGCTGCGCCGCGTAGAGCCGGGTCACCAGCGAGAACAGCGACGTTTTGCCGGCGCCGTTCAATCCGAGCAGCACGGCGAAGGCGCCCCGGGGGACATCGAAGCTGACGTCAACGAGCGCGCGCCGCTCGCGATAGGAGTGACTGATATCTCGAATCGAGAGCGCGGGGACAGGGGCGTCGGTGTCAAGTCGGGGCACAAGCACTTGGCTGGCAAGCGTCATCGCGGCGACACGGCGACGCCCCACGGGAAAGACCCGACAGGTATCGATTTCACCACTTTCAGTCCCGCGACATCGATCACGGAGACGTCGTTCGAAACGCCATTCGTTGACAGCAGATATTTTTCATCCGGGGTGAACGCCAGCTGCCAAACGCGCTGCCCGACCAGCAGATATTTCGTCACCTGCTTGGTTGCCGTGTCGATCACCGCGACGCGGTTTGCCGGCCCAAGCGCGACGAACGCGGTCTTGCCGTCGCGTGAAATGCGAATGCCGATCGGCTGAATCGCTTCTTTCGGCAGTCCGGGAATGGCGAATTCGATCTTCTGCTTCACTTCGTGCTTTGCCGGATCGATGACGCTGATCGTGCCGCCGACTTCGGCTGAGACCCAAAGCTCGGAACCGTCGGGCGTGAATTGCGCAAACCGCGGCCGTGCGCCGACAAGGATGTTGGCGATGATCTCCTTCTTTTGCGGATCGATCAGATGCGCCATGTTGGTCGTTTCGGACGTATTGACGAGAATTTTGCCGTCGGGGCTCAGCGCCATTCCCTCAGGCTCGACGCCGACGGGAATTTCGCCGACCACTTTTCGCGTATCGATGTCGACCATCGTGACGAGGTTATCGTTCTCGTTCGAGAGATAGACGAGCTTGCCGTCCGGGCTCAGGATCAGCAATTCCGGATCCGGACCTGACGGCAGATCGCCGATGATCTGCAGCGTTTTCGCGTCGACGATGTTTATCGTGTCGTCATCGCCGGCGCAGATGAAAATCTGCGTGCCTTCTTTGTTGAGGACAATGCCGCGCGGCCGCTGGCCGACTTTCGCGGTCTTCACCACCTCAAGCTTATCGAGATCGATGACGCTTATCGAGTTCCCCTTCTCGTTGGTCACGTAGGCCATGTAGGCGAGCGCCGGTGTGCTCGTAGTGGCTTGCATAACGAGAACGAGCCCTGCAACTACCATCGTCCTGAGGAGCGCCGAAGGCGCGTCTCGAAGGATGTACCAGAAAATGCCGTTGCGGTGCTTCGAGACGCGCCGCTGCGCAAGGCGCCTCCGCATCAGGGGGTTGTCTTCACCATCTGCTAACGCAGCACGCATTTCGTTTCCGGCTTGTCATATCCGAGCGTGTCGAGCTCGGATGTCTGATGCAGAAAGCCCTCCTGCGGCGATACCGAGACGATAGAGCGTCCGTCGCCAAGCAGGATCGGCTGGCGCACCTGCAGATTCCACGAGCGTAGCGTCAGCCGCTGGCCTTTGAAAGCGGCGAAGGAAAAATCCGGGCCGACTAGGAATTCGTGCAATTTCGCCGGATCGTTTGAGTGCGTGCGCGTCGCCGCCTCGCCGATCACGCGCATCGCCATCCAGGCCTGATTGTCGCGCGCATTCATCGACCGCTTGAACAAACGGTAGAAGCGGTTCTGCAATTGCGCCGCGCCCCATTGCTCGTGCGTTGCGTCCCAGCTCACTGGCTTCAAACCGCCGGAGCCCGCGACCGGCCGCGGGTCCCAGGTGCGGTACGGCAGATAGCCGGCGAACACGTCGTTTTCGTCCGCCGCGACAAGGACGTCATAGGCCGGCACATTTTGCGTCAGCACCGGCATCTGGCGCTGCGTCTGCACGCTGCCCGAATCCGAGCGCCGGCCGCCGCCGGTATCTTGATAGAGCCGCTCCGCGACGATTTTCGCGCCAAACTTTTTCGCCGAGCGGCGGATCGCGTCGGCAAACAGCGCATCCTCGGAATGCGAGCCGAACACCAAAAACCAGCGCCGCCACTGTTTCCAGATGAGATATTCCGCCAATCCGTCGGCGAGCATCGAGCGGGTCGGCGCGGTATGAAACACATTGGCGCGGCAATCCTCTTCGCGCAGGCGATCGTCCGGCGCGCTCGCATTGAAGAGGAGGGTGTTTGTTGCTTTACCCGCGTCAGCCGCCGCAAGCAGTTGCGCCGCAGGTAAGTCGGCGATGATCAGATGAATACCATCGCTTGCGAAGTTGCGCACGGCTTCGGCAGCATCTTCACCTTCCGCCAGCTTGCGGTCTTTGAGCGTGAATTCCTGGTTGATGAACTTTCCCGTCGTCTTGTTGTCCTCGAGACCGAGCTCCGCGCCGGCGAGGAGATCGTTGTCGGGCGGAATTTCGAGAATCGAGATCGTCTCTTTCGAATGGGCGGTGCGCAACACGCCGACGGCAATCGACATTGCCAGCGTTTGCGCCGGCTGCGCGTAGCTGAAGCCGAACGGACGAGCGCCGTACAGCGCAATCGCCGCGATGCAGGCGCAGACATATCTGCCGAAAAGCATTGCGGTCAGATGGACCGAAAGCGCCGGCCAATCAACAACCAAGAGCTTAGGCGGCGCCCTTCAGCGCCGCCGCCGGCTCATTGGCAGCCGCCCGCGCACCGACGTCAGTCGCGCCGCGCACGCCCAACCGTTCCCGGGCAACCTCGCCAATCAGATGCAGCGCCTGCCCAAAGCGGAAGGCGCATTTATCGGGCTTCGCCGCCTCGCACAATTGTTGTGCCTTGCCCGGCGCTTCGTCCACGGTCCAGAAGCAGGTGAGGATCACGGCGCGCGGGAAACGCCGGCGAACCCGGCGCACCCCGTATCGCACCTGCGCGTGGCCGACTTCGGAATCGAGATAAGACAGGCAGATCACGTCGGCCTGTGCTGCATCGAGCCGCAGCAGGCCCGCGGGCGTCAGTGCCGAAGCAGGCTCCACGCGTGGCGCGATCCGATCCTCTCTTTGCAGAAGATGCGCGAACAGAGCAGCCGCCGCTTCGTCGAGCGGCGTACGGCCGCCAACACACACGACGGACAACGAGCTTGTCTGTTCGCGGTCCTCGGCCTTTTCTTCGTTTTCGGCAGTCTTGCCTGGGTCGCCGCCATCCTCCCGCAAATCTTCCACGAGTTCGTCGATGGTTTCGCGGATTTTCACCTGCCGGCTTGCGTCGAGCGCCCCGCGGCGGACATCGGCCTGCGCCATGAGCAGCGCCTCCAGCGCGACCTCGTCGAAATAGTCCGCAAGCGGCCGCTCCTTGATGAACTCCTCGGCCTGCTCGGCGACTTCGGAGGAATCCGCTGCGAGCAACCGCTGGTAAAAGCTCTCGACCGGCGTCAGTGCCGGCGCGTCGCCCAAGAGCACATCGAGGAATTCGAGGCGCTCCACGTGGCGGCCGAGCACGACGAGGCAGACCGTCAGCGGCGTTGCGAGGAGCAGGCCGACGGGGCCCCAGAGCCAGGTCCAGAAGGTCGCCGACACCACGACGGCAATCGGAGAAATGCCGGTCTGATGGCCATAGAGCAGCGGCTCGATCAGCTGCCCGACGATCGGTTCGGTGATCGCGAACAGGGCGGCGACTTCGAGCATCGTCGTCCAGCCCGGCGCCACCGCCGCAGCGAGAAGAATTGGCACGGCCGCGGCAATGAACGCGCCGACATAGGGCACGAATCGCATGATCGCAGCGAGTGCGCCGCAGAGGAACGGGCTCGGCACGCCAATGAACCAAAGCCCGAGCCCGATGAAGACGCCGAACGTCGCGTTCATGAGGGTCTGGAAAAGAAAATAGCGGCTCAGTCGCCGTGCCGCGTCGTTCATCGCGGCAGTGGTGCGCTGCAGATCGCCGGAGCCGGCAAGCCGGATGAAGCGGTCGCGCAAATCCTCGCGCTGAAACAAAATAAAAATTACGAAGACAAGGACGATGCCGGCGGTGGCCAGCGGCTCCAGGACGGTGCTCGCAATCGCTTGCAGCCGCTCAAAGGAGAGCGGGTCGGAAGACGGGCGTATCTCGACGGGCACCGGCTCGGCTTTGTTCTGGGGTTGACCTGCTTGGTTCTGCGGTTGGGCTGCGGGTGGCCGTGCCGGTGCTCCCGGAGGTTTCGCCGCGTCCGGCTCTGCGGGTTCGGTGATCTGGCCGCCGATATTACGCAGTGCTGCGGCAGCGCGTTCGAGCGAGCCGCCGCTCCCGGCCAGTTGCTTGATCGAAGCGATCTTGCGGGTGATCGTGCTCTCGTAATTCGGCAGCTCTTTCGTCAGATCGGCGAACTGCTGAGCGACGATGGCGCTGAAGCCCCCGAGAATGGCGACGGCGAGCAGCACGACCAGCGCGACAGAGGGCACGCGCGGCACGCGCCAGCGGCGCAGCGCCCGGACGAGCGGCGCGAGAACGAAGCTCAGAAGAATTGCGATCGCGATCGGGATGAAGACGGCGCGCCCGACATAAAGCGCGGTGACGACCAGCGCGAGCGTGACCAGCATCGCGATCTTGCCGAGAAGCTCGGCTTGGTCCACAGGGGCGGCGACTCGGGGAGGCGGGGGTTTTAGGAATTCGCTCATCAGTCCCCTTCGCCGCAAACGCTTGCCGATAACATTCCCCTGCTTGGCAGGTTCCCCGGGGGGAGCACCCGTGTGGCGTCGTGTCCGCGGTGCTAAAGTCCCGCGATGCTGCTCGAATCGGTGCTCCAACCCGACGAGGTTCGCGGAGACGCCGGCCTCCCGCAGGTCGCCGACGTGCTCGTGCCGGTCGCGCTCGACACTGCCTATTCCTACCGGGTGCCGGCCGGGCTCGAGATCGCGGTGGGCGATTTCGTTACCGTGCCGCTCGGGACACGCGAGACGACCGGCCTCGTCTGGTCGGTGCACGGCTCCCGCAGCGGCGGCAATCTGAAGGAGATCGCCGCCAAGCGCGACCTGCCGCGGCTCGATGAAAAGCTCCTGCGCTTCATCGACTGGGTCGCGCGCTACACGCTCGCGCCGCGCGGAATGGTGTTGCGCATGGTGTCGCGCATTCCCGAGAGCGACGCGGGCGAGACGCCGCGCGTAGGGGTGCGGCTGGCCTCGACGCCACGCGAAGGCGAGGCGCTGCGCATCACCCCGGCGCGGGCACGCGTGCTGAAGGCGGCGGAAGGCGGGCTCTCCTTCCGCAAATCCGCGCTTGCCGAAGCCGCTTCTTGTTCAAGCGGCGTAATCGACGGGCTGATCGACGAAGGCGCGCTGGAGACCGTGCTGACGGCGCCGGAGCCGGTCGCGCTCCCGCCCGACATCGCCTTTGCCGAGCCGCTCCTCGATCTGGCGCAGGCCGAGGCCGCGAACGCACTCCGTACCACGATGGCACGCGGCGGTTTCTCGACGACGCTGCTCGAAGGCGTCACCGGCTCGGGCAAGACCGAAGTTTATTTCGAAGCGATCGCGGCGGCGCTCGCGACCGGCGGCCAGGTGCTCATCCTGATGCCGGAAATTGCGCTCACCGGACAATTCCTCGATCGCTTCGCCCGCCGCTTCGGCGTGCGCCCGGCCGAATGGCATTCCGGCGCCGCGAGCCGCCGGCGCGCCCGCATCTGGTCCGGCGTGGCGTCGAGCGAGGTGCGTGTCGTTGCCGGCGCACGCTCGGCCTTGTTCCTGCCGTTCGAGCGGCTTCGACTCATCGTCGTCGATGAGGAGCACGAGCCCGCCTACAAGCAGGAGGACGGCGTCACCTATCACGCGCGCGACATGGCGGTCGTGCGCGGCCAGATCGAAGGCGCGGCGGTGCTGCTCGCCTCCGCGACGCCGTCGATCGAAACGCGAGTGAATGCGGCGCAAGGCCGCTACGGCCATGTCGAGCTGACGAGCCGCCACGCCGGCCGCGCGCTGCCCGACCTTGCCGCGATCGATCTGCGGCGCGACCCGCCGCCGCGCGGCCGCTGGCTGTCGCCGCTTCTGCGTGAGGCTGTCGGCGAGACGATCGCGCGCAACGAACAGGCGCTGCTCTTTTTGAACCGCCGGGGGTATGCGCCGCTCACAGTCTGCCGCGCCTGCGGCCACCGGCATCGGTGCCCACATTGCACGGCCTGGCTTGTCGAGCATCGCTTTCGCCGCGCGCTGATCTGCCATCAATGCGGCCACGTCGAGCGGCGCCCGAATATTTGCGTTGCGTGCGAGACGCCCGATTCGCTTGCCGCCTGCGGTCCCGGCGTCGAGCGGCTTGCGGAGGAGGTGGCGCTCACTGTTCCCGATGCGCGGGTGCTCGTGCTTTCCTCGGATCTTCCCGGCGGAACGGAGCGGCTGCGGCGCGAGATAGAGGCCATCGCCCGGCGCGAATTCGACATCGTCATCGGCACGCAGCTCGTCGCCAAGGGCCACAATTTCCCCTCGCTGACACTGGTCGGCGTCATCGACGCCGATCTCGGCCTGTCGAGCGGCGATCCGCGCGCGGCGGAGCGTACGTTCCAGCTCTTGAACCAGGTGACCGGGCGCGCCGGGCGCGGCGATCGGCCCGGCCGGGGTCTCGTGCAGACTTACCGGCCGGATCACCCCGTGATGAAGGCGCTCCTTTCAGGCGATGCAGCCCGCTTCTATGCCGAAGAGACGGATGTTCGTCTGAGGGCCGGGCTGCCGCCATTCGGGCGGCTCGCGGCTTTGATCGTATCGGGCGCCGACCGGCTCGCGACGGAAGCGCATGCGCGGGCGCTGGTGCGCGCTGCCTATGCTTTGCCGATGGAGGAGGGGTTTGCCGTCGCGCCGGCCGGCGGGCTGCCGCACGCAAGCGACGTCCTGGTGCTCGGACCTGCGGAAGCGCCGATCGCGATGGTGCGCGGGCGCTACCGTTTCCGGATTTTGGTGAAGGGGCCGAGACGCATGGATATCCAGGCCTTCCTTCGCCGCGTGCTGGCCGAGGCGCCTGCTGCTCGCGGCGGAATACGGGTCGACGTCGACGTCGACCCGCAGAGCTTTCTCTAAGTCAGTAGACCATCACGACGGGCGTGCCGACGCTGACGCGGGAATAGAGATCCTTCACGTCTTCGTTGAGCATGCGGATGCAGCCATACGAGGCGGAGGTGCCAACCGAAGCGCGCATCTTGTTGGTGGTGCCGTGGATCGCGATCTCATCGCGATCGAGCGTGAGCGCCGCGACGCCCATCGGATTGCGGGGCGAGCCGCCGCGAATCAGATTGGGCAATTCCGGGTGGTCGCGTCTGACGACTGGCGGCGGCATCCAATCGGGGTTGAGGTACTTGCCGCTGACCTTGGCGTAGCCCTGCCATTCCTTGCCGTGCTTGGCGACCGCGACGGGGTAGCGGATCGCGGTGCCGTCACCGAGCGTGTAGTAGAGCTTCTTCTCGCGGGGGCGGATGACAATCGTGCCGGCCGGGTAATCCTGCGCGCCGCGCAGGACGACGCGGCCTTCCGCCGCCGAAGCATTGCTCGATGCAAGGGAGAGGGCCACGCCGACGATTGCGGAGGCGGCAGCCGCAGGAAGACGAAGGTTGATCATGGGACTAAATCCGAACTCCGGTTGAGACGGTTTCCAGCTTGGCCGGACGTCCGTTAACCTTTACCCAAAGTCACGATTCTGCCGAAGAGTATTTGTGGCACAGGTTAAGCTTTAACTATAAGATTTGGCTACGTGTTGCAGCGGCACAACGGTTAAGCTGCCACTCCGCCGGCGCAAAGACGCCACCGTTCCGCCCGGAGAGACCGGTGCGCAAGAGTTCTCGTCTACAAGGCATGCAGCTCCATCAAACCCGTGATCGAAATATCATTCCTGATTGCCGCAGGCGCGAAACCACTCCCCTTAGTGTCCGTTCAGCGGAAGGGCCCTCAGACACTTGAGGAGAGTACGGATGACAGGAAAGCTCAGGAAAATTGGAATTGCCGCGGTCGCCGCGGCGACGTTCGGCGGCGCGATCGCGATGACCTCGACCGAGGCTATGGCCTTCAAGGGCGGGTTCGGCGGCGGTGGCTTTGGCGGCCACGGCTTCGGCGGCGGCGGGTTCGCGGCGCGGGGCTTCGGCGGCGGTGGGTTCGCTGCC
>Ga0136846_1231941_pt1 | contig 10092 bp, 7 predicted proteins | sample HopSoiMetagenom2_FD_96841 | JGI IMG/M metagenome (GOLD analysis project Ga0136846, IMG submission 96841) | Grasslands soil microbial communities from Hopland, California, USA - 2 Assembly 2016 (version 4) | ecosystem: Environmental > Terrestrial > Soil > Grasslands | place: USA: Hopland... | reverse complement strand
CCGCCACCCACCGCGGCCGAGCAGCTGGCCAAGACGTTCGACGACTTTTTCGCGCAGGCCCTGCAGGAGGTCCCGGAACTGGCGACCTCGCTGGGCCTCGACACCGGGCCTCACGCGGACCTGAAGGCCAAGCTGCGCCACGCCTCGGTGGCCGACCAGGCCCGGCACAAGGCGATCACCGCCGACCAGCTGGCGCGGCTTTCGGCCATCGACCGCAGCCGGCTCACGGGCATGGACGCGGTGAACTACGACACGGTGCTCTACGACCTGAAGACCACCGACGCGGCCAACAAGCGCTTCGCCTACGGCGGCGAGGGCGCGGGCCAGCCCTATCTGCTGAGCCAGATCAACGGCGCCTACCAGGAGGCCCCGGACTTCCTGGCCACCCAGCACACCATCGAGACCGCCGCCGACTGCGAGGCCTATCTGTCGCGGCTGGGCGAACTGGCGCGGCTGATGGACGACGAGATCGGGCGGGTGCGCCGCGATGCGGGCCTGGGCGTGATCGCCCCGGACTTCGCGCTGAAGGGCGCCCTGGGCTCCATGAAGTCCATGCACGTGGCGCCCGACAAGTCCGTGCTGGTGAGCGCGCTTGCGGACCGCGCCCGGGCCAAGGGGATCGCCGGCGACTGGCGGGGCCGGGCCTCCGGGCTCTATGCCCAGAAGGTGGCCCCGGCGCTGGAGCGGCAGATGGCGCTGGTCCAGGAGCTGCTGCCCAGGGCCACCCACGACGCCGGCGTCTGGAAGCTGCCGGATGGCGAGGCCTACTACGCCGCAGCGCTGCAGGCCCAGACCACCACGACCATGACGCCCGCCGAGGTCCACCAGATGGGCCTGGACGTCACCCGCGAGCTCTCCGCCCGCGCCGACGTGCTGTTCAAGAAGATCGGCATGAGCAAGCGCACGGTGGCCCAGCGCTACCAGGCGCTCTTCAAGGACAGGAAGTACATCTATCCCAACACCGACGCCGGCAAGGCCAAGCTGGTCGCCGACCTGAACGGCGTGGTCCAGGCCATGCAGAAGCGCCTGCCGCAGTACTTCGGGACCCTGCCGAAGGCCGGGCTGGAGATCCGGCGCATCCCCAAGGAGACCGAACAGGGCGCCTCGACCCACTACAACAACGGCAGCGTGGATGGCTCGCGGCCGGGGATCTACTGGCTGAACCTGCGCGACACGGCCGAGGCGCCCTACTGGGACATGCTGACGACGACCTTCCACGAGGGGCTGCCCGGTCACCACCTGCAGCTGTCGCTGCAGCAGGAGTCCGAGCTGCCGATGATCCGCAAGGTCAGCCAGTTCGGGGCCTATATCGAGGGCTGGGCGCTCTATTCCGAACAGCTGGCGCAGGAGATGGGCTTCTACGCCGACAACCCGGCCGGCGAGCTGGGCTATATCCACGACGCCCTGCTGCGCTCGGGCCGCCTGGTCACCGACACCGGCCTGCACGCCATGCGCTGGTCGCGGGAAAAGGCGGCGCAGACGCTGTCCAGCATCGACGGCGATCCGCCCTCGCTGGCCCTGCAGGAGATCGAGCGCTACTGCGTCAATCCCGGCCAGGCCTGCAGCTATATGGTGGGCAAGCTCACCCTCCTGCGGCTGCGCGACAAGGCCAAGGCGGCGCTGGGCGAGCGCTTCGATATTCGCAAGTTCCACGACGCGGTGCTGCTCTCGGGCGCCACGCCGCTGACGGTGACCGAGGCGGTGGTCGACAACTACATCGCCGCCGCCAAGGCGTGATGGACCGCCGCGCGTTCCTGGCCTCTAGCGTGGCGGCGGCGGTCGCGTCCGACGCGGGCGCCGCGGCCTCGCCGGTCGGCCAGCTGCGCGCGGTGTTCGACCGGATCTTCGCCGAGACCCTGGACGCCTCGCCGCAACTCTGCAGCCGCCTCGGCCTCGACAAGGGCGAGCGGGCGGCGGCCAAGTCGCGGCTGGACGGCGCCTCCATCGTCGACCTGGACCGGGCCAAGGACCGCACGGCCGCGCACCTCGCCCTCCTGAAGACGGTGGACCGCGCGGCGCTGCCGGCGGCGGATCAGGCTGACTATGACGCGGTGATGTTCACCCTGGCGGGCGAGGCGGCGGCGGGCCGGCGCTACGCCTACGGCTACGAGGGGGCGGGCGAGCCCTATGTGGTCTCGCAGCTGACGGGCGCCTACCAGTCGGTTCCGGACTTCCTGGCCACCCAGCACACCATCGAGACCAAGGCCGACGCCGACGCCTACCTGCAGCGGCTGGCGGGGTTCGCCCAGCAGCTGCAGGAGGAGACCGACCGGCTGCGCCGCGACCAGAGCCTGGGGGTGATCCCGCCAGACTTCGTCATCGACCGCACCCTGCAGCAGATGAAGGCGCTGAAGGTCGAGCCGGCCGCCTCGCCGATGGTGAGCTCGCTGGTGACCCGCGCGGCCGCGAAGGGGATCGAAGGGGCCTATGGCGCCGCCGCCGAGCGGGCGCTCACGGCCTATGTCTATCCGGCCCTGGACGAGCAGATGGCCGCGCTGAGCGACCTGCGCGCCAAGGCGACACCCGACGCGGGGGTCTGGGGCCTGCCGGACGGCGAGGCCTACTACCGCGACGCCCTGCGCAACTTCACCACCACCGGCCTGACGCCCAAGGAGGTCCACCAGCTGGGCCTGGACCAGGCCAAGGCCTTGAGCGCGCGGGCGGAGACGATCCTGCGCGCCCAGGGGCTGACCCAGGGCGCGGTGGGCGAGCGGGTGGCGGCTCTGTTCCGCGACCCGGCCCACCTCTATCCGAACACCGACGAGGGCAAGCAGGCGCTGATCCGGCGGCTGAACGACATCGTGCGCGAGATGCGCGGTCGGCTGCCAGCGATGTTCGCGACCCTGCCGCGGGCCGAGGTGGAGATCCGCCGCGTGCCGCCGTACCTCGAGGCCGGTGCGCCCGGCGGCTACTACAACCGCGCCGCCCTGGATGGCTCGCGGCCCGGGATCTACTGGATCAACCTGCGCGACACGGCCGAGAACCCGGACTGGACGCTCAAGACCCTGACCTACCACGAGGCGATCCCCGGCCATCACCTGCAGCGCTCGCTGCAGCAGGAGGCGGACCTGCCGATGCTGCGCAAGACCGCCGGCTTCCCGGCCTTCGCCGAGGGCTGGGCGCTCTACGCCGAGCAGCTGGCGGTGGAGATGGGCGAATACCGCGACGACCCGCTGGGCGAGCTGGGGCAGATCCAGGCCTCGCTGTTCCGCGCCGGGCGGCTGGTGGTGGACACCGGCCTGCACGCCCTGCGCTGGAGCCGCGAGAAGGCCATCGACGTCATGACCTCCATCGACGGCAGCCCCAAGAGCGCCGCGGCCACCGAGATCGAGCGCTACTGCGTGCGGCCGGGCCAGGCCTGCAGCTACATGGTGGGCAAGCTCACCTGGCTAAAGGTCCGCGCCGCCGCGCAGAGCCGGCTCGGCCCCCGCTTCGACATCCGCCAGTTCCACGACGCCGTGCTCCGCGGCGGCGCCATGCCCCTGACCGTGGTCGAGGGCGTTGCCGAGCGCTGGACCGCCAGCCAGAAAGCTTGACCAAGATGACCCAGCCGATCGACCGCCGCGCCTTCCTCGCCACCACCGCCGCGGGGGCCCTGGCCGCCGCCGCGCCGGCGCTGGCCCAGCCGGGCTCCCCCGACGCCGCGCTGCGCGCCAAGCTGGACTCCATGTTCGAGGCGCTGGTGGACGACAGCCCACGGTTCGCCACCTCGCTTGGCCTCGACAAGGGCCCGCGCGCGGCGATGAAGTCGCGCCTGGACGACAATTCCGCGGCCGCCAAGGCGCGCCGCCTGGAGCGCAGCCGCGGCTGGCTGAAGGAGCTGCGCGCCATCGACCGCGCCAAGCTCTCGGCGGCCTCCAAGGTCGACTACGACGTGGTGGTCTACCAGTACGACCAGACGGTCACGAACGGCGACAAGTGGAAGTTCGGCGACGTGGGGGGCAACTTCAGCCCCTATGTGATCAGCCAGCAGCGCGGCGCCTATGTGAACGTGCCGGACTTCCTGGACAGCCAGCACCGGGTGACCGACGCGGCCGACGCCGAGGCCTATCTCTCGCGCCTGCACGACTTCTCCCGCGCCATGGACGACGACCTGGCCCGCCAGCGCGCCGACGTGGCCATGGGCGTGGTCCCGGCGGACTTCATCTGCGACCTGACCCTGGGCCAGATGAAGACCCTGCGCGACCAGCCGGCGGAGCGGACGGTGCTGGTCTCCTCGCTGGTCAAGAAGGCCAAGGCCGCCAACCTGCCGGGCGACTGGGAGGCGCGCGCGACCAAGATCGTCAGCGGCGAAGTGTATCCGGCCCTGGACCGCCAGATCGCCGCCATGACCGCCCTGCGCGCCAAGGCCAAGCCCGACGTGGCCGCCTGGGCCCTGCCGAACGGCGACGCCTACTATGCCGATGCGGTGAAGGCCTCGACCACCACCAACTACACCCCGCAGCAGGTGCACCAGCTGGGCCTGGACCAGGTGGCCGAGATCTCGGCGCGGCTGGACACCATCTTGAAGGCCCGCGGCATGACCCAGGGCACGGTCGGCGCGCGGCTGATGGCGCTGAACGTCCAGCCGGACCAGGTCTTCCCGCCGACCGATGAGGGCCGGGCGGAGATGCTGAAGCTGCTGAACGACCACATCGGCGAGGTCTACAAGCTGCTGCCGAACGCCTTCCGCACCCTGCCCAAGGCCAAGGTGGAGGTCCGGCGCGTGCCGGTGTTCATCCAGGACGGGGCGTCCAACGGCTACTACCAGTCCGCGGCCCTGGACGGCTCGCGGCCGGCGGCGTTCTACATCAACCTGAAAGAGACCAGCGACTGGCCGCGCTACAATCTCTGGACCCTGGCGCACCACGAGACCGTGCCCGGCCACCACCTGCAGATCGCCCTGGCGCAGGAGAGCACCCAGATCCCGATCCTGCGCCGGGCGGGCTTCGGCTTCTCGGCCTTCTCGGAGGGCTGGGCGCTCTACGCCGAGCAGCTTTCGCAGGAGCTGGGCGCCAACGACGCCGACCCGCTGGGCGAGGCGGGCTACCTGCAGTCGCTGCTGTTCCGCGCCGCCCGCCTCGTGACCGACACCGGCATCCACTACAAGCGCTGGGGCCGGGCGCAGGCGACCCAGTACATGGTCGACACCATCGGCAACACCAAGAGCCGCGCCCAGCGCGAGGTAGAGCGCTACTTCGCCGGGCCGGGGCAGGCCAACAGCTACAAGGTGGGCCACACGGTCTGGGTGAAGTGCCGCGACAGCGCCAAGCAGAAGCTGGGGCCGAAGTTCGACCTCAAGGCCTACCACGACGCGGTGCTGCTCTCCGGGGCCATGCCGCTGACGGTGCTGGAGCGCCACGTGGACGAGTGGGTGGCGACCCAGGCCTGAGGGGAGCCAGCGCCCCCAGCGCCCCCTCCACCGCTTCGCTGTCCCCCTCCCCCGTTGCACGGGGGAGGAACTCGGGCGTCGACACAGCAAGTTCCTCCCCCGTGTAAACGGGGGAGGGGGACCCCGAAGGGGTGGAGGGGGCGCTGCCGCCGCACCTCCGCCTCGACACCGCCGCACAAACCGCCTTCCATGCCGCCCGGACGAAACGGGAGAACGCGATGGCGACGCTGAACCGGGGCGGGGTGAACCTCTATTATGAAGTCCACGGCGAGGGGCCGGTGGTGCTGCTGACCCACGGCTACTCGGCCACCTCGCAGATGTGGCAGGGCCAGGTGGGGCCGATCTCGGCCGGCCATAAGCTGGTGACCTGGGACATGCGCGGGCACGGCCGCTCCGACAGCCCGGACGATCCGGCGCTCTATTCGGAGGCCCACACCGTGGCCGACATGGCCGCGCTGCTGGACGCGGTGGGCGCCAAGAGCGCCATTGTCGGCGGGCTGTCGCTGGGCGGTTACATGTCCCTCGCCTTCCACCGGGTCCATCCGGAGCGGGTGAAGGCGCTGCTGATCATCGACACCGGGCCCGGGTACAAGAACGACGAGGCGCGCGACGGCTGGAACCGCAACGCCCTGAAGACCGCCCTGCGCTACGAGACCGAAGGACTGGCGGTGCTGAGCGCCGGCAGCGCCGAGCGGCGCACGGCCCAGCACGCCAGCGCCAAAGGCCTGGCCCTGGCCGCGCGCGGGATGCTGACCCAGCGCGACGCCGGGGTGATCACCTCGCTGCCCGACATCCGGGTGCCGTCCGTGGTGATCGTGGGCTCGGAGGACACGCCCTTCCTGGCCGCTTCCGACTACATGACGGCCAAGATCCCCGGCGCGCAGAAGGTGGTGATCGAGGGCGCCGGCCACGCCGCCAACCTCGACAAGCCGGAGGCGTTCAACGCCGCCTTGATGGGCTTCCTGGAGCGGTTGGGGGCGGGAACACCCGCTTAACCTGCGCCGTGGCAGACTCGCCGGCCATGGAGATCGTCAACGGCTACGTGTGCAAGAACTGCACGGACGTGGCGAACGCCAAGAAGGGTATCGACCCCGCCCATCCCAAGGATGGGCCGAACGGCGTTGACGCGAAGGACAAGTCCGGCAAGCCGGACCCCAAGGGCCACCATGGCCCCGCCGTGACCTTTGGCGGGACCCTGGCCCAGGCGGTCAATGGCGTCCAGGCGACCAACAGCGTGCAGGCCCAGACGGGCGCACCTACGGCCACCGGCGTGCAGTCGGTCGGCGCGGTGGCGCCCACGGGCGCTGCGCCCTCCACCCTCGCCGCGCCGGGCTCGACGCTCAACATCAGCGCCTGAGAGGCCCTTCCGCGGACCGTTGTTCTGCGCCACCCTCCGCCTGCGGGTTGCAGGGGAGGGGTGGCATGTTCGCACGCACGGCTCGGGCCATGATGGCGGGCGTTGGAGCGTGGGGCCTGATGGCCGCCGGCGCCGCGGCCCAGGTCCACGACATGTCCAAGATGGTGATGCTGCCGCCCATGCCGGCGCTCTATGCGGGCGAGGCGGACAAGCCCGGCGCGCCAGTGTTCAAGGGCATGGGCGACTGGAAGATGAAGATCACCGCCACGCCGGCGGCGCAGGCGTTCTTCGACCAGGGCGTGAACCTCAGCTTCGGCTTCAACCACGCCGAGGCGATCCGCTCGTTCCGTGAGGCGGCGCGGCTGGATCCCGACTGCGCCATGTGCTGGTGGGGCCTGGCCTTCGCGCTGGGCTCCAACATCAACCTGCCGATGCCCGACGACGCCATCCCGCCGGCCTGGGTGGCGCTGCAGCGGGCTGAGGCCCTGGCGCCCAAGGCCTCGCCGCGGGAGCAGGCCTGGATCGCCGCCCTGGCGAAGCGTTATGCGCCCGACAAGGCCGCCGACCGCGCCAAGCTGAACGAGGCCTTCGCCCAGGCCATGGGCGAGCTGGCGCGCAGATATCCCGACGACCTGGACGCCCAGGTGTTCTGGGCCGAGGCGATGATGGACACCCAGCCCTGGGACTACTGGCAGGTCGACGGGGCGACACCCAAGGGCCATGGCGCGGAGATCGTGGCGGCGCTGGAGAAGGTGATCGCCAGATCGCCGAACCACCCGGGCGCCTTGCACCTCTACATCCACGCGGTGGAGGCCTCGACCACGCCGGAGCGGGCCGAGGCGGCGGCCGACCGGCTGCTGGTGCTGATGCCGGGCGCCGGCCACGTGGTGCACATGCCCAGCCACATCTACTACCGCGTCGGGCGCTACGCCGACGCCGTGGCCGCCAACGAGAAGGCCGCCCTGGTCGACGAGGCCTATATCGCCGCCTGCAAGGCGCAGGGCTTCTACCCGGCGGGCTACTACGGCCACAACCTGCACTTCCTCTGGACCTCGTCGGAGATGGAGGGGCGCTTCCAGGCCTCCCTCGACGCTTCGCGGCGGCTGATCAAGGCGGTGGACGCCGACAACACCGCGCTGATGATCGCGCCGGCCGAGGTCTACACCTTCACCCCTGTGGCCACCCTGGTGCGGTTCGGCCGCTGGAAGGACGTGCTGGCCGAGCCGCGGCCCGACAAGCGCCTGGTGCTGGACACCACCATGTGGCTCTACGCCCAGGCCTTCGCCCACGCCAACCTCGGCGACCTCAAGGCCGCCGCGGCCGACCGCGAGCAGCTGGCGGGCCTCTCCAAGGCGGACCTCAGCCACTACGCCGAGTTCGGCCTGCCGGTGGGCCAGATCATCCCGGTGGCCCTGGCCTCGGTGGACGGGGAGATCGCCCGCAAGTCCGGCGACCTGCCTCGCGCCCTGGGCCACTTCCGCCTGGCCATGGAGCTGGAGCGCCAGCTGCCCTACACCGAGCCGCCCTACTGGCATCAGCCGGTGGCCCACCTGCTGGGCGCGGCGCTGCTGGAGGCGGGCAAGCCGGCCGAGGCCGAGGCGGTCTATCGCGACAGCCTGAAGAGCTACCGCCAGGATGGCTGGGCGCTGATGGGTCTTTCCAAGGCCCTGAAGGCCCAGGGCAAGGCGGCCGAGGCGGCGAAGGCCGATGCGGCGTTCGCGGAGGCGTGGCAGCGAGCCGATACCAAGATCGAGAGTTCTCGGCTGTAGCTAGAACCAGCCCGCGGCCTTCAACGCGGCCGCGTTGCTGCGGCTGACGGGGACGGTGAGGCCGCATTTCAGGCGGGCCTCGCCGCGGCCCTTTCGCCAGCGCACCTCGTCGATGGCCTCGGCGGCGACCCACCACGAGCGATGCACCTGGAAGCCCGGCGCGGCGGCCAGTTCGCGCAGGGCGTCGCCGAAGCGGGCGGTGATCAGCTCGTCCCCGGCCTCGGTGTGGACGCGCAGGTAGTGGTCCTCGGCCTCCACCGCGAACAGGCGGGCGGCGCGGCGCTTGGCCGAGAGGCGCTGGCGGAAGGCGGCCAGCGGGTCGGCGGCGGGTTCGGCCGCGCCCGCGGGCAGGGGCGCGGCCGGCGACTGGGCCCAGGCCAGCTGGCGCAGGGTCATGGCGGCGAACGAGACCACGAACACCTGGAACACGAACTGCGGCAGCACGGCCAGGGCGGGCAGGTGACCGTAGAAGCCATAGTTGATCGCGCTGATGATCCCCGTGACTGGCGGGGTCATGGCCACGCTGACCGCCAACAGGCGCGGCCAGAAGCGGCGGGTCAGCCGCAGCACGCCCTCGTCGACCGCCACCCCGGCCACGCCGCCGCCGACCATACAGGCGATCCAGTAGGCGAGGCGCTGGCCCAGCCCCACCGCGGCCGAGGTCCCGAACGGCCCGAGGAACGCCATGACGACGCCGATCGCCGCGAACAGCGCGAGGTCGGCCGCCGAGCGGCGCAGCCAGGGGGACGTGGCGGGATCAGGCATGGGGCTCCACGGCGGGATTCGTTCGCGCGAGACTGGCACGACTTGCGCGCGAGCTGAATCCGTTCGCGAAGCAACATCCCCGTTCGCGCAGCGCCCCCTGGCGGCGAGAGGGCCGCCCCTGCCATCCAGACGGCGAACGATGACGCATCACCGGGGAGCGAACCGGAATGGACACCAGACTTTCCAAGGGCCTGTGGGGCCTGGCCGCCTTTCTCAGCGTGGGGATCGCGCTCTTCTCCTATCGCTACCTGGGCCCGCCAGAGCCGACCCTCTCGCCGCAGATCCTGGCCAACCTGTTCGCCCGGCCCTGGCTGGTGGTGCACGTGGCCGGCGCGGCGACGGCGCTGCTGGTGGGAGGCTTCCAGTTCCTGCCGGCGGTGCGGCGGCGGCGGACCCTGCACCGCTGGCTGGGCCGCACCTATGCGACAGGCTGCATCATCGGCGGCTGTGGCGGCTTCGTGATGGCCTTCGGGAGCACGTCGGGGCCGGTGGCCACCGTCGGCTTCGGCCTGCTGGCGCCGATCTGGATCTACACGACGGTCCAGGGCTGGCTGACGGCGCGGGCGCGGCGGTTCGACGAGCACCGGGCCTGGATGATCCGCTCCTTCGCCCTGACCTTCGCGGCGGTGACCCTGCGGATCTACCTGCCGATCGGCCAGATGGCCGGGATGCCGTTCTCGACCATCTATCCGCTGACCGCCTGGATCTCCTGGATCCCCAACCTGCTGGCCGCCGAGCTTTACCTGCGCCGGCAATCCGCCCGCCTCGCCATCGCCTGACCTGCTGCAAGGCTGCTGACACAATGCCGTCAGCAGCCAGGGGCTTTAGTG
>Ga0136846_1238344_pt1 | contig 10093 bp, 10 predicted proteins | sample HopSoiMetagenom2_FD_96841 | JGI IMG/M metagenome (GOLD analysis project Ga0136846, IMG submission 96841) | Grasslands soil microbial communities from Hopland, California, USA - 2 Assembly 2016 (version 4) | ecosystem: Environmental > Terrestrial > Soil > Grasslands | place: USA: Hopland... | reverse complement strand
TCTCGTGTTGGAAGGCTTCGATAACACCCCGCAAAAGGTCTCTGGCTCGGAACAGCGGCCAGCTGCGGATTGGCACATGATCACACGGGATGGGACAACTAATAGCTTCTGATCTCGCCTCATATTCCATGAATGCTCGTTCTTTGTGTTGGACACCGCGCAGTGGGCGTTGTCCCAACCCGCTATTCAAGCGGCACCCGGGAAATGAGTATTGATCGTTCCATGACGAATACATCCTCGGGCGGGGCGTGGGCAGTTCAAGATGGGGATGTGCCGAATGTGCCGGTGATCCCGAAGCCTGAGACTTATGCGCTGATGCTTCTGGGGCCCTGTTGGTGTGTCATCAGAGGCTTCTCGACCATTTCTGGCAACACGCGCTCACGCAAGCTGGCCAACAACACCATGCCGCGAGCGAAGCAGCCGAAGCGCAGGCTCCAGTTCGCTCGCGTCCTTATCGCGGAAGTTCGTCAGCATCACCACCAACGCCCGCTTTCTCTGCGCCTTCATCAAGTCGCGTGCTGCCAGTAGATAGCGTGGCCTTGGGCTGCATGTCGTACAGCGTCGCCATCAGCGAATTCAGCGATGCCGACCCCTTGCGCTGCGAGAGATCATTGAGCACATGCTGCATGCGTCCGGGCTGGTCGACTTCTACAAGACTGACAAGGAAGGCAAGGACCTGCTCCATTCAGTTGCCCCGGACCCCGGTCCGTAGTTCTTGCTCCCCTTCCCTCTGAGCGAGGGGCGGGGCTGCGGCCTTTGATATCCAAGGCCTTGCTTCGCTACCGCCGTCGCCCTCACCCCCGCCCTCTCCCAGAGGGAGAGGGGGTAATGCGGGGCTTGCAGCGGTTCCGCGAAATCCGTTCAATTGCCCAGGCTCCGGCCCGTAGTCCTTGCTCCCTTTCCCAGAGGGATAGTGTGTAAGTGCGGGGGCTTGCAGCGGTTCTGCGAAGTCCGTTCAGTTGTCCAGACTCCGGCCCGTAGTCCTTGCTCCCTCTCCCTCTGGGAGAGGGTTGGGGTGAGGGCTGCGGCCGTTGATATCCAAGGCCTTGCTTCGTCCACCGCCGTCACCCTCACCCCCGCCCTCTGCCAGAAGGAGAGTGGGTAATGCAGGGCTTGCAGCCGTTCTGCGAAAGCGTTCGTAGCGTTCCTTGCCCAAGCGAATCCAGTGGCGATTGCATAAAGGTATATCCCAAGCTTCACCGGGCTACAAAAGCCCAGCCCGTTTGACAGCTCGATAGCGATTGACCAATTCCGCCGGCAACTGCGCGGGTTCCACGTCGATGAGCAATCCATCTCTGCCCGCCAAGCGTTGAAACGCATCGCGCCTCGATTGTGCGAAGAGATGCGCGCCCGCGACTTCGATGACCTGTTGGTGTGTCACCAGAGGCTGCTCGACCATTTCTCGCAAAACCCGCTCACGCAAGCTGGCCAACAACACCAGATGCCGCGAGCGAAGCAGCCGAAGTGCAGGCTCCAGTTCGCTCGCGTCCTCATCGCGGAAGTTCGTCAGCACCACCACCAACGCCCGCTTTCTCTGCACCTTCATCAAGTCGCGCGCTGCCAGCAGATAGTCCGAATGCGTGGCCTTGGGCTGCGCGTCGTACAGCGTCGCCATCAGCGAGTTCAGCGATGCCGACCACTTGCGCGGCGCGAAGCGGCGAAGGTCGGCGGCGTCGGTGCCGAATGTCATCGCGCCGACCGCGTCGCCTTCTTTCAGCGCGACATACGCCAGCAGCATCATCGCGTTCAGCGCTTCGTCGAAGTGGCTGCCCGTGCGTGCTGTCGCTCCTTCGTCGGCACGCATGCGGCGGCCGCAGTCGAGAAGGAACATGACGCACTGATCACGCTCATCCTGGAACTGCCGGACGATGGGCCGGCTGTGCTTGAGCGTCGCCTTCCAGTCGATGTGGCGAATCGAATCGCCCACTTGATAGTCGGCCAGTTGTTTGAAGTCGGTGCCTGCACCACGTTGTGCGTAACTCTTGATGCCAATGTCGGCGAGCCGGCGATCGCTCGCCAGCCACGCGTAGCGCGCGACCGCCGCGAAGTTCGGATACACGCGCAGCGACTCCTCCTCACCCACACGCCGCACCCACTGGAAGGTGCCGTACATGGTTCGGACACGCAGTTCGGCCGGCTGGAAGCGCACGAGGCCGCGCTGCCTCGGAACAATGCTGTAGTGAACCTCCATGCGCGCCTCGGCAGGCACCAGCACCTTGATCGGCAGCCCTTCGAAGTCGACAGTCGGGTCGACGTGATCGAACATCTCCACGTGCCAATCGTTCGGCCCTTCATTGACCAGCGCGCAGGCGAGGTTGCGTGAAACGCCCAGCGCCAGGGCGGCAGGCATGCGGCGCTTCCAGACCAGCGGCGCCCGGCGCCACGCCACCATGGTTCGCCCGATGTCGATCAGTGCCCACAGCATGCCGACGATCACCGAGCCCAGGGTGTACCGCCCGACGGTGGCTTGCGGCACCTGCACGACAAGTGCCACAACCGTGGCCACGGCAGCCGCCGCCACCGTCCACAGCGTGCCGCGACTCGGTATCAGCGGAAATCGCACGCCGATGCCTCGTTCAGAGCCGGGGCGCTTCGACGCTGTCGAGCATGGTCGACAACAACTCGTCGGTCTTGCGGCCTTCGAGCTGAGCATCCGGCGACAACAGCACGCGGTGCCGCAGTACCGGCAGCGCGTGGTGCTTGATGTCGTCCGGCGTCACGAAGCCGCGTGCACCCAGCAGCGCAGCTGCCCGCGCCGCCCGCACCAGCGAGATGGCGCCGCGCGAACCAGCGCCGTTGGCGATGCCGGGCCAGGTGCGAGTGGCACGCACGATGCGCACCGCGTAGTCGACCACCTTGTCGTCGACCCGAATGAAGCCCGCCATCTTTTGCAACGCGAGTACGTTTCGTTCGTCCAGCCGAGGCGTTACTGCATCCAAGGGCAACTGGTCGCCACTTTGCGCAGTGGTGGTTCGCACGACCACAGCGGCTTCATCCGCAAGGCTCGGATAGCCGACCTCGATCTTGAAGAGGAAGCGATCGAGCTGCGCCTCGGGCAGCGGGTAGGTGCCTTCGGTCTCCAGCGGGTTCTGCGTGGCCAGCACCATGAAGGGCCGTGCGAGCGGCAGTGTCTGGCCTTCGAGCGTGACCTGATATTCCTGCATCACCTCGAGGAGCGAGCTTTGCGTCTTGGCAGGTGCGCGGTTGATTTCATCGGCGAGCAGCAAGTTGGTGAACACCGGGCCGCGAATCACGCGCAGCGAGCCGAGGTCGGCAGTCTTGCCCGGGGTCGGGTCGAGCACCGCATGGCCGGTGATGTCCGACGGCATCAGGTCGGGGGTGAACTGCACGCGTGAATACTGCAGCGACAAGGCCTTGGAGAAAGCCCGTGCGAGCAGTGTCTTGCCGAGCCCGGGCACGCCTTCGATCAGCACGTGGCCTGAAGCGACGAGCGCGATCAGCGTCTGGTCGACGACTGCACGCTGACCGACCAGGGCTTTGCCGATCTCGTCGCGTAGCGCGGAAAGAATCTCGGCCGCACGGCTGATGTCGGCGGGATTGATTTGCATGGGTTGTCCTTGTCAGCGATTCATTGCCAGGCGACGAACAGCGGTCTCCAGCAGGGTCAGGGTGGCCAGCAGATCGCGCCGCGGCCGTTTGAGTGTGAGGTCCATGGCGCGCGCGAGCGCATCGGCATCGAGCGCCGTGGTCTTCGCGATGGCCTCGGCGCGAGACCGGCGGTCCAGCGTGTCATGGTCGCGGATGCTGCGGCGTGCCGAGTGCTCCAGTGCCCGCAACTGTGCCTTGTGCAGCGCGATGCTGTCGCGCTGAAAAATGAAACTCGATGTGCCGCGGATCTGCTCGGCCACCGATCGGCGCGACAAGGGTGCGACTGGCGCGCGCGGACCGAAGCGAATCGCCGCACGCCACAGTGCGAGCGCGAGCAGTCCGAACCCCAGCAGGACAGCCGGCGTCCCGTGACGCCAGATGAGCGTCAACAGGGGCTCGCGTGCTTCGGTGTCCACAAACCACACCTCGGGCCGCTGCTGCAAGTCGAGCGCCGCCACGAAGGCGAGCGCGTGATCGGCCGTGAACACGCCGCGGTTTTCGCTGAGCTGGCCAACGATGACGGTGGCAGCACCTTTGCCCAGCCGGATGCGCAGAATGTTCGGTCCCTTGATGCTGTCCATCGACCAGACCACGGGCGTGGCCGATTGCAAGACCAGGTTGTTCGTGCCGTTGCAAATGCGCAGGCTGCGGCGCTCGCCGAAGGCGAAGGGCGCTTCTTCGGGTTCGATCACGTTGAAACAGTCGGCAGGCCGGGGAAGGAACTCGCGCGGGCGTATCAGCGCCCGATTTTTCGGGGCAGGCGGTGCGCTGGAATCAGCGTCCACCGCACCCGTGTCCGGCTCGCTGGCGCGAGCTGCGCTTCCCGGCGCCGGTGGCAAGGCATTCGCCTTCTCATCGATGCTTTTGCTCTCGACCGCAATCCAGCTCGGACGCCTCCACTGCTCAGTGACGATGTGCCCGCCTGACTCCACCCAGTCTTTCAGCTTCTTCTCGCGCTCGGGAAACAAGTCCCAGTCCAATGAACTGAGCACCAGCGTGGCGTTGGTTGGCGGCAGGCGGTCGAGGTTGGTTGGCGACACGGTCTTGCCGCCCAGCCGCTCGATGATCTTCTTGACGGCGTAGTGATTGTCCGTGGCCGCCTCGTCCCTGGGCGGGTCGCGAACGTCTGCGTCGACCCAGTATGTGTTGTTCACGACATAGGCCGTGGCGCAGATCGCGGCCAGCACGATCAGCATGTTCCAAATCAAATCGCGGTCGAGCTTCATGCCGCCGCTCCTGCGGCAGGCGCTGCGGCAGGCGCTGCGGCAGGCAACTGCGCATCGAAGCGATCGCACAGAGACATGATGAGCATCTCGTCCGGCATTTGCGCGCCGTAGACCAGCAGCAGCCACGCGTTCACGAGCCGCTCGAAGAACGTACCCGATTCGTTGGGCAGCATCTTGCCGGCCAGTGCGACGCAATCGCCTTCGGTGCTGGCTGCGCTGATGGGCACTGCATGGTGGTGCACGAGCCGCGACAGCGCTCCGCGGTACAGCAGCGACAGGCTCGCACGATGCTCGCCGCGCAGCCACAGCGCGCGTGCGGCGCAAGCGATGTCATCGGGCAGGCTCTCGGGTCGAATGTCGAGGTCGCGCACGTGGCTGGGCAGCACCGCCCGTCCCCCGGGTCGAAAGCCACCGCGCACGAGCACCCAGCGACGAACACACACCAGCAGGATCGCCACGGCCGCGGCGCCAAGCAGCCACATCAGCAAGCGGCCCGATTCGGCAAGCCACAGCGCCAGGCCGTCGACCCAGGTCTCTTCACGTGGCTTGGTCTCGCGCTTTTTTTCCTCGACGTCGTCAGCCTTCCAGCGCAGCCTGCGTTCCCTGTGCTTGCCGCCGAGTTTGGGGTCGTGCTTGACGGCGTCGGCCGCCGCGCTCACCTGATCGGGCGTGATGGTGGCGGCTTGGCACGGCAGCATCGCGGTGCTGCAAGCCGCGATCGCGAATGCGAGCCAGAGCGTCCGAACCCTAGTACTGGCGGGCGAACGCACGACGAAACTCCTGTTCGATGTCCCAGGCCTCGAACTCGACCCGGCGGTTCAGGTACATCGCGAATCCCGCCGCCACATAGAAGGGCTCGATCGCCAGCACGACGGCCGCGTATGCCAAGGTGACCGCAAACGTTGCCGCCATGTCGCTGCTCGCGAGCATTGAAGAGATGAAGTTGCCGTGCCCCGAGGGTGAGAACAACCAGCCCAGCGCATAGATCGACACGAGGAACACCCATTCAAGATGATGAAAGGCCATCTGCATCAGAAAGGCGACGCCCCTTTTGCCGCGCAGCAGAGCACGCCGCCGCTTGCTCAAGACGGCGCCGCGCTGGCCTTCGAGCTGATGTGCCGCCTGCGTGAACGAACGCCAGGGCGACAGGCGGCGCAGAGTCAGGGTATGCAACAGCCCGCTCCACCACACGCTGCGCTGCTCGTTCCAGAGATCGACAAAACCTGTGCCGTCGCCGAAGACCGCGCGCGACAGCACGAAGAGCAGGCTGCGGTCCAGCCAGGGCTTCAGCCAGAAGATGATCGCGACGGGCAGCCAGTTCGCAATCTCGACAGTCGACAACGCAATGGCCAGGATCGCGAGGAACACGGGCGTGCAGGTGGCCCACAACGCTTTCGCGTTTGACTGCACGAGGCGCGTGCCAAGGTCGCTTGCTTCCATCATGGAACGCGGACGAAGATCGACCGCGAGGGCGTCAACCTGCATGCGACACCTGCGCTTCAATGGGCGACTGTGCACCGGGACGGCGGGGCCGGCCCTGCCACCCGAGGTACAGGATGATGATCACCCAGAAGAATCCCCCCACGGTGTACTTGACCGGCGGCGCCACCCAGCGCGACGAGGACCAGAACGCCTCCAGCGCGGCGGCGATGAAGAGCATGGCGGTTGCGCCGTAGATGAGCGGTACGGCCTCGGTGGCCGCCTTCTTCAGGGCCTGCATGCGGGTGAGCCGCCGCGGTGCCAGCATCGCGTGGCCGAGAGCGAGTCCCGCGGCACCCGAGATGACGATGGCTGTGAGCTCGAAGGCCCCGTGCGTGATGACGAAGGAATAGAAGTTTTCGGTATAGCCGCGCACCGTGAGATAGCCCGCGATCGAGCCGATGATCGCGCCGTTGTAGGCGAGGGCGAAGAGGCTGCCCAGGCCGAAGAACACGCCGCCCGCAAAGCACCGAAAGGCGATGCCGATGTTGTGCATGATGTAGAAGCCGAACATGTTCCAGTCGGTGCCGGCACTGCGCGTGCGACCGATCGCTTCCGTCGACGGGCCGTACATCGAGTCGAAGTTCTTCACCGTCTCGACGCTCTGCAGCGACAGCACGAAGCCCGGATCGACATAGCACAGCACGCCGATGATGAAGAGCGGCAGGCCGAAGACGAGGGCCGCGGTCCACATGTAGAGGCGGTGGGCTCGCACGGCCTGCGGCACCTCTACCAGAAACAGCTGGGCGAATCGTGCGAAGCTGTTGTCTGATCTGCGGTAGATCACCTGGTGCGCGCGCTGCGTGAGCTCTTCCAGCCCTGACGTGATGTAGCTCGGGTAGTCGCGCGAGCGGCTCAGGGCAAGGTGCTCGCAGGTGGTGCGGTACAAGGCGGCGAGTTTTGTGGCGGGCAAGGTTTTGTCCGGCCACCGCTCGGGCTTCTTCTTTCGAAAGCGCGGTGCGCCTTCGACGCGGTCTAGGGCCTCTTCGAGTTCGTCCCAGATCGGGCGATAAGCGGTTTCGAATTGCAGCGGGGTCATGCGGTTTGCCTGCGCCAGATCATCGACGTTTGCCGAGCAGCCATTGCGCCACTCCCAGCATGCGTTGCGCGGTGAGCTTGCTGTCGGCTTGTCCGGCCATACCGACACCGGGCGCCGCCAGCGTGGCGAGTTCAATCAGACGTGCCTCGGTGATGCGCGAACTGCGTGCCGCCCACGCAATGACGGCAGCCTGTTCGCGTGGCGACAGCGGGCGGTCCGGGGCTTCGGGTGGCGCTTCGGGCAAGGGGCCGTGCAATGTCACGGACTTGGCATACACGACGAGCGTGCCGGCCGCGAGATCGCCGATGCGTTTGAAGTCGCTGCGCATCAGCATCGCGGCAAAGCCGAAGCCATATGCGAAGGGCAGGAAGTCTGCGCTGCGCATCAGGTTGCGCAACAGCGATGCAGCGGGCGTGACCGGCAGCCCGGAATCCATCACTACCCGCAATCCCAACGACCGCTTGCCCGGTGTGGCGCCGGCAAGGGTCAGTTCGAAGATGACGGGATACAGCCACTCGATGGCGAAGAAGGCGATGAGGATGACACCGGCGCCGAAGCCGCCGAGGCGGTCCAGGGCGAAAGCCGCGAGGAAGAACAGCACCATCCGGATGAACCCGTCGATGATGAATGCATAGAAGCGCGGCACCACGCCCGCCGGCCGAAGCGCAAGCGCAATGCCCTCCGGCGTCTCCGCCGTGAAACGCGTGTCGAGCGACGCGCTCATTCGACGGCCGTGCTTTTCACGAGCCCCTGTAGGACGCTGCTCATCCGCCCTCCGCGCGACGGGGTCAAACCCCGATCGTGTCGAACTCCCGATAGACATCGCGCAGCCACATCTTCACGCGCTGTCGATCCATCAAGCCCAGGCCAGCACTGTCCAGCCCGCTCGTGTTCTTTGCCGCCCAGAAACTGCTGTTGGTCGCGTCGATCTTGTTGATGACACTGTCGTGCAGATGGCGCACCGACACCACATGTGCACCGAGCTCCTCCGCGCGCGCTTGTTCGCCTGATTGCTCCAAAACGCTGAAGTCGATGCCGCGGACCTGGTTGCGCACCAGCACGTAGCGAAGTTGCTTGCCGAAGCGATCGAGCAGCTTCTGGAGCAGGTCGACGGAGTCCTTGCCGGTGTCCATCACGTGCCAGTAGTAGATGGGGATGGCCATTTCATCTGCGAGGTTGAGCACACCAGACTCATCCATCCAGCGCACCAGCGGGTCGTGCGTCTGTGCGGCGAGGTCGACGAGAATGCGACGCTCAGGTTGCTCGACCGCGGCTTCGACAATGGCGTCGAGCGATTCATAGCGGTCGACGAGAACGGGGGACGCATAGCCCGAATAGAAGCGCATCAGCGCCCCGTGCGAACGGTCGGTGTCGAAACCGAGAAAGGGCAGGTTGTGGTCGATGAAGTACTGCGCAGCGCAGCGGGCGATGACCGACTTGCCGACGCCGCCTTTTTCTCCGCCGATGAAATGAATGTTGGCCATGCCGTCTCCGTGATCCTCTTGGACTGCTTGTTCGTGCGGTCCTTATAGCTGGCGCCGCGCGAAAGCGTGGACTTTACCGGGCTAATGACTTGGGCCAAAACAATTTGCCGTTATTGATCTGTTCTTCGTGGCCCGGGGCAGAATGCGCGTCTTTGCTCCACCGCCGCCATGCCCGACGCCCTGCGCCACGCCACCCTGCGACAACTACAGATCTTCCTGGCCGCGGCCGAGCATTCGAGTTTTGGACGCGCCGCCGAGGTGCTGCATCTCACGCAGCCGGCGGTATCGATGCAGATGGCGCAGTTGGCCGAAAGTGTCGGCATCGCGCTCTTCGAACGCCGAGGCCGCAAGCTCGCATTGACGCATGCGGGCGAGACGCTCGTGCCCTATGTCGAACGGGTGGCGCAGACCCTGCGCGAAGCTGGCGAAGCGCTCGACGATTTGCAAGGACTGCGCCACGGCAAGCTGCGCATTGCCGTGGTGTCGACGACGCGCTACTTCGCGCCTCGGTTGATCGCGCAGTTTCGACAGGAGCATCCACAGATCGAGATGGAGGTGTCGATCGCTGGCCGCGACAACGTGATCGCGCAGATCGAGAGCAACCACGCCGATCTCGCCATCATGGGCCGGCCCCCGACGCATCTGCCCATCGTCGCGGAGGTCTTCGCCAAGCACCCGCACGGTGTCATCGCACCACCCGATCATCCGCTTGCCGGAAAGAAGCGCGTGACACCCAGCCGCATCGGCGCCGAACCTTTCATCGCCCGTGAAACCGGCTCCGGCACGCGGCACGCGATGGAGCAGTACTTTGCCGAGCACGCGCTGAACCCGCCCATCGTGCAGGAGATGCCGAGCAACGAGTCGATCAAGCAGGCCGTGATGGCCGGCATGGGGCTCGCGTTCATCTCGCTGCACACGGTGAACCTGGAGCACCGGACCGGCAACCTCGTGCTGCTCGACCTGCGCGGCCTGCCGGTGATGCGCAACTGGTACGTGCTGCATCGGGCGAGCAAGTCGCTGAGCCCGGCTGCGACGGCGTTCCGGATGTTCATGCACGCCGAAGCGCCGGGGTACATGAAAACCTTGCTGCCGAAGTAGTGCGTGGCTGCGGCGGCGAACCCTCACCCCAGCCCTCTCCCGCAAGCGGGAGAGGGAGTGATCGCGCTCCCTCTCCACCGTACCCGGGAGATGGGGTGATCGCGCTCCCTCTCCACCGTACCCGGGAGATGGGGTGATCGCGCTCCCTCTCCACCGTA
>Ga0136846_1243128_pt1 | contig 10094 bp, 13 predicted proteins | sample HopSoiMetagenom2_FD_96841 | JGI IMG/M metagenome (GOLD analysis project Ga0136846, IMG submission 96841) | Grasslands soil microbial communities from Hopland, California, USA - 2 Assembly 2016 (version 4) | ecosystem: Environmental > Terrestrial > Soil > Grasslands | place: USA: Hopland... | reverse complement strand
GTTCGGCGCAAAGGCGCGCTCGGTGATCATGTCATCCCGGATCAGCTGGCCGGCCCGGATCGAGAAGGCCGGCACGGTGAGCCGCTTCTCCTCGGCCGCGGCGAGACGCGCCGAGACGAGAACCAGCAGCACGGCGGCCAACCCGCGCGCGATCAGGCCCACCCTGTTCAACATGGAAACACCGGAACTAGCGAAGGCCCTTCGATACGGTCGAGGCCATTTCATCCGAGGCCTGGATGACCTTGGCGTTCATTTCATAGGCGCGCTGCGCCGAGATCAACTCGGTGATTTCCTTGACCGTATCGACGTTGGAGGCTTCGAGATATTGCTGGTTGATTTTGCCATAGCCGGAATCGCCCGGAAGTCCGACGACCGGCGTGCCGGACGCCGTGGTCTCGCGGTAGAGATTGCCGCCGAGCGGCTCGAGGCCGGCCTCGTTGGCGAAATTGGCGAGGTTGAGCTGGCCGATCTGCCGCGGGTACACTTCGGTGTCCAACTTGGCGAACATCTGTCCGGTCTGGTTGACCGTGACCTGGACCGTCCCCTGCGGCACCGTGATGGCGGGATCCAGCAGGTAGCCGTCGATCGTGACGAGCTGGCCGTTGGCATTGGTATTGAACGAACCCGCGCGAGTGTATTGCACCTCGTTGTTCGGGCCCAGCACCTGAAACCAGCCGCGACCATTGATCGCGAGGTCGTACGGATTTCCGGTCTGCGTCAGCGCGCCCTGGATGTGCAGCTTGCGGATCGCCGCGGACTTGACACCGAGACCGAGATTGGCGCCTTCCGGGATCGGCGACGAGCCGTTGACGTTCGCGACACCCTGCATCCGGTCCATCTGGTAGAACAGATCGGTGAATTCCGCGCGCGCGCGCTTGTACGACGTCGAGTTGATGTTGGCGATGTTGTTTGCGATGACTTCGATGTTGGTCTGCTGGGCATTCATGCCCGTGGCCGCGATGGCAAGCGATTTCACAATGTGACTCCTTCAGATCAAATCGACATACGAACGACTTCTTGGTAGGCCTGCACGACCTTGTCGCGAACCGCGACCGCCGTCTGCAAGGCCTGCTCGGCCGACATCAGCGCCTCCACGACCTTCCGTGTCGATTCCTTGCCCTGCATCGCCGAGATCGACGCGGCCTCGCCCGCCTTCAGCGTGCCGATCGCATCCGTCGTCACCTGCTTCATCACCGAATCGAAGCCGACATCGTCGGTGGGCTGGATCGCGGTCGGTGCGGCGGGCGCGATCGCCTGCGTCTCGGTGGCGCGGGAGGCCGCCTGGCCTGCGGAGATCGCGGTGGACGAAATTGCCTCAAGCATTGTCAGCTCCTCAGAAGGTCGATGGTCATGCCCAGCATCGACCTCACCTGTTTCACGACCTGGAGATTGGCTTCATAGGACCGGTTGACTTCCCGCATGTCGGCCATCTCGATCATCATGTTGACGTTCGGCATCTTCACGTAGCCGGCCTTGTCGGCGGCGGGATGCCCCGGTTCGTACTCGACACGGTAGGGCGTGGTGTCGACCCCGATCTCCTTGACCTTCGCGAGCTGCGTGCCCGAGGCGCGGTCCATCGCCGCATCGAAGGTGATAGTCTTGCGCTGATACGGATCGGCACCGGCGGTGCGACCGGTCGACGACGCGTTGGCGAGGTTTTCCGAGACGATGCGCATGCGCGTCGACTGCGCTTCGAGCCCGGAGCTCGCGACCGTCAGAGAGGCGCTCAGTGAGTCCAGCATGTCAGTTCACCTCAGGTCTTCGTGCTCGACAGCAGCATGCGGTGGAACGACCGCACCACCGCCGAGTTCATGGAATAGTCGCGACCGACATCGTTGCCCTTGATCATCTCCTGCTCGAGGCTGACGGAATTGCCGGAGTGAACCACGTCCCAGCTATCCTTCTTAGCGGTCGCCCGCGTGTCGGTCTCGGTCGGAGAAAGTTGCATGTGCGAGGGCGACGTCGTCGCGAGCCTGACCGGCATTGCGTCGAGCACCTTGTTGAACGGCTCGACGTCGCGCGCCTTGAAGCCTGGCGTATTGGCGTTGGCGACGTTGGTGGCGATGGTCGACTGGCGGAGTTCGAGGTACCGCGCTTGCGACGATGCGAGTTCGAAGAGATATAGCGGTCCCACGACAGTCCCATTCTGGTCCATTCGAGGAGAAGCTTAGGGGCGCAAGCTTTCGTCAGGCTGATGGAGCCGACACCATCCTCGGAAATCTACTGGACCTTCTCGGACTGCGGCGCCTGTTTCGACTGGAGGAAGTAGATGATCTCCGCGACGGGCCGGAAGAATTCGGCCGGGATCACCTGATCGACCTGAACGGCCTCGTAGAGCGCGCGCGCCAGTGCCTTGTTCTCGATCACCGGGATCCTGTTCTGCTCGGCGACTTCGCGGATCTTCAGCGCGATCACGTCCATGCCCTTGGCCACCACGAGCGGCGCCGGGTTCTCCTCGCGCTTGTAGCGCAGCGCGATCGCAAAGTGCGTCGGGTTCGCGATCACCAGCGTCGCGCGCGATGCCGAGGCGATCATCCGCTGCCGCGAGCGGTCGCGCGCCAGCGAGCGCAGCCGCGCCTTGATCAGCGGGTCGCCTTCCGCCTGCTTGTGTTCGTCCTTGATTTCCTGCCGCGTCATGCGCAGCTCGCGGCGCCAGTGGAAGCGCGCCCAGGCGAGATCGATCGCGACCAGGACGATGGTCGCAATGCAGATCGCCGAGACGATCCGCATCGCGATGTTGAGAATCATCTCCGGAAGCGCAACCGGGTCGGTGTACATCGCCTCGAACGCCTTCGCTTCGGACGAGCGCAGCACGAACGCGACCACGGTGGTCACCGAGCCGAGCTTGAACAGCGACTTGGCGAACTCGACGAGGCCCTGTGTTCCGAACAGCCGATTCCAGCCGCTGATCGGGGAGATTCGCGAAAGGTCCGGCATGATGCGCTGGAGCACCAGGTTGGGCGCGTTTTGCAGCAGCGATGCCGCCAGCCCGAACACGAGCATGACGACGATCAGCGGCACGAGGAATCGCAGGGCCTCGAGTCCCACCACCGTGAGAAGGTTCTGCGCGTCCGCCCCGGTGCTGAGGGGGAAGCCCTCGGGATCGTCGATCAGGTTCTTCAGGGTCGGCGTCAGTTGCAGCACGCCCTGGCCGATCAGAAACATCTGGATCACCATCAGCGCCGCCATCGACGCAAAGATGGAAGCCTCCCGAGAGACCGGGATTTTGCCCTGATCGAGCGCATCGCGGACTTTCTTCTCGGTCGGCTCTTCTGTCTTGCTCTCCTGATCGGTTTCTGCCATGCCGGTTCAGCGGTCAGCGAAAGACCAGCTCATCCTCCTGCTCGGGGTTGAGCTCGATTTCGCCCTTCTCCGCGAGGTCGAGCGCGAGATCGGTGATCACGCGCCGCGCCTCCAGCACGTCGCGCTGGTTCGACGGCTCGCCGATGGCGAGCTCGTGCTCGACCACGCGGCGGACCCGCGATGCGACCGAGGACAAGATCATCTCGCGGAAGTTCTTGTCGGTCCCCTTCAGAGCGATGACGATGCGGTCGGTCGGCACCTGGTCGAAGATCATGGTGCGCGCCTTCGGCGTCAGGTGGATCACGTCGTCGAAAGTGAACAGCAGCTCCTTCAGCACTTCGGCCGACTTCGGCCGCTTCTCCGACAGGCTCTTCAGCATGTCCTCGATGTGGCCGCGCTCCATCTTGTTGATGATGTCGGCGACACGGGCATAGGTGTCCGCCCCGAGGTTGCGGGCGAAGTTCAGTGTCAGATCCTCGTGCAGTGTCTTCTCGAGCACCCTCATGGCGTCGTCGGCGATCGGCTTGAGGCTGAGCACGCGGCGCATCAGCTCGTTGCGCAGGCTCGAGGGCAGCTGACTCATGACCTTGGCGGCGCAGGAAGGCTTGACCTTGGACAGGATGAGCGCCGCGGTCTGCGGATGTTCCTTGGAGAGGTAGCTCGCCAGCGAGTTTTCCGAGACCGACGAAACGCGGTCCCACACCGACCGACTCGAATTGCCGAGCAGGTCCGACATGATCGCCGAGACCTGGTCGGCCGGAAGCACGTCGCCGAGCACGGCTTCCAGGCCACCGATGGTGCCGAGGATGTTCGCGCCCATCGAGAACTGCTGGGCGAATTCCTCGACGATGGCCTCGAGTTCCTGCGCGGTGATCGGCCGCAACTCGGCCGCAGCCTTGGTGACGGTGCGAATATCCTGCGGCTCGAACTGCGAGAGCACGCTGGCGGCCGCCTGCCGGCCCATGGCCAGCAGCAGCGCGGCGACCTTTTCCGTGCCGCCCAGCGCGGCAACGCCTCGCTGCTTGATGGGAGCGATGCCGACCTGTGCCGCCATGTTCAGGTATCACCCTGCCCCAGCGGCCCGACGATTTCCGTGAGCGAGACACCGAAGCGGGAATTGTCCTCTTCGACGACGACCACCTCACCGCGGGCGACGATGCGGCCGTTGACGACGACGTCGACGGGTTCGCCGACCCGGTGGTCGAGCGGAACCACCGCGCCGCGCCCCAGCTTCATCAGGTTTGCCACCGGGATGGTCGCCGAACCCAGCACCACCTGCATGGTAACGGGAATGCGCAGGATGGCATCGACATTGGCGAACTTGCCGCTCTCCTCCGCCGTGCGGGCGGCGATCTCGGCCAGCCGCTCCAGCGGAGACGTCTCGGCCTCTTCCGTTGCAGATGCAGACTCGTAGTCGAAGGATTGCGCCATTTGGTATCGCCTCTTGGTATTTCCGCTTCCGGAGCGCCGTGGCGTTCCGATCGTATTGGGTCCGCCGGCCTCGGCTTCAATGCTTGTTTACGTCGGCGCCGCCGGCGGTCGCGGCGGATGCGGCGGATGCGAGCCCGCTCCTGGCGTCGAGCGCCGCGATCGCCTCGTGGGCCTGATCGATCTTCGTGCTCAGCACGTTGGCGAGCCGTCCGAGATTTGCAGTCGAATCATGCGCCGCGGTGATGACCGTGTCGAAGGCACCCGCCGTCTCGTGGACGATGGTCGAGAATTCGCCCTGGTAGCTGCGCAGACGCGCCAGCTCCCGGTGCATCCGGGTCACCCGCATGCTGGTGAAGGCGAGCGCAATCAGCAGCACGGCATCAACGAGATAGGATATCATCGACGAACTCCCGTTTCTGATCCACGGGATCGGCCACCTGCATGGCGTAATAGCCATCAAGCTGACCGATCTGACACCAGAACAGCACCTGATTGTTGCTTTCGAGACGGGCCAGCGTGCGCGGCGTGGCTTCGAGCTCGAGCACCTGCCCGACCTGGAACTTCACGACATCGCCGAGGGTCACCATCTTCTCGTCGAGCACCGCGCTCAACGTCACCTCGGTGCGATGAACCTCGCTCTCCATCTGCTCGCGCCAGCGCGGATCGGATGCACGGCCGTCGCTGACGACGACATGGGCGAGCTTCTGGCGCAGCGGGTTGAGCGCAGAATGCGGGATGATGAGGAACATCTGGCCGCCGCGGAACAGCGCCTGCAACATGATGTTCGCGCAGATCGACATGTTGCCGCTGCGCCCGATCGCCAGCGACGCCATCGCGGTCTCGACCCGCTCGACGCGGAAGGTGACGTTGGAGGTGCCGGCGAAGGCGGATTGCAGCGCCTTGGCGAAGCGCTCGAAAAGCGCCTGGACCAGGCGGATCTCGATGTTGGAGAATGCACGCTCGACGTCGAGCGGCGGCTCGGCGCCGTCGGAGCCGAACATCGCCTCGATGATCGTGAACACGAAATCGCGGTCGAGCATGATGATGACGCGGCTGTCCCACTGCTCGGCGTAGAGCACGGCGGCGACCGCGTTGCTTTCATAGTCCTTGATGATGTCGCCGACGCGGTCGTTGGTGATGCCGTTGACCGAGAAGTAGCAGGGCGTTCCGGCCATCGGCTGCAGGCTGTCGGTACACGATGCCGCCATGCGATCGAAGATCACATTGAGCATCGGCATGCGCTCGATCGAGATACCCGCCGCGTCGAGCAGGTAGTTCGGCAGCTGCTTGCGCTGATCGACTTCGACGTCTTCCATCGTCATGCGCGGGCGGCCTTCGGTTCAACGTCGGTCACGACGGCTTTCGGGCCCGCGATCGTCTCGTTCTCGACGACGTCGATCGAGGGTCGCTCGTTGCTCGCGATCATCTTGCGGCCGTGTTCGACCGCGATCTGCGGCATGGCGCCGTTCATGAAGGCCAGCAGCGTCTGCTTGACGATGATGTAGGGCCGACACTTCTTCTCGCGCGTCATCTTGATCTTGATCGCGAAGGGCGAAATGATGCCGTAGGACAGGAAGATGCCGGCGAAGGTGCCGACCAGGGCCGCACCGATGAAGCCGCCGAGCAGCTTCGGCGACTGATCGAGCGCGCCCATCGCCTTGATGACGCCGAGCACCGCCGCGACGATGCCGAGCGCCGGCAGCGCCTCGGACACCATCACCAGCGAATGGTAGGGCGCCAGCTTGCTCTTCACGATGGTGTGGATCTCCTCGTCCATCAGCGCCTCGATCTCGTGGGTGCGCGCGTTGCCCATGATGATGAGACGAACATAGTCGCAGATGAACTGGAGCACCGACGGATCGCCGAGCACGCTCGGGAAGGCCTTGAAGATCTCGGATGACGAGGGATCGTCGATATGCGCCTCCACCTCGTTGCGGCCCTTGCCCCGCAACTCACGCATCAGGGCATGCAGCGCCCCGAGCAGGTCGAGATAATAGCGCTGTCCCGGCACCGCGCCGGTGATGGCCTGGATGCAGGCAACGCCGGTGTCGGCGACCGTCTTCCACGGATTGGCCACGATGAAGGTGCCGACCGCGGTGCCCACGATGATCACGAATTCCCACGGCTGCATGAGCACGGCCAGATGCCCGCCCATAGCGGCAAATCCGCCGAGCAGCGCCGCCACCGTGATGAAAATCCCCACGAAACTGAGCAACGCGCCACTCCATCGCCGATCCCACCGGGAATATCTAGTCCGCGACGCTTGCGCGAAGCTGGCTTCCCGGTCGTCAGCCCCGCGCAAGCAATTCGCGGCAACTTGAGACCGTGTCGCAATGGCGGCCAAAGGGGCGCGTGTCATGCTATCCACCATCGCCGACTACACGAGGTTGACCAAGGACATGGGCAAGTCGATGACGCAGGTCGCGACGGAGCCCGATGTCAGCCGCGACACCGATTATTTCCTCAGCCATATCGGCAGTGTGAAGACCGTCGACGATTTCCTGAAGGATTACCGCCTCTACACCTATGCGATGAAGGCCTACGGCCTCAGCGACATGGCCTACGCCAAGGCGTTCATGCGCAAAGTCCTGACCGAGGGGGTCTCGGACAAGGACGCCTTCGCCAACAAGCTCACCGACACTCGTTACCGTGAATTCGCCACCGCCTTCAATTTCGCCGCCCTCGGCGACAAGGCGACCTCGACCACCGCGGCCACGACCGGCACGGCCACCCAATACGTCACCCAGACCTTGGAGCAGCAAGCCGGCGACCAGAACGAAGGCCTGCGGCTGGCGCTCTATTTCACCCGCAAGGCCTCCACGATCACGAATGCCTACCAGATCCTCGCTGACAAGGCGCTGACCCAGGTGGTCCAGACCGCGATGGGCTGGTCGGCGACGATCAGCTCGTCCGACATCGACGCCCAGGCCAAGATGATCACGGACAAGGTCGACATCACCGATTTCCAGGACCCGACCAAGGTCAACAGGTTCGTGCAGCGCTTCGCGGCGATGTGGGATGCGACCCAGGCCCAGAGCGACAATTCGACCAACCCGGCGCTGGTCCTGATCGGCGGCGCGGCGACATCGGCCAGCCTGGACACCGACATGCTCACGACGCTTCAGAACATCAAGTTCAACAGGTAAGTCATGCAATCCGCCCTCTATGTGGGATTGTCCGCGCAGGTCGCCCTCGAAAAGCGCCTCCAGACGATCGCCAACAACGTCGCCAACGTCAACACGTCCGGCTTCCGCACCGACGTCGTGAAATTCGAGACGGTGCTGTCCAAGGCCGGCGCCAACCCGGTCGCCTTCTCGACGCCGGGTGACAACATCATTTCGCGCGAGCAGGGCAGTATTACCGAGAGCGGCAACCCGCTCGACGTCGCGGTGGTCGGACAGGGCTGGATCGCCTTCGCCGGCCCGAACGGCACGGTCTATACCCGCGACGGCCGGCTCCAGCTCGCCGCCAACGGCGACCTTCAGACCGTGTCCGGCTTCCCGGTCATCGATGCCGGCGGCGCGCAGATCACGCTCGACCCGAACGGCGGTCCGGTCGCGATCTCGCGCAGCGGTGCGATCACCCAGGACAACAACGAGATCGGCACCATCGGCCTGTTCAACATTCCCGCCGACGCCAATCTCGAGCGCTACGGCAATTCGGGCGTCACGCCCGACCGGCCCGCGACCGCCATCGCCGATTTCGCCCGCGACGGCTTCAAGCAAGGCTATGTCGAGGGCTCCGGTGCCAATCCGATGATGGAATTGACGAAGCTGATGGCGGCCTCGCGGGCCTTCGACGGCACCAATTCGATGATCGAGGGCACCGAGAGCTCGCTTCAGAATGCAATCCGGACGCTGGGCGAGCCCGGCAAATAGAGTGCGCCTCGTGCGCAATGAGGGTGGACGGTTTCCTTGAACGCTCTTCGGCAACTCGAGTGGGCGCTGCTGGAGCTTCAGCAGAGCACTCCCCTGGCAAGCGTCAGCGGCGCGATCTCGGAGATCGCGCCGACGCATTTCCGTGTTTCCGGCCTGTCGCGCTTCGTCAGGCTCGGTGAACTCATCGGCGTCAACTCCGGCGGCAAGCCGCAGATCGGCGAGGTGGTGCGGATCGACAGCGAAGGCATCATCGCCAAGCCATTCGACCGGCAATTCGCCGGCGGCCTCGGCTCCGTCGCCTACCGGATGCCGCCATTGTCTTTCGCGCCTGATCCGAGCTGGAAGGGCCGCGTCATCAACGCGCTCGGCGCGCCGCTGGACGGACAGGGTCCGCTTACGCCGGGAGCGCGCGCCGTCTCGGCGGAAGCCGAGGCTCCGTCGGCCATGAAACGCGCGCGCGTTCACAAGCCGCTGCACACCGGCGTGCGCGTCATCGACCTGTTCGCCCCGATCTGCGCCGGCCAGCGCGTCGGCATCTTTGCAGGCTCCGGCGTCGGCAAATCGACGCTGCTGGCAATGCTCGCCCGCAGCCAGGGCTTCGATACCGTCGTGCTGGCGCTGGTCGGCGAGCGCGGCCGCGAGGTGCGCGAATTCATCGAGGACGTGCTCGGCACCAACCGCAACCGCGCCATCACCATCGTCTCGACGGGCGACGAAAGCCCGATGATGCGACGCCTGGCGCCGAAGACGGCCATGGCGGTCGCCGAATATTTCCGCGATCGGGGCGAATCGGTCCTGCTGGTGGTCGATTCGATCACCCGTTTCGCCCACGCCGCCCGCGAGGTCGCACTCGCCGCCGGTGAACCCGCGGTCGCGCGCGGCTACGCACCGACCGTCTTCACCGACCTGCCGCGCCTTCTGGAGCGCGCCGGCCCGGGCGAGGAAGGATCCGGCACCATCACCGGGATTTTCTCCGTGCTGGTCGACGGCGACGATCACAACGAACCGATCGCCGACACCATCCGCAGCACGCTCGACGGACACATCGTGCTCTCCAGGCACATCGCGGACCAGGCGCGCTATCCGGCCGTGGACGTGCTGGCCTCCGTCTCCCGCCTCGCCCACAACGTCTGGGATCCCGAGGAGCGCGAATTGGTGAGCAAGCTGCGCATCATGATCGCCAAATACGAGGACACGCGCGACCTTCGGCTGATGGGCGGATATCAGTCGGGGCGTGATTCGGGCCTCGACCAAGCCATCGACATGGTTCCGAAGATCTATAGCGCGATGCGGCAGGATGCCTCTGCTCCGCCGAGCGCCGACCCGTTCCGCGAGCTGAGGGACATGCTCAGGGGCGCCTAGCAGGGTGAGACGGCGCGCGTCGCGCCGGTGATCTCGCCTTGCTCTTGTTTCCACAGCCGATCTCGCGTGCCGTCACACTGCCGTCGCATGCGCACGCATCATCGCAACCGCGCTCCGTCG
>Ga0136846_1240103_pt1 | contig 10094 bp, 10 predicted proteins | sample HopSoiMetagenom2_FD_96841 | JGI IMG/M metagenome (GOLD analysis project Ga0136846, IMG submission 96841) | Grasslands soil microbial communities from Hopland, California, USA - 2 Assembly 2016 (version 4) | ecosystem: Environmental > Terrestrial > Soil > Grasslands | place: USA: Hopland... | reverse complement strand
GCCGCCTGGGCCGCCGCGCCGATGCAGTCCTCTGCAAATTCGACGGGCCGGCCGAGAAGTTCTGACAACCTGCCGGCGACCGGCTTCAGGGAATACTCAGGGTTCGGCCTGCCCTTGGGCCGGCCCAGATGCGACCCGAGAATGACCGTTGCGCCGTGATCGAGCGCGTAATTAATCGTCGGCAGCGACGCGCGAATGCGCGTGTCGTCGCTGCTCACGCCGTTCTTGATCGGCACGTTGAAGTCGACGCGAATGAACGCGCGTTTGCCCGCGAGGTCGAGATCGGTGATGCTTCGCGCCAACGCTAGATGCCCTTCTTCACGAGGTAGCGCAGCAGATCGACACACCGGCTCGAGTAGCCCCATTCGTTGTCGTACCACGACAGGATCTTGACGAAGTCGCCGTCCATGACCGACGTGTAGGACGAGTCGAGGATCGAGGAATGCGGGTTGCCGCGGAAGTCCACCGAGACGAGCTCTTCGGCGGTGTACTCCAGAATCCCCTTCAACTTGCCGTCGGCCGCGCTCTTGAATGCCGCATTCACGTCCTGCTTCGACGTCTTCTTGTCGACGAGCACCGCCAGGTCCACGACCGACACGTTCGGCGTCGGCACGCGCATGGCGATCCCGTCGAGCCGCCCCTTGATCTCGGGCAGCACCTCTCCGACTGCGAGCGCCGCACCGGTGGTGGTCGGAATGATCGACAGCGCCGCGGCGCGCGCGCGACGCAGATCCTTGTGCGGCAGATCGAGCAACTGCTGATCGTTGGTGTACGAGTGAACCGTCGTCATCCAGCCCTTGCGGATGCCAAACGTCTCGTGCAGCACTTTGGCGACCGGCGCCAGGCAATTGGTCGTGCACGATGCGTTGGAAATGATGTGGTGTTTGGCCGGATCGTACTTGTCTTCGTTGACGCCCAGCACGACCGTCAGATCGGGGCCCTTTGCCGGCGCGGTGATGACGACCTTCTTCGCCCCTGCGGTCAGGTGCTTCGCGGCGCCGTCGCGGCCGGTAAAGATGCCGGTCGATTCGAACACGACATCGACGCCCAGCGATTTCCACGGCAGCTCGGCCGGATCCTTGATCGAGAGGACCTGGAATTCGTCGCTGTTGACGGTGATCTTGTCGCCGCTGGCGGAGATGCTCCCCTTGAGATTGCCAAGTATCGAATCGTATTTCAGTAGATGTGCCAGGGTGGCGGCGTTGGTCAAATCGTTGACCGCAACGATGTCAATGCCGCTGTCGCCCATCGCGGCGCGCATGATATTGCGGCCGATACGGCCGAACCCGTTAATCCCGACTTTGATGGCCATCTACGTTTCCTCCGAGCTACAGTGAAATAAATGATTTTAATGAACGGCTTGCACGATGGTCAACGCCGGTCTAGAGTGACTGGCACCCGCGCCATGCCTTCATCTGTGTCGTTCCGTGTTCATCGGCGGCTCGTGTCGAAGCGTGTTCATCGGCGGCTCGTGTTGGTCCGTGTTCATCGGCGGCTTCGACGATGTACGTGATCTACTCCGTGCTCATCGTGGCGTTCTTCGTCCTGATGTCGCCGTCGCTGATTTATCAGGCGGTGCGCCATCGCAAGTACATCGGCAGCCTCGCGCAGCGGCTTGGCTACCTTCCGATCTCGTTCAACCTCGATTCCGACGAATCCATCTGGATCCACGCGGTCTCGGTCGGCGAAGTCCTGACCGCGCGCGCGCTCTTGCCCGACTTGCGCGAACGCTATCCCAAGCTGCGCCTGTTCCTCTCGACCACGACGATGACCGGACAGCAGATCGCGCGGAACAATCTTCAATACGTCGACGGGGTGTTTTATTTTCCCTTCGACCTCGGGTTCATCGTGAATCGCACGGTCGCCCTGGTGAACCCGCGACTGTTCATCATGATGGAGACCGAGATCTGGCCGAATCTCCTTCGCGCGTGCCACCGCGCGGGCGTGAAGACCATGCTCGTCAACGGCCGGATTTCCGCGCGGTCCTATCCACGCTATCGCATCGCGCGCTCCTTCTTCCGCCGGGTGCTGCGCCACGTCGATCGCTTCTGCATGCAGAGCGACGAATCCGCTCGACGAATCATCGACATCGGCGCCGAGCGCGATCGGGTCCTCGTCACCGGCTCGCTGAAGTTCGACTCGCTCGAGATCCCCGGCAGCGCCGCGGTCGATCGCGGACGCAACCGCGTGCTTCGCTATTTCCGGATCGCGCCCGACCGTCCCGTTCTGATCGCGGCGAGCACGGTGCGCAGCGAGGAAGAGCCGGTGCTCGAGGCGTTCCAGCGGGTGCGCGCCACGATGACCAACGCGCTGCTCATCATCGCGCCCAGAAAGCCGGAACGGTTCGACGACGTGGAGAAGCTGGCTCGCCGTGCCGGCTGGAACGTGGCGAGACGAACCGAGCTGCGCGTCGACGCCGATCCCCGCCACGATGTCGTCATTCTCGACACGATTGGCGAGCTGGCCCAGCTCTATCAGATCGCGACGGTCGTGTTCGTCGGCGGCAGCCTCGCCGATATGGGAGGCCACAATATCCTGGAGCCGGCGGTGTTTGGGAAGCCAATCGTGTTTGGTCCTTACATGCAGAACTTTGCCGAGATTTCGCGAACGTTCCTGGATAATGCGGCCGCCGTCCAGGTGGACTCGGATCGCGAACTGGAGGCAGCGCTGCTGGAGCTGCTCGGCGATCCGGTGCGTCGCGCGCGACTCGGGGCCGCGGCCCGCGCCCTGGTCGAAGCCAACCGCGGCGCGCGTGTCAAGACTCTGGGCGCGATCGCGCAAGTCCTCGATCCGTCAAACGTCGTCCGACCGTTCAGACGAGTGTGAGTGGTCCCGGAAGATCAGACCCACAGTGACCTTGAGCGACCTGTACGCCGCGATGGTTCGTCGCCGCCGCGAGCGATACACCCGTCGTCCCGATCTCCGTCGTCGATTACGGCGGCCGGTGATCAGTGTCGGCAACGTCGCGGCGGGCGGGCGGGGAAAGACGCCGCTGGTCGCGTCGATCGTTCGCGATCTGCTGGCGATGGGCGAGCGGCCGGCGGTGCTGTCACGGGGTTATCGGCGGACACAGCCGGCAGACGGCGTCGTCGTCGTTCGCGATCCCGATGGGATCCGAAGCGATCTGCCGCGTGCCGGAGACGAACCGCTCATGCTCGCGCGCGGGCTGCAGGGCGCGTGCGTGCTCGTTTCGCCCGATCGGTATCTCGCGGGACGGCTGGCCGAACATGCGTTTGGCGCGACGGTGCACGTGCTCGACGACGGATTTCAGCATGTGCAGCTCGACCGCGACATCGACATCGTGCTCGTGGGGCGCGATGACATCGCGAAGCCGCTGACGTTCCCGGCCGGCCGTCTCCGGGAGCCGCTGGACACGGTGATTGCCGCTGACGCCGTTGTTGCTGCCGACGAGGACGTGGACGTCAGCGCGGTCGGCGCCGATCTGCCGTTTTTTCGAACGCGCAGGGCAGTCGAAATATCGAATCTCGATGGCCGCACCGTCTTTGCGGTGGCCGGCATCGCCGCGCCCAATCGGTTCTTCGCCGATGTGCGCGGCCTCGGGTGCTCTCTCGCGGGCACGCGTGCGTTCAGCGATCATCATCCGTACTCGCGAAAGGACCTCGCCCGGGTTGCGGAGGCGGCGCGAACGGCAGGCGCGCATATTCTTGTGACTACAGAGAAGGACTACGTACGCATGCTGCCGTGGCGTCCTTTTCCGATGCCGGTTGCGTGCGCGACGCTTACAATGGAGCCCGATCCGCATTCCGAGTTCCGGCACTGGCTTGCCGGTTCGCTCGGCGCGGCTCGCGACATCGTTGGCTGACCAGCAACTATCCGCGGGCACGGCACCGGCCCGTCCACGTCCATCGCTTCGGCACCGGCTCGAGTACTTCGCCGTCATCAGCGCGGTCTCGTTCGTGCGCCTGCTGCCGATGCGGACCGTCCTCGGAATCGGGACGCTTCTCGGACGCGCGTTCTACGCCTTCGATCGATCGCATCGGCAGCTCGCGATCCAGAACCTGCGCGCCGCATTTCCCGGCCGAACCGAACGGGAGTGCCAGGCGATCTGCCGGGACATGTTTTCTCATTTCGGCCGGCTGCTCGTCGTCCTGCTGAAATTCAGCACGATGCGGCCTGACGAGATGCTGGCGCGTGTCGAATTCGAAGGGGAAGAGCGCGTGCTTCACGCGCACGCGCAGAACCGGGGGGTTCTCCTCTACACGGGACACTTCGGCTTCTGGGAGATCAACGCGCTGGTTCATGCATTGGCGATGAAGCCGATGGCGGTGCTGGCCAGACCGCTCGACAACCCGCTGCTCCACGATCTGCTCGAACGCGTCCGGACGGCCACGGGGAATTCGGTGTTCTATCGCCGCGGAGCGATTCGCCGGGTGTTGCGGGCACTCGACGCCAATCAGGCGGTTGCGTTTCTCATCGATCAGCACATGCAGCCGGCGGACGCCGTCTACGTCGAGTTCTTCAATCGTCCGGCAGCGACGACGTCGGCTCTCGCGGCACTGGCGCTCAGGACCGGTGCGCCGGTCGTTCCTGTGTTTGCTTTGCCGCTGCCGGGCGGCCGCTTTCGCATGGTGTACGAACACGCCGTCGAGCCGCCGGACGCGAATGACGAGCACGCCATCACCGAGTTCACGCAGCGCTGCACCGACGTGCTCGAGATGTACGTCCGAAGATATCCGGAACTCTGGTTGTGGATGCATCGCCGATGGCGTGATGTCCCGGCCGGTGAACACATGAAGGGAATGTTCCCTTCGGCGTCGCAGGAATCGGTTGACGATGTCGAGGAGAGGACGCAATAAAAGGGAAAAGCGAAAAGGGAAGAGGCAGAAGGGAGAGCACCGGGAAAGGCGCCTGCGGCCCGAGCGAGGCGCGAAGCCGCCGAGTGAGAGCGAGTGGGGGTGGGGCCCCGCGAGCAGTGAGAGAAGCGGACAACAATAGGGACAAGTGACTGGTCCAAATCGCCTCGTGATTCGTGCGCCCAACTGGCTTGGCGATGCCGTAATGGCGCTGCCGGCGCTGGCGGCTGTGCGCGCCGGACTGCCCGACACACACATAACGATTGCGGCGATCGCATCCGTGGCGCCGCTCTTCCACGAAGCGACCTCGGCCAAGCCGAACGACGTGCTGACGATTCCCGACCGCGCCCGCGAAGCGAACACGCTCGGCCGGGGACGATTCGACGCGGGTCTTCTTCTGACGAATTCGTTTCGATCGGCGTGGACGCTGCGGCGGGCCGACATCGCCGATCGGTGGGGCTTCTCGACCAGTGCGCGCGGATTCCTCCTGACGCGCCGAGTGCCACGCCCGCGCCCGCGCGTTCACCAGTCGGTGTACTATTCGGCGCTCGTCGAGGCGCTGGGATTCGTGGTCGCCGACACGATGCCACGAATCTCCCTTCGCTCCGAGACGGTCGAGCGCGCCTCCGAAACGCTGACGAAGCTCGGCGTCGCGCCATCCGCGTTGCTGGTCGCCTTCGCACCGGGCGCCGCGTACGGCCATGCGAAGCGCTGGCCTCCGTCGCGCGTCGCGGCGGTGATAAGGCGTCTGGCCGAGGAACGTGGGGCGATCTCGATTCTCGTCGGCGCTCACAGCGATCGCGACGCGGGCCGTGAGATAGAATCAGCTCTGCCTGCGGCGGCCAAAGTGGTGAACTTGATCGGCCACACCGACCTGCGGCAGGTGGCGGGAATCCTGGCCCGGTGTGCCGTGCTGGTGTCGAACGACTCGGGCGCCATGCACGTCGCTGCGGCGGTCGGCATTCCGGTCACGGCGATCTTCGGACCCACCGACGAGCGAGCGACCGCGCCCGTCGGCAATCACGATGTCATCGTTCGCGAAGTGTTCTGCCGTCCGTGCATGCTGCGCGACTGTCCAATCGACCACCGGTGTATGAAACGCATTACTTCCGACAACGTGTTTGATGCCGTCGCGGCCCGGATCGCGTCCAGATAATGTCCCGCTCTGCGGTGTTTCTCGATCGTGACGGCACGCTGCTCGAGGAAGCGGGCTACCTCGATCGTCTCGATCGGCTCGTCTTCTTTCCCTATAGCGTTGACGCCGTTCGCTTGTTGAACCGTGCCAATCTCAGCGTCGTGGTGGTGACCAACCAGGCCGGCATCGCGCGCGGAATCTTCAAGGAAGCGTTTGTCGACGAAGCCCATCGTCACATCACGGCCAGGCTGTCAGCCGGCGGTGCGCGTATCGACGGGTTCTACTATTGCCCGCATCATCCCGAGGCGGTCATTGAGCAGTATAAGAAATCGTGTGACTGCCGCAAGCCGCAACCCGGATTGCTGCGGCAAGCCGCGAAAGACCTCGATCTCGCGCTCGATCAATCGTTCGTGATCGGCGATCGGTGGCACGATCTTGAAGCGGGACAACGCGTCGGCGCCCGCGGCGTGCTGGTTCGCACCGGTTATGGGAAAACCGAAGAGGCGTCTCCATCAGATCGGGTGACGCCGGCCGCGATTGTCAACAACCTCATGGAAGCTGTTTCCTGGATTCTTCGCGCGTCCTGATGCGAGCCGCTCATTCCGCTGCCCTCGATTCATCGCGGCTGCTTGAATCAATCGATCGGTTCACCAAATTACGCATCGCCGTGTTTGGCGACTTGATCGTCGACGAATTCATTTACGGCGATATCGCCCGGGTCTCTCGCGAGGCACCGGTGCTCATCCTGAACTACGACTCGACCGAAATCGTTCCCGGAGGGGCGGGAAACGCAGCCAATAACGTCGCGGCTCTGGGAGGCTCTGCCACCGCGGTTGGATTCGCCGGGCGAGACGACACCGGGACGCGCCTGATCGAGACGCTTCGACGTCGCGTCGATGTTCGACCGGTGCTGCGACCCAAAAATTTTCGCACACCGACCAAGACCCGCATTTTGGCGGGCGGCATTCATTCGGCAAAACAGCAGGTCGTTCGAATCGATCGAGCGGCGACTGACGAGGCTTCGGATGGCGACCGCCGCGCGATTCGCGCAAGCTTACTGAAAGCGGCGGCGCGTTGTGATGCCTTGCTGGTATCTGATTACGGTGGCGGCGCCGTCTCGCCACAATTGGTGGTTGAGGCAGCAAAGTCTCTTCGCCGCCGTGGGACCAGCGCGCCGCCGGTCCTGGTCGATTCTCGGTATTCGCTGCTCCGGTATCGTGGGATGACGGCCTGCACACCGAACGAATCCGAGGTCGAGCAGTTGCTCGACGTCCAGATTCGCGACAATACCCGCACCCTCGAGCGCGCCGGACGCGAGCTGCTGCGCCGAACACGGTCCGACGCGGTGCTGATCACGCGCGGCGGCCGCGGCATGGCGCTGTTCGAACCAGATCGTCGGACCGTGCACATCCCAATCTACGGTTCCGATCAGATCGCCGACGTGACCGGCGCCGGCGATACCGTCATCGCGACGATGGCGCTTGCCCTTGCCGCCGGGTGCAGCTTCCTGGACGCGGCGCGGCTCGCCAATTACGCGGGCGGGATCGTGGTGATGAAGCGCGGCACCGCGACCGTCAGCGCCGACGAACTGCGCAATGCCGTCTTGAGCGATCGTGATTGATAAGATCGTGTCGCGCGAACAGCTCGTCGACCTGGTCGCCGCCGATCGACGTGCGGGTCGCACGATCGCCTTCGCCAACGGCTGCTTCGATCTGCTGCACGTGGGCCACGTCCGTTATCTGCAGGCCGCTGCCGCCGAGGCCGATCGCCTGATCGTTGCCGTGAACGACGACTCGACCGCTGCGTCCAAAGGACCGGGCCGGCCGATTCTGAAAGCCCGGGATCGCGCCGAACTGATCGCCGCGCTCCGCGGGGTCGACTACGTGACGATATTTGCCGAACCGACGGTCGCGCCGCTCCTCGAGCTTCTCCAGCCTGACGTGCATTGCAAGGGGACCGATTACACGGCTGAGACCGTGCCGGAACGCGCGACGGTGGTGAGCTATGGCGGCCGCATTGCGATTGTCGGCGATCCCAAGGATCATTCGACCCGCGATCTGGTCGCTCGAATCCGGGGATGAACATCCTCATCGTTCGTCTGGGCGCGCTCGGGGATATCGTTCATGCGGTTCCGGCCGCCGCCGCGCTGCGGCACGCATTTCCAGACGCGCGGATCGACTGGCTGGTCGAAGCCAGGCATCGGCCGATGGTCGACTTGGTGAGCATCATCGATCGAGCCGTCGTCCTTGAACGCCCGTCCATAGCCGCGTGGATCGACGTCGCCCGCCGCCTGCGCGAGGTGCGCTACGACGCGGCGGTTGATTTCCAGGGGTTGATGAAATCTGCCGTCCTCGCACGCGCATCCGGCGCTCGTCGGGTGATTGGATTCTCCATCTGGCATCTCCGGGAAAAGGGCGCGCGCCCGTTCTACTCCGAGACTTGTCGGGACACGCTCATCGAACGAGCGGATCACATCGTTCGCCGGAATCTCGCGCTGCTTCGAAATCTCGGAGTGAACGATCCGACGATCCGGTTTCCTCTTGCAGACGTCCGATCGGGAGCGCTCGACGAAATCCATTCAGCACTGGGAGGCGAGCATCCGTTCGCATTGATCAATCCAGGCGCGGCCTGGCCCAATAAGCGATGGCCCCCGGAACGATTCGGCGAGGTCGCGGCGTTCCTGCGCGACGTCCGCGGATTACCGTCGTTCGTCCTGTGGGGACCCGGGGAAGAAGGGCTTGCCGGTGCGGTGGTGGAGAGGTCGAACGGCGCCGCACGCGCCGCTCCTCCAACCCGCCTGGCCGATCTGGTTGCGCTGTCGCGCGCCGCATCGTTGATGGTCTCGGGCGATACCGGACCTCTCCACATTGCGGCCGCGGTGGGGACGCCGACGGTCTCGCTCTTCGGCCCGACCGATCCACAACGCAACGGGCCGTGGAGTCCCGACGATCTTGCGGTCTCGCGATATGGAGTCTGCGGGTGCCACTACGAACGTCGATGCAGGAAAGCCGAGTGGTGCCTGGAATCGGTTGACGTTCCCGAGGTCACCGCTGCCATCCAGCAGCGATTCCAGCAATGACGGTGCTGCGCCGCATTGCGCGTTTGCGTGTGCCGATCGGATTTGTGTCCGGCGTGGTCGTGCTCTGGCTCGCACACCCGACCTGGCGCACGCTGACCATTGGCGCGACGATCGCGGTTGCTGGTGAAGCGCTGCGGGTCTGGGCGGCGGGTCACCTCGAAAAGGGACGGGAAGTGACCGCATCGGGTCCCTATGCGCTGACGCGCCATCCGCTTTACGCCGGATCGATGATCATCGGAATCGGCCTGGTCATCGCGTGCGCGAGCATGGGTATCGGCATCATCGTCCTCGGGTATCTCGCAATCACGCTGACGGCTGCGATTCGCACCGAGGAGGCGCACCTGACCGGCAAGTTCGGCACAGCGTATCCGGATTACCGTGCTGGCCGCGCCTCGACGGAGCCGCGTCGGTTCAGCCTCGCGCGCGCGAAACGGAACCGCGAATACCGCGCGATCGTCGGGGTCCTGATTGCCGTGCTATTGCTGGTATGGAAGGCGAGCCGCGGATAAATCGAGTCGGAAGCCGAAAAGCAGCGCAGGGGCTGAGGCTATCCCGCGAATCGTTTGGTCAGCAGGAAAACGAGAAACACCGTCACAGCTGCCGTCGCCCCGGCGACTGCGGCTTTCACCGCAGTATACGCAGCTCGATGCGCCCCGAACGCCTTGCCTGGTACGAGGCTGCTCACGAACCACGCGACGAGCATCGCCGCCACGGTGATGAATCCAGTGCTCATCGCGGCATTATACAGGCCGACTTTCGAAGGAGCCCACCACGCCGAGTGGCGTAGTCTTGCTCTGGTCGTGCCGGTCGCCCTATAATCAAGTGTTGGCCGGGCGGTCGACGGACCCGCAGTCGCGCACGTGGGGCGGTTAGCTCAGTTGGTAGAGCACCGGCTTTACACGCCGGCTGTCACAGGTTCGAGTCCTGTACCGCCCAAACCTCGCGCGATGATGCACGCGAGGTTTGTATCGCCATCGCGCAACGCGCGAGGGCGGGCTCCCAGGTGGCCGCTCGCGTGTGACACGATGGCGCGAGTGGGTCGGAAGAATGCCAGCGTCAGTTCCCT
>Ga0136846_1213527_pt1 | contig 10094 bp, 7 predicted proteins | sample HopSoiMetagenom2_FD_96841 | JGI IMG/M metagenome (GOLD analysis project Ga0136846, IMG submission 96841) | Grasslands soil microbial communities from Hopland, California, USA - 2 Assembly 2016 (version 4) | ecosystem: Environmental > Terrestrial > Soil > Grasslands | place: USA: Hopland... | reverse complement strand
GGTGGCCGTGGCGGCGGAGGCGGCTTCGGCGGCGGCGGTGGCCGTGGTGGCGGCGGCGGCCGCGGTGGCGGCGGTCGCGGCGGCCCGGGCGGCGGCGGTGGCCGTGGTCGCGGTGGACCAGGGGGAGAGCGCAGTGGCGGCGATCGCGGTGGTCAGGGTGGTCGCGAGGGACGCTCGCCGCGCGGGGGCGATGAGCGCTCGCGCGAGGGCGGCGATCTCATCGAGAACGTGATCGCGATCAATCGCGTCGCGAAGGTCGTGAAGGGCGGTCGCCGGTTCTCGTTCAACGCCCTCGTGGCGGTCGGCGACGGCCAGGGTCGCGTCGGCTTCGCGTCGGGAAAGGCGAACGAGGTCTCGGAGGCGGTCCGCAAGGCCGTCGACGCGGCGCGCCGCAAGTTGACGCAGGTCCCGCTCACGGGCCACACGATTCCCCACGAGATCGTCGGCCAGCACGGAGCCGGAAAGGTTCTGATGAAACCGGCGGCGCCTGGCGCGGGTGTCATCGCGGGTGGCGCCGTTCGCGCCATCATGGAATGCGCGGGTATCTCGGATATTCTCACCAAGAGCCTCGGCTCGACCAATCCCCACAACATGGTGCGCGCCGCGATGGATGGGCTGGCCCAGTTGACGACGGTGGAACAGGTCGCGCGGGAACGTGGTATCGAGGTGTCCGACATCCAGTATCGGTCGCGCGCCAAGTCGAAGGAGGCGGTCTGATGCCGCGTACATTCGTATGGCACCGCACGCGCGGTCCCAAGAAGACGCCGAGTCTCCGGCTTCCGGAGACTGGCAAGGTGCGCATCAAGCAGGTGCGGAGCGGCATCGGCCATTCCTGGCGGATGCGCGCAACGCTCGAGGCGATCGGTCTGCATCATCATCAGCACGAGATCGTGAAGGACATTCACCCGGCGCTGATCGGCCAACTGAAGCAAGTGCGACACCTGATCCAGGTGTCCGTGGTTGAGGAGTAACTAAACCGTGGCAAAGAACGTCGAGACGACCGCCAAGGTCGAGAAGATCGGACTGCATAACCTGGCCGCCGCGCCGGGCTCGCATCGCGACCGGAAGCGGATCGGGCGCGGGCCGGGCTCGGGCAAGGGAAAGACGTCCGGCAAGGGACACAAGGGCATCAAGGCGCGTTCGGGCCACCATGGCCCCGGCGGTGGCAAACCTGCCTTCGAGGGCGGCCAGATGCCGATCACGCGCCGGCTGCCGAAGCGCGGCTTCACCAATCCATTCCGCGAGGACGCCGAGGTGATCCGCCTCGACGATCTCAGGAAGGTGAGCGGCGACGTGACGCCGGAGTCGCTGGCCGAGGCCGGGCTCGTTAGGCGCAACCATGGCAAGATCAAGCTCCTCGCCAACGGCAAGGTCGCGGGCGCCGTCACGGTGCGCGGGGTGAAGATGAGTACCGCGGCGCGCGAGAAGATCGTCGCGGCCGGCGGAACGGTGGAAGATTAGCGGACTGTGATTGGTGGCTGGTGGCTGGTGCCTACTAACCACCAGCCACCAATCACCAACCACTTGTTAGGCTCTCCCTTTCGGTAGCGTCTTATGGCTCAGAGCAATGCCGCGACGACGGCGGTGCGCAACATCTGGAACACCACCGAGCTGAAGGAAAAGATCCTCTTCACGCTCCTGTGCCTGCTGATCTATCGGATCGGCGCGCACGTCACGGCGCCCGGCGTCAACCCAGCCGCGCTCGTCGACTTCTTCAAGCAGCAGAGCAACGGCGGCGGCCTCCTCGGGCTCTACGATCTGTTCACCGGCGGCCAGCTGTCCCGCGCAACGGTCTTCGCGCTCGGGATCATGCCGTACATCTCGGCGAGCATCTTCCAGCAGATCGCGGGTGCGGTGCTGCCGCAGATCGAGAAGATGCAGAAGGATGAAGAGGGCCGGAAACGCGTCAATCAGTGGACGCGTTACGCCACGGTCATTCTCGCAGCCGTCCAGGCATGGGGCTTCGCGCTGTTCACGGAGTCGCTGCCGGGCGTCGTGGACGCGCCGGGGTTCGGCTTCCGCCTCCAGATGACTTTCTTCCTCACCACGGGCGCGCTGTTCGTCATGTGGCTGGGCGAGCAGATCACCGAGCGCGGTCTCGGCAATGGCGCGAGCTTGATGATCTTCTTCTCGATCGTAGAGCGGATCTGGCCCGGCATCGGCCAGACGTTCACCTTCGTGAGCTCGGGCGCGATCGGGACGTTCAACCTGCTCATCCTCATCGTCCTGATGGTGGCTGTCGTGGCGTCGGTGGTCGCGGTGACGATGGCGGCGCGGCGCGTTCTCATTCAGATCCCGCAGCGCACGATGGCGCGCGGGCGGATGCGCGAGGCATCGCGGAGCTTCATCCCGCTCCGCATCAACTCATCGGGCGTCATGCCGATCGTCTTCGCACAATCGGTGATCGTCATTCCCGGCGCGGCAGCACAGTTCTCCGGCAACTCCGCCCTGCGTGATTTCTCGGACAAGTTCCAGCCGGGAACGCCGCTCTATTACGTTCTGTCCGCTATCCTGATCCTCTTCTTCACGTACTTCTACACGTCGATCATCTTCAACCCGATCGACCTTGCCGAGAACCTGAAGAAGCAAGGCGGCTTTATCCCAGGCGTGAAGCCCGGTGCGCGCACGGCCGAGTACATCGACGACGTGGTCTCGAAGATCACGCTGCCGGGAGCGATCTTCCTGACGATCATCGCTCTGCTTCCGATCTGGATCAGCCGATTGATCAACGTTCCCTTCGCGTTTGGCGGTACGTCGCTCCTCATCGTTGTCGGTGTCGCGCTCGACACGTTGACGCAGATGCAGCAGCACCTGCTGCTCCGGAAGTACGACGGCTTCATGAAGAAGGGGCGTGTCCGATTCCGCGGGCGGCAGGGAGCGCCCGGCGGCTATTAGTTACGAGCTAGCAGCGATTGGCTCATAGCCCCCTGTCATCCTGAGGGAAGCGAAGGATCTAGCATCCTTTCTTGGAAGCGCACTACTAACACTGGTGAGGAGATCCTTCGTCCCGTTCGTCGCTTGCGCTCCTCAGGGCAGGCGCAGCGCTCCTCAGGATGACAGGAGTGCCCTATGAACATCGTTCTGTTCGGGAAGCCAGGCGCTGGCAAAGGCACGCAGGCGCCGAAGATCGCGGAGCAGCTCGGACTGCCCACGCTGGCCACTGGCAACGTGCTGCGCTCCGCTGTGAAGCAGGGGACCGCGCTCGGTCTCGAGGCGAAGGGCTACATGGATCGCGGCGATCTCGTTCCCGACTCCGTGATCCTGGGTATGGTCGCCGAGGAGATGTCGCGTCCGGAGTACGCCGGCGGTGTCATCCTCGATGGAGTCGTGCGCACCGTGCCGCAGGCGATCGGGCTCGAGACGATGCTCAAGCCTCTCGGGCGGAAGGTGGACGCGGTGGTCTCGCTCGAAGTGCCCGACGAGGAGATCGTGCGCCGGATGGGAACGAGGACCGTCTGCTCGACCTGCCAGACGCCATACAGCGACCTCAAGCCGGGTGATCGGTGCCCGAACTGTGGCGGTGTCGTTATGCGCCGGACGGACGATGAGCCGGAGGCGGTGCGCAATCGGCTCAACGTGTTCGCCGCGCAAACGGCGCCGGTGTTCGACTGGTATCGCCAGAACGGAGCGCGGCTCGTCGTGGTCGACGCGAACGGAGCCGTGGGCGACGTCACCAAGCGCGTGCTGCGCGCTCTTGGCAAGTGATTCAGCTGAAGTCTGCTCGCGAGATCGAGCTGATGGCGCAGGGCGGAAAGATCCTCGCCGCGACCGTGGAGCATCTGCGCGGCGTCGTGCGCGCGGGACTATCGACGGGTGAGCTCGATCAGATCGCCGAGGATTTCATCCGCTCGCACGACGGCGCGACGCCGGCGTTCAAGGGGCTGTATGGCTTTCCGGGCAGCATCTGCACGTCGATCAACAGCGAGGTCGTGCATGGGATTCCGTCGCGCAAGCGCGTGCTGAAGGACGGCGATGTGATCTCGATTGACGTTGGCGTCGGCTACAAAGGCTACTTCACGGATAGCGCGGTGACGGTGCCCGTGGGTCGGATCGAGGCCGAGACGCAAAGGCTCCTGGACGTGACCCAGGAGGCGCTCGCGGCCGGTATCGCCGCAGCCAAGGCTGGTAATCACGTCGGCGATATTGGCGCGGCGGTGCAGGCGGTGGTCGAGCGCGCGCACTTCAGCATCGTTCGCGACCTCGTCGGTCACGGCATCGGTACGGAGTTCCACGAAGAGCCGCAGGTGCCGAACTATGGCAAGCCGAAGCGTCGGGAAAAGTTGGTGCCTGGCCTGACGATCGCGATCGAGCCAATGGTGAATGCTGGCGGGCCCGGCACGAAGACGCTCTCGGACAAATGGACGATCGTGACGGTGGACGGCTCGCCGTCGGCGCACTTCGAGCACACCGTGGCCATCACGGATGCTGGGCCGAGGGTTCTAACGGCACTGTAGCGGGACGCGGGATGCGGGACGTCCAGCATTTTGGCCTGTCGACGCGTACATCCCTCTGATAAGCTCAACCCAGCGCGCGCACGCGGCACAGTGCCGTGGAGCGCGCGTCCCACCTGGAGGTTTCTCGATGCTCAAGCGCAGTCTTCGCCCATGGCGAGCTGCTGCTCTGCCGCTCCTGTTCTTTGCGGCGGTCGCGCAGGGTCAAGGCCACATCACGAGTCCCAAGGAGCAGTTCGGTCATAACATCGGCGACGACTACTGGCTCGCCAACTACGACCAGTTCCAGGAATACTGGCGCAAGCTGGCGAAAGAGTCCGATCGCATGAAGCTCGTCGAGATCGGCAAGTCGGCCGAGGGTCGGCCGCAGCTCATGGCGATCATCTCATCGCCGGAGAACATCAAAAAGCTCGATCGCTACAAGGAGATCTCGCGACGTCTCGCGACTTCTGAGGGCCTCCCCGAGGACCAGGCGCGTGCGCTTGCGAAGGAAGGGAAGGCTGTCGTCTGGATCGACGGTGGGCTGCACGCGACCGAGGTGTTGGGCGCCGCGCAGCTCATGGAGACCGTCTATCAGCTGCTGAGTCGCAACGACGACGAGACGCGTCGCATTCTGAACGACGACATCATCCTCGCCGTGCACGTGAACCCCGACGGCATGCAGCTCGTGTCGAACTGGTACATGCAGGAGAAGGATTCGCTGAAGCGGAACATGAACATTCCGCGGCTCTACCAGAAGTACATCGGTCACGACGACAATCGTGACTTCTACATGTCGAACCAGAACGAGACGAAGAACGACAACCACGTCATGTACTGGGACTGGTTCCCACAGATCGTCTACAACCATCACCAGACCGGTCCCGCCGGCGCGGTGATGTTCGCGCCGCCATTCCGGGATCCGTTCAACTACAACTTCGACCCCGCGATCCCGATGGGGATCGACGCCGTTGGCGCGGCAATGCAGACGCGGTTCGCGATGGAGCACAAGCCGGGCGTGACGATCCGTTCGGGCTCGAGCTACTCGACCTGGTGGAACGGCGGCCTGCGCACGACGGTGTACTTCCACAACATGATCGGGCTCCTCACGGAGACGATCGGCAATCCCACGCCGCAGCGCGTTCCGTTCATTCCCCAGATGACGCTGCCGCGCGCGGATCTCATGTACCCGATCGATCCGCAGCCGGTGTGGCACTTCCGGCAGTCGGTCGACTACTCGGTGACGGCGAACTACGCGGTGCTGGACTACGCGTCGCGGCAGCGCGATGAGTTGTTGCTCAACATCTATCACATGGGCCGCAACCAGATCGAGAAGGGCAGCCACGACACGTGGACGACGACCCCGAGCGAGATCGCGCAGGTCGAGCGCGCGATCGCCGAGAGCGGCGCGGGCGCGCAGCTCGCTGGCGAGCAGACCGCGGGCGAGCAGCCGGCGGGTGGGCGCGGTGGTCGTGGCGGACGCGGTCGGGCTACCGGGCCCGCGGGCGCGGGCGCCGTCGGCAATCCTGTCGCTCCGTTCGGTGAAGGCACCGACCTCAAGTTCTTCAACACCGTCCTTCGCGATCCGGCGAAGCGCGATGCGCGTGGCTACATCATCAGCGCGAGCCAGCCCGACTTCCCGACGGCGACGAAGTTCGTGAACACGCTGCGGCACGTCGGCATTACCGTGCTCCGCGCGACGAGCCCGTTCACAGTGAACGGCAAGTCGTATCCGACGGGCTCCTTTGTTGTGAAGACGGCGCAGGCGTTCCGGCCCTACGTCCTCGACATGTTCGAGCCGCAGGATCACCCGAACGACTTCGCTTATCCAGGCGGTCCACCGAAGCGCCCGTACGACAACGCGGGATGGACGCTCGCCTACCAGATGGGCGTACAGTTCGACCGCGTGCTCGATGGGTTCGACGGCCCATTTGATATAGTGAACGGTCTGGCGACCGTTCCTCCCGGCACCGTCGCCAGCACGAGCGGCGCCGCGGGTTATGTGTTCTCTCATCAAGAGAACGACGCGTTCACCGCGATCAACCGGCTGCTCAAGGCGGGCGAGGACGTCTTCTGGTTGAAGGCGCCGGTGACCGCGAACGGCAAGTCGTATCCGGCCGGTTCGTTCTATGTAGCGGCAAAACCTTCGGTTTTGCCGATCCTGCAAAAGGCGGCGACCGATCTCGGCGTGAGCTTCGATGGAACGAGCACGCGGCCGTCGGGCGACGCAACCAAGCTCTCGGCGCCCCGCATCGCGCTCGTCGACGTCTACGGCGGCTCGATGCCGTCGGGGCAGATCCGGTGGCTGCTGGAGCAGTTCGAGTTCCCGTATGCGCTGGTGTATCCGCAGGACATCGATGCTGGGAATCTCAAGTCGAAGTTCGATGCGCTGATCGTTCCGTCTGGGATCGTTGGCCAGAGCAGCCGTGGCTTCGGTCGCGGTGGCGAAGGGAACGCACGTCCGACCGTGCCGACGGAATATCAGCACATGCTCGGCAACATCACGGAACAGCGCTCGATCCCGGCGATCAAGGAGTTCCTCGATCAGGGTGGCAACGTGGTGAGTATCGGCACATCGGCTCGTTTGGGCGACATGCTCGGCCTGCCGGTCTACAACGCGCTCGTGGAGCGCACGCCGACTGGCGACGAGCGCGCGCTGCCGGCGGAGAAGTTCTACGTGCCCGGATCGATTCTCAGCGTGGCGGTCGACAATTCCACGGGCATCTCCGCGGGCTTGCCGTCGCGTCTCGACGTCTTCTATGACAACAGCCCGGCATTCCGACTCGGGCCCGATGCAGCGCTCAAGGGTGTGCGTCCGATCGCGTGGTTCGACTCCGACAAGCCGCTGCGCAGCGGCTGGGCGTGGGGACAGAACTATCTCGAGGGCGCGGTCGCGATCGCCGAAGCGAACGTCGGCCGCGGGCATCTCTATATGTTCGGACCCGAGATCACCTTCCGCGCGCAGCCACACGGGACGTTCAAGTTCCTGTTCAATGGGCTGTATGGCGGCGGTGACAAGACGGCGGTGGTGCCGTGATGAGCGTTTAGCCGCGAAATCTCCGGGTTTAGTAGAGATCAACGGCAATAAACACGGACAGAGCCGGACAAGGCACGGACACGTCGCGGACGCGAATCATTGCCGATTCGCGTCCGCGACGTGTCCGTGCTTCGTCCTGCCGTGTCCGTGTTTATTGCCGTTTAAAGTCGTGCGCCGGCGGACCTTCGTTTGGTCAACCGATAGTACGCTCTACGCTCTCCATAGCGGCGCGCGCGCGCTCGCCCGCCTGCCTCACGAGTTGATTAGCCTCTTCCAACAGGCCAGCGCCTAACGACTTGTCGTCGAGCGACGCCACGTTGATCCGGACGTTGAGGGCGGCGCCGCGGCAGCCGGCTTCGGCGAGGAGGGCGGCGACGCCCGCGTCGGACGCGGCGTTGGTGTTGCCCTTGGTCGCGACGACGACGGCGAGGTCGGCGGCGCGGACGCAGGCGCGGGCCGTCTCGAGTGGCACCTGCGCGGCGCCAAGGAGTGCCTTCGTCACTGCCGTGGTGCGACGCGCCGCGGCGTCCGCTGGCTCGTTAGGCATCTTGTAGGCTGTCGAGACGTCGGCGAAAGCGGCGGCGTCGCGGCTCACGAGCGCCGAGAGCTCCGTCACGAGACCCGCCGCGTTGAGGGCGAGGGCGCGCATCTCCGCGTCGACGGACGCGTACTTCTTCTTCCCCGCGGTGAGGCCGGCCACCATCTGCACGAGCGCCGCGGCGAGCGCGCCGACGTGCGCCGCGACGCTTCCACCGCCCGGCACCGGTGCCGACGAGGCGACGCTGCTCACGAAGCCGCTGAGGGACTGACCGCCCTGCACGGCATCGCGAACGCGGCGCTCGAGCACCATCTCTGGAGAGAAATTGCGCAGCTGAACGTGTCGCGCCGCAGTCTCGAGCAGCGCGCGCTCGGGAACGAGGCCGACGATCTCGCTCCAGGTGGGAACGACGCCCTGCGCCGCAGCTTCGAGCTTCACCATATCGAACGCGCGGAAGAGCGGCGTCTTCTCGGTATCGACGAGATTCATCGATACCTGCGCCTGTCCGTCGACTTCGAGTCCCAGCGCCTTCACGTAGCGGAGGCCGCCCGTGGAATGTCGGAGCGCCTTGGCGACATCCTTCGCCACCTGGAGATTCGTCGCCGGCCCGAGGTAGACGTTGTACGCGACGAGGAACGGACGCGCGCCGATCGCGACGGCGCCGGCCGTCGGGTGGATCTGGTTCGGGCCGTAGTCAGGTACCCGCGCCGGGTCGTTCCCGATCTGCTCGCGCAGCCCTTCGAATTCGCCGCGCCGGACGTCCGCGAGATTCTCCCGATCGGGACGCGTCGCGGCGCGCTCGTAGAGAAAGACGGGGATGCGGAGCTCGCGTCCGACGCGCTCGCCTAACGAGCGGGCGAGGACGATGCAATCCTCCATCGTCGTCCCCTCGAGCGGGATGAAGGGGACAACATCGGCGGCGCCCATGCGCGGGTGCTCGCCGGAATGATGGGTGAGGTCGATCCGTTCCTGAGCGGCGCGAATCCCGGCGAACGCGGCCTCGACGGCCTGCTCCACCGGCACGACGAAGGTGATGACGGTGCGATTGTGCGAGAGATCCGACGAGCTATCGAGAATCGCGACGCCATCGACGGCCGCGATGGCGTCGCGAATCGCAGTGATGATCTCGGAGCGGCGGCCCTCCGAGAAGTTTGGAACGCACTCGACGAGGCGCATGGGGAGTGGGTGCTAGGTGCTAGGTGCGCGTGATCAATTCCAGGAGCCACGCGTGCATCTTTTCATTCCCGGCGACGATGGATGTGTGCGCGACGGGTGCCGGTGCGCCGGTGAGATCCGTCACGACACCACCGGCCTCGCGCACGAGGAGGATCCCAGCGGCGACGTCCCAGGGAGCGAGCATCAATTCCCAGAAGGCCTCGTAGCGGCCCGCGGCCACATCCGCGAGATCCAGCGCCGCCGATCCCACACGTCGTACACCGGCCGCTTCGCGCATAGCCTGGCCGAAGCCGCGAAGGTAATCGTCCACCTGGTCGCCGTACTTGAACGGAAAGCCGGTGCCAACCAGTGCCTTGAGCGGCTCCTCGATCTTCGACACGCGAATGGGCTGGCCGTTGCGGCGCGCGCCGCCTCCACTCACCGCGGTGAACAGTTCACCCGTGGCAATGTTCAGGATGACGCCGGCCGCGAGCGCGCCGTCGATGAGCGCCGCGACCGATACCGCGTACCAGGGAAAGCCGTGCAGGAAATTGGTGGTGCCGTCGAGAGGATCGACGACGAAGACGAGTCCCTTCTTTACCGTCTCGGCGGCGACTTCGGGCGAGAGCTCCTCTCCGAGAACGACCGCACCCTCGTGTCGAGTGCGCACGATCTCACGAATGGCAGTCTCCGAATCGCGATCGGCGGCAGTGACGTAGTCCGCGCGCGCCTTCTCTTCCCACGCGAGATCGGAGAGATGTTGTGCGTGTCCGCGCACCGCCTCCGCGCCTTTCACCGCTGCGGCGACGCATGTCGCGAGCAGTGCGCGCAGATCACTCGGGGCCATTTGCGACGTCACGGTCGGCGAGTTCGGCGCGTGCTTCGCGTTTGCTTGCGACGGCTCCTGGGCACTCATACCTTGCGCGAATGTCTC
>Ga0136846_1208513_pt1 | contig 10094 bp, 5 predicted proteins | sample HopSoiMetagenom2_FD_96841 | JGI IMG/M metagenome (GOLD analysis project Ga0136846, IMG submission 96841) | Grasslands soil microbial communities from Hopland, California, USA - 2 Assembly 2016 (version 4) | ecosystem: Environmental > Terrestrial > Soil > Grasslands | place: USA: Hopland... | reverse complement strand
TGATCGATTAGATTTGTAGGGCGTTTCTGTGAAACGCAGGCGTCTGACACAGACGCCCTACAAATACTGCTCAGCACAAAGGGGTGAATTTCGCAATTCAAACCCGCGCTGTTCGAATTCGCCTGTTGTGGTAATACGAGGCGATGACTGCGACCAACGCTCAATCGAGGCGCCGGCCGTGGTATCTCCCGTCATTGACGCTGCAAATTATGATCGGGCTGGTTGTCGGCGGGGTGCTTGGATGGCTGCGGCCCGATTGGGGCAATGCCGTTTATTTCTTGCGCGACATTTTCATTAACCTGATCAAATCGATCATCGCGCCGCTTGTGTTCTCAACGATCGTTGTGGGAATCGCCGGCGCCGGTGCGCTCCGCAAGGTGGGGCGCATGGGAATCAAGGCGCTGGTCTTTTTCGAGATCGTCACCACAGCCGCGCTCGTGATCGGACTGGCAGTGGTGAATTTCACAAAGCCCGGCGCCGGCGTCACTCTCGCGGCAAGCAGCACCGACGTTCTCAAGACGGTCGGCCAAACTCATCCCCAGAGTTTCGTCGAAACAGTCGTGCATGTTTTTCCGGCGAGCGTAATCGAGGCGATGATGCGCGGCGATGTTTTGCAGATTGTCGCGTTCAGCGTCCTCTTCGCACTCGCCGTATCAGCCGTTGGCGAAAAAGGCAAACCAATCATGCGGGCGATGGAGAGCCTTTCGCAAATCATGTTCAAGTTCACGAATTACGTGATGCTATTTGCACCCATCGGCGTGGGCGCCGCGATGGCACACACGATTGGCACGCAAGGCCCAGCCGTGCTGTTAAACCTCGGAAAATTGATCGGCTCGCTTTATCTCGCTCTCGTAATTTTCATTGCTCTCATTTTTGGACTGGTGATTCGGATCGCGCGGATTCCGTTAGCGCAATTCGTGCATGCTGTGCGCGAGCCTGCAGCGCTCGCATTCGCGACGACAAGCAGTGAATCGGCGCTGCCGAAAGCCATGGAATCGATGCAACGGTTCGGCGTGCCACCGCACATCGTTGGGTTCGTGATGCCAACCGGGTATTCGTTCAATCTGACCGGATCAACCCTCTATCTCGCAATGGCGTCGGTGTTCGTTGCCCAAGCAGCCGAGACGACGATGGGATGGCATATGTCGTTAGGCCAACAAATCACAATGATGTTGACCTTGATGCTCACTTCGAAAGGAGTAGCCGGCGTGCCGCGGGCATCACTCGTCATTCTGTTGGGAGCGCTCAATTCGTTTGTCCCCGCAGGATTGGGACCGATCGGTGTCGCTATTATTTTCGGTGTCGATGAACTGATGGACATGGGTCGCACATGCGTGAACGTCGTCGGCAATTGTCTGGCGACGGTCGTCGTCGCGCGCTGGGAAGGTGAATTCGATGCCAAACGTGCGCGAATTTTTGGCACGCCGGCGGAGGGCGAACTGGATCTGAAGGGCGGTAACGTTGCCTTTGCTGATGCAGTCGCTCAGGGAGACTAAAAGCGCGGGGATCCGGGAGACGGCATTGCCGCCTATTCAAAATGGAGGGGCCGCAACCTAGGCCGATATCTTACTTAAAATACGGGTTGACAATCGCACCGCCGCCTTGACAGTCGCAATTCCAACTCAAAAAAAATAATGAAAAAAATATTCGCAACAATCCTGATATTCTCTGCTATCGGCTTGGGCGTTGTCGCATTTGGCGTCGGTCGTTCTCGACCGAATGCTCGACCAAATGCAAACGCTGATGCCTTCACCCGCGGCCCAGACGTGGATAACGCAACTGCCATTGTGCAACTCAAAGGTGATCCAATAAGCACGAATCCGAGCACGAAACCGGCACACGGCAGAAAAATCGATTTCAACAGCCAAGGAGTGAGATCGTACCGCGCACAACTGAATCAGAAGCGCAACGAATTCAAACGTTGGCTGCGATCAAATGCCCCGGGGGCGAGAGTTACGAGCGAGTACGATGTGTCCCTTAACGCGGTGGCGGTGCAACTCAACGGCACGCCGCTGGCGGCAATCGCAGCCGCACCGATGGTGCAGAGCGCCGAATACAACGCGCTTTACCACCCCAATCTGAGCGAAAGCTACAAGATCATCAACGCAATGGACGCTTGGACTGCCGCCGGTGGCAGGGCGAATGCCGGCGCCGGAATCAAGATCGGCGACATCGATACCGGTATCGATAACACGCATCCTTTCTTTGATCCCACGGGATTCAGCTATCCGCCCGGGTTTCCAAAGTGCGATGCGGCTGATAGCGCTTCGCACCACCAGGATCAGGACTGCAATTACGTCTCGCCAAAGGTTATTGTCGCGAAAGTTTTCTATAACAAGAACCACCAGCAGGGCCTCGATGCGCAGGCAATTCAAGATCACGGCACACACACGGCCGGTATTGCGGCTGGAGTAACCGGCAAAACTGCCGTTGCGAACACCGTAGAGATTGATGATATGTCGGGCATCGCTCCCGGTGCGTGGTTGGGCAATTACAACGTTTTCCCGGGTGGCGTACTGGATGCTCGCAGTGAAGACATTTTAAATGCCGTAGACGCAGCAGTCGAGGATGGAATGGACGTTCTTAACCTGTCGTTAGGCGGCAGTTACCATGGCAACAACGACTTGCTGGCAATTGGGCTCGATAATGCCACAGACGCAGGCGTTGTGGTGGCGGTAGCCGCCGGCAATAGCGGCCCCGGACAAGGCACGCTTGAGTCCCCAGGTCGTGCACGCAAAATTATTACAGTCGCCGCGAGCACGAACAGGCACTTCGTCGGCCAGCCTTTCACCTATCCGGCCAGCGGCGGAACAACGATCGGTGCCGCGGTTGGCGATTTCGACCCATTACCGTCAGCGACGTTTACTCTATTCGACACCCATTCCAATGGTTGCACCAGTGTTGACCCGGCTGCCGTCGGTAGCGTAGCGATCATTGACCGCGGATCGTGCGTCTTCAGTCAGAAAGTTGCAAACGCAAAAGCGGCGGGTGCCATCGGCGTTGTAATCATTAATAACGTCGCCGGAGACCCTACCGCCATGGCGAGAACTGCCGGCTTCGATGACGATTTGCCTGCAGTTATGATCAGCAAGAACGACGGGGCAGCGCTGCGGGCTGCCAATCCACCGAATGCATCAGCAGTGGCGACATTCCAGGAATTCATCACTGCTAATCAGGATATCCTCGCCGGCTTCAGCAGCCAGGGACCCACAGCGGTTGACTTCGCGGTGAAGCCTGATGTGACCTCAGTTGGCGTCAATGTCCTTAGCTCTATCACGTGTGTCGGCACAGAATTCCCATGCACCACCACCGGTAACGGTACCGATGCTCCTTGGGCTTTCTTCAGCGGCACATCCATGGCAACGCCGCACATCGCCGGCTCGGCGGCTGTGCTGCTGCAACTGCACAGCGACTGGTCGCCGGCGCAAGTTAAATCGGCGCTCGTCAATCGCGCGGATTTGGTGATCAAGGATGCTATTACTGGCACGCACGACGTCGGTCCGACAGCACAGGGCGCCGGACGCGAGAACCTCTCCGTGGCTGCGGACGCAACGACATGGATGGATCCTGTTTCGGCGAGCTTCGGCCGTGTAACTCTTGGCCATCCGACGTCGGTCACGATCACATTGTCCAACCCGACCGGCACTGCGGAAACGTTCAGCGTTTCGGTTACGAAATTTACACCGGACACGTTCGGAGGAACGGTGCCAAGTATCTATGATGCTGGAACCTTAAGCGCGGGCGATGCGCGGATCAGTGTGCCAGGAAACGTGACGGTCCCGGCCAACGGTACGACCGTGCTTACCGTGAGGGTAAACAATGGTCTTCCTTCAGGCGAAGTCGTCCAAGGTTGGATCAACCTCGATGGGCCAGGTTCCAATGACCTGCACTTCGCGTACTACGCCATTGTTGGCCACTAAGACGAATCCCAATTAGTCTGATCAGGCAGGGACGCGGGCAAACCCGCGTCCCTGTTTTTTTCGCGAAGATCAGGGCATCGACAAATCCGCACGGTTTCGACTAAGCTGCGTTGATGATCTCAGTTTTGCACGCGCCAGAAGCTATTTACATGATGCGGATTTTCGCGTCTGCTTTTCTGGCGATTCTGTTTTTGCAGTCAGGGATCGATAAGATCCTCGATCGCCGCGGAAATTTTGAATGGCTACAAGGACATTTCGCGAAAAGTCCATTAGCTGCAATGGTTCCAGCGCTGCTGATCTCCATCACGATCCTGGAGATCGCAGCGGGCGCACTGAGCGCCGTCGGTTGCGTGCTCATCATTGTTTTGAAAGATCCGACGATCGCCTTCTATGGCGCGATTGTTTCCGCGGCAGCCGTGACGACGCTTTTTTTTGGCCAGCGAATCGCGAAAGACTATGCTGGCGCAGCAGTGCTTGTGCCCTACTTCCTGCTCACGCTTGTCGCAATTTATCTCCTTGGGTAACGCTAACGCGTTACAATCCATGTGATTTTTCAGAAAGCATCTCACTGAACTAAGGCGGCCAGCACCGAGTTACTACTTTTACACAGGAATTCTCGCTGGAGAAAAAGGCACGCTGTGCTTAGCTGGCGACGAAGCCTCACATGTTGCCACCTGGTATGCAGATGACGAATGACGCCTCGGCAACGTGTGCTGATGAATTGATCGATTCTACTCCGTCAGATCGGTACCGGTTTTCGACGCAGCCGAGTTATGTGGCGACTGCGGCTGAAGCGGTGAACAATTATCGGGAAAACCCGGCTGCGATTTGGTATAAGGACAACGCTGATCCAAATGATTGGGACGGCAAATACGCGTTCCAACGCCTGCGTCACACTTGGTTCACTCCTCACGTAGCGCCAAAATTCAAGCTTTATCGGCAGGACAAGGTTTATGCGATTGGCTCCTGCTTCGCGCGCGGCCTTGAGAACGGTTTGGCTGCGCACAACATAGCCGTTGAAAGCGCCGCCCCCGAATTTGCCAAACTTCAAGCGGCTAATAGAGAAGGATCAGGGCTCGGGTTTATAAACAAGTACAACACCTATTCAATCCTGAATGAACTACGCTGGGCGCTTGAGCCGCACGCAGAATTCCCGCGAGACTCTATTGTTCCACTGACGCAAACAACGTGGTACGATCCGCACACAAACCCGACTCTGGAGTTTGTGGATCTGCAAGAAACGTTGGAGCGGCGAGCGCTAATGCAAGCAGTCACAAAACGGATACGGGATTGTCGCGGGGTAGTCCTCACGCTCGGGATGGCAGAGGTCTGGCGCGACGTCAAAGCGAAAGTGTTCGTTAATCGCACACCCATACCGTCTTTGTTTAAGACCGATCCGGACCGCTACGAATTTCAGCTTAGCAGTTTCGGGGAAAACTGGGCCAACCTGGAAGCGATTCATGCGTTGCTGTCCGAATACGGACATTCCGATGTGCATATCATCGTTACGGTTTCTCCAGTGCCGTTAATGAACACCTTTTCCACCATGGATATCGTCGTCGCGAATACGTGGGCCAAGTCCCTGTTGAGAGCAATCGCGCAGGAGTGGGCTGCTGCCCATTCGAACGTCGATTATTTTCCAAGCTACGAGATCGTCCAGAACTCCGACCGCGCAGCGGCTTGGGATCTCGATCTAAGGCACGTGAGAGGCACAGGCGTTCAACACATCATGGACTTGTTCGTACGGAAATACATCGAGTGATGTCCGAAATGAGCTCGGATCGCGCGCGCTTCCGTCGCCTGTTAGCACCAGGCGGCGGGCCACAGACACGCGCATGATTTAGTGTTGGGTCTACTGCCAGCACCAAGCAGATCACGCTACCCGCTGCTAGTCTGTTGAATGCGCGAGATGATCAAAGCGAGCGTCGGGAGCTACGTCAGCGGGTGAGCAAACCCACAGAAGCAGGTGTGATCGTTTGCTACTCGATTGGACGGATTAACGTCTATTGTTCGTTTGAACCGTCGTGTGACCGCTTCTAACAGTTCAAATAACATCCATCATATGACGCCGGCACCGGCGGGTCGCTGCACAAGCGTTGATGCAATTTGTGTCCTCCTTCTCATCGCTTATTTCCTGCATTTTGCTCTCCCGGCGCGGCATGGAGGGTTTCGTGAAGACGAGATGCTCAACCTCTGGGGGTACTGGTATGTCGGCCCAATTCAATCAGTGTTGGCGTTTGCGAGATTTTGGACAGCTTATTACAGGCCGGGAGGCGCGCTTTACTATTTGCCGCTCTATCATTTCTTCGGCCTAAATCCTTTCGCTTATCGGATCGTCCAGATTACCATCCTCGCGCTCTCAATCCCGATCGCTTATTGGCTCGCACGGCTTCTCGCTTCTTCGCGCTCGGTCGCTTTCGTTGCGGTTCTCGCTTTCTGTTACCATCCGTATGTAGCCAGCCTGGCATTCGTTGGTGCGTTTATTTACGACGTGTTATGCGGGTTATTTTACCTTGCTGCATTAACTTACTACGTCCAAATCCGGGAGAAGGGCGGATACCTTCATCCCTTACAGTTGGTGCTATTCCTGGTGTTATATATTTGCGCACTCAACAGCAAGGAAATGGCGGTTACACTTCCGGTGATCGTTTTAATCTACGAGCTATTAAGTTCATCGGGTTGGGGTAACTGGAACGCGTTTTTCTGCTGGATGCGGCGCGATGCAGCTCCGGCTCTAATTGGAGGCGCTATTACAGCGGTTTATGTTTGCAGCAAGATCGGAGGAATCACCTCCGCTCCAGGATCTGATTCTTATCGGCCCCTGTATTCGTGGCATAACTTCGTAACTTCTAACGCAAGCTTTGTTGGAGATTTGTTATACGCTCCGCAGACAATTACTCCAACAGCTCTGTTACTTTTGTGGGCGGCTGTGTTTGTTTACGCTTTTTTGCGCCGGGATCGGCTACTTCGGCTCATGGCCTTCTGGATAGTGGTCGTTCCTCTCCCGATAGCATTTATTCTTCCGATTCGCAGAGGCGGATGTCTCTACCTCCTGCTTTTCGGTTGGGCTATGATCTGTGCGAAAGCTTCGTCTGATTTAATTGCTTTTCTGACAAACGCGTTTGTCATCCACCGGCACAGGACCGGAATGTATCGCACGCATCAGGCGCTATTGGAGACTCCCGCTGCTCCCACGAGCGCGCAACCAATCGATGTAACCTCCAGTGCTACGGCGGAGAAGACTCCTGGTTGGGCTGTTAGGATCGCTCTAGTCTCCGTGTTAGCAGTTTCATTCGCAGTCTTTACAGAGTGGGAAAATCGCCGTCTTGCCACCGTGCCAAATTTGCTCAGGGTCGGGCAAAAGCTCAGCCACGTCATTGCCGCGTTCGATTCGCTGAATCTGCAGCCAGCGCCCCACAGCACGGTGCTCCTCAAACCTGCCGAACAGCTGTTCCAAAACAAATGGCATCCATTATTCATCGCCTCGTTGGTTTGGAATGATCATTCTCTGCAAATCTGGATCGACAATGTTAGTAAATTGACACCGCAGCAGAGGGCAGAAGCCGATTACATCATCTCACTCACTGAATTCGAAGCAAAGGTGATCCGGTCGCCCAACGGGTAAAGCCCCCGGGCAACTGCGGCTTCGACGCACGCTCTAGCAACAGGCGTCTGAGGTCCGCCCATTCGGCACAATCGGGCTGGAGAAAAGCAGCACTTGTGCTAGACTGATAGGTTCGACATCTCTCGGCAGAATGCCTGCGCAAACAATCAAGATTAGCGGTGCCCGGCAGCACAATCTCAAGAATCTCCACGTAGAGATTCCGCGAGAGAAGCTGGTGGTTATCACCGGCTTAAGCGGTTCGGGGAAATCCTCACTCGCTTTCGACACGCTTTATGCGGAAGGGCAACGCCGTTATGTCGAGAGTCTTTCGGCCTATGCGCGGCAGTTCCTCGATAAAATGGAAAAGCCGGACGTCGATTTCATCGAAGGTTTGTCGCCCGCCATCGCTATCGAACAGCGCAGCGCCGGGGCGAACCCACGATCAACAATCGCGACCACGACTGAAATCTACGATTACCTGCGAGTTCTTTTTTCCGCGGTGGGCCAACCGCACGATCCGCTCACCGGCCGCCCGCTCAGCCGTCAAACGCCTCAGCAAATCGTCGATCAGGTCCTGGCGTATGAGCCGGCTACGAAAATTGTTGTGCTGGCGCCATTAATCGACAATCAACCCGGTGAGTTCCGTGACGTGCTCGAAAAACTCAGGCGTGAAGGATTCGTTCGTGCACGCATCGACGGCGAGATGATAGAACTGGATCGCACGGAGCCGATTCGACTGAAGAAAGCCGTGCGGCACACGATTGAAGCGGTGGTCGATCGGCTGGTTGTCCGCGACGGCATTCGTGCGCGGCTGGCAGACTCAATCGAAACAGCTCTGAAATGGGGCGGTAATCGCATTGTCGTTTTGTCTCAAACACCGACAAGCCACAACGCGCAACGCACAACTCCCAACGCCGAATCCGAAGAGTGGTCAGAATGCCGTTACTCGACGGATTACGGAAACGCTGAAACCGGATTCAATTTAGGCGAGCTGACACCGAGACATTTTTCTTTCAACAGCCATCTCGGCGCTTGTCCAGCTTGTCACGGTCTGGGAACAGAATTGGTGCTCGATCCGGACCTGATGATCTCGGACCAAACCAAATCGTTAGCCGAAGGAGCAATCACACCGTGGCGTCGCGGCACGAAGCGCATGCGAGTGTACTACCGGCATCTACAGGACGCGTTGATCAAACACTTCAAGGTCAACGAAGACCTGCCGTTCGCCGAGTTGCCTGAAACGTTCAAAGCAGCCCTTTACTTCGGCACGAACGGCGACCCGATTGAAATGCAGTTTGGCGGCAACTCCGATAAATCGCGAGCAGGCGGCGAAAAGAAAACCGCAAAACCGTTCGAGGGACTCGTGCCCCAAATGCAGCGGCTTTATGAGCAGACCGAAAGCGAGTTCACGCGCAATCGGATTCGAGCATTCATGACACGGGAGACGTGTAAGGTTTGCGGCGGCGCAAGGCTTAAACCTGAAATCCTTGCTGTTACAATCAAAACGGAACGTGGCCGCGAATTGAATATCCATCAGTTCAGTCAGCAAAACGTCGAAGACGCGCTGCAATTCGTTGGCAGTCTCGACCTGACCGAGCAGCAACAGACCATCGTAACAGATGTTCTTCGGGAAATTCGCTCGCGCCTGCAATTTCTGGCCGAGGTCGGACTCGGCTATCTGACCCTGAATCGGGAGAGCGGCACGCTTTCCGGTGGCGAAGCGCAACGGATACGGCTCGCGACACAGATCGGCTCCGGTCTGGCCGGCGTTCTTTACATTCTTGATGAACCGAGCATCGGTCTTCATCAACGCGACAACTCGCGTTTACTGGGGACATTGCGAAAACTGCGCGATCTTGGAAATTCGGTCATCGTAGTCGAGCACGACGAAGAAACGATTCGAGCTGCCGACCACATTTTTGATCTCGGTCCAGGCGCAGGGCCGCGTGGCGGCGCCATCGTGGCAGAGGGAACTCTCGACGACATCGCGCGCGCGAAAAATTCTCTGACTGGCGATTATCTCTCCGGACGCGCGCGCATTGCCATTCCAAAACAGCGCGTGCAGCCGCGCCCCGACGCCTGGCTTACGGTTATAGCCGCAAGTGAAAACAACCTGAAAGCAATCGATGTCTCATTTCCTCTCGGGTGCCTAACGTGTGTAACTGGTGTTTCCGGCAGCGGCAAATCGACTTTGGTAGATGATATTTTGCGGCGCGCTCTGTTCCGGCATTTCTATAACTCCAAAGACAAGCCGGGCGCTCACAAGGCGATTCGCGGACTGGAACAGATCGATAAAGCCGTTGTGATCGACCAAAGCCCGATCGGACGCACGCCTCGCTCGAATCCCGTCACATACACCGGCGCGTTCACCCCGATACGCGAACTGTTCGCGCAATTACCCGCGGCACGGGTCCGCGGTTATGACGCAGGTCGGTTCAGTTTCAATGTCAAAGGCGGCCGTTGCGAGAATTGCGAGGGCGGCGGCTTGATCAAAATCGAGATGCACTTCCTGCCCGACGTTTACGTCGAGTGCGAAGTTTGCCGAGGCAAACGATACAATCGCGAAACGC
>Ga0136846_1235897_pt1 | contig 10095 bp, 11 predicted proteins | sample HopSoiMetagenom2_FD_96841 | JGI IMG/M metagenome (GOLD analysis project Ga0136846, IMG submission 96841) | Grasslands soil microbial communities from Hopland, California, USA - 2 Assembly 2016 (version 4) | ecosystem: Environmental > Terrestrial > Soil > Grasslands | place: USA: Hopland... | reverse complement strand
GGTTGTGCAGCAGGCGCAATCAAGCCGCGCCAATATTCAGAAGCTCGGCGACAAGGTCAGCAGCGTTTTTGTCCCGATCGTCATAACGATTGCGATCGCCACCGGGTTGTGGTGGGGACTCGCGCCGCAATCTGCCGAACGGGTCCGGGATTGGCTCGGCCAATATTTGTGGGTCTCACATTTCCAGGGTGATGCCCTCGCCGCAGCGATTTACCATGCCGCGGCAGTGCTGATTATCGCCTGCCCCTGCGCCATGGGCCTGGCCACTCCCATTGCCATTATGGCCGGCACGAACGTCGCGGCTCGTCGCGGAATCCTGATTCGGGACGGATCCGCTCTGGAAAAATCTGGAACCATAACCGCAGTCCTCTTCGACAAAACCGGAACTTTGACCCAAGGCAAAATCTCTGTCGCCCAAGCCGCTGTCTTCACCGAATCGAAAGATCAGTTCCATCGAATCGCCGCCGCGCTCGCCCGTGGATCGAACCACCCGCTAAGCCGCGCAGTTGCCATGCTCTCCTCGGACCCGTTGGAGTTGCAGAGTTGGAAGGAAATTCGCGGCGCGGGCCTTCAAGCGGAACTTGGCGGCACGATCCATCGCTTCGGTTCGCTCAAATGGCTCGATGAAACCGGCGTGGATCTGACCAGAGGCCGCGACTTTTTCGAGCATTGGAGTTCTGAGGGAGCGACCATTACCGCGGTGGCGCGCGGCCATGAGCTCCTCGGATTAATCGCGCTGAAAGATCAGTCCAAGCCGCGCGCGGCCGAGGTCATCGAAAATCTCAAGCGTTCCGGCAAGCACGTTTACATGGTCACCGGCGATAATCGCAAAACGGCCCTGGCCATTGCAGCCCAGGTCGGCATTCCGGAAGCCAACATCTACGCGGAGGTTCGCCCCGAAGGTAAAGTGCAAGTGATCAAAAATTTGCAGTCTCGAGGGGAACGCGTCGCTTTCGCCGGGGATGGAATCAACGATGCGCCGGCCCTCGAGCAATCCGATTTGGGCATCGCCCTCATGAATGCCAGCGATGTCGCGCGCGAATCCGCCGATATCATTTTGCTCAAGGCCGATCTCGAAGCCATTCCGGAAGCGCTCGGACTTGCGCAGGCAACGCTCCGAACCATCAAACAAAATTTATTCTGGGCATTCTTCTATAATGCCGCCGGTGTGCCGCTCGCCGCCGTTGGTTTCCTGAGCCCCGTCTTCTCGGCATTGGCGATGGGCATGAGCGATCTGATCGTGATTGGAAATGCCCTCCGATTGAGACTCTGGAAGAGCAAGTAAGAGTATCTCCAAGGAGTTCTGAGGAAGAGGCGTGCGGCATCGGCTCCACTGATCGCTATAGGCAATATATCATCGCAACCTCCTTGTACTGTCGATGAAGACTTCCGATGCCGCCGCACCTAAATCTGTCGTCAACGTACGACTGCTCCTTGCCCGCATCTATAGGGCGATCTGGTCTTAAATTTTTGGGGGAAACCCGTAAATCCGTGGTCAGTCAGGAAAACTATTTTTCCTGGTGAAGTGGATTCGCCCGATCGCTCGGAGAACTCACATCTCCAGTTTCCTGGCGGCTCGGCGAGATGACCCGCAGTTGATTGTTTACCGAACGCACCCCTTCAATCCGCGCGATCTTATTTCCGATCATCAGTTTTTCCGTTTCACTCCGCGCCGTTCCGCGCAGCGTCACATTCCCGTTCACCGCCTCGATGTCGAAATCCTGCAGCCGCTCGGGCGTTAAGTGCGTGATCGAATCCGGACGTCCGGTTGTCAGCGCATTGCGAACCCGCTCGGTCAAATCCGTCGTTGCCGAAGTGATCGTGCTTTCCTGGCCGGGGGTCGGCGTGATTGTCGGCGCTTTCGTCGATGGCAATGAATTTGCATTCAGTCTGCCCGAGGATGATTGAATTCCGGACAACCCCCCAACACCAGTTGTGCTGTCGATGTTGTTCGCGCCGCTGGTTAAAGGTTGGCTGAGTGTCGGAGCCGTGGCAGCCGTCGGCGGATTTGCCGTTGCGCCCGCCGAAGGCGCGAGGCTCGGGTTGCTCGGCCCGCTCATCAAAGTCGAAGTCGAAAGAGAAGTACGAGGCTGAACTCCAGTTTGGCCAAGTGTGCCCGCTCCGGCTGGCGGCACAATGGCGGTCGTGGGCTGAGATGCGCGGCTGAAATCCCGCGGATCAGCTTCCCGCGGCGTCACTGGATTCGCTCCCACGAAATCCTGGCTTCTCTCTTTGCCCGTAAATTGACCGGTCTGCATGTCGTGGGACGCGTAAGCTCCCGGCATCAGTGTGCCTTCGCCAACCACCGCCGATTGAGGCTGCTGATCCAATCCGTAAACCTTAGTGCCGTCCTGGTTGTAATAAACATGCCGTTTTTCGCTCGAGGCACAGCCCGCCAGCAACAGCGCCGAAGTGGAGAACATCAAAATTGCTTTCATAAGCTAACTTCCCTTCGGGCAACGAGCTGGACAATAGGGTGGGGGATTTTTGTGCTATCAGGCTGAACCGTGCGGAGTTTAATTTTAATCAAAGCATCCAAAATCCATTTGGCTAAGATTCATCTCCGTCCCATTCCCTCCCTGTTGGGTCTGAATGCGCAATCTATCCCCAGAATCTTTCTCCCTGGTCCCGTACCCTGAATCAACTTGCCGTTCCGGCCGAATCGCGCAAATATAGTGGGCCAAAGGTTGCGCTCGTAGCTCAGTTGGATAGAGCATCTGCCTTCTAAGCAGGTGGTCCCGCGTTCGAATCGCGGCGAGCGCGCCATCTTCGAATCGAACGCTCGCGTCCAATTTTGGCGCACCCTTGCATTCCGTCGGCTTTTATCTACCTTCTCCGCTTTGATTCAGGCCCTGGGCCTTCCATTTATGTCGGATACTTACATTCAGAGCTTGCTCGCGGAACGCATTGGCGGACGCACTTACGGAAAATCAACCGCGATCTATAAATTCGAGAAGATCAAGCGGGCCAAGCGGGCTGCGCTCACCGCGAATCCCACCGCCGAAATTATAGACATGGGCGTGGGCGAGCCTGACGAAATGGCTTTTCCAGAAGTGGTCGAGAAGCTCTACGAAGAAGCACGAAATCCGGCCAATCGCGGCTATGCGGATAACGGCGATGCTCAATTAAAGGAATCCGCCGCGCGTTATATGGAGCGCGTCTGCGCCGTCCCCGGTATTAATCCCGAAACTGAAGTGCTCCATTCGATCGGCAGCAAAGCGGCGTTGTCCATCTTGCCGGCCGTGCTGATCAATCCCGGCGATTACGTCCTGATGACCACTCCCGGCTATCCGGTTTTCGGCACCCACGCAAAATATTACGGCGGCCTCGTCCATAATTTGCCGCTGACTGACGCGAACAACTTTCTGCCCGATTTGGAGTCCATTCCAGCGGACATTTTGAAGAAAGCCAAAGTGCTGGTGATTAATTATCCGAACAATCCGACCGGCGTCAGCGCCACTCCGGAATTTTTCGCGAAGGTCGTCAAATTCGCCCGCGAAAATAATATAGTGGTCATTCATGATGCCGCTTATGCCGCGCTCGTTTTTGAAGGCAAGCCCCTGAGCTTTTTGGCCACACCGGGCGCAAAGGAAGTTGGCCTGGAGCTTCATTCGACCAGTAAGACATTCAACATGACCGGCTGGCGTTGCGGCTTTGTCGTCGGAAACGAACTGCTGGTCAAAGCCTATGGCGACGTCAAAGATAATACCGATTCGGGCCAGTTTCTTGCGATCCAGCACGCCGCCGCCTACTGCTTTCAACATCCTGAAATTACCGAAAAAATCGCGGCGAAATATTCGCGTCGCATGGCTGCATTGGTGCACGTTCTCAATCAAGCCGGCTTCAACGCAAAAAAGCCCAGAGGCTCCTTCTTCCTTTACGTCAAATCCCCAACGGCGGCCGTGAAGAAAGATGGCGCTCGCATCAGCTTCAAAACCGCCGAGGACGTCTCCCAGTGGCTCATTACCGAAAAGCTTATCTCTACTGTGCCCTGGGATGACGCGGGCGCTTACTTGCGTTTCAGCGTCACTTTTGTCGCGAAAAATCAAGAAGACGAAAAGCGCGTTCTGGCCGAAATTTCGCAACGCCTCGGCGATGTGAAATTCGAGTTTTAGACCCAGAAAACAGTTGGAACAGCCCTCCTTGTGTGCTAGCGTCTGGCGTATGCTAAATCCAGCGGATGCGCGCAGGAGATGGTTTGGGAGTTTCTTCCTGATACTCGCGGCTGGAATGTTGGGCTGGGGGCTGACCTTTCTGAATCCTTATCTGATCAAGCACCCCTTGCTTTTTATTTTTTACTGGCTGAGTTGTTTCTTTCTCACAGTTCTGGCCTTCACCATTGCAGTTTACGATCTCCGCGTCATGCGAAAGCGGCTCCGAGCCGAGCAGAAAACTGCTTTCTCAAAAGCCTTTTCGGATGTCGAAGAGGTCGAGCACAAAAAAACCTAGACCTCCCCCCGCAGAGATTCAGCCATTCCCTTTCCCGCAATCCATCCAGTTGTCCACGCCGCCTGGAAATTAAAACCCCCTATGACCCCGTCGATATCCAGCACCTCGCCCGCAAAATAAAGGCCGGGACAAATCCGGCTTTGCATCGTTTTGAAATTCACCTCACTCAGCCGCACTCCGCCACACGTGACGAACTCTTCTTTGTTCAAGCTTTTCCCGGCCACTTGAAGCGTAGTCCCCTTCAGCACCTGAATCAGGCGGAGAGCATCGCTTCGACTTAGCGCGGACCAGCGCGTCGTCGGGCTCACGCCGCTGTTTTCTACGAGCCTCTCCCACAGGCGCGAGCTTAACGATTTGAAACCGATATTCCCTACCAACCTGGCTCCTTGGATTTTTCTTCTCTGCTCAAATTCGTGCCGGACCTGTTCTTCCGAAATTTCTGGCAGCCAATCAATCCGCACGCCGAAACGATAATTAACGGCATGCAACTCGCGGGCACCCCAAGCTGAGAGCCGCAAAATCGCAGGGCCACTCAGTCCTGCATGGGTGAACAGAAGCGGGCCACGCTGTGCGAGCTTGCCGCCTTCGAGACTCACCTGGACCAAAGGTACGGACACTCCCGCTAGTTCCCGAACCCACCGTTCCTCTAACGTGAAGGTGAACAACGAAGGAACCGGCGGTTCAATACAATGGCCGAGAGAAGCCGCGAGATGGCCGAGGTTCGGGACTCGGATTCCGCCGATCGAAAGCAATACCTTCTGAAAATAAAGAATTTCGCCGTTGGCCAGCTCTGCACAGAACTTGCCCTCCTGATATTTAAGCGTCTGCACCCCGCAATTTTGCTTCAGAATCACACCTGCGGAACGGGCCGCCTGGAGCAAGCATTGTACGATCGTTTCCGAGTTGTCGGTGACCGGAAACATTCGGCCGTCCTTCTCAGTTTTCAGCTTCACCCCGCGCGCCTCAAACCACTCCACTGTGTCCCGTGCCTGAAATTGATGCATCGGGCCGAGTAACTCCTTACCTCCTCTAGGATAAGCCCTTACAAACTCACGAACGTCAAAGCAGGCATGAGTGACATTGCAGCGCCCTCCGCCGGAAATTCGCACTTTTTGAAGGAATTCAGACCCCTTTTCCAGCAGGAACACCTCGCATCCCGGTGCTTCCTCGGCACACCTGACGGCGGCGAAAAAACCGGCTGCTCCGCCTCCGATAATCAAGATTCTGCTCTCGCTCCGCATCACGCTCACTTTCGTATCTTATTTTTATTCAAAGTAATCCGCTTGACCAACGGGGCCATAGGGGATTACAAGACTCGCAGCCATAACCAGGTTCCGGAACAAACAACGAAACCAATATATGACAAAGCGTGACTTGGTAGTGCGTATTAGCGAAGAGACCGGCTTGGTCCAGCAAAATGTTCTCGATGTGGTTCAGAAGACGCTCGATTACATTTCCGACGCTGTCACCAAGGGGCAGAAGGTGGAGCTCCGTAATTTTGGCGTTTTTGAGGTCAAAATTCGGAAAGCTCGGGTCGGCCGCAATCCCAATGCTCCCGCCGCTGATGTCCCCATCCCCCCCCGGGCCGTCGTGAAGTTCAAGCCCGGCAAGGAAATGCGCGAAGCGGTACTCAAGCTGACTCCGCAGCAAATCCACGAGGAAGAGAAAAAGCAGCAGGCCGAAGCCACGGCGCAACCCCCCGTCACAACGCCGGGCGCGCAACAGCAATCGCCGATTTAAGTTCATCACCCGCAGTTTCTTCGGGCGTTATGCTAAAACTGCAAGCGCCTTTATTTTACCCGCATGGAACGTTTACCCGGCTTTCGCGATTTTTATCCCGAACCTCTCCCCTCCAAAGACGCCTCGAGTTTCGACCTCCGCAATTACATCTTTTCCAAATGGCGCGAAACCTCACGAAGGTACGGCTTTCGCGAATATGACGGTCCCCCGCTAGAGCCTCTCGATCTTTACACCAGGAAGAGCGGTGAAGAGATTGTCGGTCAGCTTTATAATTTCACTGACAAAGGCGATCGCGCCGTCTCGCTCCGGCCCGAAATGACTCCCACCCTCGCGCGTATGGCCGCCGCCTCTGAACGGAATTACAAAAAACCGATCAAATGGTTCGCCATCCCCCAACTCTTCCGCTACGAACGCACTCAGAAAGGCCGCCTTCGCGAACACTTTCAGTTTAATGCCGATATTATCGGTGAGACCGATCCCGCCGCCGATGCCGAACTCGTCGCGCTTTTGATCGATTCATTGCGGGCATTCGGCCTGACCAGCGATGATTTCGTAATCCGTCTCAGCAGCCGCAATGCCTGGCAGGAATTCTTTACCAAACGTTGTCCTGATCCGTCGCGAGCCTACGAATTCTATCAGATCATTGATAAGATGGAACGCGAGAAGCCTGAAGTTACCGACGAAAAACTGAAGTCCCTCGGATTCTCTACGGGCGAAGTAAAGGAATTCATTTCCGCCGGCGAGCCGACCGAGGAGCTGCAATCTGTCCTCCGCCATTTGAAGAGCCGCAAGTTGGATGCTTTTGTGCAGATTGATTACAACATCATCCGTGGATTGGCATATTACACCGGCATCGTCTTCGAGGCCTTCGCGAAAGGCGCATCGATGCGGGCGATCGCGGGAGGTGGTCGTTACGACAACCTCGTAAAGATGATTTCGGACGACAAAATAAATCTGCCCGCCCTCGGCTTCGGAATGGGCGATGTCGTGCTTGCCGACTTGCTCGCGGAAAAAAAAATTCTGCCGAAATTACAAGCCCAGACCGACGTCTTCCTCCTGATCGAAGATGAAACATTGCGAGATAAGTCATTGCTCCTCGTCCAGCAGTTGCGCGACGCCGGAATCGCCACGGAATACTCCCTGACACCGGCAAAATCCGACAAACAATTCAAACGCGCCCTTGAACTCAGCAGCCGTTTCACCATTCGCCTGCATCTCAAAGAAAACCGCGCTATTGCCCTCGTCAAAGATTTGGTCCAACAAAAGCAGAGTGAAATTCAGCCCGAGGAAGCGGTCACATTTATTCGCGCTCAGTAAGTTTCTTTTCCCACGGAACTTTTCCACGCCTCTTTTTCAGCGTTGTAATCACCTCGAACGAGCCATTGCGGCAAAAACGCCTGAAGCCGTCCGTCAGCCGATTTCACTTCCTCTCCATCGATCGGAGTCGAGACTCGAATAAAATGTTTCGGTCCAAAAACTTCTTCCCGGCTCGCAAACGAATCCCATAGCCGCTTCCAGAAATGCCGGTCGGACGCTCGCAACGCCGCTTCCCGCGCCTGGTGTTGCGCCCCCGATTGAAACCTGGCGCCGATCGATAAATTGTGGTCCAGCCGGTACGGCAATGGCTTTCCTCCGATCAACCCGCCGAAATAAACCAACTCGCGCTGGCTCGCCGAGGAAAAAATCCTCCGCTCAAATTGCACCGGCGTGCCTGCCACCTGAAGATCGACCGTCTGCGGTTCGACTGCCTCAATTTGCCAGCCCACCTCCGTCCAGCATCGGTCCGGAGTGTGCATGAAAAGACCGATTTCATTTTGCTTCTCCTCAAAACGCTTCGCCGAAAAAACTCGAATCACCTTTTTGTCGGCCAAAATAAAATCGCCATTGAAAGTCCTGTCAGCGACCAGCAACTTTTCAGCAGTTTCCGAAACAGGAACCGAACTGAATTTGCACCCGGCAACATTCGTTTGCTCATGCACCCACGCGATCCTCCCCGCCTTGTCGTGTTTATACCACAAATGCGGAAAGCCCCACAGTACCCCAATTAGAAGCACCAAAACAACAGGGATCGGCCAGATGTTCTTTTGCGGCGGCACGAAAAACCGCGCCACCTTAATTCGCCGCAATTTTTTCGGCAACGCTTTGCTTTTGTGAACATCCTTCCATTGACATCGAATTTTCACACCGGTAAAGTTATGTGTAATGAGCGAAACTGCTCAAATGGAACAGATCGTTAGCCTGACCGACAGCGCCGCTTCTCAGGTCAAGGAAATGCTGGCCGGGGAAGAGAACAGCGCCAGTAAAGGGCTCCGCATTTTCGTCGAATCCGGCGGTTGCTCCGGCCTCCAATACGGCATGGTTTTCGACGAAAAGCGCGAAGGCGATTTCACCAGCCACTTTCATGGCGTCCCCGTTTTGATCGACAAGGTGAGCGCCGATTACCTCCGCGGCACCATCGTCGATTTTTCAGAAGCCCTGACTGGCGGCGGATTTAAAATTTCCAACCCTCGCGCGAAAACCTCGTGTGGGTGCGGCAAGTCATTCGAGGCCTAACCGTCTAAAAACGCGTTGGGTTTAAAATGCCGTTCCGTGTGATGCGGAACGGCTTTTCTGTTTCCAACGCGGCGCCGATTGAAAATCACACCACCTCAACTTATTCATTTTGGAAAGATTCCGTGTCGCGTCTTCCCCACATTGACGTTCGCCTTATGCTTTCCTTCCGTCCGCTATGATAGGTTCCATTCGACAGCACGCTCCGGCAGATCATGTTTGATCCAGATCAAATCCTGAAAACCGAACTGATCCCTAAAGTTCCGGGACTCTCTGCCGCCGCCGCCGTCGATGGTAAACTCGTCTGGTCGCGACAGCATGGCCTTGCTGATTTAAGAGCCAAGCTTCCCGTCGATCGCCAAACGCGATTTCGAATCGGCAGCGTGTCGAAACCACTGACTCTGCCGGCCTCGCGCTGCTGGTCGAGCAAGGCAGGTTGGAACTCGATGCACCCGTTCAAAAGTACATCCCCGATTTCCCTGACAAAGGCGTTCTAATTACCCCAAGGATGCTCGCCGGACATCTCTCCGGCATCCGAAAGTATCGTGGAACCGAGGGCATGACGAATCCGCCCATGCCCAACCTGCGATCCGGGCTCAAAGTATTTGAGAATGATCCGCTCGAATCAGCTCCGGGCGCCAAATTCAGTTATGCCTCCTACAATTGGAATCTGCTCGGCGCCATTATGGAAACTGCCACCAACCAGGACTTTCTTACCTTCATGTCCGATCATGTCATCCAGCCTCTCGGACTGCACGACACAGTTCCGGACCGCTCCGATCACTGCGTCTCTCGTCGCGCCCGTTGTTATGAGGTCGGTCCTTCCGGCGAATTCCTCTTCGCTCCCCGCCGGGATTTCAGCAGCTTATGGCCATCCGGTGGATATCTTTCCTCCGCGGAGGACCTTTGTTCGTTTCGGGTCGTCGCTGATGCAACCCGGTTTCCTGAAGGCAAGCTCTCTCAAATTACTCTTTACCTCCCAAAACACTGTCACCAACCAGCCCACCCAATACGGCCTGGGCTGGATGACTCTCGGCGGCCTACGCCTTCACGGAGGCGACACCCTCAGGCGGCACCGCCATATTGTTGACCCATCCCCGCCTCCCGGACCGTCGTGGCATTCGCCGTCAATTGCGGCCAGGTTCTTCTTCGTAATGGAATCGCCCGCGGACGAGTGCCGCCCGACAGTTCCCGTTTCCTCTTCGAAAAAGTAACGATAGCAGTAAAGGTCGCGCGCGCCTTTGTGCCTTCCCTCGAGCAACTCAACTATACTTTCTTTAATCTTACTCCCTGGCTCGCAATCTTGCTCTCCAGCTTTCTCCTCCACCACCACCTGATCAATCAACGGTCCGTACC
>Ga0136846_1217831_pt1 | contig 10095 bp, 4 predicted proteins | sample HopSoiMetagenom2_FD_96841 | JGI IMG/M metagenome (GOLD analysis project Ga0136846, IMG submission 96841) | Grasslands soil microbial communities from Hopland, California, USA - 2 Assembly 2016 (version 4) | ecosystem: Environmental > Terrestrial > Soil > Grasslands | place: USA: Hopland... | reverse complement strand
TGCCGCCCTTGCTGACCCGGTCGATCAGCGAGTGCAGCAGTGCCTGCGTCGAGTAGTAGCCGATGCCCACCGTGTAGCACCAGCTGGAGGAGGAGATGCTGTCGTCGGTCAGCCAGTAGGGGGTGAGCAGCCCCGCCGGGCCGCCGCGCTCGAAGTCGAAGACCTCGCCCTTGTTGTTGAGGCCGTCCTTGTAGGTCGCGGCCACGTCCTTGTTCCAGGCGACCGCCTTGTTGTAGTAGTGCGCGAGGAACTGGAGCCGGTAGGACTCGTCCACCCGGCCCAGGTTGAAGTCCTGCCAGACCAGGTCGGGCTGGTAGCCGTCGATGACCTCGACCAGCTTGTCGTACCAGAGCTTGTTCTCCGCGGCGGCGCCCAGCTGGCCGTAGAGGATGCGCAGCGTCGGGTTCGACTGGGACGGCACGTTGTCGTAGTAGCCGGTGAAGTTGTAGGCGTGGTGCAGCGAGGCCATGAACTTCATCCCCTGCCCGCGGATGGCCTGCGCGTGCAGGCCCACGAGGTCGAGCCGGGGGCCGTGCTGGACGGAGTTCCACGGGTTGGCGCTGCTGTTCCACATGGAGAAACCGTCGTGGTGCTCGGCGACCGGGCCCGCGAACCGAGCGCCCGCCGCCTTGAACAGCTGCGCCCAGGCGTTCGGGTCCCAACTGCCGCCCTGGGAGGTGAGCTTGGGCGCGAACTGCACGAACCTGCCCGACTTGTCACGGGCTCCGTCGATGAAGTTGTGGTAAGGCCATGCCGACGGGTCGCCGTAGGTGGAGATGTGGTGCCGGTTCTCGTTGGAGCCGCCGATGTACATGTTGCGCGGGTACCACTCGTTGCCGAACGCGGGGACGCTGAAGGCGCCCCAGTGGTAGTAGATGCCGAACTTCGCGTCCTTGAACCAGGCCGGGGCCGGGGGATGCTGGTCGACGGAGGACCAGCTCGGGGTGTAGCTGGTGGGGCCGTCGGTCGCGGCCGCCTGGGGGGCGAACCGCAGCAGGCCGAGGGCCGTGGCCGCGCCGGTCGCCCCGATCAGCCGGCGCCGGCTGATCGGGAGGGGTGAGGAAGTCATGCTGAGCCTCTCAGCGTCGTTGACGGAGTCGGTCGTCCCGGCTGTCCCGGGATCAGTTGCGCGTCCACTTCTGGTTGCTCGCGCCGTTGCAGGTCCACAGCTGCAGCAGGGTGCCGTTGGCCGTTGCGGCGCCGGCGGCGTCCAGGCACAGGCCGGACTGGGCTGTGATCGTGCCGTCGGCGCCCAGCGTCCACTTCTGCTTGGCGCTGCCGTCGCAGGTCCAGATGTCGACCTTGGTACCGGGGCTGGTGCCGCCGCCCGAGGCGTCCAGGCAGGAGCTGCCGTAGACGCGCAGTTCACCGGCCGAGGTGCTCGTCCACTGCTGGTTGGAGCCGCCGTTGCAGTCCCACAGCGCCACCTGCGTGCCGGACGTCTGCGACGCGTTCGGCACGTCCACGCACCGGCCGGAGGCGGCCCCGACGATCGTGGCGATCGAGCCGCCGCCTCCGCCGCTGCCGGGGGTGAGGGACAGGTTGTCGAACTGTGCCGTCTCGTTCTGGCTGGTCTGGTAGCCGACCTGGCCGGCGGCCCAGGTGCGGTCGTTGACGGAACCGACGGTGGCTCCGTCGATGACGGCGGTGATGGTGGTGCCGGAGAAGGTCAGCGCCAGGCTGTGCCAGCGGTTGGTGCCCAGGGGCGCGGTCGTGCCGCTCGCGAGAGTGGCGACGTTGCCGTTGGTGCGCGAGTTCAGGATCGACCAGGCTCCGGTGTCGCTCACCCGCAGGTGGTAGGCGTTGAGTCCGCCGGTGCTGGAGTAGTCCTGCGCGTTCGCGCGGCCGAGGAGCTCGGCGTATCCCGGCTGTTCGAGCAGCACGTCGGACGAGAAGGTGTAGTTGCTCCAGCTCACGTCACCGAGCAGGGCGTGCGGATCGGACAGCGCGTCCCAGGTGATCGGCTTCTGCGGGCTCATCTGGCGCACACACCTGCCGCTGCGGCCGCCGCCGCAGCCCGCCACCTCGAAGGCGCCCTGCCAGTCCATGAGGTACTTCGCCTCGTTACCTGTGGCGTAGCCGTCGAAGGAGTCGCTGTACGGCAGGCTCATCGCGGCCGAGGCGGGGCCGGTGGCGGTGCCCTTGCCCTGGCCGGTCGTGGTGGTCAGGGTGTAGACGCGGTGGGGCTTCACGGTCAGGGAGAAGCCGCCGCCCGTGGGGGTGATGTCGGTGGTGTGCGTGAAGTGGTCGGCCGTGTTGCCGGAGTTGACGTCGGTCGACCAGACGTGGACGGCTCCGGTGGACAGGCCCCCGGTGACGTTGAAGTCCAGCGTCTGGTCGCCGCCCGCGTCCGTCGTCTCGATGACCGTGGAGTAGTCGGAGGTGTTCGGCGACTTCAGCGACACGTAGCTGCCGTTGTTCCGGTTGCCGCCGATGTAGCCGCTGGAGGCGTCGAGGTACTTCCACCCCGGGGCCGTGAACTGGGTGGTGTGCGCCATCACCCACGTGTTCTTGCCGATCGAGTAGTGCCCCGACCACGGCTGCGCGGCCAGGGAGAGGCCCATCGTGGGATACGGCAGGTTCGGGGTGAGCGCCGCGACCACCGGCCAGTTGAGGTACGCGGTCATCCGGCCGTCGATGTATCCGCGGTTGATGCCGCGGGCCATCGCCGGTGCTCCCCCGTTGTAGTCGTCCGAGCCGTTCTCGCTGGCCCACAGCGGTTTGCCGCTCGACATGGCGGCCGACGGCACCGAGCAGTTCGACTGGGAGGACCGGTAGCCGCAGGGGTAGTGCGTACCGATGACGTTCACGGCGGAGGCGAACGCCGGGTTGGAGTTGACGTCGTTCGCCACGGCCCAGTCCGAGTCGGCCGCGACGATCTTGACGCTGCCGTAGCCGTTGTTGTTGAGCGCGCTACGCAGTTGCTGGTACCAGGAGACGTTGTAGCCCCGCTCGTTCCACCCGCCGAGGTAGTCGATGGCGAGCCCGTGCTGTTTCGCGCAACCCAGCCACGAGAGCAGGTAGTTGGTCATGTCGTTGGACCAGAAGTTCCCGCCGCCGATCCAGCCGGGCGCGCCCCAGGAGAGTCCGTACAGCTTGAGGGCGGGGTTTCGCGCCTTGGCCTGCTCCATCAGCCACCACTCGTAGCCCCGGTCGCAGTTGAGGTCGGAGCGGGTGTGCTGGTGGCTGGGCTCGGCTCCCGAGGTGGAGTTGGTGTCCCCGCCGATCTCGGCCTTGAGGATCTGCAGCGAGGCGCCGTAACCGGGCCGGAAGAGGTAGTCGAGGACCTGCCCGCGCTGGGGCTCGGGATAGTCGATCAGGAGTCTGCTGTTGCCGCCTCCGCCGCTGATCGCGCCGACGCCGTCGAAGGTCCGCCCGCCGGACGCGCCGTTGATGGTGACGGACGTCGCGGCGTGGGCCGGTACGGCGGTCGTGGCCACGAGGCCGCCCGCTGCCAGGACGAGGCCCGCGAGCACGGCCGTCGAGGCGCGCATGCGCCTGAACAGCCCTCTGAATGCTGACACGGTGGAGATTCCTTTCGCAGGTCGATGGGTCCGCGTCGGGTGCGGTATCAGCGGACGACGAAGTCCTGGTTGCTGCCCGGCACGTTCTTGCACTGCCACTGGTCCAGTTGCTGTCCCGCGGCGCTGCCGGCGCCGTAAGCGTCCAGACACAGACCGCTGTTGCGGTTCTGGAACGCGTAGCCGCCGTCGGTCTGGCGCACGGGCAGCCACAGGGCGTTGGGCGCCGCGCCGGGAGCCTGCTGGACGATATTGGGAACGCCCGCCGCCGTGGAGCTGCCGGCGACCGCCACGTCCAGGCCGGAGTTCTGGGCGCGCAGTTCGCCGTAGCCGCCCGAGGCCGGCACGAACTGGAACTGCTGGTTGCCCTGCCCGTTGCAGGACCACTGGTCGATCACGGCGCCCGCGCTGGTGGAGTTGCCGTACACGTCCAGGCACAGGTTGTTGCTGGCGACGACGAGCTGGTGGTAGCCGTCCGGGAAGCCCCCACCGCCCCCACCGCCGGACGAGGCCGGCGTCAGATAGACGGAGAACGCGTCGTGCGAGCCCTGGAACGTGAACGGAACGGTGATCGAGTCGCCCGAGACACTCACGTTCTGGTCGTACACGGTCTGCGGCGCGGCCAGCGGTGCCTGGTCCGGGATGCGGCGGACGGTGACGTGCACACCGCCGGCGCTCGTCAGCCAGGGCAGGGACGACAGCCCGTTGAAGGCGAGGGACGCGTCCCCGGTGTATCCGTTCGAGTCACCGACGACGGCCACCACTCGTTTCGCGGCGGGGTCCTCGGAGGCCGAGACAGCCGTCGAGCCGACCTGGCCGGAGGTGGCGACGAGGGTGCCGGTCAGGTCGGCGTAGTCCCGAAGCGCCCACCAGTTGCCGGTCGGCTGCCAGGTGCCCCCGCTCTGGGTGAGCACTCCTGTCAGGTTCGGGACGACGCAGCACACCCAGTTGCCGCGCATCGCGTTGGTGTAGTCGGACTGCGCGAACCGCGCCAGGTACCAGGCGGTCACCCCGGCGGTCTGCCGGTCGGCCGGCTGGTACTCGTTCGAGGACAGCGGCAACGGACCGATGCCCGCCGAGCTCAGGGCGGCGCGCAGGCTCTGCCCGACGGTGACGGGGTCGTCGACGTCGCCCTCGTTGTGGTTGGCGATCATGTCCGGCACCGTCCCGGCCGACTTCACGTGCGCGAGCCAGGTGCGCCACTGACCGGGGTTGCCCTGCGGGGTGAACGCGAAGGACGGGCCCACGATCTGCGCCCCGGGGGCGAGGCGCCGGATCTCCCGGTAGGCGGTGTCCCACATCTGGAAGTACTGGGCGCTGTTGACGCCCCGGGTCCAGAAGGCGGAGATGTCCGGCTCGTTCCAGATGTCGTAGGAGAACGTGAGCCCCGTGGCCTGCAGCGCCCGCACCGTGGACCCGATGAAACTGACCCAGTTGGAGCAGTCGCCGTTGTCGCACGGATACCTCGTGTTCGAGGGCTGGCCGCCGTTCGCGCCGTAGATGTCGCTCACGAGCACCTGGTACTGCGCGTGATACGGCGGCTGGGTGAGCCGTTTCGCCTGCGCGGTGATCGAGTCGAGGTCGGCGCGGGTGGCCGAGCCGTACTGGTAGCCGTCCTTGATCCAGCCGCCGGAGAACCAGCCGCCACCGCGGAACGCGTTGATGCCCAGCGGCTGGAGGAACCGGTCCACGGGCTGGGTGCCGTCCTGGCTGATGCCGTAGAGGAACCCCTCCCCCACGCCGGTCGACGGCCCCCTCGTCGAGGCCAGGTTCACGCTCAGCGACTTGACCGCGGCGGCCTGGCTCGATGCCGTCGACGACAGCGGCAGCACGAGTGCCAGGACCAGCCCGGCCACCGCGGCCAGCCGGCCGGTTGTCCCTCTCGTCCTCATCAGATCCTCCTGAGACGGGGCGCCGCTGCGCTGCGGCGCGCGTGCTGGACAGGGCCTGCTTCCGTACGTGAGTGGTGCACGGAGCGGCGACCTGCCGGGGCGGCGGCGGGCTGCCGCCCCGGAGCCGGGTGCGGGCCCGCCACCGGGTCGGCGCGGCGACGATCACCGGCGGACGAGCGGCGGAGCGGTACCGCGCGTTCAGCGATAGCCGGCGGCGGTGATGTCGGCCTGCACCGCGTTGTCGGTCGCGTCGGAGGGGTAGCCGGCGACGATGGCGCCTTCGTAGAAGGTGCCGGCGCTCAGGTTGGCGCCGCCGCCGGGCTTGCAGCAGTCACCGCCGCTGCCCAGGATGATGGCCCCCTGCTTCTTCATGGGGCTGTATCCGCCGGGCAGCCCGCCGTCCCACAGGGTGGTCAGGTTCCCCGACTGGGCGCTGCCGCCCTTGAGGGCGAGCCTCGACGTGCCGTTGTTCTTCAGCATCGCGGTGACGAACCTGTCCGTGAAGGCACGCTGGTTGGGGTTCCAGGACTGGCTGCCGCCGGAGTACAGGCCCCATTCGAGGTCGGCCTGCACCCAGGGGCCCCGTCCCGAACAGCCGCCGAACCAGCACTGGGTGCTGAAGTTGATCGCGTCCATCGCCCCCGCGGCGTCGGCCTTGCGGGTCGTCTCGCTGTTGCCGTAGTCGAAGCAGCAGCCGCCGTTGACGTGGGTGCCGCTGGTCACCATGTAGGCCCCTTCGGGCGCCGCACCGGTCGGTACGCCCGTCAGGTGGCCGTCGCGCCAGTAGCTGTTCCCCGGGTTGATGTACAGCGAGTACGCCTTGGTGCCCCCGGCGGTCAGCGACTCGGAGGTGGCCTTCGCGGGGCTGCTCTGGTTCGAGCCCGGGACCTGGGCGGAGCCCTGATACCACAGGTCGTTGCCGTGTCCCGACTGGTCGCGGACGACCGTGATCACGCAGGAGGTGCCCGCGCAGAACGCGTCCTGCGCCGCGGCGTCGGCGAAGCCGCCGGGCGCCAGCAGGCCGATGTCCCGGGTGGTGTTGTCCGAGGCCCGCCTGACCTGGTAGAGGGAGCCGTTGTAGGAACCGTAGAGCGCTCGCACGGTGCTGTGGGCGGCCACGCACGGCGTACCGCCGGCGGCGTAGATGCCGCACGGGCCCGATCCGCCGGGCACGGGCGGCGGGGAGCTCGGCGAGGTCCATTTCTGGTTGCTCTGGCCGTTGCAGGTCCACAGGATGAGCGCGGTGCCGTTGGCCGTGGCCGCCCCGTTCACGTCCAGGCAGAATCCGGAGGCGGTACCGGTGACGGGTCCGTCGGCGGTGTGGCGCCACACCTGGGTCGGCCGTCCGTCGCACGGCCGGATGACCGCCGGGGCTCCCGGGGCCGTCCGGTTGTCGTACGCGTCCACGCACCGGGTGCCGTTCATCGCCCTCAGCTCACCCGCCGACGTGAACTCGAACGCCTGGTTGACCTGGTCGTTGCAGTCCCAGATCTGCAGCCCGGTGCCGGACGTGTCGACGTTGCCCTTGACGTCCAGACACCGTCCCGACGCCGAGCTCACCAGCGCTGCCGCGGACGCCGGCGCGGACCAGGTCGGCGCGGATGCCAGCAGCATGGCCAGCAGCGCCAGCACGCATGCGGCGGCGGCCGCCGGCAAGTGTGACGCTCGTACCGCGGGAGTGGGGGGCGGAGCGGATGGAGGCTGCATTCTGTGTCCTCGGATATGCGGGGGGGCGGACGGAGAGTGCCGTGCCTGTCCGAAATGTTCGGAAGAAGGGTTCGGAAGGGGTGTCGACCGGTCCCGGCTGCGTGCCCGTCAGCACGCACAGGGAACACTCAGACATCCCATGCCGTAGTGATCCCACAGGCCCATCTAGCTGTCAATAGCCCTGTCTTGGCTACCTGGAAACACGATTCATCCCATGTTTCCATCGATCAAACCGCTTTGAGGGCATGCCGAAACCCGCGTCCGGCGACGGCCTCCGTGCCGGGCGCGGGTCTTCGTGCCGATCACCTCATCCGAGGGTCCGCTGCCGGACCTGACCGACCGCCGAAGCCGGCGGTCTGATCCAGCCCGCCGCGTCCGCGGCCCGCACCCCCGCGTTGAAGGCGTCCGCCATCTTGCGGAAGCCGTTGTCATTGGGGTGCAGGGCGTCGGAGAGGTCCGCCCTGTTCAACGCGCCCATGTCCACCAGGCGTACGTGCTTGCCGGCGGCCTGCGCGGCCTGGACGATCCCGGGAAGCTTGGCGTTGAACCCGGGCCGGTTGGCCTCCTCGGTGCCGCTGGTGGAGACGATCACGGTGCCGACGAGAACGGTCACGCCGGGGACGTCGCGGGTGATCCGGTCGATGAGCGCGCGCAGCCGGTCGGGGGCGGTCGGGATCTGGTAGTTGCCGTTGAGGTCGTTGGTGCCGATCTCCAGGGTGACCACGTTCGGGCGGTAGCGGGCCAGTACGGAGTCGGCGATGCCCGCGATCTGGTCGATGCGCCAGCCGGAGTGGCCTTCGTTGTCGGGGTCGGACATGGTGCCGCTGCGGCCCGAGCCGACGAAGTCCACGGCGTGTCCGTCGGCCGACAACTGGTTGCGCAGAAACGCGCGGTAGCTGTTGCCGGACGGGCTGCCGACGCCCCAGGTGATCGAGTCACCCAAGGGCATCAGCCGTAGCGCGGTGGCACCTGGGGCGGAGGGGGGCGACCCGGTGCCGGTGGTGGCCACCGCGGGTAACGCGGTGGCGCCGACCAGCGCCGCCGCCAGCGCGGCGGTCAGGAAGGGCGAGTACTTCGTCATGAGCGTTCCTCACTGGTGCGGGACAGTGGGTGGGGGCGAACGGGTAGGGGATGGACGGGTAGGGGATGGACGGGTAGGTGGAACGGATGGTGGGGGACGGGTGCGCGAGTCGGTCAGCGCGGGGTGAAGTCCTGGTTGCTGCCTGCCGTGTTCTTGCACGACCACTGGTCGAGCTGCTGCCCGGCCTTACCACCGCCGCTGTAGGCGTCCAGGCACAGGCCGCTGTTCTGGTTCTGGAAGGAGTACGAACCGTCCGACTGCCGTACCGGCAGCCACAGCCCGGCCGCCGCCGTACTCGGGGCCTGCTGCACGATGTTGGGTACGCCGGCGGCCGTGGAACCGCCGGACACCGCCACGACCAGCCCTGAGCTCTGCGCCTGCAACTGCCCGTAGCCGCCCGAGGCCGGCACGAACTGGAACTGCTGGTTGCCCTGCCCGTTGCAGGTCCACTCGGCGATCGCGGCACCCGCGCTGCCGGAGTTGCCGTACACGTCCAGACACAGGCCGCCCGAGCCGACCGCCAGTTGGTGGTAGCCACTGGGGAAGCCTCCGCCGCTGTCGCCCGACGGCTGTACGCCTGCCTGCTGGATGACCTGGCGGGCACCCTGCGGCCAGTTGGTGCCGCTGACCTGGACGTTGCCGGTCAGGACGTTGTTGTGCGGAGGGCCGGTGGCCACGTACGTGTTGCCGCCGTTGTACCAGTTGCCGGAGAACGTGCTGTCGTCGGTGTGGTTGTTCGCGTTGGCGTTGGTGAGCGCCCAGTTGCTCGCGTCCTGCACCACGTTGTTGGACACCTTCAGGTACCGGGAGCCCTCGTCGAGGTACAGCGCGGTGGTGCGGTTGTTGTCGTACATGTAGTTGTCGGAGATCACCGAGCCCGGGGCCGCCGACAGGCTGTAGATGCTGCCGCCGTCGAACATCGCGTTCTTCGTGTCGAAGACCAGGTTGTGGCTGACGATGTTGTTCTTCAGCGTCGTGGGAGTGCTGTAGATGGGCTGGTAGTTGTACGTGCCCCGGTTGACGTAGTCCTGACTGCCGCCGGGGTCGTTCATCCCCCAGCCCCAGCCGATGTCGATCCCGTCGTAGGGCAGGTGGTCCGTCTGGTTGTGGGTGATCGTCGCGTTCGTGACGTAGGTGGACAGGATCCCCGTGGTCTCCTTGTAGTCCGTGCCCACCCCGCTGACCGTGTTGTTGCTGATGGTGATGTTCTGGTTGGTCATCCGCGGGTTGCTCGGGTGGTGCGCGTCCGGCAGGATCCCGCCGACCTGGATGCCGCTGCCGGCGAGGTCGGTGAACGTGTTGCCGGTGATGGTGACACCGCTCGCGCCGAGTCCGGTGCCGGAGGCGGTGGCGACGGAGTCGTTGCCCACGCCCAGTCCGGCCTGCCCGAGTCCGGAGAACGTGTTGCCGGAGAACGTGATGCCGGTGGCGGCGGAGACCTGGACGGCCGCGGGCATCTGCTCCCAGTGGTTACGGGTGGCCTCGAACTGCGTGCACCCCGACTTGCAGGTGCTCAGCCAGTTGGCGGGCATCGCGAAGGCACCGGTGATGTGCGCGCCGCTCTGCTGGTCCGCGTATCCGTCGGGTCCGCTCGGGCCGAGCCAGGAGGTCCCGGTGAACCGGAGGCCGGTGAATCCCAGCCCGGTCGCCGGTGAGGCGTAGCTGCCGCTCACACCGAGCAGACTCTGCAGCCGGGGCAGTTCGATCTCGAGGCTGTTCGGGTCCTGCCCCTGCTGGGCCCGGTAGTACAGGTCGCCGGTGGACGAGTCGAGATACCACTGCCCGGCCTGCCGCAGGAACGCGTAGTTGTTCTCCAGGTACATCGTCCCGCCGGCGAACGGCGCGTTGATGGTGTCGTAGCCCCAGGAGTTGTTGTTCCACGCGGGCTGCTGCA
>Ga0136846_1208976_pt1 | contig 10095 bp, 9 predicted proteins | sample HopSoiMetagenom2_FD_96841 | JGI IMG/M metagenome (GOLD analysis project Ga0136846, IMG submission 96841) | Grasslands soil microbial communities from Hopland, California, USA - 2 Assembly 2016 (version 4) | ecosystem: Environmental > Terrestrial > Soil > Grasslands | place: USA: Hopland... | reverse complement strand
GCGTGCAGGTCCCGCTTGAGAACCTTGCCCGTTGCGTTCCGCGGCAGCTCTTCGAGAAACTCGACTTCGCGGGGAGCCTTGTAGGAGGCGAGGTTGGCCTTGATGTGAGCTCTCAGCTCTTCTTCTGAGACCTCAGCGCCCGCCGTGGCAACGACAAAGGCCTTGAGGCGCTGGCCGAACTCCTCGTCGTCGACTCCGATCACGGCAACCTCAACCACGGCGTTGTGGTCGGCGAGCAGGTCCTCGACCTCGCGCGGAAAGACGTTCTCGCCGCCGGAGACGATCATCTCGTCGTCGCGACCGTCGATGAAGAGACGGCCGTCGGCGTCGAGATGGCCGACGTCACCGCTGCTGAGCAGGCCGTCGATCACCTCCTTGCCACCCCCGCCGGTATAGCCCTCGAACGACATCTCGTTGCCGACGAAGATCCGCCCAACCTCACCGGTGGGCACCTGCCGTCCGGCCTCGTCATAGAGCCGGACGACCGTGCCGCGCGGCGGGCGTCCCGCCGTGCCCGGCGCAGCGCGCAGGTCCTCGGGGGTGGCGACGGTCGCGTAGGCGACCTCGGTGGAGCCGTAGAGGTTGTAGATGTTGTCGCCGAAGCGGTCCATCCACTCGATCGCCAGCTCGCCGGGCAATGCCGAGCCGGAGGCGGAGGTGATCCGCAACGAGGAGAGGTCGTAGGCCTCGAGGGTCTCCTCGGGCAGCCGCAGGATGCGCTGCAGCATCACCGGGACGACCGCCAGCACATCGGCCCGATAGTCCTGCACGGCACGCAGCGTTTCCTCCTCATCGAAGCGTCGGCGCAAGACCATCGTCGAGGCAGTCGGCAGGCTCATCACGAAATGAAAGAAGCCCCAGGAGTGGAAGAGGGGCGCAGCGATCATCATCGTCTGGCGGGCCCTGTACGGGATCTTGTCAATCAACGCGGCAATCGCCAGCAGGCCATCGGGATTGGAGCGCTGGGCGCCCTTCGGGGTGCCCGTCGTGCCCGAGGTGAGGATGACGAAGCGGGGTTTGTCGGGCGGTGGCTTGAGGTTCGAGCCGTCGCCGGCGGCGATCAACGAGTCAAGCGAGGCGCCATCGATCTCGGCATCGTGCCAGGCGACCACGCGCTGGATACCGCCCTCCACCCCGTCCAGGAGGCCGGCGAACTCTTCGTCGTACACAAGCGCCTTGGGCTTCTCACGCCGCATCACCTCGACCAGCTGGGGCCCGGCGAACATCGTGTTGAGGTAGAGCGCACTGGCGCCGAGCTTGGCCGCGGCGAGCGTCGTCTCGACGAAGCCGCGATGGTTGCGGCACATCACTCCGATGCCGTCGCCGGGACCGATCCCCATCGCGGCGAACGAATGGGCGAGCGCGTTGGAGCGCTGGTGAACGCGCTCGAAGCTGAGCGAGCCGCGTTCGTCGATCAGCATCGTCTCGTGCGGGTATTTGTGCGCTGCTGTGGCGACGCCGGTCGCCGGCGAGGCGCCCCAACGCAGAAACGTGGCGGCGACCTTGGCGGCCTTGTCGGGCCGGACCAAGCCGACGATCCCGGCCTCGCGCAGGACCTTCGCCTCGAAGGCCGAGTCGGAGACCGACTGGCGAACGCCGGCAGCTATGGAACCGAGAGTTCCCACGGACGGGAAGCCTAGTCGCTATCCACCGAGGCGACCGCGATGCAGGCGATCCCCTCGCTGCGACCGATCCAACCCATTCCCTCGTTGGTCGTCGCCTTGACGGTGACCCGGGCCGATGTGGCCTCGGCAAGGATTCGCTCCATCTCTGCCCGCAGTGGTCCGATCCGCGGCTCCTCGCAGACCAAGGTCGCGTCGATGTTGACGATCCGACCCGAAACGGTCCCGACGGCGGTGCGCAGGAGGTCGATCGAGTCGGCGTCGCGCCATACCTCCTCCTCGTCGGGGAAGAGGGTCCCGATGTCACCCGCCCCGGCGGCGCCAAGCAGCGCATCGATCACGGCGTGAGTGAGCACGTCGGCATCGGAATGCCCCGAGAGGCCGCGCGAATGCTCGATCTCGACCCCGCCAAGGACCAGGCGCCGGCCCTCGGCGAAGCGGTGGCTGTCATAGCCGATGCCGACGCTCATCGCTTCGAATCTTCGGCGACCGGGCTCGGCAGCGGCTCCAGCCGGCGCTGGCGGCGCTCGAAAACACAGATTTCCTCGACTTCGAGGTCGGCGAGGAACTCGAGTGCCCGGTCGTAGGCGAAACCGACCTGCTCCGGCAGGTGTGCGTCGGAGGAGAGGGCGAAGGGTGCGCCCGCCTCGACGCACATCTCGGCAAAGCCCATAGCGGGGTAGATCTCGCCGACCGGCTTGCGCAGTCCCGCAGTCGAGAGCTCGACCGCGATGCCGCTCTCGGCGATCGCTTCGACGGCCGGCTCGTAGTAGTGGCGCGGGTGGCGCTCAGGCAGCGGCCGGGCACCGCCCCAGACCTTGACCAGATCGGGGTGGGCGAGGATGTCGAATAGGCCAGAGCGGGCGCACTGCGCAACCGCGGCAAAGTAGCGGCGCCAGACCTCATCCGGATCACCCTTGCTCTCCCAGACGTCCCAACCGGGGTGATCGACCGCGGCATCGCCGAGGAAGTGGACCGAACCGACCACGTAGTCGAAGTCATGCGCGTCGAGCAGCGCCGCGGTGCGGTCCTCGGCAGCCGGAATGAAGTCGCACTCGACTCCCAGTCGCAGCGGCGTGCCGCGGACGAAGTCGCAATAGGCGTCGAGGTCGTCGCGAGCCTGTTCCTCCCAAAGCGGATGGCGCCAGAGGTCAAGCGCTTGGGTAAAGCGATAGATGTGCTCGGAGACCCCCAGCTCCTCAATTCCCGCCTCAGCCGCGGCGGCGAGGTAACGCTCGACGTTCTCGGTCGTGAAGTAGCGCTCCGTGGTCGTGCCCGGCTCGTCCGGGCGCAGGTGCAGGTGGTAATCGGTGAGCATGAAGAGGCGAGATTAGGCGACCCGGGCCGCGGATACGCTGAGGCCATGGTCCACCTGCGGATCGTCGTCCCGGAAGACCGCTGCGCAAAGGTCCTCGACCTGCTCGAAGCGGCGCCGTCGACCTGCAATCTCATCTTCCTTGCTGGCGCCGCCCGCCAACCAAAGGGCGACGTTGTCCTCTGCGACATCGCCCGCGAGGAAGCCAGCGTGCTGATCGGCGACCTGAAGGAGCTGGGGGTTGCCCGCGATGGCTCGATCTCCCTCGAGCAGATCGACTCCCAGCTCTCCGAGGCGGCGGACCGGGCTGAGCGGGCCGCCCGCGGCAAGCCATCCGACGCCGTGGTCTGGGAGGAGGTCGAGGCACGCACCTCGGAGAGCACCGAGCTGAGCGGCAACTTCCTGATCTTCATGGCGCTGGCCTGCCTGATCGCCTCGGTCGGCATTTTCCTCGGTTCGCCGATTTTGATCGTCGGCGCGATGGTGGTCGGGCCCGAGTTCGGCCCACTGGCCGGTTTCTGCGTGGCAGTGGTCGAGAGGCGAAAAGACGTTGCCGTGCGCTCGCTAGCCGCCCTGGCGATCGGCTTCCCGATCGGGATAACGGCGGCCTTCCTCTTTACCCTTCTTTCGGAGGCGACCGGCATGCTCGCATCGGACTTCAGCGGCTCGATGCACCCGCTTACCCAGTTCATCTCCAAGCCCGAAGACTTCTCCTTCATCGTCGCCTGCTTCGCCGGCGCCGCCGGGGTGCTTTCGCTGACCTCGGCCAAGTCGGGCGCTCTGATCGGGGTGCTGATCTCGGTCACGACAATTCCGGCCGCTGCCAACATCGGCGTCGCCGCGGCCGTCGGCGACTGGTCCGAATGGCGGGGCGCGATGGCCCAGCTCGCGGTCAACCTGACCGCGATCTTCCTGTCCGGCATCTTCACCCTCTTCATCCAGCGCAAGCTCTACGAGCGACGGCGACTGCGACATATGGACGACGGCGCACGTGCGGTCGCCGGCCTGCCGACCGACCGGCGCGGAGCGCCGCCGCCCCGGTGATCCGCCAGCTCGCCATCCTCCTGGCGGCCTTCGCCGGCGGCACCGCCGTCGCGGCAGCCCTTGGCGCGGTCAGCTTCGGCGTCGCCCTCGGTGTGGGCCAAATCTGCTTCGCAGCGACCCTAGCCTGGGTACTGCTCAGTTGAGTCACGTTTGCGGCGACATACGCCCCAAACGTGACTAGCTTGCGCGATCGGCGAGGAGATGCCCGGCGAGCTCGAGGTCGAGCGGCGTTGTCACCTTGAAGTTCTCGACAGGAGACGGGTGGATCAGGACGCGCCCTCCCACGGCCTCGACCAGCATCGCCTCATCGGTCGCGCCGGCGACACGCTCTGGGTCTGTTCCGATCGCCTCGCGCAGCGCCGCGGTCCGGAAGACCTGGGGGGTCTGCGCCGCCCATAGGACGTGGCGATCGAGCGTCGCTTCGATGGCCAACGGCGGATTTTCCATCTCCACCGCGGAAGACGCGGGTTTCGTCCTCGAAGCCACCCGCTTGATCGTGTCGGTGACCGCCGTGGCTGCGATCGCGCCGGCGGCCCCGGGGCCTGCGACCAGGGTCGCGACCACGTCCTCGATCAGCTCCGAGGTGACCAGCGGCCGGGCCGCGTCGTGGATCGCGACCAGCTCGGTGCCGACTGTGTGCAGTGCGTTGGCAACCGACTGAGCGCGGGTAGCGCCGCCCTCGACCGCGCCGACGTCGTTCCCAGCCAGCTCGTCGACGTGGGCCGGTGGACAGGCGACGACGATCGAACCGACCGAACCGCAGGCCCGGAAGGCGGCAATCGACCACTCGACCATCGGCCTGCCGGCGAGCGGCACGAAGGCCTTCGGGCCGCCGGCTCCGAGCCTCTGCCCGGAGCCGGCGGCCGCGATGACCGCTGTGACGCTGTTGGAGCTAGGCGGTCGCCGTGGCGGCGTAGCGCTCCTCCAGCAAACCGTCCAGGTATTCCTCCGCGCCTTCCTCGTCTTTGTCGAGCGCGTACATGAACTCCGAAGCGAGGATCTTCTTCGCCCGCGTGTACATCTGCTTCTCACCGGTGGAGAGGCCCTTTTCCATCTCGCGGATGGCGAGGTTGCGAACGACCTCGGCCAGCTCGAAGACGTCACCTGTCTTGATCTTCTCGCGGTTGTACTTGAAGCGCCGATTCCAGTTTTTCGGCATGTCTGACACTTCGTCGGTGAGGACTCCGGTCACCTTCTTGATTTCCTCCTCGTCGATTACCCGCCGCAGGCCGGCGACCCCCGCGTTTTCGCACGGGACCATCACCGTGAGTTCGTTGTGGAGGATCTTGATCGTCAGGTACTCCCGCTCCTCACCCATCAGCTGACGAGACTCCTTCTTCAGCACGAGGCCTGCTCCGTGGTGAGGGTAGACGACCTTGTCCCCCTCTTCGAAATCGCAGACGTACGGGACGTCCGTCTCGAAGTCCACCTCCATGGCCTCCTCTACTAGCTCAGAAATCGCGTGCTCCTTTCTCTCTCGGACGACGTCGGATCGCCGTCAGCTCTGTAGGTACCGGTCAACCAGATCGACCTCCTGGAGCCTGCGCAGGCCCTCGCGGATGTCCTTGGCGCGGGTGGACCCCACGCCGTCGACGGCCTCGAGGTCAGCGTCGGAGGCAGCGAGTACCTCCTCCAACCCACCCAGCTCATGGATGATCTTCTGGACGACAAGCTTGGGGATGCGCGGCACGCGGCCGAGCACCCGATAGCCGCGCGGGGCGACCGGAAAGTCAAGGGTGTTGAGCTTGCGGTCGTAGCCGAGCAGCTCGGCGAGGCGACCGAAGTCGAGCACGTCCTGGTGCGGCATGCGGGCCAGCGACTGGACCACGGTGGCGAGGTTCTGCTCGGAGTCCTCGACCGAGTAATCGCGGATCAGCGCCGTCTTGTCAGCGGCGACGCCCACCATCGTCTCCTCCAGCTGCATCTCGATCAGGCGGCCCTCAGTGCCGAGCTCGACGATGTAGCGCTCGACCTCGACCGCCATCCGGGTGACCAGCTCGGAGCGCTGCAGGACGGCAAGCGCGTCGTAGAGAACGCCGCCCCCCTCGAACTCGAGCACCGTGAGGCGGTTGGAGACCTGGTCCAGGCGGGCGCGGTACTTGTCGAGTGTCGCCAGCCCCTGGTTGGCCTTGGCCAGCACGGCCGGGATGTCCTGGAGGATGTACTTCGTCCCCTCGACGTAGAGCGAGACGACATCGCGGCGCTGGGAGATCGCAATCACCAGCGCCTCGGTCTGCTTGGAGACACGCTCGGCGGTGCGGTGGCGGGTACCTGTCTCCGAGGAGAGGATCGTCGGGTCGGGCATCAGCTGCACGTTGGCCCAGGTGATCTTCGTCGCCTCGGCGTTGAGCACGATCGCCCCGTCCATCTTCGCTACCTGGTAGAGCATCGCCGGTGTGTAATCGATGTCCAGCCTGATCCCGCCCGAGAGCAGGTGCGAGATATCACCCGGATCACCGACAACTATCAGGCCGCCAGTGCGAGAGTGAACGATGTTGTCGAGGCCCTCGCGTAGTGCGCCCCCGGGCGCGACGACATCGAGAGCCCTCAGTAGCCTGGGATCTTGACGTTCGGACAACTCATGAAGCTCATCACCAGGCGCTGACATCGCTTTCTAGGATGGCAAAAACCGCTTTGGAATGCGGTGTGGGCAATCCCAAGTGGACAGGTCGGAATGGCGATTGTCAAGGAAACCGATCACCCAAGGGCCTATCTATCCCCCTAAACCCGGCAACTGCGTCAACTTACTGGGCAAAGCGAAGCCAGAGACGACGCGGTCGCTGTACTCGGGCGGGGCAAAGTGAGGCAGAGACGACGCGGTCGCTGTACTCGGGCGGGGCAAAGTGAGGCAGAGACGACGCAGTTCGCCGTACTCAGCCGGGTCAGAGGTGAAAACGACGGTGGTGCACGTGGTGCTGCAGGGCAGCCGTCGGTGGCTCGCCGGCAACGGCTAGATCGGGCCCTGGCTGCCTTGGGTCGCGCACGAAGGCCCAGGTGAGCGCACCGCCGATGACGCAGAGGCCGACGGAGACCCAGGTCGAACCCGCGATCGAATCGGTGAACGAGTCCCCTCCGGCATGCAGAGCGTGAAAGGCAGTGCCGGTGGCCGCCAGCGCCAGCGAGCCGGCGACGATGCGGTCCATCGCCAGGACGCCGGAGGCAATACCGACCTTCTCGGCGGGCATCGCTGCCATCGCCGCGGTCGACATCGGCGCGTAGACGAGGCCGATCGCAATTCCGAAGAGCAGGTAGCCAGCGAGCACGATCGCGTAGGAGCTGCCGGCTCCCACCTGGGTAAGGACGGCGAGACCGGCGGTACCAAAGACCATGCCGGCCGTCATCAGACGACGGGCGCCGAAGCGCCCGATCAGTCGGCCGGAGAAAGGCGAGACGAAGACCATCGGGGCTGTGACCGGCAGAATCAAGAGGCCGCTGAGCAAAGCCGAATGGCCGCGCGCGTCTTGGAGGTACTGCGGCTGGAAGAACATCACCGCCCAGTAGGAACCGACGACAGCGAAGGCAGCGGCGCTGGCGCCGAAATATGGGCCATTGCGAAAAAGGCTGAATTCGACGATCGGATAGCGCACACGCTGCTCGATCCGGGCAAACAGGGCCAGGGCGGCGATCCCGCCAACCGCCAGGGCGGCGGTCAGGCCGGCTCCCCACGCGCGCGCCTGCACCATCGCCAGGACGACCGCGGTGAGGCCGACGCTGAGGGCCAATAGGCCGCGGAGGTCAATTCGGGTTCCCGCGCCGGGGTCGGTTGACTCCCGCGCTGCGGCATGCATAATCGCCCAGCCAATCGCGATGATCGGCAGGTTGACCCAGAAGATCAGCCGCCAGTCGAGGGCGATCAGCGCCCCGCCAACCACCGGTCCGATCGCCAGCGCAATCGCGGAGACCGCCGCCCAGATGCCCAGGGCGCGTGGCTGCTCTGACGTCGGAAAGGCGTTGCAGACGATCGCCAGCGAGAGCGAGAGCATCGGCGCCGCGCCGACCCCCTGCAGGACGCGACCACCGATCAGCATCGCGGGGCCCTGGGCGGCGCCGGAGAGAATCGAGCCGACGGCGAAGAGCACCATTCCGGCGAGGAAGACGCGCTTGCGGCCGAACATGTCGCCGAGCCGGCCGGCGGTGACGACGAGGACGGCGATCGTCAGCAGGTAGCCGTTCATCACCCACTGCAGCGCCTCCGCGCCGGCGCCGAGGTCGGCGCGGATCGAGGAGAGGGCGAGCGCCACCACGGTCGAGTCCAGCATCAGGATGAAGAGCCCTGAGCAGGCGCCGATCAGGGTCCACCAGCGGCGGTTGTGCTCGTCGATGATCGGCATCGGCGGCACAGACTACGAGGCCGAGTGGAGCCGGGGACCCCTCCTTCAGAGGCCGTTGCGCAGCAGTCGGAGGCGCGATTCGAAGTGTGGTCCCCAAGCCTCTGGAGGAGGGTCCCCGGCTCCCTTCGATGGTTAGTGCGTGACAGCCAGGTCCAGATCGGGATCGATGCCCCAGCGGGCGCCGACCTCGGTCAGCTCTTCGGTGAGGCCCCAGCGGTCGGGGCGCTCGTCGCCTTTGTGCTCGGGGCTGGCGCCCTTCAGCGCCATGCAGCCGGCGTTGTCGCCAATTGCCCGGATCTCGGCGACGTTGGCGTCACTCAGCGGATTCTCACTTGCCAGCGCCGCCAGCTCGGCCCGCTTCTGCTCGATCGGCCGTGCTTCCGGGCCGGCCTCTTGGATCAAGGTCGGGACCACGCACTCGACCGCCGGGTGGGCGAGGTTCCACTGGCAGGCGAGGTGCATCGAGCTGAGCCCCGTTCGCTCACGGATCGTCGCGAGCCGTTCCAGCTTCTCGAGCCCCGCCTCGATCCAGCCCTCGGGACGAAACGCTCGATGATCGCCCTTCGCGAGCTCCATCCCAGGTCGCAAGTCACCCCAGAAGAGCCCTCCGTAGTCGACGACCCGGGTGATCACCTTCACCCCATGACGGGCAGCCGCATCGAGGCAAAGCTCACCGGGCCATGGCTCGAAGGGATTGAGGATGATCATCGCCCAGTCGATCCGCTCGCCAAAACGCTCGAGGCAGGCGATCAGGTCGAGGGTGAAGCCGTTGGCCGGTCCCGGTGCAATGCCTATCTGGCCGGCCAGGCCCGCCTCCCGCAGCGCCACCATCCCGTCCCAAACCGCCTCGCTGGAGTAGCCGATCCGGTCGGGATTGTGGAGCAGCAGCAGGTCGAAGGAGTCGACCGCTAGTCGCTCCAAGCTCTGCTCGGCTGCCATTCGCAGGTAAGCCGCGTACGCGCCCTCGCCGCGCAAGCGGGGATCCGTGAAGCGGGGAAATCCCCGCGGGCCATCGCGCTCGCCCTCGTAGAAGTCGTGACCCACCGCACCGACCAGCGAATAGGAATCTCTGGCAACGCCGGCCAGCGCCCGGCCAAGCAGCGCATCGGCCTCGCCCTGCCCGTAGGTATCGGCGGTTAGAAGGGTGTCGATGCCATCGCCTGGCCGCAACAATCCTTCAAGCCGCTCCTCGGCGACCGTCTCGCCGTAGCGCAGGAACCGGCCCCCGCTCCATGTGCCGATGGCGGCGCGACCAGGCTCACGCACGGCGTGGACCATAAGCGCAGCTCGCGCGGGTGGCGTGGGTCAGGGGGGTCGAGGACAGCCCGTGGACTGCCCGCAGACCCCCCTGACCCACGACAGGAACCGCGCGCCCCTCGCTAATCGGACTCGGGCTTTGCGTCGCCCTGATTCGAAGGCTGTTCGCCGCCGTCATCCTCGGACTTCTTGGCGCCGACGCCGACCGTCTCGGGCTCCGGCTTGGACTTCTTCGGTCGCGGCGGCTTCTTCGGTTTGACGATCGTCAAGCTGAGCGGACGGTCATCCTCGTCGCCGGAGGGGTCGCGCTTCACCATCACGGTCGAGCCCGGCGCCATCTCGCCCTGGCGCAGCACCTCGTCGGCGAGCGGATCCTCGATGTAGCGCTGGATCGCACGGCGCAGCGGACGAGCCCCCATCGAGGGATCCCAGCCCTTGTCGACCAGGAGGTCCTTCGCCTCGTCGGTCAGGTCGAGCTGCAGCTCGTGCTCGGCGACCTGGACGCGGACGCGGTTGATCATCAGGT